>TARA_R110002051_G_scaffold320598_1_pt1 | contig 27918 bp, 19 predicted proteins | sample TARA_R110002051 | Tara Oceans TARA_R110002051 (sample SAMEA4397023) | marine metagenome | biome: Polar Biome; feature: [MES] marine water layer (ENVO:01000295) within the mesopelagic zone...; material: water (ENVO:00002006), including particulate matter (ENVO:01000060) such...
CGACCACGGTTGAACACGACAAGGCAAAAGGCCGTAACCCGCGTTCCTGGATCGATATGGACGACGAGACGTTCAAACAGGCGCAGCACGACATGCGCGGCCGGGTAGATAGAATCAACACCCTGACCCGCCCGAATCTGATGGCGCAGTATGTGGAGTATCCGATTTAAGCCCATGACCCAAAAGCCAGGTGCCTGCCCATACCAACACCACGCTAGCGCCAATGTGTGGCGCAAATAGCCAAATTCGCCACACCGACCAACAAGCATTGAACCAAATCCTCCAACTCAGGCTCGTAGCATTAGCAATGTGACGCCGGCGTCACGAGACCTTAATCAACCCGCCTTAATTGAAGCGCATCATTCGTTTCTCCAGGCCGAGTACTGCGTCGGGCAGTTACTCGTTTCACCTATCAGGACCCGTCAGATGACCGCCTTATTGAACTACGCCACGTTACCCTCCCTCCCGGCTTACAATGCCTTGCAGCAGTCGGTAATTGATCAGGCGCGTAGCTGGATTCTGCATGACGGTCTGGTGCTTGATTGCGAGACCTGCGGCCTGGGCGAGGCGGCGGAGATTATTGAAATAGCCATCATGACCATGGGCGGAGTGTTGTTGTTTAATTCGTTGATCAAACCGTCCCTTCCGATCCCCGAAGAGGCAACGGCCGTGCACGGCATCACGGATGATATGGTCGCGAACGCGCCAAGCTGGCCAGAGGTGCATGACCAGATATGGCAATTGATTAAGGGCCGACCGGTACTCGCTTACGGCGCTGCATTCGACTTCGGTCGGATCGATGTTATGGCGCACCTTTATGGCTTGGAATCGCCGACTGTCAGCTCGCACACAGCGAGCCGGATAGCGCTATCGAACGGCACATCATGGATGTGTGTCATGCAAGCCTACGCGCAGCTCTGGCAAGAACCGACAGCTTGCGCCCAAAGCGCTGACGGATGGCGCTGGAAAGCTCTTACTGAAGCATGCCGGGCGCAGGGCATTCCTGTCGGCCGAGCCCATCGGGCCCTGGACGATTGCTTGATGACGCAGGCCTTGGTCAATGCAATGGCAGGGGAACCGGTTACCCGGGCCAATACCTTCTGAGGGTTACAAATCAACGCACAATGGCCCAGAGTGGGTAACAACGCTGTTCCGAAAACGTTGAATGATGTGTTAATCACGAAAAAGCTTGCGGGGTACCCACCGCAGGTAAAACACCATCCCGAAGAGCTCAACCAGCGACTGCACCACGATCACAACGGCAGCCACTTCCCAGCCAGCCGGTAGCGAATTAGCGCACGTTTTGTGCGGACTTCAAATCAGCGCTCTGACAGAGCGGCGGCGGCGAGCGGACCCAGCACCACTACCAATGCTGGCCAGATATCGGCAGGTGCAAATGCAGCCGAAAGCTCGGCTCCCAGCATCAGCCACAGATAGAATGGCAGTAATAGCAGATGCAACAACAGGTTGATGGGTGTGACCGCTATTGCACGAGGTACGCTACCCTTCCCCAGTTGGCTAAAGGTGATAAACCAATAGGTGCATGGCACTAAGAGCACGAGCAGAACGCCGAGCCGCAACGCTGGATCAGCAGGTAACCATTGCACTAGCAGCCAGGCCACGACAGGCAGACGATGGCAGTAAGCTCAAGGCGGTTAATAATCTCAAGCACAATTTCATTAGCACCACACTGAAGCGGCGAATGGAGAACATAGAAGTGAGCATTAGCAGGTCCCTGACCGCACTCGATGCTGCTGACCGACAAGATCGTCCAGTCTCGGGCGCCAACCTGGTCCGTTTGGAAGGGAGAGTCGCCAAGTTGAATACTCTAATCAAGTCTTTTACACACTCTGGGCCAAAAGCAGACACCCAGAGGGCAGTAAAACAAATCTTATCTGGCGTCTTTTTCGGACATACTGCCACAGGATCTGCAGTACCCGCGCAATCCACACGCCACCCGTTCGGCCGCGGCGCTTCAACTAATTAAGAACCACAGAGGTGCCCAGCAGCATGATGACCGTAGCCAGCAATGCGACACACGGATAACTGGCATAGTTGATCACTGCCCTCTTCGGCCTGGGCCAGGGAGCAGGCCCTTGACCAGATATCCCGGAGAACATCATGAGCCACGTATTCCACCGCAGCCTCAATCAAGGCTATCCAACTGCGGTTAAGGGCGACGGCCCCTACCTGATCGACAGCCAGGGCCGCCGCTACCTTGATGCCAGCGGCGGAGCTGCTGTCTCCTGCCTGGGGCATAGCGATGCGCAGGTCATTGAGGCTATCCAGCAACAGGTGAGCACATTGGCTTACGCGCACACGTCGTTTTTTACCAATGAGCCCATGGAGGAGCTGGCTGACTTTCTGATCGCGCGTGCACCCGAAGGTTTGAAGTCGGTGTACTTCGTCTCCGGCGGCTCAGAAGCCATCGAAGCGGCGTTGAAACTGGCTAGGCAATACTTCATAGAAATAGGCCAACCTCAGCGTACGCACCTGATCGCACGCCGCCAGAGTTACCACGGCAATACGCTGGGCGCCCTGGCTACGGGGGGTAATGCCTGGCGCCGCAAACAGTTCGAGCCACTGCTGATTGACGTCAGCCATGTAGCCCCTTGCTATGCCTATCGAGAACAGAAGGATGGCGAGTCCGCTGAAGGGCTCGGCATCCGCTTGGCCGCCGAGCTGGAAGCGGAAATCCTCCGGCTCGGCGCCGAGAACGTTATGGCCTTCGTGGCCGAGCCCGTAGTAGGTGCCACCTTGGGGGCAGTCCCCGCAGTCACGGGCTACTTCCGGCGTATTCGTGAGGTTTGTCAGCGTTACGGCGTGCTGTTGATACTAGATGAAGTGATGTGCGGCATGGGCCGGACGGGTACCCTGTTTGCTGCCGAGCAAGAAGGCGTGACTGCGGACCTGATCACCATTGCAAAGGGACTCGGCGCAGGTTATCAGCCGATCGGTGCGACGCTGGTCAGCGCTAAAATCCATAACGCTATCGCCAGCGGCTCAGGATTTTTCCAGCATGGCCATACCTATATTGGCCACGCCACCGCCTGCGCCGCAGCCTTGGCAGTTCAGAAGGCGATTGAAGAGCGTAATCTGCTCCCACGCGTATGTAGCCTCGGCGAAGGTTTGCGCGAACGCCTGCTAGAGCGCTTCGCGGCCCATCCCAATATCGGCGATATTCGTGGTAGAGGGCTGTTCCAAGGCTTGGAGTTGGTTGCCGATCGCGAGAGCAAAAAAGCCTTTGATCCCGCGCTCAAACTCAACGTCAGAATCAAGCAAGCGGCAATGGAACAAGGCCTGATGTGCTATCCGATGGCCGGCACTGTCGACGGCCAAGAAGGTGATCACATCCTACTCGCCCCACCGTTCATTCTCGAAGAAACGCATCTGGATGAGATTGTTCAGAAGCTGGAAATTGCCGTGCACAGCGTACTTAACCGCATTTACAAGGAGCCAACCACATGCCGATCCGGTCGCGACTCAGCACTCTGAGTGAAGACTCAATGAGTGCGGCGCAGCGCACTGTTCTAAGCGACATCCTGAGCGGTCCACGAGGCAATCTTGATGGCCCATTCCTGGCCTGGATTCATAGCCCTGAGCTCGCCGATCACGCTCAGCGCTTGGGACGATTCTGTCGCTATGGCACGCGTCTGGAGCTTCGCTTGAGCGAACTCGCGATCCTTTTCACTGCGGCTTGGTGGCAGTCTCAAGCCGAGTGGCAAATCCACGCGCCTATTGCTCGTGAGGCCGGGGTTTCTAACGCAGTCATTGAGGCGTTGCGCCTGCAACAGGAACCTGAGTTCACTCGGCCTGACGAACGCCTGATTTATCAATTCGGCAAGTCGCTCTACACCCACCGACGGGTTGATGATGCACTCTATGCTGAGGCCGTCGGCATCTTTGGTGAGCCCGCGGTAGTCGAATTAGTCGGTATTCTTGGCTACTACGCCTTGGTAGCGATGACATTGAATGTCTTCGCAGTACGGCGGGACACGGATACTCCCCTGCCATTCTCTGAAGGCTAATTCCGGCTCGAATATCCGCTGCGGATCCGGATCAAAACAGCCCAAAACCGGTATCCACTCCTATTGTAGGCGTCGAAATGACCTGTAGTGGGGCTCCCGCCAACACATAAGCCACATGCGCACGGGAGCCCTCCTGGCGCTGGGGGATCTGTCTGTTCGAGACTCTTGCGCCGCGCTGAAGCTGCCGCAGCTTTTTCCACTCAGTGCGATAAAGCACAGACGCGGCTATCGTTATTACTAAAGCTGATCTCCGCGATAATACCTTGGTGCTCCTGCCGATACGTGGTGATCAGTTCGAAGTACCGAACCAGCCCATTACAACCTGCCTGGAAAGACCATGTTGCCGCCGAAGCAGGCGTTTTGGCCAATTTCCACACCGACGTTGAAGGCAAGCAGGTTTGCGACCAGGCCATCCGGGGAGATGTTGTATTCGATGGTTTTCGACGACAGGCCAAAGCCGTGGAAGAAGCCGAGGGCCAGGAATATCCAGAACACACGATAGCCACCGGCGGCCGAACGCGCACGCCAACGGCCATCAAACAAAATTGACAACACAAAGACTCCAACAGATTTGCTTTAAAGAGCTGCAACGCAGCAAGACGCAATCAGTCAAGCCGCTTTGGGCGGGCGATCTAGGCGGTATCGAAACCTGCGGGGGGAGTCTCCGGCATGGGGCGAGAGTTGCTGGAGTGACATCCTGGCGCCAGAGACGGGCCGGATCGTTGGGTGATCGAGAGATTCGTGGCTGTGATTACCCCTATCATGATGCGCGTGATCATCTAACTTTTCGTCAATATCATCGTGACTGCGTGGGTGGTAATCATGCCCCTCTTCATGATTCAAGCACTGACCAACAACATGGCATCCCAGTCACGCACGGGTGCCATGTTGTTGGATCTTCTGACCCTCCTGACCATCAGCGTTTTATCCGCGTGCCATTCAGTCAGAAATACCAGGGGCTTCAGGTTTGCCGCAGACCTGCTTTTCTGCACGTTTCAGCCGTCGGTTCAGCATCATCCAGTAGGCCGCAGGCAGCACCAGCATCGAGAGCAGCGGCGCGGTGACCATGCCGCCAATCATCGGCGCAGCGATACGGCTCATGATCTCGCTACCCGTGCCGGTCCCCAGAAGAATCGGCAGCAAGCCGATAATCAGCACCAGTACCGTCATCGCCTTGGGTCTGACCCGTTGCACTGCCCCATCGCGCACTGCTTCGAGTAATGCCGCCTGATCACCCGCGCCGCGGGCCTGGCTGGCTTCCCAGGCGTTGCGCAGATAGAGCAGCATGATGACACCAAACTCCGCAGCCACCCCGGCCAATGCGATAAAGCCCACGCCGGTGGCCACCGACTGGTTGTAGCCGAGCAGGTAGAGAAACCAGAGCCCGCCGGTCAGTGCAAAGGGCAGCGTGGCCATGATCAACACGGCTTCGCCCACCCGCCCAAAGGCCAGATACAGCAACAGGAAGATGATCACCAGCGTCGCCGGCACTACCCACATCAGGCGCTCATTAGCCCGCTGCAGAAACTCGAATTGCCCCGAGTAGGACAGGCTCATGCCCGGATCCAGGGTGATTTCCGCATCAATACGCTGGCGCAGATCGCGCATCAACGAGGCCATATCGCGGTTGCGCACATCAATGTACACCCAGCCAGAGGGCCGCGCGTTTTCGCTGCGCAGCATCGGTGGCCCGTCACTGATGCTAATCCTGGCCACAGTACCCAGGGTGATCTGCGCGCCTCCGGGCGTCAGGATGGGTAAATCCCTGAGCGCCTGAGGTGAATCGCGCCAGTCTCGCCCATAGCGCAAGTTGATCGGGTAGCGCGCCAGGCCTTCAACTGTTTCGCCAATATTGCTGCCGCCCACTGCGCCGCCAACAATCGCCTGCACATCGGCGATGTTAAGCCCATAGCGTGCGGCCTCCTGGCGGTCGATGTCGACATCCAGGTAGCGGCCGCCCGTTAGCCGCTCAGCCTGGGCCGAACTGACACCGGGTACCTGACGAGCGACCTGCTGTATTTCCTGGGTCAGCGCGTCGATTCGCGACAGATCGCTGCCGGCCAACTTGATCCCCACCGGGCTCTTCACGCCAGTGGCGAGCATGTCGATGCGGTTGCGAATCGGCGGAATCCACAGGTTGGCTAGTCCAGGCACTTGCACCGCCTGGTCCAACTCCTCGACCAGCTTGGCCGGGGTCATGCCTTCACGCCACTGATCCCGTGGCTTGAACTGGATAGTGGTTTCGAACATTTCCAACGGCGCTGGATCAGTGGCGGTTTCCGCCCGCCCGGCCTTGCCGAAGACCCTGGCCACTTCCGGCACGCTGAGAATCATCGCGTCGGTCTGCTGCAAGAGCTGCGATGCGCGCTGGGCGGATAGGCCCGGCAGCGCAGTCGGCATGTACAGCAGATCGCCCTCATCCAACGGTGGAAGAAACTCACCGCCCAGACGCGAGATCGGCCAGAGGCTGGTCAGAAACACCAGTAGGGCGACCAACAGCGTCGCTTTCGGGAAGCGCAGCACGCCGTTAAGCAGCGGTTTGTATATCCAGACCAGAAAGCGGTTCAACGGGTTGCTGTGCTCAGGCCGGATACGGCCACGCACGGCATACAGCATCAGTACCGGGATCAAGGTGACGGACAGACCCGCGGCGGCGGCCATGGCATAGGTCTTGGTGAACGCCAAAGGCCCAAACAGCCGGCCCTCCTGCGCCTCGAGGGTAAACACCGGAATGAACGACAAGGTGATGATCAGCAAACTGAAGAACAGCGCCGGCCCCACTTCAACCGTTGCGTCGGTAATCAGCTGACGATGCTGCGGCCCATCCAGCTCTTCGCCCGGATGCTCCTCGCGCCAGGTTTCAAGCCGTTTGTGCGCATTTTCGATCATCACGATGGCCGCATCGACCATCGCTCCGATGGCGATCGCGATACCGCCAAGTGACATGATATTGGCGTTGATGCCCTGCCACTGCATGACGCCAAAAGAGATCAGCACACCGATAGGCAAGGCCACGATAGCGACCAGGGAAGAGCGCAGGTGCCAAAGAAAAACCAGACACACCAGCGCGACAACAATGAATTCCTCTATCAGTTTGCGGCTAAGGTTGCTGATGGCGCTGTCTATCAACTCGCCGCGGTCATAGGTGGTGACGATCTCTACGCCCTCGGGCAGGCTCGCGGACAATTCTGCCAGCCGCTCGCGTACCCGCTCGATTGCTGCCCGTGCATCACCGCCACTGCGCAGGATCACCACCCCGCCAACCACTTCGCCCTGGCCGTCCAGTTCAGCAATACCGCGGCGCATTTCCGGCCCCGTCTGAATCCGCGCAACATCGCCCAACAACACCGGTACGCCCGCCTCCGTGAGTTTCAACGGGATCTGCCGAAAGTCGGCGAGGCTTTCCAGGTAGCCGCCGGCGCGCACCATGAATTCGGTTTCGGCCATCTCAACCACCCCGCCACCAGTCTCCTGATTTGCGGCGCTGATGGCGGCGCTGATCTGCTGTTGGGTAACCCCCAGATTCGCCATGCGTTGAGGGTCCATCACCACCTGGTACTGCCGCACCATCCCCCCAACCGTGGCAACCTCGGCTATACCGGGTAAAGCCTGCAGTTCGTATTTCAAAAACCAGTCCTGCAACGAGCGCAGTTCAGCCAGGTCTCGGGTGCCGCTGTGATCGACCAGCGCGTACTGATAGATCCAGCCCACCCCGGTTGCATCGGGCCCCAATGAGGGCGTGACGCCTGCCGGCAAACGACCCTGAACCTGATTGAGGTATTCCAGCACCCGCGAACGGGCCCAGTACAGGTCAGTCCCTTCATCGAACAGCACATACAGATAGCTATCGCCAAAGAAGGAAAAGCCCCGCACCGTCGCTGCGCCGGGGACCGACATCATGGTCGTGGCCAGTGGGTAAGTGACCTGATTTTCAACGATCTGCGGGGCCTGGCCTGGATAGCTGGTGCGGATGATGACCTGGGTGTCCGAGAGATCCGGCAAGGCGTCCACCGGCATGCGGTTCATCGACCACAGCCCCCAGGCGACGACGACGACAGTAGCCAGCAGTACCAGCAGCCGGTTATTCAAGGACCAGCGAATCAGCGCGGCGATCATGACTGCTGCTCCAGCTTGTCGATCCGCACTATTAGCAAGCCGTCCGGGTCCTGCCGGACCCACACCCTGATGCGGTCCCCTTCGGCGATATCCGCAGTGTCCACGCCTTCAGCGATTGGAAATTGCATGGTCATGCCGGGCATGTCCAGGCTTTCGAACCGGCCATGCTCCAGCATCAGGCCATCCTCGTCCTGATACACCAGGGTGGCATCTGCTGTGTGCAACGGCGCTTCATCTACCGGTGTATCCAGTGCTCGCGCCAATACACCGCGCAGACTGGCCTCAGAATCGAGCAGGAACTGGGCGGAACCGACCACACGCTGCCCTTCCTCCAGGCCTTGCAAGACCTCGACCAGATCGCCTGCCTCGCGTCCGGTTCTGATCTCGACCGGGCGATACAGCCCAGACTCCTCAATCAGCATCACCAAATCACGCCGGCCACTGCGGATGACGGCATCGGCCGGGAGCAGTAAACGTAGTTCATTGTCACCCGTATCCAAGCGTACCCTGGCGGTCATGCCAGGACGCAGACGGCCCTGACTGGAATCCATTTCCGCGCGTACCCGTACCACGCGGGCGGCAGCATCGGCTTCCGGCAACACGCTGGTGACCTGCGCCTTGATGATCTCCCCTGGCAACGAGGGCAGAACCAACTCCAGCGATTGCCCTGCCTGCACGCCACCCGCTTGCGCTTCGGGCAAAGCGACTTCCAGCCAGACCCGGTCGGTGCCATTGATGACCACCATGGTCGAACCGGCGGGCAGACTCATGCCCTCGCGCAGCGACAACTCGCGCACTACGCCGTCGACCGGGCTGCGCAGCGTCCAGGTGCCCTGCAATCTTCCGCTCTGGCGGGTCTTCTCCATCAAATCCGCTGGCATACCGGCCAGGCGCATGCGCTGCCACGCAGCGCCGCTAAGCGTGTGATCCCCGATCCTTCGTAGCGCCAGGTATTCTTCCTGAGCCGTAATCCAGTCAGGCACCAGCAGTACAGCGAGGGGCGCACCCTTTTTTACCGCGTCATCTGGAGCCAACGGCGTTACCTCCTCTACCCAGGCATTGGCGCGGGTCTGCACTATGGTCACGGCACGTTCGTCGTAGCCCAGCACCCCGCTCGCCTCAACCGGCCTGCTCAAGGTGCCGCGGCTTACGGCGACGGCACGCAGGCCCAGGCTATCCGTCACCTTTGAATCGATGCGGATGGTGGTGCCGTCGCTGTCGGGGTCGGCGTAACGTGGTACCAGATCCATATCCATAAACGGCGATGGGCCGGGGGCGTCGAACTGCTGTTGGGGATACATCGGGTCGTACCAGTAGAGCACTTTCCGCCTTTGCTCTTGATCTTGCTTCTGCTCTGGTACGTGGCCGTGCTCCGAGTGCGGTTGAGCGGCAACGGGTGTTGTCGATAAGAGTGCAATCAGGGCGAAAAAGGCGCTGACAGGTGATGGAATATTCATGGTTGGTCTCCAAAAGTCAGCTCTAGACGGGCACGGCTGATCGCCAGCGCGGCCGTCCGTTCGATCTGTTCCAGGCGGATTTCGATATGCTCACGGCGGGCGCTGATCAGCGAATCGAGCGTGCCACGGCCGGCCCTGTAGTCGGCTAACGCAAGCTCTGCGCGCTCGCCGGCCAGCGGCTCCAGGCGCTCTAGATTGCGCTCCAGAGTCCGTTCCAGGCGCTGATGCTCGGCAAGCATGCTGTCCAGTTGCTGCACCAGGCGCAAACGCGCCGCCTCGCGATCCTGCTCAACATTCGCCAGCTCATATTCCCGCGCAGCCAAGCGTCTGTTCTGGCGCGAGCCGGGGAAAACCGGCAGCCCGACGCTGACCTGCATGCTCAGCATATCGTTGAAGCCTGCGGCGCGGCGTTGATAGGCCAGCTCCCAACTCCAGTCGGGGCGCTTGTTCGCTTGGGCAAGATTCACGCTAGCCTGGCGTTCCCGGCTCATCGGCTCATACAGCGCGAGCGTCGGTTGATCGGCAAGGCGAGCCCGGTAGCGCTCGCTGCTGACGAGCCAGTGGGGCCATTCGCCTTCTGTCGGCTGATAGGCCAACGCCCCAATCCAGCTACGCAGTTCTGTACGCGCCACGGCGAGATCGCTACTGAGCTGGTCGCGCCGGTCATCGAGCAACAGGCGCTCCATGCTCGCCACCGGTCGTTCGGCGAGCGCGCCCTGCCCGCCTGCGAGCCGCGCCTTAACGGCAGCGTCGAGCAGCCGATTCTGTTCGTACAACTCGTCAAACAGCTCCAGTTGCTGCTCGCGCTGATGGACCTCGAGCCAGGCTTCTGCCGTGGCCAGACGCACGTCGAGACGTCTGACTCGATACTCAGCCTCACTCAGGTCGACCGCGGCACCGGCCATGGCCCGCTCCGCCGTCCGCTTGGCGCGATTGGGCACCTCCTGCATCAGGCCGACCATCTGCATAGTCATGCCGTCGGCGCCCAAGTGTCCTCGGTCCTCGCCTTCTATGGGAAGATTCTGCAGACCGAGCACCAGCCGTGGGTCTGGCAGTTGGCCCGCCGCAGAGGCGTCTTCACGGGCCGCCTGGGCAGCTAGACGTTGGGCGCGTAGCGCTGGGGCCGTTTGATTTGCGCTTGATAGCGCCTGCTCAAGAGTCACAGCCGACGCCGGCATAGCCGTGCCAACCATAATGCAGAGCAGTGCTGCGCCGAGCGGGCGCAGAGTGCGGATGAAAAACATAGGATTGATTCCCGTCTAATGCCTGGCGCAAGGCACAGGCAGACACCGCCAGCTAAGCCGGCGAACCTTCTCTAGGGGGAATCAGTCGCGGGGTGGGCGCCAGAAGGTATCAGGCTGGGTAATTCGGCTCGTGACCAGCTCAGTCACTCTGGCTGGTCGAGGAAAGGGAGAAACGGCAAGTGTGGCTGGACCGGTGAGTACCGCCCCACCCAGCTGACAATCAACGCCTGAATCGCACAGCAAGCCAGCGGTGCTCTCAAGCCAACCGGCTTCACCGGCATCGCCAACACAATCGTGATGCATTTCTGCTGGCTCACGATCCATGCCATCCACGCAGCGTTCGATAGCGAGCAGCGACACGGCTAACGTATTGAACGAAAGCAGGAGTCCGCACAGCAGGACTGTGAGCGCCAGCCGCAGGCGCTTCATGGGCAGAATACCCAGGATTGAATTTGCTGTACGTGATTTATGGTGAGCATGGCCTCAGCATACCGGCTGCGCAAGATTGATCCTTGATCCTGATCAAATAATCGTATTTACAAGATTCACGGGCAAGAGGGCCATTAACGCCCTTTCGGCGCCGGCAGCCGACTTACTCCAGATTGACGCGGGTCAAGAGGCAATCCGACTTATAAGACTAGCTTGTAGTGATGATAGAGGCGCAGTGTGGATCCTTCACGACAATGCTCGCTATCTGAAAAGGCAAGGAGAAAACAATGAACAAAGACGCCAATCATGCCAGCGCCCTCGCGAGGCTGATTGTTCCGGGCATGGGGTCGGACCACTGTGCGGGTATTGTCAAAACCTCGCTGAAGCGCTTGAACGGTATGGGTGAAATCTCAACCAACATCGCAGCTCACCGGGTGGAGGCAGCCTACGATTCCAGCCTGTTGAGCCTGGCGGATCTCCGCTCTGCGGTGGAAAATGCCGGCTACGATGTTGCCCAGGTCTCATCGGCCGAAGACGCGCCTAATGCCGCGAAGGATGCCGACATCGAAGGCGCTTACTTGAGCCAGGCGCTCAAACGTTTATGGATTGCTGGCGTCCCTACCACCCTGATCATGCTGTTGATGATCCCGCACATGTTCTGGCAGCCAGTACCCGGCTATCTGCTTATTGTGGCGTTACTGGCGTTCCCGGTGGTGTTTCTTTTCGGCGGCGCGGCCACGCACAAATCCACTTGGCGCTCGTTGACAAATCGCACTTTTAACATGGATGTGCTGATCTCACTGGGCAGCGTACCGCCCTACCTGATCGGCCTGGCTGGTTTCTTTATGGACATGACTTCGTTCATGGAAATGGCCGCCACGATCATGACCTTTCACTTGCTCGGACGCTACCTTGAGGCCAAGGCAAAAGGCAGGGCCTCTCAGGCGATCCGCAAATTGCTGACACTGGGCGCCAAGACCGCGCGGGTAGAACGTGATGGCGAGGAAATTGAAGTCCCCATCGAGCAGTTGCAGCCCGGTGACATTATGGTGGTCCGACCGGGTGACAAGGTGCCCACTGACGGCGAAGTGGTGGAAGGTGAAAGCCACCTGGATGAGTCGATTGCCACGGGGGAATCGGTGCCAGTGTTCAAGACCCAGGGCGACACCGTTATTGGCGCAACCATCAACAAGGAGGGGCGCTTGCGCGTCAAAGCCACCAAGGTGGGGGGCGATACTTTTTTGTCCCAGGTCATCAAGTTGGTGGAACAGGCTCAGGGGTCGCGGGTGCCCATACAGGAGTTTGCCGATCGCATGACCGGGCGCTTTGTACCTATCGTCATGCTGATCTCCCTGGGGAGTCTTGCCGCCTGGCTGATTGCTGGCGACAGCCTGCGGCCAATTCTGGTGTGGGGCGCCGGATTTCTACCTTGGGTCGATCCCACCGCAACCACGCCCGCGCTGGCTCTTATCGCAGCCATTGCCGTGCTGGTTATTGCTTGCCCCTGTGCCCTGGGTCTGGCAACGCCAACGGCACTGATGGTCGGTTCAGGGATTGGGGCGGAACGCGGCATCCTGATTCGCTCTGGAGAGGCCATTCAAACCATCAAAGACATCAAGGTAATAGTCCTCGATAAAACCGGCACCATTACCCGAGGCAAGCCAAAGCTGACCGAAGTTGTGGCCGCGGAAGGTATTACCGATGAACAGGTATTGCAGTGGGCTGCGACGGTAGAGAATGCCTCGGAGCATCCTATCGCACGCGCTATTGTCGAAGGCGCTAGCGAGCGCAACCTGAGACCAGGTGCGGTGACGGAGTTTCGCTCGACCGGGGCGCGTGGCGTTTACGGCAAGGTCGATGACGCCTCTGTACTTATTGGTAACCGTCAACTGCTCGCCGAGGAAGGCGTAAGCGGTCTGGAGGCCCTAGATGAAAACTTGGATGATCTTGAGGGCCGTGGCCGTACTGCTGTGCTGGTAGCGGTGGACGGCCAGGCCTGCGGCATTGTCGCGGTGGCAGATACGATCAAAGAGGAGTCGATAGCAGCGATTCGTGGCATACACGAACTGGGCTTGCATGTGGTGATGATTACCGGCGACAACGAACGTGCGGCAAGAGCTGTCGCCAAGGAAGTGGGCATCGACGAGGTTCAGGCGGGCGTGCTTCCGGAAGGCAAAGTTAATGCGATCCGAGAATTGCAGAAAAAACACGGCAATGTCGTGGCCATGGTGGGCGACGGCATCAATGATGCACCGGCCTTGAAACAGGCCAACGTGGGTATCGCCATCGGCGCGGGTGCAGATGTGGCCATCGAAGCAGCCGATATCACCCTGGTGCGCGGCGAGCTAACCGGTGTAGTGGACGCCATGTACCTGTCTCGCGCCACCTTCAGCAAGATCGTGCAGAACCTGATCTGGGCCAGTGCTTACAACGTTGCGGCCATACCTATTGCTGCCGTGGGGCTGCTGCATCCGATGATTGGTGTCGTGGCCATGACCGCCAGTTCGCTGTCGGTGATCGGCAATTCACTGCTGCTCAAGCGGGTGAAGTTGAATGCAGGTAACGGCGCTGAAAAACAGTGAATACCAACCCTCAAGGCAAAAAAACCGGGATACTGGATCAGCCTGCATGGGTTAGCGACGCTCGCACTACCCATCCGAATCAAAGGTCACCGAATCGATTGCGCCCAAAATAAGCGATGGACACAGACGCTGCACGGTTAGAACAGCAAGCACCAGACGGACCGGTATTGGCCTATTTCCTGGTCAAATGAATGGTCACAATGCGCGCCCGTTGGCTAGGCATGTGATAACAGCCCCTAGAACTCCCTCGGAGTACGCGCGCTCCTTGATGGTGAATAATGCGCCGCAATTGATAATTATCATTCTCGTTTAAACACATAGACAATATACTCGAATCCATCGCATCCCAAAAATCGGGCCCGCCTCCTGCTACGTGGATTTGCCATATGAGATCGAACCGTTTCCCCGGTTTTCGGCGCCTGTACATGCTGCTGACAATGCTCGTATTTTTCTTGGGGCCGTGTCTACCGGCGGTGGCGGATACGCAACTTGTCGTTCGGTCACAACTTGTGCTGGCAGGTCCACCAGCCTCGGTTTCGTATCCGTTGATACATATGGTAGAAAGCGGTTCCCTGAGCGACCTGGCGCCAGACATCAAGTTCGTTCTCTGGACCAATCCGGATCAGTTGCGCGCATTGGTGGTTGGCAAGCAGGCCGATTTCATTGCAGCCCCGACCAACGTAGCGGCCAATCTATACAATCGGGGGGCCGACATCACCCTGCTCAACGTGTCTGGTTGGGGATCATTGTGGATGGTATCACGCAACCCGAATATGAATACGCTGGCCGATTTCAAGGGCGAAGAAGTAGCCATCCCCTTCCGCGCCGACATGCCGGATATCGTATTCAGCTTTCTTGTGGAACAGCAGGGACTTGATCCAGGCAGGGACTTCTCTCTTCGCTATACCTCGACTCCGCTGGACGCTCTGCAACTGCTAATAATGCGTCAGGTAGATCATGCCTTACTGGCCGAACCCGCAGTCTCTATGGCGCTCCTTAAAACCCGTTCTTTACCCGTTTCACTGGTGGCTCCAGAGCTGTTTCGCAGCGTGAACCTGCAGGAAGAATGGGGCCGTCTGCAGAACAGTGATGCCCGCATGCCCCAGGCCGGGCTGGTGGCGTCAGGCGCTATTCGCGGTGATCCGCAAATACTCCGGCGTTTCGAAGAAGCCTACGCGCAATCGAACGCATGGTGCTTCGAGCACTCCAAGGAGTGTGGCGAGATGGTCGCTCGCCATATTGGTCTGCTCAGCGCTGCAGCCGTCACTGATTCTCTTCAAGTTGTTCCGCGCCATCTTACGAGTGCGATTATGGCTCGCCCTGAGCTGGAAGCTTTCTTCCAGCTTTTGCTTGATCGTCAGCCTGCCAGCGTTGGCGGTAAATTACCGAAAGTCGGTTTCTATGGCGGCGCGCCTAACTGAATGCGCCTTTTTCTTGAAACTGTATTCGATGGCGCGCGCGCTGCTTTGAGCTACCTGTGGAGTGGTTGGGGCGCCCTGGCAAGCCTGCTGCTGTTTGCCGCAGTATGGGAGCTTGCCGCACAGGTTTACGGCCCTCTTGTGCTACCGGGCCCATTGGCAACGCTGACGCAGCTTGTGGTTATGTTCGAAGACGGAATTGTCCAGCCGCAATTGATCATATCAGCCCGACGCACGCTCTACGGGCTAAGCGCCGCGCTCTTAGCTGGCAGCCTTCTGGGGCTGTTGGCCGGCCGGTCGCTTACGGCAGCCATGCTGTCACGTCCGCTTGTCACGCTGCTGTTAGGTATGCCCCCGATCGCCTGGCTGGTGCTGGCTATGCTTTGGTTTGGTATGGGTGACGCAACCCCCGTGTTTACTGTATTTATCGCGTGCTTCCCTATTGTATTCGCCGCCGCCATGCAAGGTGCGCGTACGCTGGACAATCAATTGCAGAAGGTTGCGCGAGCTTACCGACTGCCCTGGCGCATGTTACTTACCGACCTGTATGTTCCCCATGTCACTTCATATATGGTTCCAGCCTGGGTCACGGCGCTGGGAACCTCCTGGAAGGTAGTGGTTATGGCGGAATTGTTGAGCACAACGGACGGCGTTGGTGCGGCCTTGGCAGTGTCCCGCGCACAGCTGGATACTGCCACCTCGCTCGCCTGGATTGTCGCAGTACTGGCGCTGTTGCTGGGCGCCGAGTATCTGCTTCTTGAGCCGCTCAAGCGGCGAGTTGAACGCTGGCGCACGGTGGATGAACAATGAAATCTCTGCACATTCGTCATCTCTATCACCGTTTTGGTTTGACTGAAGCGCTGGCCGATGTGGGGCTCGACCTTTACGCGGGGGAAACTCTCGCTCTGATAGGCCCCTCCGGCTGCGGCAAGAGCACCCTGCTGCAAGTGATTGCCGGCTTGATCCAACCCTCGGAAGCCGTCATGCAGTGCGACTTCCGGGGGATAAGCTGTGTTTTCCAGGAGCCCAGCCTAATGCCCTGGATGGTTGCCAGGGATAATATCGCTCTCGGCCTCAAAGCCCTAGGCGTACCCAAGGTTGCTCGCCGCAGGCAGGTGGAGAACTTTGCCGCGCGCTTGGGGCTGACAGAGAGCGATCTGCTCAAGTATCCACATGAGCTCTCGGGCGGGATGCAGAGTCGGGTTTCGCTCGGCCGTGCCCTGGCATTGTCGCCGGATCTATTGCTGCTGGACGAACCCTTCTCTTCGCTCGACGTTGGCCTGAAGCTGGAACTCTATTCTTTGCTGCGTGAACAGTTCATGCAGCGCCGCAGTGCGGTCCTGCTGATCACCCACGACCTTATGGAAGCCGTGCGCTTGGCGGATCGTATCCTGTTGATGGTGCCCAATCCGGGGCGTTTGGTGTATGAGTTTGTCATGGACCTGCCGCAGGAAGAGCGTACGGAGGCTTGGATATACAAGACAACCTGTGAGCTGATGGAGACTCGTGAAATGCGCATTGGCTTCGGCCTTAGCCAGGGAACGCTGGCTCCTATCGTGAACCGCCATGGAGCGCACGCGGGTTGTCGCCCATGAAGCCAATTATGCCTGTGTTGATGTGTGGTTTTCGCCCCTTTTTTCTGCTGACTGCGGCTAGCGCTTCACTCTTCATGCTGGCCTGGTTAGCACTATTGAATGGTTGGTTGTCGTCCTGGAACCCTGCAGGTGGAATTGTTCTCTGGCACGCTCATGAGCTGATCTTCGGCTTCGCGGCAGCGGCTACTGCGGGCTTCGCGCTGACCGCTATACCTGAGTTCACCCATACGACCGGAGTCAAGGGCGAGGCTCTGCTTCCCCTGGTCTGGCTATGGCTACTGGCTCGCCTGTTCTACCTGCTGTCGTCGTTTTGGCATCCAGCACTTGGGCTATGGCCAGCAGCTCTCTGCAACCTAGCCTTCTGGGGGCTCCTGCTGCGCCTGATCGCCCGTCCGTTATGGAAAGACCCGGGGCGCCAGCATCTGAGCTTCGTTTGGGTCATAACCTGTCTGGGAGTGTTGCAGCTTGGGTTTTTCATCGCACAGATCACTGAGGGCGATGCGCTGCCCTGGATCCGGGCAGCAGTGGGCGCCTTAATGATATTGATCGTGATCGCCACCAGCCGCATCTCCATGAGCGTAGTCAACGGCCGTATAGAGGAAGGGCGTCCAGGGGGCTCTGCACCCACGGACGGCTACCTGGCTCGTCCGCCGCGCCGTTATCTTGCTATTTTCTGCATTGCAACCTGTAGTGTCAGCGAATTCGCGCTGGGCCATCACAGCGTCACCGGCTGGGCTGCGCTGGCGGCCGCTGCAGGTATGTTCAATTTACTTAACGACTGGCATGTAGGTCGGGAACTGCTCAACCGCTGGGCGCTGATGCTCTATACCAGCTACTGGCTGATCGCTCTCGGGTACGCGGGCATGGGCGCGGCCTGGCTCGGGGCACCGCTTAGTCCGTCAGCTGGTCAGCACCTGCTGACCAGCGGTGCCGCCGCTCTGGCCATATTCACTGTCATGGCGCTGGTTGCCCGTATTCATTCAGGACTTTGGCTGGATAGGCGGCCCTGGCTTCCACTCTGCGCCATTGTGTTAGTGGGTGCCTCCCTGCTCCGCGCGCTGGCAGGTACGTCCCTCGTGGCGAAAGCAATCATGCCTGTTCTGAATCTGTCTGGCCTGCTGTGGGCGTGCTGCTTTGCCACCTATCTCTACTACACTTGGGCCACCCTCACCGGCCCACGCGAAGATGGTCTGCAAGACTGCTCCGCACCCCAGGCGAAAAGTAGCCGGGATTGCTGAAAAGAACTGTTCAGTTGCTACCCAGGGCCCGTCTGGCGTAGTTGCAGCAATCGAATAAGCTGCTGCCCAGGTGTGTTGTAGGGTTTCCGTGCTCAGAGCCAGTTTTCGGCAAGGGTAGATCGACGGAATGGCATAGCCCTTCGATATCCAACAGTACCAGTTCGAGGTTGCGCCCTCCGATATAGCCCGCACGGCGGAAGGCGCCCAACTGGCGCGAGAAGGTTTCCGGCGTAATATTCAGCTGCCGGGCTAGCACGCCGTGATGGGCCGGCAATGTCAGCCAGGCGCTACGTTGCTGCACGTATAGGTCCATCAGGTAGACCACCAGACGCTGGGCCGAATTGCCAATGGTCAGTAAATCAATACGGTTGAGCGATTGGGAAATCCGGATGGCCATGCCTTCCAGCATGGCCATACTGAAATCCGGAGACGCCTGGCACAGTCCCAGCAGACGTTCACGTGGCAACCGATAAACAGAGGAATCTACGCTGGCCTGCGCCGACAGCGGATAATGGCATGGTTCAACGAACATAACAGTTTCCGCCAGGAGATCGCCTGCAGCCATGCTACGAAAGATCTTGTGATCGCCCTTGTAGCTGGGTCGGTACAGGACTACATTGCCCACCTCGACGAGGAAGAAATAGCTTGCCTTGTCACCCATGCGAAACAGGTGCTGGCCACTTTCCAGCTTGATCCGTAAAGAGCCTTCGAGAAGAAACTGCAGTCGTTCAATCCCCACCTTGGAAAATGCCGGTGAGAGGCTAAGCATATGTATCAGATCTGAGGTCTTCATGGTTAACTCATACCGTGCGAGAATTGATAGGGTACGTGACGCTCCCGCCCAGGCGCAACGCTGCGGCGGCAGCAGCAGACCGTCCGTCCGTGAAGTCACCACCCTACGCAACTTCCACTGTAATGAGAAGTATTATCATTCCTAAAATACCCCTTCTTCTGTGGTGTTTTGCAGTAGATCTTTGTCACCCCGTGACTGATATTCTGGCTAGGTCTGATCACCGAGGCTGCTGACTTGGTTTTTACATTCGCCGAGCGACTCAGAAATTCCTGCGCAACATCAAGCTTAGCTCCGTCTGCTTGAAGCCGAACGCCCAATCCAGATTGCTGCTGTGGTTGATGCTATGGCGCACGCGCAGCTCCGGGGTCAGGCCAGCGATCTTCCAGCCGTTCGCCCCGGCGCTGAGGATATACACCTGCTGCTTGTCGTAGCGCCGTTCACCAAGGAAGAAGTCGTAGGCGTCGTTGCGGGTTTCCCGGTAGATGCCCATGCCATTGACAAAAAAGCCAGCCCGACCGGCAAAGGCGTGGTAAACGCCGCCGCGCATGCCCCATTCCTTGCTGCTGGCCTGATCCACCTCGTATTTACGCCGGGTCAGGGTCACACCGCCGTACAGGCTGGTATTGACGCCAGGCATATAGGCAGCCGTAACGCCCCACTGGTGCATTTCATAATCCGCCCCCAGGCGCTGCCCCTTGCTGGTGTATTCGTAACGCTTGGTATCCAGGCTGGTGCTCAGTTGCCATTTGCGGCTTAACGTGTGCTGCCATTCCAGTTGCAGGCCCTGCGCCAGATATTCGCTGGCACGGTTGCGGTAGTAATGCTCCGCATAGGGCATAACGCTGATACTGTTCCGCGCATTCAGGTACTGATAACCCATCTGCAGTTGTGCCAGGTTGGTGCTGTAATCCTGCATGGTTGCCGTATCAGACGGATTGGTTTTGGAATAATAGGTGCCATAACTCATGGGCCGCAGTTGCAGGTTGTGATTACCCGCCAGGTTATATCGGCGCTGCAATGACAACTCATAGCTCGCCAGCCCGGACTCAACCGGATCCGGCATTTTCCGCTCGAAAAAGCAAATACCGAAAAAAGAACTCAGGCAACTGTAATAGCCGTTGGCCTGATTGATATTATCGTTATAGCCGACCCCCACCGCCGCGCTGCCATGCCAGCTCGCGCGAATATCCATTGCCTGCCGGTACTGCTGCACCAGCATCTGCGCCTGCTCGGGCAAGCCCATATTGAGCACCCTGGCAAAGCCCTCCTCTGCGCGCTTTTCCTGATGATCCTCAAACCACAGGCGCGCCAGCTCCAGCTGGATACGGGCATCTTCCGGCTCCTGTCCGCTGGCCTGCTCCATGCGCTGCAACGCCAGCGGATAATTCCCATCGAAGCGCGCCAGCAGGCTTTCCGCCATATTCGCCAGCGCTGGCCGGTGCCCCGGCAGCTCACGGTAACGGGCGACAAAGTCCGGCAACTGCGTCCACTGGTTGGTATTGATGGCCACATAGATGGCTGGCGTCAGCGCCTCCAGCGTGCTCGTCACCTGGTAGCGCTGGCCTTCATACATCAGCGTACCGGGCGGCGCTGCCAGCGCCTCCTCGGCCTGGGCCTTCTGCTCGATACTGCGGCGGGTCTGATCCTGCAGAAAGCGCGTATCGTCGTCATCGGCCCAGACTCCAGGCGCAACAAGGCACGCCAGCGACAGCAGCCAGACGGCTCTGAAACGGCAAGGCATAAGGGATTTCCACAATGGATGTGTGTGCATATAGAATGGAGGCCGGCGAACCGGCCTCCACAGGTACCCCTCCCAAGCGTTACCGAACGAGACTCCATCCGGCATCGCCCTGTTTGACGCTCTCCGCTGGTAGCCGCCAGTGGAGAGTGGTCAAACCTTAGGGAGCGATCTTGCTGCCACCGAAGGCGACATGATCTGCGCTTGAACCACCGGTATAGATACCAGCCAAGGCATCAGCACCGTTGTAGAAACGGCCGTCAATGGTGCCTACGGTATTACCGAAGGTGCCATTGCTGCCAATGCTGGTACCAGCAAAGTTGATGCTGCTGGCGCCACGACTGATGCTGCCGGTGATATCACCTGAACCCGAGGCATAGTTAGCGGTCAGCTTGCCGGTGTAAAAGTTCTGGTTACCCGGCAGGCCGCCGGCAAGAACATTACCCGCGGCGTCTGTACCCGTCTGGTTGATACCGATCACACCATAAACCGCATTAACCAGTGTTGGCATGGCGGTAACGGCATTGTCACCCACATACCAGACCGTGCGATCAGCACTGGTCATATTCAGGTTAGTGCTGTTTGCTGGCGGAGTGCCCGCAGCGCGAGGTGCCCACTCGCCGAAGTACACACCACTGCCCACGGCCAGCGGAACGACGGGGCTGGCCGGAGTACCCGAACTGTTGGCCGCTACCTGCCCGATCACCAGGCCACCGAACTGCGGCGCGATGGACAGGGTGGTGATCTGACGAATGCTGTTGACGGCGAAGTTGGCATAAGTGCTACCCGCGCCATTCACCGACTCGGTATCTTTCCACACCTGGGCGACGTTGATCGGCAAGGCAGGCATGCCCATATCGGAAGGCGTCATGATCGCGCCATTGCCATGGTCGGCAATGGCGTTATTCGAGCCATTGATCGGGCCACCTGCCAGGTCGATACGGGTGCTCGCCCCATTCAGCGCCACACCGGAGTTACCGCCACCGAACAGGATGTGGTTCGACGCCCCCACAGCCACACCCGCACTATGCGAGGTTCCCCCCAGAGGGACAGCCAGTGCAGCACCACTACCCACCAGCGCCATGATGGCCAGAGCCAATGTTGATTTTTTCATTTTCATATCCTCTTGATTGAGTTTAAAAACGGCTGGTTTTTTACAAAAAACCAGCAAAAAACTAGAAATTAATTTTTAGTCCTGCTGTAAGGGTACGTCCCGGTCCCGGCAACAGGGTCTTGGCCATCGGGTCCAGGTAATATTCATCGGTCAGGTTGGTTACGCCCAGATTCAAAGCCAATTGTTTATTCACCTCGAAGTTGGCATACAGGTCATGCAACAGAACCGAGCGCCAGTAGAAGCCATCCTGATTACCGTCCCTGAACCACACATTCCGCACCAAGGTGCTGGTAACAGAGGACTCCGAGGCCAGCAGGCTATCCAGCTGACTGTTTTCCGCTCCCGCGTGGTATACGCTGCGCCAGCCCAGTTCCAGCCGTTCGTTGAATAGACGGGTGCCCAGCAACATATCGATGGAATATTTGGGTTGCAGGCTGTTGCCGCTGTAAGTGCCGGGGAAGCCGCCGGTCATGCAGGTGGGGATACGGTTGTAATATGGGTCCAACCCCGAGGCGTAGTCCTTGTCACAGAGTTTCTGGTTCAGCCGGTAGGTGGCGCCTAGGCTGCCAAACACACGGCCCGTATCGAATCGCGATTGCAACTCCACGCCGCTGGACTCTTTCTTGTCGAACTGGATGCTGTCGTAATACAGGCCGCGATCGATAAAGTCCTCGATCTCGGTGTTGTAATAGCTGATGCGCATGTCGGCAAAGCCCAAGCTTGGGAAGAACTGGGTCAAGTCATGGGCATAGCCCACTTCCCAGTTGATGCTGCGCTCCGGCTTGCTGGCGCCCGTCGCCAGGGTTCCCACGGTGCCGGCGCCGTCGAGAATGGCGCTGGAGGTCAGCTCGTTGACGCTGGGAAAGCGGGTGGTCTGCGCATAACGCACAAACGCCGTGCCATAAGGGGTCACTCTGGCGGTTGCGCTCAATACCGGGCTAAAGGCATCACCGGACTGCTCTTCTGGAGCCTCCCATCCTTGGCTGGCATCCAACGTTTCATAAACATCCGTACCATATGAAGAATTTGTTGGGTAAATTACGGGGACACTGGTCTCTGTTGCATTGCCACTTTGCTCCAAAGCGTTTTCTACGACTTTATATAGCTTTGAGGTGTCAACTTCACCATTGGCGAATGGGTTTTGCGAGGAGTCCAGCTTGCCATCCTTATAGGGAATTAATGCTGTTTTTTTCCAGAACACATATCTATAGCCATTGATATTTGCAAAGCTGACTTCTCGGCCATTATAGAACTGTTGTATCGCCTCATTTCCTTGGGCTGCTGCCGCTAGGCGGGCTATATTTTCTTCAGCCGTAAGCAATTCCCCCCACTCCAGTTCCACACCGGTTTTGCGCCGTGTTGCTTTATAAAACTCACTCTGCTGACGGCGAAGCCTGGCCGTACCGGTATCCTTACCGGTGTAATGCAAGTAGCGGGTGCCTGCAGTTACAGTGAGCCAATCGGTGGCCTGCCAGGCCAGGTTCATCATGGCCGAGTATTCCTTGCGTTCACCAGAACGCGGACCAAAACGGTCGGTCCCGGCATTCAGATAAACGCCATCCGGCAGCATACTGTTGGTGTTTCTATCACTCTGCTGCACTCGCTCATCCAGCTTTTCCTGCTGGTAACTGCCTCCGAGGGTCAGTTGCAGGTTGCTGGCCAGGATCATCTGGTTGCTGAAATCGAAGCCGGTGCGATCATGATTGGTCCATTGCCGGCCAAGGGGAACAATGGTGCCGTCGTGGTCTGGCTCAGGCCAGATCCCAGTACACGTACCTTCCCACGGCCCAGTACAGAAACTATCCCAAAGCCCCAATTCATCTCTTTGGGCGTCATCAAGATCGAGGCCCCAGGGTGATGCACCCGTTTGATAGCGGGTGCCCTTCGCCTTGGTCTGCCACAGGCTGGTTTCCAGGTCCAGCCATCTGGAGTCCTTAGGTTTTATGTCGTAACTCAACTTGTAACTGTCGAGCCTCAGTTCCGAGCGCGGATCTTCATAGACGAAGTTGCGAATGTTCGCCCAGTCAAGATCCGGCTGAGCTTGCTCCGCGCCCTCTCGGTAGGCATACATCAGCATCGAGCGACCGGGCGTGGTTTCACCGAAGGCTGTATCGGTACGCATGAATTGCAAGCCCAGCTTTTGTTCGTTGGGCAGGTACCAGTTGTTCTTGATCAGGGTGGTTTCGGTTTCACTGGAGGTATTGAATACCTCGCTGCCCGCAGCGTATACCTTGGTCAGGTTGGGGATATAGACGTCAGTGGTACTTGTATCCCATACATCGTGCCCCTTATATCTGTTGGCATTGTTTTTCCCGGCATAGTAGTTCCCCGAAGTACGCTCGCTGCGCGACAGCAGAATATCGACGAACTCATTGCGCCCGGCAATGGCCAGCATTTCCGAGTGATCATCGAAGTTAAGCGTCTGGCTATCGCTTCTGGTGCGAGCAGGTGGCGTATCGATCGTTATGCCATCCAGGTTCGCCCGTTCCGCGCCGGGTACGCTACGATAATCCTGACCGTATACCGAGGCGGCATCGAACCGGGGCTTGCTGGTATTGCCCGAGGTTTTCAGGTTGGTTTCGATACCCCAGCTATCGCCTTCGGGGATGATGTCGCTGGCTTCGATGGTGCGGATGTTTACCGCCCCACCCACGCCGCTCTTGATGCCCCGGCTCAGCGACGGGCCTTTCTCCACTTCGATGCTGCGGAATAGCGCCGGGTCGACATAGCTGCGGTTGCCTGCACCCACGAAATGCAGCCAGACGTTGGTCGATTGCTCGGTGCCATCAATGGTCAGCGGCGTGCGCCCTTCGCCGGTGATGCCGCGAATATTCGGGGTGATGGACTGGCTGCTGCGCGTGTCCATGCTGTAGACGCCGTTCATGCCCTTGAACACGTCGCCGGGATTGGTAGCCTGGAAACGCTCCAGCTCCTCGCGACCGACATATACGCTGGTCACGTTCTCCTGGTAGACCTTGTCGCGCCCCTCGGCGTCCTTGTCCCTGGTGCCCACAACCGTGATCGGCAGTAGTTCGATCCGGTCACTGTCGTCCGTGTCAGTGCTGGACTCCGCTTGCTCTTGCGCCTGCGCCTGCGCCTGCGCCTGCGGACTCAATAGAGAAAGGCTCGATATAATTAGTGCGAGTATTTTTAGCGTGTACGGCATTACCCCCTCCAAGTAACTCTAAGCAAAGAATGGACTCCGCAAATGAGAATCATTATTCTTGAGCAGTTCAATGCATTAGTCCTATGACAATTGTCAATGCGTTGGCAAAATCAGAAGGTAAAAACAAGGAAGCGATGCGTCGTTCGCACTAGGGGGTTTGACCAAGTATTCTGGGCGATGTACCTGGTTTTCCCGGACCACCGACAGATCGAGATGGACTGAAGATTTTGGCAAGACGTAGTGAGTAATACTCCGCCCCCGGCTAACGGCAGTTACTCCGCCGATGAGGCACTACGTTGTCTCTGTCCACAAGACGATGGACGCAGCAGAAGGGGCTTCTCCGGCAGGGGTATAACTAGGTTTTTTTCAGCGGCGACCAAACTTAAGGCAAAAAAAATCCAGTCGCTTTTAATCGACTGGATTTCTTAGGTTGTTTGGTCGGGACGGAGTGATTCGAACACTCGACCCCTTGCACCCCATTTTCTTATATATCGTATCGCTTTATACATGCTCGGACAGCTTCGAACCCCTGCAAGCTAGAAACTATAAGGCTTTATCGCTACTCTACTATTCAATCCGTTCCAACAGCGTCCGACCCAATCCGACGTTCTTGTAGGGGTATTTGTAGGGGTATTTTTCTACTCGGCAATTAAAGGGCGACTCTGTGGCAAAATTGACGGTCAAGCAGCTGGAAGCGATTACGGCTGATCGGCACGGTGAGACGGTTCGAGATGAAGGTGGCCTGCTCGGCAAAGTCGCCGCACGCACAACAGGGGTAGCCGTTTCCTTCTATTATCGATTCAGGTGGGACGGGAAATCCCGGGACTTCGGTTGTGGGACTTGGCCCAAGAAGACGCTGTCCGAGATCCGCCAGGAACGGGATCGCGCCCGGCAGCAGGTTGGCGACGGCATTAATCCGATAGATGCAAAAAAAGCAATGAAGATCGAAGCCCAGGCAGAGATCGAATCTATCCTGGCTGAACATAAACGTAAGGAAACGGAAGATCTTACGATTGCCGACCTCTACACGGACTGGATACGGGATGGGGTAGCTCGGCAAGATGGTAATGCAGCATTAATGCGCAGCTTTGAGAAGGACGTGTTGCCGCGTATCGGCAAGAAGCTTGTCCGAGAGCTGGCCGATAAGGATATTCTGGACCTCCTGCGTAAAGTTCGCGCTCGCGGCCTCAACCGCACAGTCGTGATGCTCAACAATGACATAGGGCAGATGCTTCGGTGGGCGGAAAAGCGCAAGCCGTGGCGCGGGCTGATGATTGACGGCAATCCGGTCGATCTAGTGGATGTAGACAAACTTCTTGACCCTGATTATGAAGAAGAGCGGAGCAGAACGCTGTCTGCCGATGAGATTCGGGAGCTACGCGACATCTTCATGCAGTTAGAAACTGACTACGACAGTCTACCCGCTGGACAAAAGTACTCTGGCATCAGGCCCGTCAACAGCAGAGTGCAGCGCGCGCTGTGGTTATGCCTGGGCACCATGTGCAGAATCGGAGAACTATTGCAGGCTGAGTGGAAAGACATCGATCTTGCGAATGGAACCTGGTTCATCCCAGCCTCCAAGACGAAAGGTAAACGAGGTAAACGCCAGGATCACCATGTGTTCCTATCACCCTTTGCAGTCGCTCAGCTCCAGCTACTTCATGCTGAAACCGGGAGCACCCCCTTCTGCTTTCCTGGTAAAAGAGGGAACAGCCATGTATGTACGAAAACTGTAAGCAAGCTGGTAGGGGATCGACAATACAGATTCAAGAGCCGCACCAAGCCATTACAAGGCCGGCATAACAACGACAGTCTTGTCTTGGCAGGTGGAGCCAATGGCGAGTGGACACCCCATGACCTGCGCCGTACAGGGGCGACCATGATGCAAGGGCTGGGTATACCACTGGACATCATTGATCGCTGCCAGAATCATGTCATGAAAGGCAAGGTCCGCCGTCATTACCTACACCACGATTATGCCCATGAAAAGGCCGAGGCATGGGCAAAGCTCGGTCAACGGATAGAGATTATACTGAACCAAGAAAATGTTTTAATTTTTCCGAAAAAACCGAACCATAAGTAGACTATCAAAAGCCTGAGAGGCGAAAAATGAGCAAATTCATAGACCCTCATTTCACAAGGGAAAGAAATGTGAAAAGAGATATAGAGTCCATAACATCCACCAGCTTAAAAGATGCAATAAAAAGCAACCGCACATCGCTTTTACTCCTGCTTGACTCTGTCGGAGATAAAAACGCGGACCACTACAATATCGTTTCCAAAAAAATACGCCATGCACTTGACAGGTATAAAGACCTATTAGATTCGCAAAAAAGTTTGTACCAAAACGCACCTAAGGCAATGAAGGACTGGGATAATGAGGAACTGGTCCTTAACGAAATCGCAACATTGAAAGACGAGTGGGAAAAAGCTCTCCCTAAGTCCCCATGCGACGCGGAAGAGCTATTTCACTATAAATTTAATTTTGCATGCTACTACTTGGAAATAGCCGCTCAGGCATTTGACAAAAAACAGTTCAACCAGGCCTGGCCGGCCGTCAACCATAGCAGCTTTATAATCGGAGAGATGAGTCGCTTAAAAGACGAGATTCACGAACAAATAGATAAGCAAAAGACATCGACTCAGAACTCAAAAAACAGCGGAGGTAGAACAAAAAACATCAAAGATGTAATGCTAGTAGCAGCCAACCTCATTGTTGCCAACAAACCAGTAGACGGGTGGAAAAATAAACCGGAAGTAAAAAAGAATATCGCACCAATGCTTGCAGAGTATATAAAAACAAACAAAGTAAGCGGGCTAACCAGCACAAATACTTATAGAACACTAGGCGAATGGCTTGCGGACAACCCCGTTCACAATGCCTGGAAAACTTGCAGCAGACCAAAGTGAGGGCAAGGCGTCTACTAACAACCCACCCAAACTCTGACCATTACTTGTAGAAGTTCAGACTTGATCTGACAGTTACCGGGTTTTCCGGCT
>TARA_R110002051_G_scaffold17586_1_pt1 | contig 27914 bp, 25 predicted proteins | sample TARA_R110002051 | Tara Oceans TARA_R110002051 (sample SAMEA4397023) | marine metagenome | biome: Polar Biome; feature: [MES] marine water layer (ENVO:01000295) within the mesopelagic zone...; material: water (ENVO:00002006), including particulate matter (ENVO:01000060) such as......
CAGACGCGCATTATAGGGGCTGAGAAAAAACCGTCAAGGGTTAATGACAGATTTAAGACAATAAAAAGCCCGGCGCCCGTTTTAGCGGGCGCCGGGCCAGGAACACCCTACTATACGGACAGGTAACGACTGATATGCGCCCTATCGATCTGATCACCGCTGGCCTCGTGCACAATATGCCCTTTGTCGATGACCAGCATGCGATCGGAGACCGCCAGCGCGAAGCTTAGCACCTGCTCTGAGACCACAATGCTGATCTTGCGCAATTGCTTGATTTCGTTCAGCGTCGTCGCCAGCTGCTTGATGATCGAGGGCTGAATACCTTCGGTAGGCTCATCCAGTAACAGTATCTTAGGATCGGCAGCCAGCGCCCGACCGATCGCCAACTGTTGTTGCTGGCCACCCGACAGGTTACCCGCCTTGCGGTGGCGCATTTCCAGGAGCACTGGAAACAGCTCATAGATGTCATCCGGCACCTTCTTGCGCCCTGAGGCCTCCAGCCCGGCCATGATGTTCTCTTCCACCGTCAGCGTCGGGAACACCATGCGCCCCTGCGGCACGTAGGCAATCCCGCTCGCTACCCGCTGGTAGGACTGAGCTTTACTCAGCTCCTTGCCGTTAAAGGTGATCTGGCCGCTGCTGCTCGGATGCATGCCAATCAGTGATTTGAACAAGGTCGTCTTGCCCATGCCATTGCGACCCATGATCGCCACCGTTTCATTGGCGCCGACATCCAGCGAGATACCATGGATGACTTCGCTCATGCCATAACTTACCCGCAGATCGCGAACCGTCAGCATAATTGCCCCCTTATATTAGTGGCCAAGGTACACCTCGATGACCTTCTCGTTACTCTGAATGTCTTCCATCTTGCCCTCAGCCAGTAGCTTGCCCTGATGCAGCACGGTGACTTTGTTGGCGATGTCCTTGACGAAGTCCATGTCATGCTCAATGACGATTACCGAGCGGTTCTTGCTGATACGCCGCAATAGATCGGCGGTCGCCTCGCGCTCTGAGACGCTCATCCCTGCCACCGGCTCATCCAGCATCAACAGCTCCGGATCCTGGATCAGCAACATGCCGATCTCCAGCCATTGCTTCTGCCCGTGACTGAGGAGCCCCGCACTGGTTTCCAGCTTGTCCGACAGGAAGATTTCACCCGCCACTTCCTTAACCCGCTCGGTAACTTGCTCGGTAACTTTAAAGAACAGGCTGCCGAACACCGTTCTCCCGCCCGGATAGGACAACTGCAGGTTTTCCCGCACGGTAAGATTTTCATAGATCGAGGGTGTCTGGAATTTGCGCCCTACGCCCGCCTTAACGATCTGGTTCTCGGCCAACTTGGTCAGCTCGGTATCCTTGAACATGATGGAACCGGACGAGGCCCGCGTTTTGCCACAGATCAGGTCCAACAGGGTGGTCTTGCCCGCACCATTGGGCCCGATCACCACTCGCACCTCGTCCCGCTCGACATACAGGTTGAGACCGTCCACGGCTTTGAAACCATCGAAGGATACGGTCAGATCCTCGATCGACAGCAGTATCGGCGACGTCATGACTGCACCTCCTGAGCGCTAGCGGTTGCACTAGGCTTCTTGCGGTTCCGGCCCAATAACCTGGAAAGGTGCGGCTGGACGTAATCGGCATAAATGCCGGCCAGACCTTGAGGAAACAGCAGCACCACACCAATAAACAACGCCCCCATAAACACAATCCACAATTGCGGGAAGGTTTCCGAGAGCATGGTCTTGGCCAGGTTGACCAGCAGCGCGCCGTAGACCGCACCGATCAATGACAGCCGCCCACCGACCGCACAGAAGATCACCATCTCGATCGACGCAACAGTGCCGACAAAGGACGGCGACATAAAACCCACCTGCAGCGCGAACATGGCGCCGCCAATAGCGGAAAACACCCCCGCCAACGCAAACACGAAGATCTTGATGTTGGCCACGTCATAGCCGGAGAAACGTACGCGGTCTTCCTGGTCGCGCATGGCAATCAGCAGCTTGCCGAAACGGCTATTGAGCACAAACTGACCGACCAACAAACAAATGATCAGCGCGACGCAACAGACAAAGTAGAGAATGTAACGGGCACTGTCAGTGCGAATATCCCAACCCAGCAGAGTACGTAGGTCGGTGATGCCGTTGATGCCCCCGGTGTAGCCCTGCTGACCGATGATCAGGATGGTCGCAATCGAAGCAATCGCCTGGGTGATGATAGCGAAATACACCCCACCTACGCGGCGCTTGAACATCGCAAAACCGATAAAGAACGCCACCACTGCCGGTACGGTCAAAATCAATACGATGGTCAGAAACAGGCTATTGAACGGCATCCACATCGTTGGCAGTTCGGTGATCTGGTTCCAGTCCATAAAATCCGGAATACCGGGGGTACTCTGGATCGAGGTGAACTCTGGGGCTGAAGACTCCAGCTTGAGAAACATCGCCATGCAGTAACCGCCGAGCCCGAAAAAGATTCCCTGGCCCAGACTCAGAATGCCGCCATAACCCCAACACAACACCAGCCCCACTGCGACAAAGGCGTAGGTCAGATACTTGCCCAGCAGGTTGAGGCGGAAAATATCCAGCGTCAAAGGCAGTATCACCATCAACAGCACGGCCAGCGCCAGCAGCTGCAGCAGGCGCTGCCCTCCCCCGAATGCTGCTATCCATCTGTGCATATCAATAACCTCCAGCCGGCACGCCGATTAACGGCGCACCTTGCTTGCAAAGAGTCCCTGGGGACGAACCATCAGAATGCCGACCACAACCGTGAGGGTGATGACTTTGGCCATGGAACCGCTGAGGAAGAACTCCAGTATCGATTGCGATTGGGCGATACCGAACGCCGAGACCACAGTGCCGAGAATACTGGCGGCGCCGCCGAACACCACGACCAGAAAGGTATCGACGATATAGAGAGAGCCAGTAGTCGGTCCGGTGGACGCGATGGTGGTAAAAGCTGCGCCGGCCACACCGGCAATACCGCAGCCCAGCGCGAAGGTGAAACGGTCAACCCGCTGGGTATTAATACCCGCAGCATTGGCCATGGCGCGGTTCTGTGTGGTGGCGCGCACCTTGATGCCCCAGCGCGACTTGTACAGCAGGATCACCACACCGAGGGTGATAAAAAAGGTCACGCCCATGACGAACATGCCGTTCATTGGGATATCGATAATGTCGGTAGGTGCCCAGGAACCCATCAACCAGCTAGGTAGACTGACACTCACTTCACGCGGCCCAAAGCCGGAACGGAAGGCCTGCTGCATGATAAGGCCCAGCCCCCAGGTGGCGAGCAGAGTGTCCAACGGGCGGTTGTACAGCAGCCTGATCATGAATCGCTCGACCAGGTAGCCTAAAATGAAAGTGCCGGTAAAGGCCGCCAGTATCGCGATCGGGAAATAAACATGCTCCATCCATGGCCAGATTTTGGTGCCCAGCTCCGATACCAGCCAAGTAATGTAAGCCCCTAAGGTTAGAAACTCGCCGTGGGCCATGTTAATCACACCCATCTGCCCGAAAATAATCGCTAGCCCCAGCGCCATCAGCAGGAAGACGCAGAACAGGCTAAGCCCACTGAATCCCTGCATGACAAAAATGGCCGTCAACTCCTGCGTGGAAAATCCGCCCATGATCGCTCTCCTTGACTCAGAACGATGCGGTCAGCAATGACCGCATCGGTTGTGTTTACGCTAACAGGAGCGACTTATTGATAACCTTCGGGGAAGGGGTTCGGTTCGATCAGATCAGACTCGTAAACCACCTTGGCCTGGCCATCGGCCTGCCATTGACCAACGCGCAGCTTGCTCCATAGGTGATTGTTGCCATGGATCTTCACGTAGCCTTCAGGGGCACTGGTCAGCTCGATATCCGGTGACGCAGCCGATACGGCATCGACATCAAAGCTGCCAGCCTTCTCAACCGCCGCTTTCCACAACCAGGGGCCGAGGTAGGCGGCCTGAGTCACGTCGCCGATTACACTGTCTTCACCCCAGCGCGCCTTGAACGCCTTGACGAACTCGGCGTTGTTGTCGTTTTCCAGCGACTGGAAGTACTTCATGGACGAGTAGAAACCCACCATGTTCTCGCCACCGATGCCCAGCACTTCGTCTTCGGTTACCGAGATGGTCATGATGGTCTGACGGTCTGCGGTAATACCGGCAGCGTTCAGCTGTTTCCACCAAGCGACGTTGGAGCCACCGACGATGCTGGAGTACACAACATCAGGCTTGCGCAGACGAATCTTGTTGATCAGCGAGCCAAAGTTGGTGTTGCCCAGCGGGTAGTATTCTTCCCCTACCACGGTGCCACCCAACACGTTTTCAATATGCTTGCGAGCAATCTTGTTCGAGGTGCGTGGCCAGATGTAGTCCGAGCCCACTAGATAGAAAGTCTTGGCGTCCTTTTCCTTGGCGATCCAGTCCAGGCCAGCAAGAATCTGTTGCGTGGCTTCCTGGCCGGTGTAGATCACGTTTTTCGACTGTTCAAGCCCTTCATAGAAGGTTGGGTAGTAGAGCATGCCATTTTCTTTCTCGAACACCGGCAACACAGCCTTGCGCGAGGCGGAAGTCCAGCAACCGAATACCGCAGCGACCTTGTCCTGGGTCAACAGCTTGCGGGATTTTTCGGCGAAGGTCGGCCAATCGCTGGCGCCATCTTCCTGAACGATTTCGATCTGCCGACCGAGCACACCACCCATCGCGTTGATCTGCTCGATGGCCAGCATCTCTGCCTCAACCGAACCGGTTTCACTGATGGCCATGGTGCCCGTGATGGAATGCAGGATGCCGACCTTGACGGTGTCATCGGTCACGGCCAGGCCGGTGGTATTGACCTGACCGGTAGGAAAGTCTGCCGCACCGGCCAGCCCGGTAAAGCCCAAACCAGAGCCCAGCGCCAGCGCCAACACATGGCGCTTCCAGGCGGGCATCTTGCGTATTGATTCATGCATAGGGTGGTTCTCCTTGATGTGGGTAAAACCGACTAGCGAACCCATCTCCCCAGTCCGCCGGCCTGTCACTAGACCCCAGAGCAACCCTTGTGCCATCAAAGCCAAAAGTCCGTAAAAGAATTACATTTTTTAATTAAGTTTATGTTTATCAATGGCCTGCAATTGCTCTTCGCGAATGACAGGGCGGCTCCTCATCCTTTGAGCGTGCCAGACCGCCCGCACCGATTTGACAATGCCATGACATTGTCAGACTCAATCTGGTGACATTGTCACAACCGCTTGCATGGCAAACCTGACAATAACTGACGTTCAAAGCATAACAGACTGTTTAATAACGATTTTTACCATGCATGACAAAGCTGGCACGGCATCTGCTGTGGTCTGTGCACTGGCCTTAGCTGGCCTTAAGCGCCATCACCTACACAGAGGATTCATCGTCATGGCTGAGACATTGATCAAGATCGATCTGAACAAGAGCCCCAAGGAACACGACATCATCCACAACCGCTGGCACCCGGACGTTCCCATGGTCGCCACAGTGAAGCCGGGTGATGACTTCATCATTGAGTGCATGGACTGGACCGGCGGCCAGATCGAGAACAATGACAGTGCTGACGATGTACGCGACGTGGATCTGAGCAAGGTGCACTATCTGAGCGGTCCAGTCGCCGTTGAGGGTGCCGAGCCAGGCGACCTGATGGTGGTCGACATTCTCGATATCGGTGCCTTTGCCGACCAGATGTGGGGCTTTAACGGCGTATTCGCCAAGGAAAACGGCGGCGGCTTCCTCACCGAGCATTACCCCGAAGCACGCAAGACCATCTGGGACTTCAACGGCATTTACACCAAGTCCCGACACATCCCAGGTGTCGAGTTTATAGGCCTGATGCACCCCGGCCTGATTGGTTGCCTGCCGTCGCAGGAGCTGCTGGACGAATGGAACAAGCGCGAGCAGGCGCTGATTGATACCGACCCAGATCGCGTACCCGGCCTGGCCAACCCGCCCTACGCACCGACCGCCCACGTAGGCCGGGCCACCGGCGATGTGGCAGCGAAGATTGCCAACGAAGGCGCGCGCACCGTGCCGCCCCGCGAGCACGGCGGCAACTGTGACATCAAAGACCTGACCAAAGGCTCCCGGGTGTTCTTCCCGGTCTATGTGAAAGGTGGCGGCCTGTCGATGGGCGACCTGCACTTCTCCCAGGGTGACGGCGAAATCACCTTCTGCGGCGCGATCGAGATGGCTGGCTGGATTCATATCCGCGTCAACCTGATCAAAGACGGCGTGAAAAAGTATGGCGTGAAGAACCCGATCTTTCAGCCCAGCGACATGGCGCCGAGCTACAAAAAACACCTGATCTTCGAAGGTATTTCGGTTGACGAAAACGGCAAGCAGCACTACCTCGATGCGCATGTTGCCTACCGCCAGGCGTGCCTGAATGCAATCGAGTACCTGAAGAAATTCGGCTTCAGCGGAGCCCAGGCCTACTCCCTGCTCGGCACCGCGCCGGTACAAGGGCATATCAGCGGCATTGTCGATGTGCCCAACGTCTGCGCCACCCTGTGGATTCCCACTGAAATTTTCGATTTTGACATCATGCCCAACGCCGACGGCCCGACCATCTCGGTCAACAGCCCGGAAGTGCCCACGTCCAAGTGGAATAAATAGCACTACTACGTCGCCGCGGCCTTTTTGGTGCGGCGACTTTACCCAGGACGCACCCACAGGGAGCACGATATGCCCTTATACGATTTTGATTGTCCGCAATGCGGCGCCTTCGAGGCGTTGCTGCCCAGCGCCGAACGTAACCTGCCACGCGACTGCCCAGCCTGTGGCCAGGCCATGCAGCGCCTGATCAGCGCCCCGCGCTTGCAGGTCCTCAGCTCGCAGCAACGCCATGCGCATGAGACCAACGAGCGCAGTGCTCATCAGCCCAAGGTCAGCCACGGGCACAGTTGTTGCAGCTCTGGGAGCTGCACACACAAACCCCGTGAGGACGGAAAGCCACCCGCCCTCAAGCAACAAAGCGGTCCGCGTCGTCCATGGATGATCAGCCACTGAATTCGGCTCTCCGAGTTCAGTGTATTAACCAGACGCAGACCCCGGGAGCCAGCTATACCCGCGCCAAGGAGTCTGCCTACCGTGATAACCCTACCTGATCGGACATCCCAGCAGATGAAGCGTGAATTGGTCGTTATTCTGGAAATGGCCAAGCTGTTGGAGAAGCCGCTGGACGCCCCGCGCACCATACAGGGGATTTTGCGGCTACTAGCGCAGCTGTATGGCCTGAACTGCGGCAGGGTCAGCTTGCCCGTCCCTGCCAGCAACACCCTGGAAGTGCGCTACTCCTACGGACTCGCCCCGGAAGATCTGAAGGCCGGACGTTTTACCCTGAACATCAACCAGGGCGTCACCGGCTACGTGATGCGTACGGGCTCGATCGGCCTGGTGCCGGATGTCAGTAAAGAGCCACTGTTTATTTACCGCGTTGCCGAACTGTCCAACCATACCGGCGGACGTATGACCTTTATCGCCGTGCCTATACTTGAGTCTGGCACCCCCATCGGCGTGCTCTCGGTGCAGCGCGAAGGGTTGCATGAGCGCCCCTTTGATGACGATATCAGCCTGCTGCGCATCGCCGCATCGATGATCGGTCAGGTACTACGTATTCACCAGTTTGTGGTCGATCAGACCGCACATCTGGTCAAGGAGAACCAGCACCTCAGACACAGTATCGCCGTCGAGGCGATGCTCAAGCAGAGTCTGGCGCATGGCATTCTGGGTACCAGCCCGGCACTGATGGACGCCGTACGTTCGACCATTCAGGTCGCCCGCAGCGATGCACCGGTGATGCTGCTCGGCGAATCCGGTACCGGCAAGGAAAAATTCGCGCGCATGACTCACCAGCAGAGCGATCGACGCGAAAAGCCGTTCATCTGTATCAACTGCGCGGCGATTCCTGCAGAGCTGCTTGAGTCCGAGCTATTCGGCCACGCCAAGGGCGCCTTTACCGGGGCGTCACAAGCCAAGCAGGGCAAGATCGTGCAGGCCGATGGCGGCACGCTGTTCCTGGATGAGATCGGCGACATGCCGCTGGCCCTGCAGGCTAAATTGTTACGCGTACTACAGGAAAAGAAAGTCGACCCAGTGGGTAGTGACCACGCCATTTCGGTGGACTTTCGCGTCATCACCGCGACCCACGTTAACCTGCAGGAGTCGGTCAATCAGGGCCGCTTCCGGTTGGACCTGTTCTATCGCCTGCATGTAGTACCCGTGCACTTGCCACCGCTGCGCGAGCGCCAGGACGATATCCGCCAGTTGGCCCTGCACTTTCTCAACGAACTTAATCATCACTATGAGCGCAACTGGAGCCTGGAGGGCGACGCCTTTGAAATACTCGAACACTTCGACTGGCCGGGCAACATCCGCCAGTTGCAAAACGTACTGGAACGCACGGCACTGACCAGCGATGCCGATTCGCTCAGTGGCGAGAAGATAAAACGCAGCCTGGCCTCGGAAAGCTCGATCAACCTGCCGCAGCACATTCACCAGGAAAAAGGCGCCAGCGCTCCCTCAGCGCCATTGGCCAACCGCTCGCACAACGGCACCGGCCAACGACCCTACGGCCGCTCATACAACTGGGTCAATCAGGGCGAAGCAGCGCATATCCGCGCCATGCTGGTCGACACCAACAATAACCAGTCCGAGGCGGCCAGACGCCTGAATATCAGTCTCAGACAACTACGCTACCGGGTCAGCAAACTGGGTATCGACCTGCACTGACCCGCCACTCAATCAAGCAAACGGAGAAAGACCCATGCGTCATGGAGATATATCAAGCAGTCCAGATACTGTCGGTGTTGCTGTGGTCAATTACAAGATGCCACGCCTGCATACCCGCGATGACGTACTGGCCAACGCGCGCAATATCGCTGAGATGATCATCGGCATGAAACAGGGCCTGCCGGGCATGGACCTGGTGGTGTTTCCGGAGTACAGCACCATGGGCATCATGTACAACCACGACGAAATGATGGCCACCGCCGCGACTATCCCCGGCGATGAAACGCGCGTCTTCAGCGAGGCCTGCAAGCAGGCGAAAACCTGGGGCATCTTCTCGCTGACTGGCGAACAGCACGAAGAACATCCGCACAAGGCGCCCTACAACACCTTGGTACTGATCAACGATCAGGGCGAGATCGTGCAGAAATACCGCAAATGCATACCCTGGTGCCCGATAGAAGGCTGGTATCCCGGCGACCGCACTTACGTATCCGATGGCCCCAAAGGCATGAAGATCAGCCTGATCATCTGTGACGATGGCAACTACCCGGAAATCTGGCGCGACTGCGCGATGAAGGGAGCCGAACTGATCGTTCGTTGCCAGGGCTATATGTACCCGGCCAAAGAGCAGCAGGTGATGATGGCCAAGAGCATGGCCTGGGCCAACAACTGCTACGTCGCGGTAGCCAATGCTAGCGGCTTCGATGGCGTTTACTCGTATTTCGGCCACTCGGCGATCATTGGCTTCGATGGTCGCACGCTGGGTGAATGCGGCGAAGAGGATATGGGCATCCAGTATGCACAGCTTTCGGTATCGCAGATCCGTGACGCACGCGCCAACGACCAGTCACAAAATCACCTGTTCAAACTGCTGCACCGCGGCTACACCGGCGTTTACAACTCCGGCGACGGCGATCGCGGCGTGGCCGATTGCCCGTTTGATTTTTACCGCACCTGGGTACTGGACGCGGAAAAGGCGCGTGACGAGGTGGAGAAAATGACCCGCAGCACCATCGGCGTCAAGGACTGCCCAGTCGGCGAGCTGCCTCACCCTGGCAAAGACAAGGAAGCTGGCGCCTGACGCCGCTGACGGAAATCAAACATGCCGTTTATCAATGAGGTACTGGAGCACAACCAATGCACCGGCGGCAGCACGCCGCCCATGCGTCAATCGCGCTTTCAATTCGACCTGGACAAGGTCATGCAACTGCTGCGCTCGCGCATCGCCGGTCAGGGCGCCGCGCTGGATGCGATAGCTGCGAGCCTGGCGTTGACCAAGGCCGAGCTGGGCGATCCGCGCAAGCCATTGGCAGTCATGCTGTTGATGGGGCCCACAGGTGTCGGTAAGACCGAAACCGTGCGCCTGTTGGCCGAGGCGATTCACGGCCGCGCCGACGCTCTGTGCCGCATCGACATGAACACGCTGGCCCAGGAGCATTACGCCGCCTCTTTGACCGGCGCCCCGCCGGGTTATGTCGGCAGCAAGGAGGGCAACACCCTGTTTGACCGCGCAGCCATCGAAGGTAGCTACGGCAAACCTGGCATCGTGTTGTTCGACGAGCTGGAAAAGGCCAGCGAGCCGGTGATTCGCGCATTGATGAATATCTTCGACAACGGCCAACTGCGTCTGAGCTCTGGCACGAGTACGCTGGACTTTCGCAACAGCCTGATTTTCATGACCAGCAATGTCGGTGCCCAGGCACTCTGGGCCTGGCAACAGCGTCAGCAGCAAGGCTGGCGACGCTGGTTACCAGAGGGTTGGCGAGTTCGACAGGAACAAAAACATCAGCAACAGGCACTGGAAAAAGCCTTTGCGCCGGAATTCCTCAACCGCATCGATCAGCAACTGATTTACCAACGCTTGGGCGATGATCAGATCATTCTGCTGGTCGAACTGGCGCTGGAGCGACTCAATAACAGATTGGCCCGGCATCAGGTACAACTGGTCGCCGAGCAGGCACTCAAAACCTGGCTCGGTCAGCAGGGCTTCGACCGGCGCTATGGAGCAAGGGCTATGGCCCGCAGCTTTCGCCAGTATCTGGAGCCGGAGGTAGCTCGCACACTGCTGGCAACCCTTGGTCGGCCACCAGGCTGTCTGCTGATAGCAGACCTGGATGCGCAACAGAACGTCAGGGTGACACTCAAAGGTCCAGACGACTGACACAAAAAACCCCGCCGAAGCAGGGTTTTTCAATTACCGGCTGATCAGATGCAGTCTTCGACTGACTTCAGCGGGTAATGGGCCGGGTACGGCAGGGTAGCCACACCGGAATCGATAGCTGCTCGGGCAACTGCTGCAGGTACTTCTTCGATCAGGCGCACGTCCATGGGCTTGGGAATGATGTACTCACGACCAAATTCCAGGGGAATACCACCGTAGGCCGCAGAAACGTACTCCGGCACTGGCTCCTTGGCCAGCTTGCGGATCGCATGCACAGCAGCAATCTTCATCTCTTCGTTAATGCGCGTGGCGCGAACGTCCAGTGCACCGCGGAAGATGAAAGGAAAGCCCAATACGTTGTTGACCTGGTTCGGGTAGTCGGAACGGCCAGTCGCCATGATCACGTCAGGGCGTGCAGCATGCGCCAGCTTAGGATCGATCTCAGGATCAGGGTTGGAGCAAGCGAAGACGATGGGGTTTTCCGCCATCAGCTTGAGTTCGGCAGGTTGCAGCAGGTTGGCGCCGGAAAGACCGACAAATACATCAGCACCTTTCATCGCATCAGTAAGGGTACGCTTGTCGGTTTCACTCGCGAAGATAGCCTTATATTCGTTCAGGTCATCCCGGCCAGAGTGGATCACACCCTTGCGGTCGATCATGGAAATGTTCTCGACTTTGCAGCCCATGCTGACCAACAACTTCATGCAGGCGATCGCAGCAGCGCCAGCGCCCAGACACACGATCTTGGCATCTTCCAGCGTCTTGTCGACCAGTTCCAGTGCGTTGATCATTGCCGCAGCGGTAACAATGGCAGTACCGTGCTGATCGTCGTGGAATACCGGGATGTTGCACTGCTCGATCAGCGCGCGCTCAATCTCAAAGCACTCAGGCGCCTTGATATCCTCCAGGTTAATACCACCGAAGGTGCAGGAGATACGCTTAACGGTATCGATAAAGGCTTGCGGGCTTTCCGATTCGACTTCGATATCGAACACGTCGATACCGGCAAAACGCTTGAACAGCACGCCCTTGCCTTCCATGACCGGCTTGCTTGCCAACGGACCCAGGTTACCCAGGCCGAGGATCGCGGTACCGTCGGAAATCACTGCGACCAGATTACCCTTGCCGGTGTATTTGTAGGCATTGAGAGGGTCCTTGGCGATTTCACGCACTGGCTCGGCAACGCCAGGACTGTAGGCCAGAGCCAGGTCACGTGCAGTGGCAGTAGGCTTGGTCAGCTCAACGCTCAGCTTGCCCGGACGCGGGTTGGCATGATAATCGAGTGCATCGGTTCTCAAATCAGACATATTCAGTTTTCCGGTCAAGTTGCTTGTGCGGGCGAGTGAGAATACAGAAAAGCGCCAATACGAACAAGATCATTCATAAGATCAATGTCAAGGACATTATCTTACAACTTTGAGCCACTGGCCGGCCTGAGGCTGGCCTTCGGGCCACTGGGCATTGAGCAAACGCAGGCGAGCTTCGGCCTCAGCGCCCAAGGGACTGCCCTTGGCCAGTTTAGCGTAGGTATCGCCTTGACGCGCCCGTACCAGCCTGATCCGCAATGGCTCGGCGTTCTTTTTGTCCGCCGCGGTCAGGGGCCGGAAGCTGCGGATGGTCTGGACGAATTGCTCGTCGTACAGCTCCAGCGGCCCACGGCCACGGAACGCGCCGATAAACAAGAAAACTTGATCACCCCGCAGTATCGCCGCCACGCGTCGCGCATTGTCCCCTGGGATAGTCGCCATAAAGCCCTTGTATCCAGTGCCGCTAAACGCCTGGTCCTGGGTTAGACGCTGCTTGCCCACACGACTGCGCAGCAACTCCTCAGCGCTGAGGTTGTTATTGCTGAGGCTTTCCATGGTCAGCGCGATAAACCCCTGTTCGTCCGGGGTATGTGCGAGCAACACATCGGGACGATTGATAATCACCCAGCTCTTGGGGTAGTCCAGCACCATATTCAGATCAGTATGCAGGAACCGCTGACCGCGGATGACCCCTTGTTCCGGGCTGTCGCCATAGATCATGCCGTCGAGCATGTTCAGATAATCGTCCCTGCCGACGCGCTGGGTGGCGCCGGTTGACAGGCTTGCGGCCTGAGCGACGACTTGCTGTAAGCGCTGATCGTGGGTCGGGTGGGTGGCGAACAGACCGTGATAGCTTTCTACCTGCTTGCCCTGGGCTTGGGCCTGCTGCTTGGAATAGGTGTCCTGATTTTTCAGCGCACCTATAACGTCCAGAACAGCTTCTGGACGGTAGCCGGTGCGGGCGAGATACTCGGCGCCCAGGCCGTCAGCCTCCAACTCCATATCACGGCCATAGCCGCGGACCATGGCGGTACCCAGCATATTGCTCAGGTCGCCCGCCGCCGACATGCCGGTACCAATGGTGATCAACTGACCAATCAGGCCGGTTCCCATGGCCATACTTTGCTGCCGAACACCATGCCGGGCAGTCACATGGCCGATTTCATGGCCCAGTACTGCCGCCATCTGCGCCTCGGAATTGAGATAAATCAGCAATCCACGGTTGATATAGACATGCCCGCCCGGTAGCGCAAAGGCATTGATGTCGGCGGAATCGACCACCTTGAACTGGTAAGGAATGTTGCTTCGATGGCTTTTATTCGCCAGTTGCTCGCCGATGCGCTGCACATAGGCCTGCAGCTTGGGGTCTTTTAGCATACTCATCTGCTGCGCGATCTGCTCGCTCGCCTGACGCCCCAGCGCCATCTCCTGCGCTTCGGACATCATCACAAAGTCCTGCTTGCCAGTCACCGGATTAGCCGCGCAGCCGCCGAGCACCGAGCCCGCCAGCACCAGTACGAGCAGATGGCGTGTGATCATTGTATCTCCAGCATTGAGGGATGACGCAGTGGCAACATGAAGGGCTTGTGGCCAGGCTTGAGACTGCGGTGCCCGCGCCGGTCAATCACCCATCCGCGAGCTTGCAACTGCCGGCCCTTCCAGGACGCGGGCGGGCCTGCAGCAAATAATCTGCGCTCATCCTGGGCAATGCGCAATACCAACGGACCATCCAGCTCGAGCCAGAGATAGCCTCCCGCTTCATTGGCGGACACAACCTGACCCTTGACCAGAGCAAAGCCACCCGAATTGACCCCGGCAGCACTTTGCACCGGCGAGTCCCGCCATAGCCCGCGGCGTGCTTTGCGGGCCTGACGCTCCGCCGCCATGTGGCACTCGATCAGCGCAGTGTTGGGCGGTATCGCCAGGGCAAAGCCCAACCCTTCGCTGAGCAGTTGCGCTTCGATATTCTGCCCACCCGGCCCATACAGGTGCGCCAGCGTCCGGCCGTAGCGATCCTGCTGCTGCTCACCCAGATGCAGGCGTAAGCCGGGTTGCCGCGCCAGTTGTTGCATCCGTTTTTTTGCCGCTTGGGCGAAAGGTTGCGACGGCTCGCCCGCTCGACCGATCTCCGGCGTATCTACGCCAATCAGGCGCACCCGCCGCTGGTCACTCAGCTCCAAGGTATCGCCATCAATTACCCGGTGGCTGGTTACCGCCTGGCCCGGTCCAGGCGCCTGACACACCTCGGCGTGCAACGGCGGAGCCAACAGGCAGGCAATAAAAAAGGCGCCCGTGAGGAGCGCCTTTTTCTTGCCTTGCACTGCGGCCATCACTTGCGCGAGGCCTGGCATGGGTCTTACTTGCTGCTGACAGCGCCGAAACGCTGCTTGAAGCGCTCGATACGGCCGCCAGTGTCCAGCATCTTCTGCTTGCCGGTGTAGAACGGGTGGCACTCGGAGCACACGTCCAGGTGAATACCGCTTTTCAGCGTGGAACGGGTCTTGATCACGTTACCGCAGCTGCAGGTGGCTTCGATTTCCTGGTACGCAGGGTGCAAATCAGCTTTCATGGTGAATCCTCTTTGTGTGTGCCGCCACCAGATCAACCTGATCAGGCACCGCACGCTATGGTGGTGTGCTTGGCGCCAGCGCGGAATGCGCAGGGGCCATAAATAGGCCGGCGATAATACCAGAATCCGCGCGGGACGCAAGTCTCATGCACAATGGATGGGAATGCTACCATGGCGCGACATTAACAGGGCCGTACCAACAGCCTTAGCAACAGGAAGCCACGCGTGTCCGGACCCATACTGCAGGTTGCCCTGCCCTCGCCCCTGCGTCGCCTGTTCGACTATCGCAGTCCAGCCGGCGTGCGGGTGGAGGATTTGTGTGTCGGCCTGCGCGTACGCGTACCCTTCGGGCAGCGGCAGATGGTCGGCGTGATTGCCGGGCTCAGCGACACCACCGAGGTGCCTGCGGCCAAGCTGAAACGGGCGCTGGAGCTGATTGATCTGCAACCTTTGCTGCCCGACACCCTGTGGCAACTGATTCGCTGGACAGCCAGCTATTACCAGCACGGCCTGGGCGACACCCTCGGCTGCGCCCTGCCGACGCTATTACGTCAGGGTGAACCGGCTATCGCCCGTCAGGACCTGCTTTGGCAACTGCTGCCCGGCGCCTATCCGGAACACCCCGCAGTCAGCCGCGCGGCCAAACAGAAGCAGGCGGTGCAGGTGCTGGCCAAACATCCGCATGGTTTATCCCATGCACTGATCAGCCAATGGGGCCTGACCCGCGACAGCCTGGAAGCGCTGGAGCGCAAGGGCCTGGCCCAGCGCATCCATCAATCACCACACCACACGGCCGAACCGCTGCCTTTATTAAGCGACATTCCGCTGAAGGCCAACGCCGAGCAGCAGGCCGCATTAGACGCCATCGCCGGCAAAGGCGGTTTCGTTACCTGGCTGCTGGATGGCGTGACTGGCAGCGGCAAGACCGAGGTCTACCTGCAGGCGATCGAGCGCTGCCTGGTGGCCGGACGGCAGGCGCTAGTACTGATCCCTGAGATCGGCCTGACGCCACAGACCATGGAACGCTTCCAGAAACGCTTCAGCATCCCGGTGGTGATTTTACATTCCGGCCTGAATGACCGCGAGCGGCTGGATGCCTGGGTCGCCGCGAGAGATGGTGAAGCCGGCATCATCATCGGCACCCGTTCGGCGATTTTCACTCCGCTGGCGCGACCCGGCTTGATCATCGTTGATGAAGAGCACGACCTGTCCTTCAAGCAGCAGGAGGGCCTGCGTTACAACGCTCGCGATCTGGCTGTATACCGCGCGCACCTGGAAAACACGCCGATCATTCTCGGCTCGGCAACGCCATCGCTGGAAAGCCTGTACAACGTACGGCGCGGTCGCTATGAGCATCTGCGCTTGACCGAACGCGCTGGTAATGCCAAACCACCCGGCTTTCGCTGCATCGATATCCGCAGCCGCAAGCTTGAGGGCGGGCTGTGTCGGCCGATGATCGAGGCGATTGGCGAGCACCTTAAACAGGGCAATCAGGTGCTGGTATTTATCAATCGACGCGGCTTTGCACCAACGCTGATGTGCCACGATTGCGGCTGGATCGCCGAGTGCACTCGCTGCGATGCGCGCATGACTGTGCACCAGAATCCGCCACGTCTGCATTGCCATCATTGCGATACCCAACGCCCGCAGGAACGTGAGTGCCCGAAATGCCTGGGCCATGATTTGCGTCTACTGGGTGCCGGCACCGAGCGTACCGAAGAGCATCTGGCACAGTGCTTCCCGGATTTTCCGGTGTTACGCATCGACCGCGAAAGCATGGCCCGCAAGGAGGCCATGCAAGGCATGCTCAAGCGCATCCAGAGCGGCGCTCCGTGCCTGCTGGTCGGCACCCAGATGCTGGCCAAGGGGCATCATTTCCCGGATGTGACGTTGGTGGCCATTCTGGATGCCGACGGCGGGCTATTTTCCGCCGATTTCCGCGGGCCTGAGCGGATGTCGCAACTGATCACCCAGGTGGCCGGGCGCGCAGGGCGCGCCGAGAAGCCCGGCCAGGTGCTGATCCAGACACACATGGCTGAGCATCCCTTGCTGATCAACCTGACCGAACAGGGCTATGGCGCGATTGCCGAACTGGAGCTGGATGCCCGTGGCAAGGCTGGACTACCGCCCTTCAGCTTTATTGCTCTGCTGCGCGCCGAGGCTAACAACGCCAGCATAGCCAATGAATTTCTCGAGTCGGCCTGCACGCTGGCAGAAAACCTGAGCGATCAGCTCGGGCTGACGCTGGACATGCTCGGCCCCGTGCCTTCACCCATGGAGCGCCGGGCCGGGCGCTACCGCGCACAACTGCTGGTACAGGCCAGCCAGCGTTCGACCTTGCATCAATTGCTGCATCATTGGCTGCCTCAACTGGAGAGCCACCCGCTGGGGCGCAAGGTGCGCTGGTCAATCGATGTCGACCCGCTGGACATGTTTTAACGCTCTCTATTTGGCAACCGCGCACTTAATGCGGATAATGGCGGGTTTTCCACAGGCACTTGCCGGATGAATCCCCGACCATGAAAAACCTTCTCAGCCAATTGCTGGCCAGCGCGGTCAGCAGCCTTCAAAGCCAGGGCGTACTGCCTGACGACATTCAGCCGTCCATTCAGGTGGAGATCGCCCGTGATAAGGCCCATGGCGATTTTGCCAGCAACCTGGCCATGACCCTGGCCAAAGCCGCGCGTATGAAGCCACGTGACCTGGCCGAGCAATTGATCGCTGCGCTGCCTGAACATGAAGCCGTCTCTGATGTAACCATCGCCGGCCCGGGGTTTATCAACTTCTTTCAGAATCGCCAGTGGCTCGCAGCCAATCTGGACCGAGCGCTGACCGATCCGCGCCTGGCCATCGCCCTGGCCCAGCCGCAACAGAAAGTCGTGGTCGACTATTCCTCGCCCAATCTGGCCAAGGAAATGCACGTTGGCCACCTGCGCTCGACCATCATCGGCGATGCCGTGGTGCGGGTATTAGAGCACCTGGGGCATAAAGTGGTGCGGCAAAATCACGTGGGTGACTGGGGCACCCAGTTCGGCATGCTGCTGGCCTATCTGGAAGAACAAAGCGTCGACGCTGAAGCCGAGCTGGCAGACCTGGAAAACTTCTATCGCCAGGCCAAACAGCGCTTTGATCAAAGCCCCGAGTTTGCCGACCGCGCCCGCGAGCGGGTGGTGCAGCTGCAGGCTGGCGATACCGCCTGTCTGGCACTCTGGGAACGCTTCAACCGGATTTCATTGGGGCATTGCCAGGCAGTTTATGACCGCCTCGGCGTCAGCCTGACCCCCGCCGATGTGCGCGGCGAAAGCGCCTACAACGACAAACTGGCGAGCATCGTCGATGCCTTGCAGGCCAAAGGCTTGTTGACGGAAAGCCAGGGCGCCCGTTGCGTATTCCTCGATGACTTCAAGAACGCCGAGGGCAATCCTCTGCCGGTAATCATTCAGAAGGCTGGCGGTGGTTACCTGTACGCTACCAGCGATCTAGCGGCCATGCGTTACCGCCATGAGCAGCTGCATGCCGACCGCGTGCTCTACTTCGTTGATCAGCGCCAGGCCCTGCACTTCCAGCAGGTGTTCGCGGTAGCGCGGCTGGCCGGATTCGTTCCAGACAGTATGCAGTTGGAGCACATGGGCTTTGGCACCATGAACGGCGCCGACGGCAAACCTTTCAAAACCCGCGATGGCGGCACAGTAAAGCTGGTTGACCTGCTGGATGAGGCCGAAGAGCGGGCTCACCAACTGGTGTCGCAGAAAAACCCCGAGCTGGACGCCAGCGAACTCCGCCAGATCGCCCATGCGGTCGGTATTGGCGCGGTTAAATATGCCGACCTCTCCAAGCATCGCAGCAGCGACTACAACTTCAACTTTGAATTGATGCTCAGCTTTGAAGGCAACACTGCGCCCTATCTGATGTACGCCTATACTCGCGTGGCCAGCGTGTTCCGCAAACTGGAACGCAGCATGACCAGCATCGAGGATCTGGGGCCGATGCAATTGGAGCAGCCAGCCGAAGTCGAGTTAGCCGCGCATTTGGCGCAGTTTGCCCAGACACTCGAGTACGTCGCGCGCGAGGGCACCCCACATGTACTCTGCCACTATCTTTACGAACTGGCGGGACGCTTCTCCAGCTTTTACGAACTCTGTCCGATTCTGGCCGCCGAACAGCCAGCACAGAAGGATAGCCGTCTGCGTCTGGCGGCATTAACTGGACGCACCCTGCGGCAGGGGCTTACCCTGCTCGGCATCGACACTCTGGAGCGCATGTAAGCAGTATGGCAAAAGCACGCAAGGCCGCCCCCCGGCGCGGCGCCAGCCGGCAACAGTTCAACTCCAAGCGCAGCATACCCGCCTGGCTATGGCTGGTGGCCGGGCTCGCGATCGGCGTCTTCGTTACCTTCCTGTTTCAGTTGGAGCCGGGGCGCGGCTCCGTGCAGCGCGACAAGTCACCGCCGCCTCCAGCGGTCACTCCGCCGCCCAGTAAAGCCGCAGAACAACCGCGCTATGACTTTTATACTCTGCTGCCTGAGTCCGAAGTGATCGTGCCGCAAAGCAGCGTGCCTGAGACCGCAGCCAAACCTGAACCAGCTGTTGATGATCAGAAACCCGCTGCCGTTACCGCTGCCTCCGGCACGCGCTTCTATCTGCAGGCTGGCTCCTTTCGCCAGCGAGCAGAGGCCGATCGGGTACGCGCGCAGATCCTGCTGCTCGGGCTGGATGTGAACCTGGAAAATGCCCGACTCGATGGCGGCGAAATCTGGTATCGCGTACAGGTCGGCCCGTTCCAGGACCGCGCGACATTAAGCAGTGCGCAGACTACCCTGGCTGGCAACGGTTTCGAAAACCTGTTGTTGCAGCAGCGCACGACGCCCTGAGCATCGGAGGCAGCCGGTAGCAGGCTGCTTCATTCCCCCCCCGATTAACCGCCGCCTGATTGCCCCGCACAACCCAAGCCTTGAAATCCCCCGGAGCGCCCCCAGATAAATACCATGGGCCGGCGCACCAAGCCGGTCACTTTGTTACAGCCAATCAGGAGCTGCGCGTGACCACTATTGTTTCCGTACGCCGTAATGGCAAAGTCGTAATCGGCGGCGATGGCCAGGTTTCCCTGGGCAACACCGTCATGAAAGGCAATGCCCGCAAGGTACGCCGCCTGTACAAAGACCAGGTGATTGCCGGGTTTGCTGGCGGTACCGCCGACGCCTTTACCCTGTTCGAACGCTTCGAGGCGCAGCTGGAAAAACACCAGGGCCATCTGGTCCGCGCTGCCGTGGAACTGGCCAAAGACTGGCGCACCGATCGCGCCTTGCGACGCCTGGAAGCCTTACTGGCCGTGGCTAACAAGGATGCATCGCTAATCATTACCGGCAACGGCGATGTGATCGAACCGGAGGAAGGCCTGATCGCCATTGGCTCTGGCGGCCCCTTCGCCCAGGCCTCCGCTATGGCCCTATTACGGCATACCGATCTGTCGGCGCGCGAGATCGTCGAGACCAGCCTGAACATTGCCGGTGAAATCTGCATCTACACCAACCACAACCAGACAATCGAGGAGCTGGACGCCAATCCCTGAGGCATCCAGAACATCACCAGCATGTCCATGACCCCCCGCGAAATTGTTCACGAACTGGACCGTCATATCATCGGCCAACAAGACGCCAAGCGCGCCGTTGCCATTGCCCTGCGCAACCGCTGGCGGCGCCAGCAATTGCCCGAGGCACTGCGCGCTGAAGTGACGCCGAAGAATATTCTGATGATCGGCCCCACCGGGGTCGGCAAGACTGAAATCGCCCGGCGCCTGGCGAAACTTGCCCAGGCGCCCTTTATCAAGATTGAAGCAACCAAGTTCACCGAAGTCGGTTATGTAGGGCGCGACGTCGAGTCGATCATTCGCGACCTGGTGGATGCAGCTATCAAGATGCTGCGCGAGCAGGAAATCGCGAAAATGGGCCACCGCGCCGAAGATGCCGCCGAAGAGCGCATTCTCGACGCTCTGCTCCCCCCCGCCAGGCCGGCCACCGGTGACCAGCCGGTCCGCGAAGATAGCAGCACCCGCCAGCTGTTTCGCAAGCGCCTGCGCGAAGGTCAGTTGGATGACAAGGATATCGATATAGAAGTAGCCGAAGCACCGGTCGGCGTGGACATCATGGCCCCACCGGGCATGGAGGAAATGACCAGCCAGCTGCAGAACATGTTTTCCAACTTCGGCAAGGACAAGCGCAAGACTCGTACATTGAAAGTCAAGGATGCGCTAAAGCTGGTACGTGATGAGGAAGCTGCGCGCATGGTCAACGAGGAAGAGCTCAAGGCCCGCGCTATTCACGCTGTGGAGCAGAACGGCATTGTCTTTCTCGACGAGATCGACAAGGTCAGCAAGCGCGCCAATAGCGGCGGCGGTGCCGATGTCTCGCGCGAAGGCGTGCAACGTGACCTGCTACCGCTAATCGAGGGCTGTACGGTCAATACAAAGTTCGGCATGATCAAAACCGACCATATTCTGTTTATCGCCTCAGGCGCTTTCCACCTGACCAAACCCTCGGATCTGATCCCGGAATTACAGGGCCGTCTGCCAATCCGCGTCGAGCTGCAATCACTGACCCCTGGCGATTTCGAGCGTATTCTGACCGAACCGGACGCCTCGCTGACCGAGCAGTACCGTGCGTTGATGGACACCGAAGGGTTAAAAATCGACTTCGGCGCGGATGCCATCAAGCGCCTCGCGGAAATCGCCTGGCAGGTCAACGAGAAAACCGAGAACATCGGCGCGCGCCGCCTGCATACGGTATTGGAGCGTCTGCTGGAAGAGGTGTCCTTCAGCGCTGGCGACCTGGCCAGCAGTCAGAATGGCGAAACCCTGAAGATCGATGCTGCCTATGTTGACGAGCATTTGGGCGAGCTGGCGGTGAATGAGGATCTGTCGCGGTATATTCTTTAAACCGAGCTATAAGCTGCAAGCTGGACGTTAGAATCCCGGCATTCAATGCCGGGATTCTAACTCTGGTGAACATGGATTCCCGACTTCGCGGGAATGACGGAGTATGGCCTCTAGCTTCACAGGATGACCCAAATGTCCGCACCTATTCCCGTCAACATCAAGTTACGCAAAGCTTCACGTACGCTGGAACTTGGCTACGCCGATGGCCGGCTGTTTGCGTTGCCGGCAGAGTTTTTGCGGGTGATGTCGCCTTCGGCGGAGGTGCGCGGGCACGGCAAGCCGGTGTTGCAAACCGGCAAACAGCAAGTCGCGTTGATCGGCGTTGAACCGACAGGGCGTTATGCGTTGAAATTGACCTTTGATGACGGGCATGACAGTGGCCTCTACAGCTGGGACTATCTTCACCATCTGGCTACCGAGTACGAACCGCTCTGGAAAGCCTATCTTGAGCAAATCTCCAACGCCGGCGCCAGCCGCGATCCGCACACCTCCGCCGTACGTCTGCTGCACTAAAATCAGGCATTGAAAGACCTCTGCGCACCACGCCAGGTTAATCGCTGATCCTGAAGCGAAATCGGTTTAACAGCCGGCTTCGCGCGTGCTAACTTGTCTCATATCCAATCATTTTCAGAGGACAATGCAGAGAGTTGTAACAGGTCGATACGTTGCGCAAGCTATGCTGTCCTGAATGCTTTGCCCACCGTATTTCTCTGTTTTTCTGCCGATTCAGTCACGTACCGGAGCTTCACAAGATGGCCCATAAAAAAGACGAAGAGCTCGGCCAGCAGGCCAGTGACAGTATACTCGGCCCTAACCCGATCATCGGCGCGCCTACCCGCGACATCATCAGTACCGCCCGCCAGGTCATGCGCCAGACCGTCAAGCAGCCGGTCCACAGCCTCAAACATCTCGGCCGTTTCGGCCTTGCGTTAAAGGATGTAATGATTGGGCGCTCTGACATTGCCCCGGACCCGGCAGACAAGCGTTTTCTCGATCCGACCTGGAGTCAGAACCCGCTGTACCGACGCTATATGCAGAGTTACCTGGCTTGGCGCAAGGAGCTCAACACCTGGATCACCAGCTCGCAGCTACCCTCTCAGGATGTGGCGCGCGCTCAGTTTGTCATTTCGCTGATGACCGAGGCCATGTCCCCGACCAACACGGCCTTGAACCCAGCCGCCATAAAGCGCTTTTTTGAAACTGGCGGCAAGAGCCTGTTCGATGGTCTGACTCATCTGGCCCAAGATATTGCCAACAATGGCGGCATGCCTAGCCAAGTCAATATGAACGCCTTTGAAGTGGGCAAGAATCTGGCCATCACCAAGGGTTCTGTGGTGTTCCGCAACGAGGTGCTGGAACTGATCCAGTACAAGCCTCTTACCGAAGAGGTGTATGAAAAGCCCGTGCTGGTGGTACCACCGCAAATCAATAAGTTTTATATATTCGATTTGTCGCCAGAGAAAAGCCTGGCCCGCTACCTGACCCTGAACCACATGCAGACCTTTGTGGTCAGCTGGCGCAATCCGACCAAAGCGCAGCGCGAGTGGGGCTTGTCGACCTATATCGAAGCACTGAAAGAGGCTGTCGATATCGTTCTGAAAATCACTGGCAGCAAGGATTTGAGCATGCTCGGCGCGTGCTCCGGCGGCATCACCACCGCTTCGCTATTGGGCCATTATGCCGCGTTGAAAGAGAAAAAGGTCAGCTCCTTCACGCTGTTGGTGAGCGTGCTCGACACCGGCATCAAGACTCAGGTGGCGCTGTTTGCTGACGAGAAGTCCATCGAATCGGCACGACGGATGTCCTACCAAAGCGGCGTACTGGAAGGCAAAGATATGGCCAAAATCTTCGCCTGGATGCGGCCCAATGATCTGATCTGGAACTACTGGGTAAATAATTACCTGCTGGGCAATGAGCCGCCCGTGTTCGATATTCTGTTCTGGAATAACGACACAACGCGGCTGCCGGCAGCGCTGCATGGCGAGTTCCTGGAGATGTTCAAGACCAACCCACTGACCCGCGCTAAAGCGCTAGAAGTCTGTGGTACGCCGATCGATCTCAAGCAAGTCAAGGCAGACTTCTTCTGTATCGCCGGCCTGAACGATCACATTACGCCGTGGGATGCCTGTTACAAATCCGCCAAGCTGCTCGGCGGCAAATGTGAGTTCGTACTGTCCTCCAGCGGGCATATCCAGAGCATCCTCAACCCACCGGGCAATCCAAAATCTCGCTTCTTCACCAACACCGAGATGCCCGACGAGCCTAAAAGATGGCTGGAAACCGCTACCAAACAGTCAGACTCCTGGTGGCAGTACTGGCGTGACTGGCTACATGCTCGTGGCGGCAAACTCAAAGCAGCACCTGCAGTATTGGGTGATGAAGACTTCCCGCCGATGGAAGCGGCGCCAGGGACCTACGTCCACGAACGCTAGGAGCGCTCCAAAGAGACCCATACATGCCCCAATCTTTTGTATTTCGCACCATCGAACTGAATGGCCAGTTATTGCGAACGGCCGTGCGGCCCGGCAAGGACCACATGCCGCCGCTACTGGTGTTTAACGGTATTGGCGCCAACCTGGAGTTGGTGTTTCCGTTTGTCCAGGCGTTGGACCCGGACATGGAAGTCATCGTGTTTGATGCGCCCGGCGTCGGCGGTTCGTCCACTCCGTCGACACCCTTTCGTTTTCCCGGATTGGCCAAGCTCGCGGCGCGGATGCTGGATTACCTGAACTATGCGCAAGTGAATGTGATCGGTGTTTCCTGGGGCGGTGCTCTGGCCCAGCAGTTTGCCCATGACTACCCCGAGCGCTGTAAGAAACTGATTCTGGCCGCCACCGCTGCGGGAATGATCATGGTGCCTGGGCGACCACATGTGCTGTTGAAAATGGCCAGCCCGCGGCGCTATCTGCAGCCTTCCCACGTGGTCAAGATTGCCCCGGATATCTACGGCGGCGCGTTTCGGCGTGACCCCAACCTGGCCCGATCGCATGCGGCCAAAGTGCGCTCTTCGGGAAAGGTTGGTTACTACTGGCAACTGTTCGCCGGGCTTGGCTGGACCAGCGTTCACTGGCTGCACAAGATCAGGCAACCCACGCTAGTTCTAGCCGGCGATGATGACCCGATCATTCCGCTGGTCAATATGCGCATGATCGCCTGGCGCATCCCCAACGCGGAGCTACATGTGATCGACGATGGGCACCTATTTCTGGTGACCCGCGCTGACTCAGTAGCGCCGATCATCATGCGCTTTCTTGCCGAGGAAAAGCATCCGGCGGTCATCCGCCCGCCGACCAGCGTCGTCATCAAGTCCTGATCACGCCTGCCGCCAACCCCGTATCTGGACAAGGATTGCTGGATGCCTGCAACAAGAGACCCCGATACCCATGCCGCCACAAGCGGGGACCTTATCGACAGCCTACGGGCGCTACTGGGAACGCTTCCGGCGCAGCCATGCCATCATGCCCGCCACGCCCTTGACCTCAGCACGCGGTTGCTGGAAGCGCTGAGCGGCACCAGCGATGAGCCCTTGCCCGCCAACCATGCTGTGTTCCATGACCCAGGCTGGCAGGACCCAATACAACGCCGGGCATTGCAAGCCTGGCTGAGCTGCCAGAATACGACGGGAGTCTGGTTTGAACAGCTTGCGCTAAGCGAAGCGGACCGCAGCCGACTAACCTGGCTGGGCATGCAAGTAGCGGCCGCTTTGGCGCCGAGTAATAGCCCGCTCAATCCAGTCTTTTTGCGCCAGCTGAAACGTAGCAGCGGCCGCAGTTTGGCCGGCGGGCTAAAGCGGCTGGCTTGCGATCTGGCCATTGGCCGGCCGCTGGCACCGCTGACCGAGGAAGACAGTTACCTGGTCGGCCGTGACCTGGCCACCACTGCAGGACAGGTTGTGCTGCGCGATCCTATGTTTGAACTGATCCAATACCAGCCAAGGCGGCCTGAAGTTCACCAACGCCCCTTGCTAATAATTCCGCCGCCGCTCAATCGCTTCTATCTGCTGGATTTGAACCCGCAGCAAAGCTTGATCCGTCATGCGCTGGATCAGGGGTTGCAGGTGTTTCTGATCAGTTGGCGAAACCCGCAGGCGGAGCATTGCGAGTGGGGCTTCAGTCGCTATGTGGGCGCCTGCGACCGGGCTCTGACAGCCAGCAGCAGGATAAGCAACAGCCAACAGGCCAGTTTACTCGGGGTCTGCGCTGGCGGCATTCTCGGGCTGTTGCTTCAAGGGCTGCTGCAGGCCAGAGGTGACGGTGCAAGACTCTGCTCGGCCAGCTATCTGGTCACCCCGATCAACCCGCATCTGGATACCCCGTTGCTGCACCTGAGTGGCCCGGCCACGCAACAAAGGTTGCGTGCCCGCTTATGGCAGCAAGGCTATCTGAGTGCCCGCCAGCTTGCCGCCAGTTTTGCCTGGCTGCGGCCGGAGCAATTCGTCTGGCCTCAGGCGTTGGCCCGCTATGCGCTGGACCAGCCGTTGGCCCGGCGCGACATCCTCTACTGGAGCCAGGACAGTACTCGCCTGCCGGCCCGCTTGGTAGAAGACTTGCTCGACCTGTTTCAGCGCGATCCGTTGAGCCGGCCTGGCCACCTCTGCCTGCTCGGCCACTCCATCGATCTTAAGGCTTGCACTCAGCCCAGTTGGCATCTCGGCGCGCGGCGTGATCATATTGTGCCTTGGGCCAATTGCTTTCCTGGCGGACGCCTCGGGGGCGACGCTTTCTTTGTGCAGAGCCACAGCGGCCATATTCAGAGCCTGATAAACCCTCCGGAGCATCCGGGCGCGGTATTGCGCAGTGGCCCGGCGATAGCGGACGCTACTGGCTGGCTGGCAAATAGTGTCGAGCACCGCGGCAGCTGGTGGCCGCACTGGAGCGGCTGGCTGCGACGTCACAGCGGTGCATTACAGCCAGCCACTGGCAGCCTTGGCAGCCTTGATTGTCCGACGCTTGGACCCGCGCCGGGGCGCTATGTCCATGATTGCTGAAGGAGCTGCATGAAAACCCGCGAACGTATCCTGATATGTACACTGGCGCTGTTCAACGAGCACGGCGAACCCAACGTGACCACGCTGGATATCGCCAATGAACTGGATATCAGCCCGGGCAACCTGTACTACCATTTCCGCGGCAAGGAGGCTCTGCTAGAAGCTCTGCTAGAGGCCTTTATCGACAACACCCAAAAGCTGCTGCACCTGGATATCGATCCGGATGAACTAAGCCCGGAGGACTACTGGCTATTCCTGCACCTGCTGTTCGAGTCGATTATCAGCTACCGTTTTCTGTTCCAGGATCTTTCCAACCTGAGCGGGCGTTACGACTTTATCAACCGCGCCATGCAACACTGGATCGCCGCTCTGCGCAAGACGCTGCTGCGCGTTCTACTGGCATTGCGCGATCAAGGCCATATGGACTGCGATGATGGCAGTCTTGAGCGCTTGTTGGACGCCCTGTGCCAGACTTTCCTGTTCTGGCTGGACTACCAGCGCATCACCCGCGGCGACCAGCAAGACGCCTCCCTTGGCGTGCGCCAGGTCCTTGGCTTGCTGTTGCCGTATCTGGATGCCGACACCCGCGAATGGATGCTGATGCTGATCAACCGCTATACATAAAAAACCCGGCCTAAGGCCGGGTAAAGGGGACAACAACCTGACGGTCAGCCGAGCTTCGCGTCTTTGAGCGATGCGCTCAGCTCGTCCAGTTTGGCAGACAGCTTCTGCAATTCACTACGGCTGGGAATGCCCACCCGGCCCAACAATTCGGCGCGGCCCTTTTCCAGCGAGCCAACGACCTTCTGCATGCGCCCGCCAGTAGCCGAATCGACGCGAGACTTTAACTCAGCCGTGAATTGCTCCACCTTGCTGGTGGCACTATCAACCTGCTCGGAGATCAATTCCTTGCCCTGATTTTCAAGCGCTTGGCCTTCGCCCACCAGCTCCTTGAAATAGGCGGCTCCTTCTTTACCCACTTTGGCATAAGCACCTAGGGTCGCCAGCCAAACCTGGCGTGCCTGCGTTCTCAAACTGTCGGTTACTTCGGTGGCAACGTTAATGCCCGAATCAATCAGACGCTCTTTTTTAACCTGTGCCATGGTAGTCACTCCTCGCTAATAAGGGTTCGGTCGGCATCGCTGCCAACCACAACATCGAGACTACCCAGTCATTTTAGAAAAAACATACTAATAACGGCTCGCCCATAACCCACC
>TARA_R110002051_G_scaffold25551_5_pt1 | contig 27844 bp, 28 predicted proteins | sample TARA_R110002051 | Tara Oceans TARA_R110002051 (sample SAMEA4397023) | marine metagenome | biome: Polar Biome; feature: [MES] marine water layer (ENVO:01000295) within the mesopelagic zone...; material: water (ENVO:00002006), including particulate matter (ENVO:01000060) such as......
ATCGGTTCGGCCGGATCATGCTGGTAGAGCATGCGCACGCCACGAGCGCCGCGCTCAACCAGCGAGTTCAGAAAGGCGCCGCGCTCGATCCGGTCCTTGCCGAGATCGACCTCACCGAAGACCGAGGCATAGCCGGAAAACCGCCCGTCGCCGGCAATGCCGGAAAGCTCCAGATTGGCGAATTTTCGCCCGCTCGGTCGGTGCGTCATGCGCACGGCGGTACGCTGCCCGCGGTTGGCGTGCATTGGCATTCTCCTGCAATGTTGCAAATACCCCTCCCGACCTGCCGGCCACCCTCGTCTGGGGCGGTTGGGTATCGGGCTCTTGAAGGAACCGAGTGCCACCCACATCTTCTTCAGGGTGAGCAAGCTTCAGGCCATCATCGCCATCATCACGACCAGCGCCGGCATTATCGGAGGCGCTTGGGTTGGCGCGCTGTTGGCCGGGTGGATCGGCGCTATGCTCTTTTTCCCCTTCGGTGGGGGTATCGGCTATCTGGTTGGCGCTAGACCGCAGATTCTGCTGGAATTCATCGACTTCTAAAGCCCACAGCGAATCCTTGTGGGGAGGGTGGCCGAGAGGCCGGGAGGGAAGCCAAGCGCCCTACCGCCCCCGTCCGCCGTAGCGCGCAAACACCCGGGCCAGCACGCCGAGGCCCCACCAGGCGCAGAGGCTGGCGAAGGCCGATCCCATCAGCATGATCTCGCCGGCCGAGAGGCTGGTCGCCACCTGCAGCCGGGCGGCAATCCACAGGCCCGTCGATCCGCCGAAGATGATGCCGGTGGCGACCCCGGTCAGGAAGCGCATCGCCGCCTCCTGCCGGTCCTTGGGCAGAAGATAGGCCAGCGAGATCGCGGCCCCGGAGACCGCCCCGATCAGCCGCGCGGTCCACAGACCGCCGTCATGGGAGAAGTCGGCCATTTCATTAACCTTCTCTAATTAAGATGATCCTGCGCCGATCACCGGCATCCCTGCCCGCAGGGCGGCGGAAGCCGCCTCGCTCCGGATGCGTCCGTGCCGGTTTCCGCCAATCTTCCGAATCGCTTGGCGGTCTTTCCTCACAGCGGGATTCCGCGTCTTCACGCAGCGGATCAACGTCTTCACCTGACACGTCAGCACCGCGCGCCTCAGCCTGGTGCCGGGCGCGATCGTTTGCCCTGTGCAAAACCGCCATCGTCACACAGCCTACATCTAACTCGGCTTAACTGTTCCCACGTTCAAACGGGGGAATGAACATGGTCTACGTCGTGCAACCTGGACAGGTGCCCCGCGGCACCGTCTGGGAAAAGCCTATGCTCCTCTCGGCTCTCTTCACGGCAACCTTCTCGATGCTGCTCTCGGCCTTTCCGCAGATCGACCTGGCGGTGAGCCGCCTGTTCTACGTCGAAGGTCGGGGCTTCCCCGCCGGCGAGATCGAGGCGCTGAACACCTTCCGCGCCGTCGGCCAGTATTTCCCGTTGACGCTGTCCATCGTGCTCTTGTTCGGCCTTATCCTGAAGATCGCCTATCCGAGCCGGCCTTGCCTGTTCTCGCCGCGCTTCACGGTCTATTTCGCGAGCCTCTTCCTGCTCGGGCCGGCGCTGCTCGTGAACGGCATCCTGAAGCCCTTGTGGGATCGCCCGCGCCCGCGCAACGTCCTGGAGCTCGGTGGCGACCAGCCATTCGTGCCGGCCTGGAGCATGGGCGGCAGCTTCTTCGAGGACCGCTCCTTCGTCTCCGGCGAGGCGGCCGTCGTCGTCTGCCTGATTCCGCTGGCCTTCTTCGTGCCGGTGATCTGGCGCCGCTGCGTCCTCGTGCTGCTCTCGGCCTTTGCCGCCGCCACAGCGCTCAACCGCATCGCCTTCGGCGCCCACTTCCTGTCGGACGTGCTGATTGCCGCCGGGCTGATGGGCATGGTGGCCGTCGGCCTCTGGTACCTGATCTACGTGCGTCCGGGGTCCCAGTCCTGCGACATCAAGCTCGATGCGGATCTCAGCCGTCTTGGCTTTGCGCTTCACGCACGGCGACGCAGAGCGCTCCGCCGGCTGCGGTCCGGTGTCGCCGTCGGCCTGTCGTTTGTGTCTCGGACGCAGCCGGCACGCGGAACCAGGCGCGGCAAGCGCACGCTGGTTGCTTCCAAGGCCTGACAGCCTCAGTACCCCACCTCCTGGCGCTTCTCCTCGTCGCTCAGGAACCCGGCCGCGCCGACCCGCGCCCATAGCGCATCGCGCTCGGCGGACAGGCCCGCGATGCGGTCGAGATCCGGCTCCAGGCGGATCGACCCGCCATAGGCCTCCGACAGCCAGGCGGAAAGGCTCGCCGCCGTGCGCGTCAGGAGCGGCACCACCGTCAGCCGGTAGAAGGCGCGGTTCGCCTCCTGGTAATTGGCATAGGTATTGTCGCCGGGTATGCCGACCAGCATTGGCGGCACGCCGAGCGAGAGCGCGATGTCGCGCGCTGCGGCGTTCTTCGCCTCGATGAAATCCATGTCCTTGGGCGAAAAGCCCATCGACTTCCAGTCGAGCCCGCCTTCGAGCAGCAGCGGCCGCCCGGCGTTGACCGCCCCAGAATAGCCGGCCTCCAGTTCCTCCTTCAGCCGCTCGTACTGATCGGCCGAGAGATTGCCGCCGTCCTTCGGCTGGTAGACGAGCGCGCCGGAGGGCCGCGCCGAATTGTCGAGCAGCGCCTTGTTCCACTCGCCGGCGGCATTGTGGAGGTCGAGCGCTGCCCCGGCGGCGCCGAGCGGCGGAAAGCCCAGATGATCGTCGAGCGGATGGAAGAGCTTCAGGTGCAGCAGCGCCACCCCGCCGCTGCCCGCCGGCACCTCTGCCGGCAGCCGCCGCGTGACATGGCCGGCGCGGTAGTCGTAGGCGGCGATCCAGCCGTCGCGCGCCTCCACCACGCTCACCCGGTCGGGCCGCAAGAGGTGCAGTTCGCGCAGCGTTCCGGAGAGCTGCAGCGGCTCCACATAGGCGTTGCCGGAGAGCATCAGGTGGCCATAGAGCGCCTCGAAGAAATCCGGCCCGGCCTGGCGCCCGTTCGGCTGCGCCAGAAGCGCCAGCGCCGGATGATCCGCAAGCTCGGCATCGCCGTCATAGCCGAGCCAGGGCACGGAGGCGGCAGCCTCCGCCACCAGCCGCACCGCGCGATGCGCCACCGGGTTCTTCATGAAGCCCGCCCGCGACAGCGCGCCATAGGAGCGGCCCGACCAATGCGCCACGCCATCGCCGGCGACGATCGCAAAGCCCGCCGCCTTCGCCTCGACGGCGGCTGCACCCGGGGGTAGCGAAGACACGCCTCTTGCCCCGCCGGTGGAAACCCACGGCAGCCTGAAGGGAGATCTCATTGTCTGTGGCTCCTTGCTCGGCGGCAGGCCCCGGATCCCGGGTTACCCGCGCACCTCTGACTTGCCGCTCCTCGACCGCGCCAGTTGGCTCGACTGTTCCGTCAGGATATGGGTGATCTTCTGCTTTTCGCGGCGCGAACGGATCTGCCGGGCGGTGATCTGATCCGGATCGAGAAGCTTTCGGGCGCCCTCGGTGCGAACCGTGAAGCACCGTTCGGCGGCGGCCAGCTGGTCGTGCCAGGTGTAGCTGCCGACGGCCGTGACCACCAGTTCCTCGAGGCTCTCGATCGCCGCCTCCGCGTCGCCGTCCTGCATGGCCGCGACGATCAGGTCCTTGAAGGTGCCGAGGTCCAGGTATTCACCACTGGAGAGCGGTCCCTGGAACAGTTCGCTGCGCTGGTCCATGCCCTTGCGGCCAACCCTGTCGATGTCGCTCAGCGAGCACAGCACCTCGCGGTCACTCAGCTTGAGCTTCAGGATGACCGCCTCGATGAAGACGATCTCCGGGCTCATGTTGGTCAGGATGCAGCGCGACTTGATGGTGTGCCCACCGCCCCGGGTGATCAGGATCTTCGGCCGCTGCCGGTGGCGGTAGCTGCTGTAGAAGAGCTGCAGGTAAATCAGCCAGACACCCAGCATGGCCAGGCTGGAGAGCGCCGAGACGACAGCGGCATTGTCGATGAGCCATGTCCACATGATGCTGTCCTTGCCAAACCGCCAGAGAGAGTGCGTGTGCAACCACGCGAGGCGCACCACGGTTCCATGCGGCAGCCAAGATCGCCGCTCAGGCCCGCAAGGCCCTCGCGAACGCCCTCCCGTGACCCGCCACCAGAACGGCGCGATCGGTGCCGTTGATGATGCGCCGTGCGCCCTGCCAGTCCTCGACGGCGTCTGCGAAGAATTCGTCGAGCCGGCGGCCGGTGAAACTGCCGCGGCGCATGCCCTCGATGAGGATCGCCACAGACACGTCCATCCGCATCGCCAGCGCCGGCTCGGCGACGAGGTCGCAGCCGACGAGCTTCGACATGGCCTCGTAGTTCCTGCGGTGCGTCAGCTGCACCAGGCCGCGGCCAAGCCAGCAGCGGCCGTCGGGCTCGGGCCGCCAGTAGGGCGTCTTCACCGTCGCCAGCCGTCCGGCCGCGAAGGCCCGCTCCAGCCGGCGAACCGCCTCGGCATCGCTCTTTGCCAGCGTCTCGCGCACCGGCTGCATGGTCGCCGCCGTCTCGTGGAAGGCGGTCGCCAGCACATAGGCGAGCTGCCTTCGGTCGCCGTCGCCCACCCGTGCCTGCCAGCCGTCGAGAATCGCCGAAAGCCCTTCCACCTGCCGTTTCGCCAGCCGTCCGCCGAACAGGATGGGGCGGATGTCGGCGAAGAAAGAGGTCCTGTCGATCGTTTCGTGAACCATGGATGCCCGTCTCCCCTGCCAACCCTCATGTTTCAATCGGTTTAGAAAAACTAAATCGTTTTAAGCGTTTACGGTGCGATTTACATTTCGTTCACGCTGTGGAACCAACGGGGTGACGGGGCGTTTTGCTCGGCCTTTCGAACAGGAGAAGTCATGATGATGCACCCCCAGATTCCGGCCCCGCAGCCGACACAGCCCATTCCCCAGCACGTCCTCGATCGTCTCGAGTCCGAATGGCGCCAGATGCGCGAGAGCGTACCCCAGCCGGCAAAGCCGCTGCCCGCCGCCGAGTGATCGCCACACTGGTCGGAGCGCGGTGTCGCTCCGGTCAGATCCCCCTGATCCGAGGCTCCCCCTGCCCGTCGATCAGGAGCGCCGTCAGCGCCCAGACCAGCGCATCGAGCCGGTCAGGCGAGCGGCCCGATGACAGCCCTTCCGGACCGAAATCACACATCTGGTCTTCCAGCGCCACGAACCGTCCCGCATGCACCACCCGCCGCTGCTCGTAGAGCGCCGCGACCGGTTCGGCGCGCAGGTATTTGCCGCGCGTGGCCCGCACCAGCGTCAGCGGCAGCGCCGCGTCGACGCTTCGCAGCATGGCCGCCACCATCTCACCGCCCTGGTTGACCTCGGCGACGATGCGGTCGGCGGCAAAGCGGCGGTAGGCATTCGCCACCGCGTTCGCCCAGCCCGCCGGGCTCATGCCATCCACCGAGCAGTCGGCCAGCACCACCGCTCTGCCGCCGGCATCGAGCCCCGCCACGACGATGCCGCAGCAGGAGGTTTCGCCCGATCCGGAAGGCGGATCGACCGCCACGACGATCCGCCGCAGCGCCTCGGTCACCCGCAGCCGGCAGGCCTCGATCTCGTCGCGCTTCCAGAGCGCGTCCTCGCGATCCTCGATGAGTTCGCCGTCGATCTCCTGGCGCCCGAGCCACGTGCCGCCATAGCGCCTTTCGAGCGCGGCGATGAAGCCCGGCGCGAGGTTCTGCGCATTTCCCCGCGTCTCCATGCGCACCAGCCGGGTGTCGGCATCGGCCAGCAGCCGCTTCAGGAGCGGCACCGGCCTTGGCGTCGTCGTCACCAGCTGGCGCGGATCCTGCCCGAGCCGCAGCCCGAACTGCAGCATGTCGAAGGTCTCCTCCGCATGCTTCCATTTCGCCAGCTCGTCGCACCAGGCATAGTGAAACTGCGGCCCGCGCAGGCTTTCGGGATCTTCCGAGGAGAAGATCTGGGCGATCGCCCCGTTCTGCCAGACGAGCCGGCGACGGGAGATCTCGAAATCGGGCCGTTTGCTGCGCGCAATCCGGCAAATGCCGGAGACGCCGTCCACCATGACCTCGCGCGCCTCGCCCAGCGTCTCCGCCACCAGCGCGATGCGCAGCTCCGAACGGGCACCGGCCGAGGCCAGCGCCTGCACCCATTCCGCCCCGGCCCGCGTCTTCCCCGACCCGCGCCCGCCCATCAGCAGCCACGTCCGCCAGTCGCCATCGGGCGGCTTCTGGTCGCTACGGCCGCTGAGATCCCAGTCCCGTGTATGGCCGAGCTGAAAGCCGGAATACTCATCGTCATTCGTCTGCTCATCACTGCCGTCACGCGAGGGAAGCAGGCCTATCGGCAGGTCGATCTCCCCCCTTGTGGGGGAGATGCCCGGCAGGGCAGAGGGGGGTAAGCCCCCAGGCTCCTGTTCAAGAAGACCGCCACTCCCCTCTGTCGCCTTCGGCGACATCTCCCCCTCAAGGGGGGAGATCGGAGGAAGCCCGACGGCCTCCAGACGGCCCATCGCGTCAATCAATGACTGCCCCTTACCGATGGCACCCACCTGCGCGTCACGCGCCGCCGCAATCTCGCCGGCCGTCCTGTCCACCCCTGTTAAAGTCTTCACGTGTTTGCCCGATATCGCTTCCAGCCTCCGCCTCTGCGTGCGCTGGCTGGGCAGCCTCGCCTCCCGACCGAAGCAAGACGCCGGCCGGTGGACCATCGCGCTTCCATTCCTCGTAAAGACGGATAGCCCCTTCATTTGCGCGGTCCTCGATCATCTGCAGGAAGCGCTTCTTCGCCTCCCCATAGCCGCTCGCATCCGCCGCGCGCTCGGCCTCATCTTCCCGGTCGCGGGCGAGCTGGCGCTGCAGGCTGTCGACCTTTTCCAGCGTGCGGACGATCAGCGACATGGCGTCGGTCGCCGCCTTGATGTCGGCACGGGCCAGCTTGCCGGCGGCCTCGTCGCCGCCCTGGAGCGCCGCGTCGGCGGCCGCGCGCATCGCCCGGAACGACTCGAACTGCTCGCGCATCTCCACCGTCATCTCGTTCAGGAGCTGGCGCAGTGCCTCGGCGGGAGAGACCGCCGGCGCCGCGGCCGACTTGATCTCGAGCACGACCGCCCGCACGTCGTCGACGAGCGCATCGTCCTCGGGCAGCGCCCTGCCATAGGCGGGTGCCGCGGCCCAGCAGCCGAACAGGCTGAGATCGGCGCATGCCGGATCGAACAGATCGGACGGCGCCGGACCCGCAACCGGGTCCCCCTGCCCGCCTCGATCATCCCAGGTCCGCTCAAAGGCTTGCATGGCGCTATCCTCCGCGACGCGCCGGGCCCCGCCGCGAGGAATACCCCGAGGCGCCACAACGGCCGCGTCTGAACGAAAAAAGGCCCGGCGCAGGGGGCCGGGCCAACTTTGACTGAAAGGTCTTCAACCGGCTTGTCGCCGGCTACAGATCTTTGACTGTGACTGAACGATAGCAAAGCACCGTCACGCCGTCAAGGATTAAATTCCTATCACGGCGATTTTATCTTTTAGCGCCGATGTCACGGCATACCGCTGCCGTTTTCGGAGCTCGACAACCCTCTGCGGACGAACGCTTTCGGCATTCTTAACAATCTCATGCGAGAATAGAGCACAAGGCAATCTCGCCTGAACCACCCTGGGGCCTGCAGCGCATGCTGAACATTTTTGCATCCAACTCCAACAATATTCTCGGGGCGCTCGATCTCTCGATGGCCATCATCGAGTTCAAGCTCGACGGCACGATCGTCAAGGCAAACAAGAACTTCTGTGACCTGATGGGCTATTCCGAAGCGGAAATCATCGGCAAGAAACACCGGATGTTCCTCGACCGGGACTATGCCGATTCAGCCGAATACGCCGCCTTCTGGAGCAAGCTCCGCAACGGCGAATTCATCTGCAGCGAGTTCACGCGCGTGGCCAAGAACGGCGCCGAGATCTACATCCGCGGCAACTACAACCCGATCCGCAACAGCGCCGGCAAGGTCGTGAAGATCGTCAAATTCGCCAACGACATCAGCGAGACCAAGCTGCACGCCATCGATACGGACGCCAAGATCAACGCCGTCAACCGCGCCCAGGCCTCCATCGAATTCAAGCCGGATGGCACCATCATCTCCGCCAACGAGAACTTCCTGTCGGCGCTCGGCTATTCGCTTCAGGACATCGTCGGGCGTCACCACAGCATGTTCATCGAACCGGCTCAGGCCAACTCCGCCGAATACCGCGAGTTCTGGCAGAAGCTGAACGCCGGCGAGTTCGTCGCGGGCGAATTCCGGCGCCTCGGCAAGGGCGGCCGCTCGGTCTTCATCCAGGCCTCCTACAACCCGGTCTTCGACCTGAAGGGCAAGGTCATCAAGGTGGTCAAATTCGCCACCGACGTGACGTGCCGGGTCGAAAACGTCGAGCAGCTCGCCCACTGTCTGAATAACCTTGCCAATGGCGACCTGTCGCAGACGATCGACAAGCCCTTCATTCCGTCGCTGGACAAGCTGCGCACGGACTTCAACGCCGCCTCCGCGCGCCTGAAGGACGCCATGCATACCGTGCGCCTCAACGCCCAGGCGATTTCCTCCGGCGCCCATGAAATCCGCACCGCCGCCGACGATCTGGCACGCCGCACCGAGCAGCAGGCCGCGTCCGTCGAGGAGACCGCGGCAGCACTCGAGGAAATCACCACGACGGTCAAGGATTCCAGCCGCCGGGCCGAGGATTCCGGCCGTCTCGTCGGGCGCGCCAAGGCGCATGCCGATCATTCCGGCGAGATCGTCCGCGAAGCCATCACGGCCATGGACAAGATCGACCAGTCGTCGCGGGAAATTTCCAGCATCATCGGCGTGATCGACGAGATCGCCTTCCAGACCAACCTGCTCGCGCTGAATGCCGGCGTCGAGGCAGCCCGCGCCGGGGAAGCCGGCAAGGGTTTTGCGGTCGTGGCGCAGGAAGTGCGCGAACTCGCACAGCGCTCTGCGGCAGCCGCCAAGGAGATCAAGACGCTGATCACGGCGTCCGGCACCCATGTCAGCAGCGGCGTGTCGCTCGTCAGCAAGGCCGGCGAGGCACTGCAGGAAATCGCCGGCCACGTGCAGGAGATCAATCAGGACATCGTCGCCATCGTCGATGCCGCCCGCGAGCAGTCGCTGGCCCTCGGCGGCATCAACCAGTCGATCAACAGCGTCGACCAGAGCACGCAGAAGAATGCTGCCATGGTCGAGGAACAGACCGCCGCAAGCCACGGGCTGGCCGAGGAGGCCAAGGCGCTCTTCCATCTGCTGGAACAGTTCCGCTTCGAGGACAAGGCGGCGGGCTTCTCCCGCCGCGCCGCATAGACGGCGCGCCGATTCGACAACGAGAAGGGCTGCTTCGCCATCGAAGCGGCCCTTTTTTTTTACGGGATCACCTGTGGTCCCGGTCGCGCCGGCGGCGCTTCTCCTGCGGCTGCGAATACATGACCTCCTTGAGGTCGATGCCGTACAGTTCGTCGACGACCAGCAGGAAGAGCAGGATTATGGATGTCGCCGCCATCCAGAACCCGGTCCAGCCGCCGACCCGAAGGCCGGTCGCGATCGCGAGTTGCAGGCTGATGAAGGCCAGCGCACAGAAGCAGATCTGATGTAATCGGAGCATGCCATTCACCCTTGTCTCAGTGGTGATGGCAGGAAAACAGCGGTTCCCCGCATTGGTTCCCGGGGCCTCTTTGGAGATGCCGGTCGCCGCTGCGCCAACGGCCGGGACGCGGGGACTGAGACGGAACCGGGCGGCCGCGGCAAGGGTGTCAGGAACAATCACTTGCCCCTCCCGTTAGTCCGGCACAATTTCCGGAAAGGGCCTCCTCCATGGACATCGCAACGGCAGACACACAGCCGAAGAACCGCGTCGCGCTGACGATCAACGGCAACCGCCAGGACCTCGAGATCCACCCCTGGGTGACGCTGCTCGACCTGTTGCGCGGCCCCCTGCATCTCACGGGCACGAAGAAGGGCTGCGACCACGGCCAGTGCGGCGCCTGCACCGTGCTCGTCGATGGCGAGCGGGTCAATTCCTGCCTGAAGTTCGCCGTCACGCTCGACGGCGCCGAGATCACCACCATCGAAGGCCTCGGCACCCCCGACGAGATGCACGCGATGCAGAAGGCCTTTGTCGAGCACGACGCCTACCAGTGCGGCTACTGCACGCCGGGGCAGATCTGTTCCGCCGTCGGCCTCCTGAAGGAAGGCCGGGCAAAGAGCCGCGAGGAAATCCGCGAGATGATGAGCGGCAACATCTGTCGCTGCGGCGCCTATGTGAACATCGCCGATGCCATCGAGGACGTGATGGCCCAGGGCTCGAATGCCGCGCAGAAGGAGGCCGCAGAATGAAGCCCTTCTCCTATACCCGCGCCGAAAATCTCGGCGACGCCGTCGCAGCACTGGCCGCCAATCCGGACGCACGTGTGCTTGCTGGCGGCACCAATCTCGTCGACCTGATGAAATACGACGTCATGCGGCCCTCGGCCATTGTCGACATCAACCGCCTGCCGCTGAAAGAGATCGAGGAGCTGCCGGACGGGTCGCTGCGGATCGGCGCGCTCGTCTCCAATGCCGCCGTCGCCTATGATGCGCGCGTTGCCGAGCGCTATCCGCTGCTTGCCAGCGCCATCCTCGCGGGCGCCTCGCCGCAGCTGCGGAACGCCGCCACCACCGGCGGCAACCTCCTGCAGCGCACGCGCTGCTATTATTTCTACGACCCCTCGACGCCCTGCAACAAGCGCGAGCCGGGGTCGGGCTGCGCGGCGATCGGCGGCGTCAACCGCATCCACGCCATCCTCGGCGCCAGCGAGCACTGTATCGCCACCCACCCCTCCGACATGTGCGTGGCGCTCGCAGCCCTTGCCGCCACCGTCGAGGTCGAGGGACCGGACGGCCGCCGCGACATCCCGTTTGCGGACTTCCACCGGCTGCCGGGCGATCATCCGCAACATGACAACACGCTGAAGCATGGCGAGATCGTCACCGCCGTCCGGCTCGAGGGCAATCATTTTGCCGCCCACCACAGCTATCTGAAGCTGCGCGACCGGCTCTCCTATGCCTTCGCGCTGGTCTCGGTTGCCGCCGCCCTGGACATCGCGGACGGCATGATCGTCGACCTGCGCGTCGCGCTCGGCGGCGTCGCCCACAAGCCCTGGCGCGACACGCTGGCGGAGGCGGAATTCGCCGGCCAGCCGGCCACCCGCGAGACCTTTGCCGCCGTGGCCGACCGCCTGCTTGCCGGAGCGCAGGGCCAAGGCGACAACGACTTCAAGATCCCGATGGCGAAGAAGGCGATCGTCCGGGCGCTGTCGCAGGCGGCCGAGGGCACGCCGCAGGTCCAGTCCGAAAAGCAGCTGCGCTGAAGGAGATCCCCATGCAGAACGAAAAGAACATCATCGGATTTCCGCTGCCGCGCATCGACGGGCCGCTGAAGGTCACCGGCACCGCTCCCTATGCGGCGGAATACGACGAGCCCGGCATGCTGGTCGGCCACGCCTTCTATGCCACCATCGCCAGCGGCCGCATTACCTCCATCGACACCTCCGCGGCGGAGAACTTCCCGGGCGTCGTCAAGGTCTATACCCATCAGAACCGGCCGGCGACCGCCTCGTCCGACGATGCCTGGAAGGACGAGGTGGCGCTTCCCGGCCATCCCTTCCGGCCGCTGGAGAATGACCGCATCCTCTACGACGGCCAGCCGATCGCGCTCGTCATCGCCGAGAGCTTCGAGGCCGCCCGCGACGCCGCCGACCTGATCCGCGTCGACTACCAGGCCGAGGAACCGCATACGGACATCGAGGTTGAGCAGGCAAAGAGCTACCCGCCGCCGGTGCCGCGCAAGGAGACCTTCCTGCCGTCCGACCCGCGCGGCGACGCGGAAGCCGCCTATGCTGCGGCGCCCTACAAGGTCTCGGCGGAATACGTCCAGGCGGGTGAGCATCACAACCCGATGGAGCTCTTCGGCACCACCGTGATCCGTGCCGAGGACGGCAACCTGACCGTCTACGACAAGACGCAGGGGTCGCAGAACAGCCAGGGCTATGTCTGCGGCATCTTCGGGCTGAAGCCCGAGACCGTGCGCGTCATCAACGCCTATGTCGGCGGCGCCTTCGGCTCGGGCCTGCGCCCGAAGCACCAGCTGTTCTTCGCGGTGATGGCGAGCCTCGACCTCAAGCGCTCCGTCAAGGTGGAGATGAGCCGGCGCGAGATGTTCTATCTTACCTGGCGCCCGCCGACGGTGCAGCGGATGCTGGTCGCGGCCGATGCCAACGGCAGGCTGATGTCGATCCGCCACCATGCGGTGCAGACGACCTCGCTCTACGAGGACTACCAGGAGAATGTCGTCAACTGGTCGGGCCTTGCCTACAAGTGCGACAACGTCACCCTTTCCTACGAACTGGCCAAGATGACCGTCTCGACGCCGGGCGACATGCGCGCGCCGGGTGCGGCGACCGGCTTCCTGGCGCTGGAATCGGCCATCGACGAGCTCTCCTACGAGGTGGGCATGGATCCCCTCGAGTTCCGCATCGCCAACTTCGTCGACTATGACCAGAACGACGACCTGCAGCTCACCTCCAAGGCGCTGGATCTCTGCTACCGCCAGGGCGCCGAGCGCTTCGGCTGGTCGAAGCGCTCGGCCGAACCTGCCTCCATGCGCGACGGCCAGGATCTCGTCGGCTGGGGTATGGCGACCGGCGTCTGGGAAGCGACCCTGTCGCCGGCGGAGGCCAAGGTCCGGCTCTTCCCGGACGGCTCGATCACCGTCGCGGCGGCCGCCTCCGACATCGGCACCGGCACCTATACGATCCTCGCGCAGATCGCCGCCCAGGGGCTCGGCCAGACGGCCGACCGCGTCAGCGTGCTGATCGGCGATTCCTCGCTGGCGAAGACCGCCGTCGAGGGCGGTTCGTGGACGGCCGCCTCCAGCGGCTCCGCCGTCCAGGCCGGCTGCTTCGAGATCCGCAAGACGCTGCTGTCGCTTGCCCAGAAACTCGACAGTTCGCCGCTGGCCGGTGCTGCCGTCGAGGATCTGGCGATCCGCGACAACCGCCTCGTGCTCGACCGAAACGACCAGGTCGGCCTCTCGATCGCCGACATCCTCGGCAGCCAGGGGATGTCCTCGGTGGAAGGCCACGGCAAGGTGGCGCCCGACGAGGAGCAGGCGAAGAAATTCGTCAGCTACACCCATTCGGCCATCTTCACGGAGGTGAAGATCGATGCGGAGCTGGGCGTGCCGCGGGTGACGCGGGTGGTGATCGCGGTCGCCGCCGGCACGATCATCAATCCGAAGACGGCGCGCAGCCAGGTGCTCGGCGGCGTCGTCATGGGGCTCGGCATGGCGCTCCACGAGGAAAGCATGATCGACCACCGCAGCGGCCGCATCATGAACCATAACCTCGCCGAATATCACGTGCCGGCGCATGCCGACGTGCAGGACATCGAGGTGATCTTCGTCGAGGAAGAGGACGACAAGGCCAGCCCGATCGGCGTCAAGGGGCTCGGCGAGATCGGCATCGTCGCCGTCGGTGCCGCCGTCGCCAACGCCATCTACCATGCCACCGGCACCCGCCACCGGCATTTCCCGATCACCATCGACAAGATCATGGAAGGCTTGCCCAACTGATGCGCACGCAACTCTCCAATACCCCCGTCCGCTACCGTCCGGACGTCGAAACGGTCGAGCCCGACGAGCCGGAGACCGCCCGCAAGATCGCCGAGACCATGGTTTCCATCTGCGAAAAGACCTTCGCCGATTCCGGCCATGCGATCCGCTCCGTGCACGCCAAGAGCCACGGCCTGCTTTCGGCCCGCTTCGAGGTGCCGGACGGCCTGCCGCCCGAGCTGGCGCAGGGACTGTTTGCCAAGCCCGGAGACTACGAGGCGGTGATCCGCCTCTCGACGACGCCGGGCGACCTTCTCCACGACAGCGTCTCGACGCCGCGCGGCATGGCGCTCAAGGTGCTGAACGTCGAGGGCCCGCGGCTGCCGGGATCATTTGCCTCGCGCAGCCAGGACTTCGTCATGGTCAACGGAAAGGAGTTCAACTCCCCCTCCGGCAAGGCCTTCCTGAAGAACCTGAAGCTGCTTGCGGCCACCACCGACCGTATGGAGGGCGTCAAGGAGATGGTCTCCAAGGTGTTCAAGACGGTCGAGGGCGGGCTGGAAAAACTCGGCAAGGAGAGCGCCGTCCTGAAGACCATGGGCGGCAATCCGGAGACCCATATTCTCGGCGACAGCTTCTTTGCCCAGCTGCCGCTGCGCTACGGCGAGCACATCGCCAAGATCGCCGTCGTCCCCGCCTCCGACAATCTCAAGGCACTGACGGGCACCACGGTCGATACCTCCGAGGACCCCGATATCCTGCGCCATGCGACGGATGAGTTCTTCAAGGCAGAGACCGCCGTCTGGGACCTGCAGGTGCAGCTCTGCACCGATCTCGAGGCCATGCCCGTCGAGGGCGTCGAGGCCTGGGACGAGGAGAAGAGCCCCTTCGTCACCGTTGCCCGCATCACCGCCGGGCCGCAGGAGGGGTGGAGCGAAGAGCTGTCGCGACAGGTCGATGACGGCATGCATTTCAGCCCCTGGAACGGTCTCGCCGCCCACCAGCCGCTCGGCGCGATCATGCGGCTCAGGCAACTCGCCTACGAACGCTCCGCCGCCTTCCGGTCGGAGCGCAACGCGACCCCGGTGACGGAGCCGCTGAAGTGTCCGTTCGGCTGACGGGGCACCTGCCTTGCGACCGACGGGCAGCCTGGAAGTCAGGCCGGGAGAATTGATTCAACGGACACGCATCCGTGTGTTACTGTGCTTCTGTCGGACGTGACCTTATCGGCTTTTCGACGCACCTGCCGAGTCATGACTTGCTCCGTGAGTCTTCGGCCCTTGAGGGCCTGTTCATGCCACAGATACCGACAGACCATTTGGAAGCGGCGAGCACGCTTGCCGTGGTGATATCATCCAAGGATCCGCTGCTGTTCCTGTCCGATGATCTCAGGATCATTGCGGCGAGCACATCCTTCTGCCGGGCGTTCGAGATCGACCCCGCGACCGTTTCCGGCAAGCGCCTCGGCGAACTTGGCAACGGGGAATGGGCAATGCCCAAGCTCCAGTCCTTGCTGACGGCGACCGCGACCGGCAGTGCGAGTGTCGAGTCATACGAGATCGACCTGAAGCGACCAGACCAGAAAACGCGGCAGCTGGTCGTCCATGCGCAAACGCTCGACGACGGCGACCTCGACCACATCCGTCTGCTTCTCGCCATAACCGACGTCACCGACATGCGCGCCGCAGCCCGCCTGAAGGATGACCTGATCCGCGACAAGGCCATCCTGCTGCAGGAGGTCCAGCACAGGGTCGCCAACAGTCTGCAGATCATTGCCAGCGTTCTCATGCAGAGCGCACGGCGCGTTCAGTCGGAAGAGGCACGCGGACATCTCCAGGATGCCCGTCACCGGATCATGTCCATCGCAGCCCTGCAGCGACAGCTTTCCGCATCCCCCGGCGGCAGCATCGAACTGCGTACCTACTTCACGCAGCTCTGCCAAAGTCTTGGCGCATCGATGATCGCCGAGCCGGAGCGGCTGTCGATTCAGGTCACCGTCGATGACAGCATCGTCGATGCAGAGGTCTCCATCAGTCTGGGGCTCGTCCTGACAGAACTCGTGATCAATGCCCTCAAGCACGCCTTTCCAGACGACCGGATCGGGACGATCGCGATCGACTACCGTTCGTCGGGCGAGGACTGGACGCTTTCCATCGCCGACAACGGAATCGGAATGCCCGGCGGGGAGGATGCACCCAAGGCAGGATTGGGAACGGGTATCGTGGAGGCGCTCGTGAAGAACCTGAACGGCGTGATCACGCTGACCGACGCGAACCCGGGTACGGTGGTCACCATCAGCCGTCGGGAAACCTCCGACGTCCAGGCCGACCTTTCCTCAGCGGCATAGGAAACATGACTTGCTATTTACGGCGCTAAAGACCGCGCGTTGCGGCCAACCTCACATATCGAGTGAACAATGAAGAACGGCAGATCCGTCGTCCTTGTCGTGGAAGACAGCCCGATCATACGCATGGGTGCCGTCGAACTTGTCCTGTCGGCGGGCTACGAAGCACTGGACGCTTGCGACGCGGACGAGGCAATCCGCATCCTCGAATTGCGGGACGACATCGATCTTGTGTTCACCGATGTCCAGATGCCGGGGACGATGGACGGCATCAAGCTGTCCCACTACATCCGCGATCGGTGGCCGCCCGTGAAGCTGATCGTCGCATCCGGTGCGGCCATTCTCGAGGAGAGCATACTGCCCGGCGGAAGCCGCTTCTTCTCCAAACCCTACGACGAACTCACCATCACCACGGCAATAGCCCACCTGCTTGCGAGCGAAACCCTGCACACCCGTAGCATCTGAAGCCTTCCTGCAGAGGTCGCCGCGAGGAAGGCAGATACTCGTCGCCCGTTGACGACCGCATTTTTTCCACTGCAGTAGGGCCAATTCGTAAAACTGTGCTATGCGCGCCAGCCAGACAACAGCAGGAGTATCCCCGTGAGCGAACCGACCGTGGCCGAGGCAACGAACCGCATCTATGAATCGCTTCAGACGGACAATGCCGACATCGACGCGCATATCGCCACGCTGAAGGCGGCAATGGCACGGGAAGGCGTAAAAGAGGCCGTCTTCGATCCGGCGCGGCTGGCGCAGAACAACCGCTCCGGCCGGAAGCTGATGCAGGCCTATTTCCGCCAGCGCGGCGTGACGGTGACCTATTCGGCCTCGTGACGCCGTTCGGGCCGAGCGGTCGACGAGGGAATAGTCTGACATCACCCGAGAGTGCCATAGGCGAAACCCGATCGCCTCTGCTCAGGAGGTCATCGCGGCTTTCGTTCCCTTGGCGACCGGCCAGGCGAGCAGCGCCTGCTCGGCCACGCCTTCCAGCGTCTCGCGGCTGAAGCCCGCCTTCGCCTGCACCGCCATGCCGTGCATGACAGCCATCAGGAAGGCCGCCAGCGCATCGGCCCTGGCGGTCTCGGGCAAGTCGCCCTCGTCTTTCGCTCTTTCGAAGCGTTGCCGAACCTCGCGTTCCCCGGCGGCCCGCGCCTCGACCAGAAATTGCCGCACCGGTTCTGAATCATCCGAACCCGCCAGCACACCCTGGATCATCAGGCATCCCCTGTGCGTGGGATAGCGGGTGTTGAGGTCGATGGCGCCGCGAAGGAGGTGTTCTGCCACCTCCCGCGCCGTCGGCAGCGCCAGTGCCTCCGGCAGGTATCGCAGGTATTTTTCGTGGTAGCGGTCCAGCGCCTTGCGGAACATGGCTTCCTTGTTGCCGAAGGCGGAATACAGCGCCGGCCGCTCGACACCGGCAGCCGCGGTGAGGTCGGCGTAGGACGTCCCCTCGTAGCCCTTCTGCCAGAAGACACACAGGACCGCGTCGAGAACCTTCTCCATGTCGAATTCGCGATGGCGTCCCATCACCCTGATCCGGATATTTTCATAACGACCATTATTAAAAGCCTTGACCCATCCTGTCAATTTTCATAACGATCATTATCGTAATAGTCGTTACGAAATGCCGTCCGGGATAGCCTCGGCGCGGCGTCAACAGGACAAAGGAAAACAGTTCATGTCCAACTTCTTGAAGGGCAAGGTCGCTCTCGTGACGGGCGGCTCGCGCGGCCTCGGTGCGGCAACGGCGGAAGCGCTCGCCGGTCACGGTGCAGACGTCGCGATCAGCTACGCGGCCTCCGCCGAGAAGGCGCAGGCGGTCGTGGAACGGCTGAAGGCCAAGGGCGTGCGGGCCATCGCCGTCAAAAGCGACCAGTCCGACCTCTCTTCCGCCAGACCGCTGATCGATGCGGTCATGGCCGAGTTCGGCAGGCTCGACATCCTCGTCAACAACGCCGGCATCGCGATCCAGGGCCAGCTGGTGGACGATCCGACCCTCGACGGCGAGAACTACAACCGCCAGTGGCAGGTCAACGTCATGGGCACCATCGCCAATACGCGTGCGGCAGCACCCCGGCTGACCGACGGCGGGCGGATCATCTTCGTCGGCTCCGGTCTCGGCTCCTTCGTCCCCTTCCCGGGCGTCGCTGATTATGCCGGCACGAAATGGGCGCTGGCCGGATATGCCAAGGGTATCGCGCGCGACCTTGGACCGCGCGACATCACCGTCAACGTCGTCCAGCCGGGCATCATGCCGACCGACATGGCAGCGGAGGTCGCCGGTGAACTTCCCAACCGCGACGCCATCCTCGACATGCATCCGATCCGCCGCATAGCAACGCTGGAGGAAGTCGCCGAAACGATCTGCTTCCTCGCCGGCCCCCATGCCGGCTACATCAACGGCCAGCAGATCACGCTTGCCGGCGGTCTCGGCATCTAGCCATTGAAGACGAAAGAGGCGATCCGCAGGCCGGATCGCCTCTTTCGTGCGGGATTGCCGGCTTCGGCTCCAGCCCCCTTACCCCGCGCTCTTTCGAAGCCCCAGGGGACTGATGCCCGTTCGCGCCTTGAAGGCCTTCCGGAAATAGGAGGCGTCGCGAAACCCCACGGCGGCAGCCACCTGCTCCACGCTCAGCGCATCCTCCCCCAGCAGCCTGCGAGCCTTTTCAAGGCGCCGGTACAGCAGATATTGGTAAGGGGTTTCTCCGGTTTCCGCCTTGAAGGCCCTGTTGAAGTGAAAGCGGCTCAGGCCCGCCACGGCAGCAAGGTCATCGAGACCGATCTGGTTTTCCAGGTTCTGATCGACATATTCCAGCACCCGCGACAAGGCGCGCCGCGAGATCCCGGGCCTCTTCAGGTCTTTCCCCGCGCCGGCTTTCTGGATCTGCAGCACAGTCATCAGACCCAGCGTCTCCGCGTACAGCTCATCGGGCTCGTCCTGCATGAGCAACGTCGAGAACCGCCGCAGGTACATCAAAAGCTCCGGGTCGCGAAAATAGACCCGTAGGCCCAGTTCAGTGGAGAACCGCTGATCGAGCTCCTCATGCAGCTCGGCAGGGTCGAAGTATATTGCGGTATAGGAATTCCTGCGCTGGCTGAGCTGCGACCACCCCTGGACCGCGGCTCCCTTCGGAACATAGGTCAGCGAATCCCGGAGGTTCTTCTGGTTGTTTTCAGCGGCGTCGCCCGCACGGATGCCGCCGTCGTCCAGGACGATATCATGCAGCGCGCAGAAGTGCAGATCGCTTTGCCAGGCGTATTCGAAGGTGTCACCAATGGCCGGCACAACATGCTCAACGGCAAAACCTCTCCAGGAGCGGTGCCGGCGAATGGCACCTCCCCCTGAATTCTTGGGGCTAAATCGTTGATTTTTCACATTCACCACCACAGAGAAAAGGTTGCCCGAAAAGGGAATACATTGCTATAGTCCACGCATGTTCTCGCGTGAACGGCAGAGCCTTTTCCACGACCGTCGTCTCCAGCAGCATCAAGGCCGAAGCATGAGCTACCGGATCGACCGCCCGTTGACGAGGTTTCGATGAAGAACAGATTAACCACGCAGGACGACGAAACAAGCCTTGAACCGTTCCTGCTGGCCCTTCCCGCCTTCAGAAACGCAGTGCATGGTGCGACCGCTTCCAGTCTGCTGCTAGGCCAGCTCGCGGCCCTGGCCATGACCACGGTCGCCTTGCTCCTCAGATTCCTGCTGGATCCTTTCCTGCCTCCCGGTTTCCCTTACCTGACCTTCTTCCCCGCAGTCTTCATCACCGGCTTCATATGGGGCATCTATCCCGCCATCACGTCGGCCGTGCTTTCGGGACTGGTCGCCTGGTACTGGTTCATCGCACCGTTCGGGAGCTTTGCGCTGGGTGCCCCGGCCGCGACGGCTCTCGCGTTCTATGTCTTCATCGTCACGACGAATATCGGGCTTCTGGGGCTTGCGCTCCATGCCCTGGGCGCACAGGCCCGATCACGGCAGGCGCTCGCCAAGGCGCTGCAGCTCCAGGAGGTGGTGTCCGAGGAGGTCGACCATCGGCTGAAGAACATCATGGCGACGATCAGCGGCCTGATTTCCCTGCTGCAGAAACATGTCTCCACCCCGGCACAGCTCGCCGAGCGATTGCGGCACAAGATCACCGCCCTGAGCCGCTCCATCGAGCTCCTGCGGGGCGCGGCCCAGGGCGACAAGATCACGGTCGGAGCGGCAATCCATGCGGTGCTGGAGCCGCTTGGCCTGGCCGACCAGAAAAGGCTGACCCTTGGCGGCCCGGATCTGGTGATCAGCGCGAACGGGATCATTCCGCTCAATCTCATCCTTCATGAGCTGGGCACCAATTCGCTCAAGCACGGGGCGTTCAGCAGCCCGTCGGGCGTGGTTTCCGTAGACTGGGACGTGCTGCCGTCGCAAGGCGAAGGTCCAGTGCTGCACCTGACCTGGGTCGAACGAGATGGCCCGGCGACGGCACCACCGACAAGCTCCGGTTTCGGGACGGAACTGCTGAACCGCATGAGCCTTTCGATGGGCGGCGAATGCAGGCTCGCCTATGAGCCCGAAGGCCTGACCGCAAAGATTACAATGGATTGCGTCAACATGCTCGACGGCTATTGAGGCGAGCTTCGCCTGCGCGGCGCTTCTCCAATCGACGGAACAACGTCACGGCATCGCATCCGCTATCCTTAACAATGCCGCGTAAATGACCTCGGGATCGTCGGGGGCAACCGCGTTGCGAACCAGAGTTTCAGCGCGCGCTGCAATCTTGTGTGCCTCTTGCACCACCGAACGTCCCTCTTGCGTCAAGTTCGTGGTGAGAACCCTGCCGTGGAGCGGGTGGGCCGCTCGTTTTACGAGGCCATCCCGTTCGAGGCCGACGACGATGGCCTGCATCGTCTGCGGTGTTACGAAAGCCTGCCGCGCAAGCTCCGCATTGGACAAGCTCTCGCTGCGCTCAAGTCCCGCCAGGACGGAGTACTGCGGTGTCGTCAATCCAATGGTTCGAAGCTCCGCGTCCAGATGAGCCCGCAGTGCCTGCTGCGCCCGCTTCAGCGCATATCCCACCGACCGGTAAGTATCGTCTTCTGGCGGAACTGTGAGACTGGACATATCAGGGCCCTTACATTACATCCTATCAGGACCCTGATATATCGGGTTGTGCACGAAAAGGAAATATCGCCCATGCCTAGACTGATTGGACCTGATTTCATCTCGATCCAGACAAAAGATCTGGATGCGGCACTCACCTTCTATCGCGATGTCGTCGGGCTTGCGCCAGCTGCAAAAGCCCCTCCGGGTGCAATTGTTTTTGAGACGCAACCGATCCCATTCGCTGTCCGTACCCCGACCCAGGAGTTCGACGACGCGGACAAGCTTGGCCTGGGCATCGCGATCTGGTTTGGTTGCGACGACGCTGACGAATTGCATGAACACCTTCGCGCGCACGACGTCACCATAGTCTTTCCGCCCAAGGATGGCCCATTTGGCCGATATTTCGCCTTCATGGACCCGTTTGGGTATACGATCACGGCGCATACGGTCCTGATGAGCTGATCGCCGCTGGGGTCAGCCGACCGGCGTTGACGGAAATGGGGGACTTTGACACTCTCGACCTTCACCCAAACAGGCGAGAGAACATGGAGAGACGGGCACTTTTTGCGGCAGGCGCACGGGCAGTCGCCGATCGACTCCGGCTTTCGCCCGGAATCATCTCGGGCGACCATGTATTTCTGACCGGCATGACAGGAAGCAGTCCGGACGGCACGATGCCAACAAACCTCGAAGATCAGTTTCGGCAGGCATTCGAGAAGATCGGAGCCGTCCTCGGAGAAGCCGGATTGGGTTTCGATTCGATCGTCGAGATGACCTCCTACCACATCGGTCTGCGCGAGCACTTCGACAGGTTCTGTGCCGTTCGGTCCGCCTATGTCGTGGATCCGTTTCCGGCATGGACAGCGGTCGAGGTCGCAGGACTGCGCAGAGAAGGCGCCGTCGTGGAGATTCGGGTGGTGGCGGCACGGTCGACCGGCTGACCAGACCGCATCGGCCGGTGGTCGGGCAACCTCAACGATGGAGAAACAGCAGGACGGCCAGCGTGATCTCGCGGCAGCAACGTGACGTCAATCGGTCGCCCGACCCCGTTCTCAAGCTAACGGCAGTCGCGTCCTGAAGGGCTTTTGGCAGACGACGGACATCCTGTCCAACCGAAATCGGCGTTCACGCGCTGGTGCATTGCCATCGCCGCGGGACAACCCTATCTGGGCCCGGCCTGTCGGCAGCGGGCGTAAGGCGGAGTGAAGCACGGATCAGACGTCACGCCGGAGTTTTCAATGCCCTTTCACACCCTCCGCCAATCCGCCTGACTGCCGTCTGCGTAACCTGTTCGACACTCACAAGGCTGCCTGATGTTCCATCTCATTTTCGGCGTTCCCTGGCTCATCGTGGCGGCCCGGTTCATCCTTCCCCTGCCCTGGTCGTGGGCGCTGAAGATCGCGCTTGCGGTCCTGCTGCTGCTGGTCTCCCAATACCATTGGTTCAGCCGGCTTTCCTCCGGCTCGGTGTTCTCGCCCGAGTTTCCCAGGCCGCTGATCCTCGCCTTCAATCTCCTGCTCGGCGCCATGCTGATGCTGGCCGTCTTCCAGCTGGTGCTCGACGCCGTGTCGCTGGTGCTGCTGGCGATCAAGGGCTCCTTCCCGGTGGTGCCTGCCGGCGTCCGCTATGCGCTCGGCGGGCTGGCGCTGGCGCTCTCGGCCTTCGGCGTCAGCCAGGCGATCCTCGTCCCCCAGACGAAGGATATCCAGGTCACCATTCCCGGTCTGCCGGCCGCCTTCGACGGCTACCAGCTCGTGCAACTGACCGACCTCCACATCAGCCGCCTGTTTCCGGCGCGCTGGGCGCAGCAACTGGTGGAGCGCACCAATGCGCTCGATGCCGACCTGATCGTCGTCACCGGCGACCTGATCGACGGCAATATCGAAAGCCGCAGCGCCGATGTGGCGCCGCTGTCAGGGCTTCGCGCCCGCGACGGCGTGCTGGCCATCCCCGGCAACCACGAGTATTTCTTCGGCTACGAGGCCTGGATGCGCTATTTCCAGGGCCTCAACATGCAGATACTCGCCAATGGCCACGCGGTGATTGCGCGCGGCGGTGAGAGCCTCGTGATTGCCGGTGTCACGGATCATTCCGCCGCAAGAACCGGCATGCCGGCGCCCGACGTGCGTGCCGCCCTTGCCGGCGCGCCGGAGGGAGCGCCGGTCATTCTTCTCGATCACCAGCCGCGCAACGCGGTGGATGCGTCCACGACAAGGGTTGCGCTGCAGTTGTCGGGCCACACCCACGGCGGGATGGTCCTCGGGCTCGACCGGCTGGTGGCAAACGCTAACAACGGCTTCGTCTCGGGCTTCTATCAGGTCGGGGCGATGCAGCTCTACGTCAACAACGGCACCGCGCTGTGGCCGGGCTTTGCGCTGCGGCTCGGACGGCCGTCGGAACTCACACGGATCACCCTGCGCAGCAGCCGCTGAGCCCCCTCGGTACGAGGGGCTTCATGCGGATGCCGAGATAGCAACTCACTTCCCTACGGCTTAATTTACCACATCCTTTAACAGCGGATATACGCTCTGCGCGTAACAGGAGGTGCTCCCTCGCTATCTCTTCGCCCGACCGCTGGAGATCGCCGACTTCGACCGGTTCATCGCCGGGAAGGGGGCAGACCGGCCGGAGCTTGCGGTTGCCTAAACGGGCCTTCGGACTGCAGGACGGCGATAGGGTTCAGGGAATGCCGTCGTCGGGTTCAGGTTGCGCAGGATGATTTAAGAGGCATAGTGGCGCGGCCCCCGTTTCTCAGTCCGGATACCTCTCCATGCCACCATTGCCCCTCTTCACCGGGCTTTCCGCCTTTCCGCTGACGCCCGCCGACGCGGCCGGCCGCGTGGATACGGACGCGCTTCAGACGCTGCTGGCGCGCATTTGCGACAGCAAGGCGCGCTCCATCGGCCTGCTCGGCAGCACCGGCACCTACATGTATCTGAGCCGCGCGGAGCGCCTGCGCGCCGTCGAGGCCGCCGTCGAAGGTGTGGCCGGCCGCCTGCCGATCATCGTCGGCATCGGTGCGCTCAGGACCGATGAGGCCGCCCAGCTTGCCCGCGACGCCGCCGGTGCCGGGGCCGAGGCGCTGCTTCTGGCGCCCGTCTCCTATACGCCGCTGACGCAGGACGAGGTGTTCGAGCACTTCGCCATGGTCGCTGCCGCGACAGACCTGCCGCTCTGCATCTACAACAATCCCTCCACCACCCATTTCGTCTTCGGCGAAGACCTCATCCGTCGGCTGGCTGGCCTGCCGAGGGTCATGGCCGTGAAGATGCCGCTGCCGAAGGAGATGGCGTTCACCACCGAGATCGCCCGGCTGCGCAGCCGGACGGCGGATGATTTTGCGATCGGCTACAGCGGCGACTGGGGCGCGTCGGCTGCATTGCTGGCGGGCGCCGACGCCTGGTACAGCGTCGTCGGCGGGCTGTTTCCCAACCCCGCCGCGGCGCTCGTCGAGGCGGCGCAGGCAGGCGATCCGGCCGCCACGGCCCGCATCGACCAGTCGTTCGCGCCGCTCTGGGCGCTATTCCAGGCGCACGGCAGCCTGCGCGTCATGTATGCCGGCCTGAACCTGCTCGGTCTTTCCCAGGCCGCCCCGCCGCGCCCGATCCTGCCTCTCGACCGGACCATCCTGCCGGAGGTGGAAGCGGCCATCGCCGGACTGGCGGGCGCCTAATCCGACGGGCTCACGTGCCGCAGAAGGTCTGCAGCACGCGCTCCTCGGGCTTTGGCGGCACCGTGTAGTCGGCAAACTCCGGCCGGTCCTCGTAAGGCTTTTCCAGTGCCGAAAGCAGGCGTTCGAAGAAGCTCAGGTCGCCGTAATTGGCGGCGGCGAGCGCTTCCTCGACCTTGTGGTTGCGCGGGATGACCGCCGGATTGACGCCTCGCATGGCGGCGGCGCGGTCGGTCGCGCTGATCTGCTCCCCCTGCAGCCGCGCGCGCCAGCGCGCCAGCCAGTCGCCGGCCTTGGCGGCATCCTTGAAACCCGAGAGGAAGGCCGCCTCGGCCTCACCACCGGCCGCCTCGTCCGCCACGGCGCTGAGACGCCGGAAGGTCAGGGTGAAGTCGGCCTCGCCCGCGTGCATGGCGGAGAGCAGGCCCTGCACCAGATCGCCGTCGTCATCCGTCTCTTCCTGCAGCCCGATCTTGGCGCGGAAGACATCGAGCCACTGCGACTGGAAGCGCTGGCCGAACTCCGCCAGCACCTCGTTGGCGATCACCACCGCCTTTTCCTCATCCGCATCGATCAGCGGCAGCAGGCATTCGGCAAGCCGCGCGATGTTCCACTGGCCGATGCCCGGCTGGTTGCGATAGGCATAGCGACCGCCCTGGTCGATGGAGGAGAAGACCTTCATGGGATCGTAGTCGTCGAGGAAGGCGCAGGGGCCGAAGTCGATCGTCTCGCCCGAAAGCGTCATGTTGTCGGTGTTCATCACGCCGTGGATGAAGCCGATCCCCATCCAGGCGGCGATCAGATCCGCCTGGGCGATGGCGACGGCGCGCAGCAGCGAGGAATAGGGATTGGCGTCCTCCTTCAGATGCGGGTAGTGGCGCTCGATGACGTAGTCGGCGAGCGTGCGCAGGCCGTCGACATCCTGACGGGCGGCGAAATACTGGAAGGTGCCGATGCGCACATGGCTTGCCGCCACCCGCACGAAGACGGCGCCCGGCTGCAGGATCTCGCGCTGCACCGCCTCACCGGTCGCGACGGCGGCCAGCGCGCGGGTGGCGCGGACGCCGAGCGCGTGCATGGCTTCCGAGAGGATGTATTCGCGCAGCACCGGGCCGAGTGCGGCACGCCCGTCGCCGCGGCGGGAAAAGGGCGTGGGCCCTGCCCCCTTCAGCTGGACGTCGCGGCGCGTGCCGGCCGCATCGACCACTTCGCCGAGCAGGATCGCCCGACCGTCACCAAGCCGCGGCACGAAGTTTCCGAACTGGTGGCCGGCATAGGCCATGGCAAGCGGCATGGCGCCGGCGGGCACGACATTGCCGGCCAGCACCGCCGCCAGCCGGGCCGGATCGGAGAGATCCGCCGCCATGCCGAGCTCGTCCGCCAGCGCCGCGTTGAACTTCAGGAGCACAGGCCCCTCGACCGGCTCCGGATAGACGGCGGCATGGAAGCGCTCCGGCAGGCGGGCATAGGAATTGTCGAACTGGAACACGGATACACTCCTTCGCCTTGGGTTCCCGCTGATATGGGAACTCTCCCCTTTCCAACAAGCCAGGCGCGACTTGGTTGCGGCCTCACGCCGCCGGCAGGCGAATGCGCAGGCCCAGCAGGAAGGCCAGCACCGAAAGCGCCCCGGCGGTGCCATAGAGCCAGGCGGCCACCTCCCCGATCTCGCCGGTGGCAAGCCGCGGCACGAGTCCGGCCGCCGTGGTGATCATGCCGGCGAGGCTGGCGCCGATGGCATAGCCGGCGGTGGAGACGGTCGGCAGCAGCGAGCCGGTGCGATCGCGATCTTCCGCCGGCGCAGCCGCCATTGCCGCCTCGTTGACGCCCGCCCAGGCGACGCCGAAGCCGGTGCCGATCGCCAGCTGCCCCGCCACCAGCAACCAGCTCCACTGCAGGCCGAGTGCTGCGGCCAGCAGGGCAAAGCCGGCCAACTGAAAGAGCGGCCCGCTGCGCATCAGCAGATGGCGCGCCGGTCGTGCGACGGCACGGCTTGCGACGATCGCCACGACGCTCCAGCTCAGCGCCATCAGGACGATGATGTAGCCGACGACGGCCGGGCGGAAGCCGAAGACGGCGTGGATCATCAGCGCCAGATAGACGCTGCCGACGGAATGGGAGGCCGACATCAGCAGCAGCACCCAGAAGCCGCGCCCGACGACCGAACCGAGGCGGAAGGCGCCGACCGGGAAGAGCCGCGGCCCGAGGCGGCCGTCGAGGCGGATGGCAGCCAGGAAGGACACTGAACTGGCTACCACCGCCGCCGCCTGCACCGCCCCCACCTCGCTGAGGGAAGACAGCGACAGCATGAGCGCGCCAAGGAGGCTGAGGGCGATCGTCGCCAGCGAGAGAGGCACCGCCGCGGCCACCGTCACCTGCGGCCGCGCCAGGAGGGTGAGGATCGGCAGCGCGACCACGAGCGGCGTCACGGCCAGGAAGGACATCCGCCAGGAGGCCGTTTCCGCCAGCAGTCCGCCCGCCAGCGGCCCGACCAGCGAGGCGCCGGCCCAGACCACCGCCTCGATGGCAAAGACACGGGCAATGGCGCGCGGGGGGAAATTTGCCGGGATGAGGCTGTAGCACATGGCCACGATCAGCCCGTCGGCCACACCCTGCAGCATCCGGCCGGCCAGCAGCCAGCCGAAGGCGGGGGCGGAGATGGCGAGCAGCCCTCCGAGCGCAAAGAGGAGCGCGGCGAGGATCATCCCTGCCCGTGGACCCAAACGATCGCGATAGGCCGCCGCCCCGGTGCCGCCGGCAATGGAACCGATGAAATAGAGGCTGTAGGCCCAGCTGAAGGTTGCGGTGCCCCCCAGCTCCGCCGCCGCCAGCGGCAGGGCCGCGACGATCGCGAACTGGTTGAAGGCATGCAGCGCAATTCCCGCCGAGATCAGTCCGAGGACGGCGCCGCTCCTTCCGGACAGAAGTGCTGCCCAGGTCGTGCCGGTCTCCGTTGCCACTCTCGCCACTGCCAGCCCCGCCCCGCCCCGCCCCTGAAGAAGATGCACGAGGGGAACGGCAACGGGCGCCCGGGTCAAGGGCCTGCACGCGCCGCAGCCGGACGCCCGTCCGCACGAGGCTTATCCGCCGTGCCGGTGATGCAAATCTGCAACGGGCTGTTTTCTT
>TARA_R110002051_G_scaffold34046_1_pt1 | contig 27837 bp, 26 predicted proteins | sample TARA_R110002051 | Tara Oceans TARA_R110002051 (sample SAMEA4397023) | marine metagenome | biome: Polar Biome; feature: [MES] marine water layer (ENVO:01000295) within the mesopelagic zone...; material: water (ENVO:00002006), including particulate matter (ENVO:01000060) such as......
GAAAAGGGAGGAAATCATGGCCGACGGAACAGCCGCCTTTCCGGGCTTCAAACGGGACACGCTGGATGACGAGATCGTCCATCCGGACCTTTATGCAAGCTGGGATATCCACGAGGTCTACAGCAAGCTGCGGCGGGACGACCCGGTGCACTGGACCCAGCCGGACGGGTTCCGCCCCTTCTGGTCGATCACCAAGCATGCAGACATTCTGGAGGTCGAGAAGAACAACAAGATCTTCATCAATCACGACCGCACCTATCTGAGCCCGAAGGCCGGCGAGGAGTGGATCAAGGCAACGACCGGCGACACCCACCTCTTCCGCACGCTGGTCGATCTCGACGACCCGGTGCACATGAAGCTGCGCGCCCTGACCCAGTCCTGGTTCATGCCGCCAAACCTGCGCAAGCTGGAGACCCGCATCGCCGCGCTTGCCAAGGAGCATGTCGACCATATGGCAAGCCTCGGCGGGGAATGCGACTTCGTGAAGGAAGTCGCCCTCTGGTATCCGCTGCGCGTGATCATGGAGATTCTCGGCGTTCCGAGGTCTGATGAAAAATTCATGCTGAAGATGACACAGGAAATCTTCGGCCCCGGCGACCCGGACGTTGCGGGCGAAAGCGACAACAAGGCCGAAGACGGGCAGACCATGACCAGCGACCAGGGCGTCGACCTGCTGAAGACGGCGCAGGAGCTGTTCCAGTATTTCGGCGCCATCACGGAAGACCGGCGCGCTAATCCACGCGACGATGTTTCCACCGTTATCGCCAATGGCCAGATCGACGGCCAGCCGATCGGCGAACGCGAAGCGATGAGCTATTACATCATCGTCGCCACAGCCGGGCACGACACGACCAGCTCCACCGTCTCCGGCGGCATGCTGGAACTGATCCGGCGCCCGGACCAGCTGGCAAAGCTCAAGAACGACCTCTCTCTCCTGCCGAACGCCATCGAGGAGATGATCCGCTGGACGACGCCGGTGAAGCATTTCATGCGCACGGCGACGGAGGATTACACGCTCCGTGACAAGACCATAAAGAAAGGCGACGGGCTCGCCCTGTTCTACTGGTCCGGCAACCGGGACGAAGAGGTCTTCGACGATCCGTTCGAATTCCGCGTCGACCGCGACGTGAAGAAACAGGTCGCCTTCGGCTATGGCGTCCATGTCTGTCTGGGGATGCACCTCGCGCGGATGGAGATCAAAGCCCTGCTGAACGAGCTGCTGCCGCGCCTTGAGTCGATCGAACTGGCCGGGGAGCCGCAAAGCACCCGCGCCAATTTCGTCTCCGGCCTGAAAAGCCTGCCGGTGAAGTACAAAATCAGCTAGGGCGCTCGGCGGCTGCGGCGGCGCTCGCCCAAGCCCATTGGAAATTGTAGCCGCCGAGCCAGCCGGTGACATCGACGCATTCGCCGATGAAGTGGAGGCCCGGCACATGGCAGCTTTCCAGCGTGCGCGAGGAGAGCCCGGCCGTGTCGACGCCGCCCGCCGTGACCTCCGCCGTGCGGTAGCCTTCGGTGCCGGCGGGGCGCACCTGCCAGGCGGTGAGGGACGCAGCCAGGCTGTCCAGCGTGGCGTGCGACTGGTCGGCGAGGCGCGCCGTGGGGCTGAGCCCCGCCCGCCGCAGCACCAGCTCTGCCAGCCGTTTCGCAAACAGGCTTTCCAGCGCCGCGGCCAGCGTCTGCATGGGGCGGCCCTGCTTGGTCTCTTTCAGCTGTCCGGCGATGTCGGTGCCCGGCAGCAGGGTGAGCTGCACCGCCTCCCCCGGCCGCCAGTAGGACGAGACCTGCAGGATCGCCGGACCGGACAGGCCCCGATGGGTGAACAGCATCGCTTCCTCGAAGGCCGCCCCGCCCGCCGCCGCGCGTACATCGCAGGCGACGCCGGAGATGGAGGCGAAGTCTTCATGGTCGGCGCCGGTGAACACGAAGGGCACGAGCGCGGCCCGGGTCGGCACGATGTCATGGCCGAACTGGCGGGCGATGTCATAGGCAAGGCCGCTCGCGCCCATCTTGGGAATGGAGAGGCCGCCCGTTGCCACGACCAGTTTCGGCGCGGTGAAGGCGCCTGCGCCGGTCTCCACGGTGAACACACCATCGGCATGGGTCACTGCCGTGATTTGCGTGCCAAGGCGCAGATCTCCCTGCCCCTTGTCCAACTCGTCCAGCAGCATCTTGATGATCGCGCCGGATTTCTGGTCGCAGAACAGCTGGCCGAGCGTCTTCTCGTGCCAGGTCAGGCCGTGGGCCGCCATCAGGCTGGTGAAATCCCACGACGTGTAGCGGGCCAGCGCGGACTTCGCGAAATGCGGGTTCTGGCTGATGAACCGGTTCGCGGCGGTTTCGAGATTGGTGAAGTTGCACCGACCGCCGCCGGAGATGCGCACCTTCTCCGCGGGCTTGGCCGCATGGTCCAGCACGGCCACGCGCTGGCCCGCCTGCCCGATACGCGCGGCGCAGAACAGGCCCGCCGCCCCGGCGCCCAGCACAATGGCATCATATGAGAGGGGCTCTGCCGCAGACATGCCGGGCCTATGCCGCAGCTATTGTCATCCGCGCAAGCTTGATCGGCCGCTGAGCCCCGGCGCGCGCCCTCTCAATAAGGACGGGCGGCCACGTGGAAATGGAAGGCGGCGCCCGCAGGAACGTCCCCCTGATCGGCGAACCCGCCCGCCTCGGTAAGGTTACGTATTGATTTTTCCCGGGTCAGGTCCGACCCTGCACGGCACAAGAGGCAACCGTGCAGGAGACGGTTATGGGGAATCTGACAGTCGACAATCTGGCAATCTACGCCCTGATCGGGTTTGGCTGCCTGGTCGTGATCATGGTGGGCATTACGGCCTGGGTCGTGCGCAAGGCGTTCAGCGCGCCGGTGACCCCGCCTCAGGTCGAGCCACCCAAGGAATAAACATCACACCATGACCGACGATGCCATCCGCCGCTCCGGCGAGGAACGACAGGCTTCGATGCAACAAAACGCGGCGGCCCTCGGCATCGACGAGGCGCTGGTCTCGCGTCTGGTCGACACATTCTATGCCCGCGTGCGGGAGGATGACCTGCTGGGGCCCGTCTTCCTCACCACGCTGGGCGAAAACTGGGACCCGCACCTCGCCAAGCTGAAGGATTTCTGGTCGGCCATTGCCCTCGGCACGCGGCGCTATGATGGCCGCCCGATGCCGGCGCACCTGCGCCTGTCGGACACCATCACCGAAGCGCACTTCCGGCGCTGGCTGGGCCTGTTCCGCGAGACGGTGGACGAGCTGATGCCGAATCCCGCCGCGGCCGACTTTTTCTACGACCGGGCCAGCATGATCGGCCGGAATTTCCAGGCCATGATCTTCGCGCTGAAAGCATCAGTTTCGTGACAGTCTTATGACATCTACAGCCTGATATTTCGAATCCAGTTGAAAATTCCTGCGGCATGCGGCTGATGCAGCACATCGCCTGCAAGCGAAGGGGCTCACATGGCTGACGGCAAAGATCCGACACTCGTCAAGCAAACCCTGGACAAGGACCTCGTCAAAATTGGCAGGGCTGAGGCCGCCGTCCAGGCCACCGCCCGCAGCGTGGTTGGTCCCGGTCTCGCCTTCCTGTTCCTCGCAGCCATCGTCGTTGTCGGCGGCGCCCTGCTCGGCGGACAGGACAATGGCCTCCTGATCATCGCAGCGGCAGCCATCGGCGGCTATATGGCGCTGAACATCGGCGCCAATGACGTGGCCAACAATGTCGGCCCGGCGGTCGGCTCCAAGGCGCTGACCATCGGCGGCGCCCTCGTCATCGCCGCCATCTGCGAAAGCGCCGGGGCCCTGCTGGCCGGCGGCGATGTCGTCTCGACCATTTCCAAGGGCATCATCGACCCCGCCACCGTGCCGACGACCGAGACGTTCGTCTGGCTGATGATGGCGGCCCTCATCTCCTCGGCCCTGTGGGTGAACCTCGCCACCGTGCTGAACGCGCCGGTCTCGACCACCCACGCTGTCGTCGGCGGCGTGATGGGCGCCGGGATCGCGGCGGCCGGCTTCGGCGCGGTGCACTGGCCCACCATGGCCTCGATAGCCGCCAGCTGGGTCATCTCGCCCGTCCTCGGCGGCATCATCGCGGCCGGCGTGCTGGCCTTCATCAAGATTTTCATCATCTACCGCGAAGACAAGATCGCCGCCGCCCGACGCTGGGTGCCTGTGCTGATCGCCATCATGGCCGGCGCTTTCGGCACTTATATGGCGCTGAAGGGCGTGAAGAAGCTCATCCATATCGACATGCCGCACGCCCTGATGATCGGCGCCGGTGTCGCCGTGCTGGCCTGGCTGCTCACGCACCCGCTGATCAAGCGCCAGTCGCGCGGCATGCCCAATCGCAACCAGTCCCTGCGCGATCTGTTCGTGTGGCCGCTGATCTTCTCCGCCGCCCTGCTCTCTTTCGCGCACGGCGCAAACGACGTCGCCAATGCCATCGGCCCGCTGGCCGCCATCGTGCACGCCGTTCAGGCCGGTGAAGTCGCCTCCAAGGTGCACATCCCGATCTGGGTGATGCTGATCGGCGCCGCCGGCATCTCCTTCGGCCTCGTCCTGTTCGGGCCGAAGCTGATCCGCATGGTCGGTCAGTCGATCACCAAGCTGAACCCGATGCGCGCCTTCTGCGTCGCGCTGGCCGCCGCCGTGACCGTCATCATCGCCAGCTGGCTGGGCCTGCCGGTGTCCTCCACGCACATCGCCGTGGGCGCCGTGTTCGGGGTCGGCTTCTTCCGGGAATGGTTCACCGCGAACTCGAAGACGCGCCTGCGCTACATCCACGCCTATGCGCCGAACGCGGCCAAGACCCAGTATGCCGGGGTCCAGCGCCGCCGCGCCGCCCGCAAGCTGGTACGCCGCGCGCATGTGAACACCATCGTCGCCGCCTGGCTGATCACCGTTCCCGCCTCGGCCTGTATCGCGGCCGGTATCTTCTTCGCCCTGGAACGCCTGTTCGGCGTGGTCTGAGGCCGCTAGGCCAAATCAAAATTAGGCAAGGTCCAGCGCCCGCAGCACCGCGCCCTGGTCGAAATAGGGCCGCTCGCAGATGATGCGGTCGCTACCCGGCGCGAACTCGAACCTCGCCGCCATCCGTACCCGGAAGCTCCGCCCCGTCGGCTCGATCACCTTGTCGCCCACGCGCAGCGGCCCGGTATGCGTACCGGTCAGCCAGAACTCGACCAGCAGCGTGTCGGTCGTTTCATCGACCGCGATGGAAATGATCTCATTGTCTTGGTCCGGGAACGGCGTGCGCGACAGCTCGAAATAGCGCCGCATGGCCTCTTCCCCGTCAAACACCTGCCCGCCGCCATGCATCTCGTAACGCGGATGCTCAAACGTCGCGATCACCGCATCCCAATCATGCGTGACCTCAAGGGCGATGTGGTTGCGAACGTTCGCGACGCGGGCTTCGGTGAGTGGAGTCGTGGTGTTTCCTATTGTGGTTTTCGGCAATGTTATCTGCAGGTTGAGCCGAGTCTACCGGAATGCCGCCCAATTTCCTCCCTTGCGCGAAGGTTAACAATCCGTAAAGTTCATAGATCGGGGTTGCGTACAGGGGGCAGGCACAATGCCTGAATACAGGGTGGTGGACGGGACAACGACTCCCCAAATAGCAAAGAAATCATTCATAAGAATGACGAGCGTTCTGATTGCATTGGGTTTCGTTCTCACGCTCTCCAGCACTGTTTTTCTGGGAGCGGACCTCGAAGTTGACCTTCTTATTCAAGCGGACCGCATAGCGACCATCGCACCACCGGGTTGGATCGGCTTGGGTCTTCTCGTCTCAGGCCTCTTCATCGCCAATATGGCCCGAATGCTTCAGGTATGGGGCGCACTCAAACAGGCGATCGGAGTTGCCCCAGCCAGACGCAATGCCAAGCAGCGTAGCCGCGCGCGACATGGCTTTCGCGAACTCTTCGCATACATGTTCATTGAAACGATTGCGGTGACATCTGTTGTCTATTTGTCTGCGGAACAGCATTTGCCGTGGACGGATCTCGGGCTTGATGGCCTGAGCGAGCACGACGCAAAGCCTCTACACATTCTGGTACTCGTTGGTTGCCTCGTGGCAGCGATTACTCCGGTTTGTGTTGCGCTTTTCCTTCAGGCACGGCTTGGCCGCACAAAGGAGCGCCCCTTGCTGCGCGGCGATGTCATATCACCCGCTTCCTTTTATGTTGGCGCATTTCTGTTCGGTGGTATCGTCGGGCTCGCCTCTTGGGCGGGGCGTGTGTCCAGCCTGCCTTCGGATATGAGTTTGCTGATCAACCTGACCATAATGTTCAGCGTGGTTGCGGTTTTCGTTGCCTTTATTTTCATCCCGCACATAGCCCGGTTCTTAAACTCCCTTTCGGCGAGGAACTCCGATGGATCGACTCCCGCTGCCGCCGGCTGGCCTATTCAGGCACCTGCTCTGATGGTGAGCTATCTCGACTCCATCCTCGTCCATATCGTAGCTCCGCTCACAGGCGCGACCCAACATGGACGCGGCGTTCCGCATGGTTTTGTCCTGCTTTCGCTACTTCCTCTCACCGCACTCGGCTTTGTATTGGCCCCGCCATACGGGCTGATCCCAATCATTCTAGGCGTGCTGATGATTATTGCGCTCGGGCGCCGCTGGGCATGGATCGAAGAAGACCGGGAAACCGCTTCACGACTACTGAAAACCTCAAGCCCGGAAATCCAGGTCGGATTTGAGAACGACCTCAAGGACGAGGCACTGCTTGGCTACGCGACTCTTTTCATCTTCGTGCCGCTCGCACTGTACCAGATCAATGGGTCCACGAATGTTTTCGAAATCCACGAAGTTCAGAACCCCTTCATCGCCTGGCTAGCCTTTTTTGGTGCGGAGCTCGCCAAAGCCGTTCCATTTGTTGATTGGTGGGAAATCTACAATGTCGACCTGAACTCACCGGTGACTGGTGTTATTATGGATATTGGTGGGCACGAGACCACGGCTCCGCTGGCCAAACATTTAACTTTTGCCGCGCGGGCGATGGTCGATCTTGTCATCATGGCCGCCCTCCTGCAGGCTATTGGCATATGGCAGCGCACCCGCACCCAGCGGCACCTGTTCGAAATCGGTCATGTGAACCACTTTGATCCGTTTGCGGAACGTGACTTTTTTGAATCTGCGTTCGAAAACAAATCGGCGACTCCCAAACCGAAGTTCGTGGAGAAAGTCCAAATACATGTAGACGCTCGGGAAGCACTGAAATTGCCCGGCGAACCATATAGCCCTGAACGTCTGGCAGACCTGCTGAAGTCCGAGAATCCCAAGATTCGCAAGACCGCCAAATGGATGGTCTCAGAATACAGTATCCTGACAGGAGACGCTTCGGAACAACTCTCCATGCTCGCACAGCAGTGGAGCGCCCCTTTTAGCTTCGAGACCCTCTACGAAAATGTTCGTCAGGCGGAAACTCAGGCCGACCGTGTGCATTCGAAGATGGCCATCCGGACAGAGAAACTGAAATTCGAAAAACTGCTGGATGAGCTGATCGAGCTGGATGCATCGACCAGCAAGTGGTTTTCGCTGCCTCACACACGTACCCTTCTCACACTCCTTGAGCGTATAAAAAACTTGCCGGAGTTCGTGTATGCCCACTCGCTGGCAATGGACTTCCTCAGCGAACGCCGGGGGCAATTTATCCTCTTCGCGCTTGCCGCACACACTCTCACCGACGCAGCAGACAAAGCCGCTCCGAAGTGGCGTACCCGCATCCGTGGCAAGTTTGGATGGCTTCCGGACGTAGTACTGGCGCGGAGCGAGATGCGGCAACTGATCTATGATGCGATGTATAGGTATGCTGACATGTGCTTCGCTTGGTCAGAAATCTCGCGCATCCGTGAAACGATTGAGTACCTCCAATTGATGTCGCAGACGGATGCGGCTTCAGCCGCACGTGCAAGGGCTGACGAACTGGCCGACAGGCTCATAAGACGCCTGCGAGAACTTCTCGACGAAGGCTGAACACAACAAGAACACCCTAGACAGGCCCCCTCCCCCGCTCCATATCTCACGGCATGGCTCGGTCTCCCTCCAAAGGTGTTTCGGAAGCCCCGACGATTTTCGGGGCGGATGGCTTCGCGCGCGATGCGGCGGGAGCGCTGCCGTCGGACAACTGGACGCCCCACCGGCCGGACCGCAACTGGGTCAGCGTCGACGATTCCCGGCCGCTGCGCGTCGCCTCCCCGTATGAGCCGGCGGGCGACCAGCGCACCGCCATTCCGGAACTGGTCGAGGGCATCGCCGCCGGCGAGCGCGACCAGGTGCTGCTCGGCGCGACGGGCACGGGCAAGACCTTCACCATGGCCAAGATCATCGAGGCGACCCAGCGCCCAGCCCTGATCCTCGCGCCCAACAAGACGCTCGCCGCGCAGCTATACGGCGAGTTCAAGTCCTTCTTCCCCGACAATGCGGTGGAATATTTCGTCTCTTATTACGACTACTACCAGCCGGAAGCCTATGTGCCGCGGTCGGACCTCTATATCGAGAAGGAATCCTCCATCAACGAGGCGATCGACCGGATGCGCCACTCGGCCACCCGCTCGATCCTGGAGCGCGACGACGTGATCATCGTCGCCTCGGTGTCGTGCATCTACGGCATCGGCTCGGTCGAGACCTACACTTCGATGACATTCAAGCTGGAAGAGGGCCAGCGCATCGACCCGCGCGCCGTGGCAGAGCGCCTGGTGGCGAACCAGTACACGCGCAACGACATCAACTTCACCCGCGGCTCGTTCCGCATCAAGGGCGACGTGATGGACATCTTCCCCGCCCACTATGAGGACCGCGCCTGGAAGCTGTCCTTCTTCGGCGACGAACTGGAGAGCATCACCGAGTTCGATCCCCTCACCGGCCGCACGCAGCAGAAGCTGCCCGCCGTGAAGATCTACGCCAACAGCCACTATGTGACGCCGCGCCCGACGCTGAACCAGGCCATCGAGCAGATCAAGGCGGAGCTGAAATCCACCATCGCCCACTTCGAGAAGCACGGGAAACTGCTGGAGGCCCAGCGCATCGAACAGCGCGTGCAGTATGACATCGAGATGCTGGCCGCCACGGGCAGCTGCAATGGCATCGAGAACTATTCCCGCTACCTCACCGGCCGCAAGCCGGGCGAGCCGCCGCCGACCATGTTCGAATACCTGCCCGACAACGCCCTCGTCTTCTGCGACGAGAGCCACCAGACCGTGCCGCAGATCGGCGCCATGTTCAAAGGCGACTTCAGCCGCAAGTCGACGCTGGCCGAATACGGCTTCCGCCTGCCCTCCTGCCTCGACAACCGGCCGCTGAAATTCGAGGAATGGGACGCCATGCGCCCGCAGACGGTGCACGTCTCCGCCACCCCCGGCCCGTGGGAGCTGGACCGCACCGGCGGCGTATTCACCGAACAGGTCATCCGCCCCACCGGCCTGCTCGACCCGCCTGTGGAAGTGCGCCCCGTCTCCAACGATGGCGCCAACCAGGTCGACGATGTCATGGCCGAGGTGAAGGCCGTCGCCGCGAAGGGCTACCGCTCGCTGATCACGACGCTGACCAAGAAGATGTCGGAAGACCTGACGGACTTCCTGCACGAGAACGGCGTGCGCGTGCGCTACATGCACTCCGACATCGACACGATCGAGCGGATCGAGATCATCCGCGACCTGCGCCTCGGCCAGTTCGACGTGCTGGTCGGCATCAACCTGCTGCGTGAGGGGCTCGACATTCCGGAGTGCGGGTTTGTCGGCATTCTCGATGCGGACAAGGAGGGCTTCCTGCGCAGTGAGACCAGCCTCGTGCAGACCATCGGCCGCGCGGCGCGGAACGCCGAGGCGCGGGTTGTTCTCTATGCGGACAGGATCACCGGCTCCATGCAGCGCGCCATGGACGAGACCGACCGCCGCCGCGCCAAGCAGATGGCCTATAATGAGGAGCACGGCATCACGCCGACCACGATCAAGCGCGACGTCGCCGACATTCTCGGCGAACTGGGCGAGAAGAAAGACAGCGGCGCGAAAGGCCGGGGCCGCGGCAAGGATGGCGGCAAGTCCCGCGGCCGCACCCGCGCCGTGGCCGAAGAAAAAGTCTTGCCACTTGCAGGCGAAAAGGGCCACAACCTCAAGGCAGTGGTCGCCGACCTCGAAAAACAAATGCGCGAAGCCGCCGCGAACCTGGAGTTCGAAGAGGCTGCGCGTTTGCGGGACGAGGTGAAGCGGCTAAGGGAAGAGGAACTGGGGCTTTAAAGTGCGAATTTTTCTGAGTTGGAGTGGTGGGCGCAGCAGACAATTGGCTGCGACCTTGAAAGAGTGGCTGCCCTTAATGCTTCAACACACTCGACCATGGATGTCTGCTGACGATATACAGCCAGGCGAAAGATGGAGCATGGAAATTGCTAAGCAATTGGAAGAATCCGACTTCGGAATTCTATGCATAACAAGCGACAATCTACAGAGCCCGTGGATAATGTTTGAGGCGGGCGCGCTCGCAAAATCGCTTGAACGTGGACGAGTTATACCGTTGCTTCTGGATGTGGATGTGCAATCCATATCCGGACCACTCGCTCAATTCCAAGCAAAAAAAATTGACGAGCAAGGACTTCAAGAAATTGCTGCCGCAATTAATTCGGCTTCGGATAATCCGTTGGAGACGGAAGTTTTCCAGAAAGTAACAGCCGCGATCCTACCTCAACTTACTTATGCGATTTCCAATATTTCAATTCCAGAAGAAAGCAAACGCTCGTCGCGCCCCCCTGAGGAGGTGCTCGAAGAGGTCGTGACAACTACTCGTTCGTTACAACAAAGGATGCAAGAACTAACCATTGAGGTTCGCGAACTTTCCGGGCGCCCTTTGGGTTCACCACCTTCGGCTAGCAACGCATTGAGCGGTTTCCGTAGCCCCATCCCGCGTCACTACTTAAGCCGTCTCTCCGAATTTAAACGTAAACCAAATATAGTCGCACATCGGATAATGGAACTCTATGATGTCTGCAAAGGTATCTCGGGAGATGCCGCTGACATCGCTTTCGTAGAAATCTTGAGAACTCTAGAAGCCCCCGAGCACCAAGAACTCATTGACTTTCACTCAAGTGCAGAGGCCGCATGCGTGAGTATTCGACGAGCCTGCGCGGAGAATGCTATCAGGTTGACCGAGGCTGACATAACAAAGATCGAAAATGCAGTGATCCGCGTTTTTATTGCACGGTCCCTCTTGCGAGGTGTTCCGCCAAAAGAACTCAATGATCCCCCAAAAGGTCCGTCATCTGATTAGATACACTCGTTTAGGACGAACCAACAAGCATAGGGTGGGTTGAGGCGGAGCCGATACCCACCGGTCGGGCGTTGCGGCGGGGTGTGTTGGTGGGTATCGCTGAAATGTTTTGATAGAAAATCTCAGCGCGACGTTCGCGTGAGTTTTTGAATTAGGGCGGAAAAACATGTGGTGGATAAGGAAGAAGTCGCACTCCCTGGAAAAGCTAGTCATAGACGCAAAGGCGCACATGGCATCAAGCGATGAACGCGAAGCGTCACGTATGGCCGAACAGAAAGCGAAATTTCAGCGCTTCGTCGCTCCATTTTGCCTAGCGTTGCAAAAGCTTGATAGCAAATGTGAATTCGATTTTGCTCTTGGGGAAATTAAACTTGGGGCGACCAAATACGATCCAGCAGCCCGTTGCTATCTGGTTGTTTCGGCTCAGAGTTCCTCATTGTCTTTAGTGGTCAGCGACCACAGCAAGGCAGGGCGCCAACTGTTAACGCTGGAATCTCGGTACAATTTCTATCCTAGAAACCAGTATGTGCGGCACCACATGAAGGGATCGCTATTGATCTCAGAACATCAGGATATCAAGCATTTTGCACGAGGGGTTCTTCAAGAACTTGCGGACGAAATCGCCAGATCATCATAAAGCTCAACCCACCCTACGGCTCTTTGCCCTCCTCCTCCCGCTCCCGCCGCCTGAGTTCCACCAGCTCCGCCCAATAGTCGCGATTGCGGTCTTTTTCCCGGAGGCATTCGTAGAAGGCGTCGACCAGTTCTTTTGACCAGGGCTCGAGCTCCGGAGGCGGGGGCAGCGGTGGCAGGCCGGCGGCTTCGCGGGCGCCGGCTTCGGCCTCGTCTTCCTCGATCATGCGCTGAATGGCGGCCAGCGACCGCTCGATGCCTTTCTGGCGCACGATGATTGCGGCCTGGTTCTGGAACTTTTCCATCTCACCCGTGCCGGCGCGGCTGAAGGAGAGGATGCGGGCGAGGCGGCGGACAGCGGCGATCTCTTCCTCTGCCGCATCGAGATGCCCCGCCTCGGCGAGGGCGAGCGTCCGGGCGCGGGCAAGGTCCACTTGCCGCCGCGCGCCGGTGGTCGGCCGGTCCTGCATCTCCTCGCACATCTGCCACAACTCGTCCGCCTGCTGGCGGATGGCCTCGACGGCGTCCGCCCCTTCCCCGCGCGCGGCGGCGTCTGCCTCTTCCCGCGCCTTGATGTCTATTTGCCGGTAGCCGTCCAGCCGGGTCCACCGGGTGAGCGTTACCTCCGGAATCTGAAGGCGGGCCCGGAGGCTGGCGAGGCTTTCGCCGCCAAGGGCCGCCGCCCGTGCCAGAGTGCGCAGGGCATCTAGCTCCGCCCGGGTACGGCGGTGGCGGGTCTGTTTCGGTGGCTTTTGCGGCCGGGTCGTCATGTGCTCTGCCACGGGGCCTTATCAGACGAATTCGCGGGCCCGGCCAGACGCCCCGGAGGACGCCATAGAGGGTGTATAGAGGGCGTATAGAGTGTGTTCGTGAGGGTGTTTGGCGGCGGCCTGTCCACCCCCTGACGCCCGGGCTTCCTCCGTGTGCAGCGCAACAATTTCACAGGCGATTTGAAACCTGTGGAATTCTTCGCGTGTTGCATGAAAAATTTTTGACAGGGACTCGACTCAGGCGAGCTTTGGTGAGATCGTTTCGTTAAGCCAACGAAACCAGCCGGGAGCAGACCCGGCAACGGAACGGAGGCAGAGCACGCCGCCCCCGGATCGGTCCGGGTCAGGAGCAAAGCTGTGAGAGCAGCGGCGCAAAGGGCCCGGCGGGATGAAGGGACAAAGCTGGTGGCGTATTCCGGAGGGGAGCTAGACCCCGCAAGGAAAGGCTGTAGGCCGTGACCGGAGCGCGATCCGAAACACGGTGGCAAAGCTGAGGCACAGATGGAAACCCGACAGGGCAACCTGGAAGGAAACCCGAAGGAAATCAGCGGCGTACAGGTTGCGAAGGCATCGCCCGAGATGCTGCGGAACCGCGGAAACGGCCGCCTGAAAAGGCACCTGAAAAGGTAAGGGCGCCAGCCCGTTCCCAAGACGAGCAGGCGACCGGCCGGGACCGGAAGGGGTGAAGACAGGCCCGTGCAAGCGAGCCCGAAACACTCCGGTGTCAGAAGACCGACAACGAGTGCTAGCACAGTGTCTCGGTAGTCCGATTCGAAACACCAGGAAAGGCGTTCTCCCCTGGGAGAGCGCCTTTTTTGGTTTTGAGCTTGCTGTGTGTACGGATCAGCTGAGCGCGAGGCCTGCGAACAGGTAGATCAGCGACGCCACACTGCCCGCCGCAACCGCGTAAGGCAGCTGCGTCGCAACATGGCGGACATGGTCGCATCCTGCTGCAAGACTTGCGATGACAGTCGTATCGGAGATGGGCGAGCAATGGTCACCGAAGACGCCGCCCCCGATGACGGCTGCCAGCATCAGCTCCGGCGGAAAGCCCACCGCCTGCGCCACGGGCATCGCGATGGGCACCATGATCCCGAACGTGCCCCAACTCGTCCCGGTCATGAACGCGGTCACCCCGGCAACCAGGAAAACCGCCATCGGCACCATCGCCGCCGGCAGATAATCCGAAACGATTCCAGCCATGTAGGTGCCTGTGCCCAGCGCTTTGAGGCTCGCCCCGAAGGCGATGGCCAGCAGCAGAACGGTCACCGGCGGCACCATCTCGCCGATCCCGCGGAAGAAGCGTTCCTGGATTTCCGTGCTGGTAAAAACCTTGCTCAAGCGCAGCATCACGGCCGCCAGCGCGATGGCCACGCACACGCCCCACAGGATCGACAGGCTGCCATTCCCGGCCAGCATGTTGCCCTTCCCCGTCCACGCCATGAACCCGATGGACCCGGCGACCATCACCAGCAAAGGCAGCCACATGTGAATGGCCCGGTTCGCCGGCGTATGGTCCACGGTCTCCAGCTCCGCCGCGCCCGGCCGCGCCTCCAGATCTGCTGTGCGCATGGGGCCGAAGGTCCGGTTGAAGAGCACGGTCGCAAAGACGCCCAGGACAGTCAGAATGGCATACACGTTCCACATCACGGTGCCCGCCACGACGCTGAGGCTCTGCTCCCCATAGTAGGGCTGCACCAGCGTCAGCACATAGGCGCCCCAGCCGTTCAACAGGATCAGGGCGGAGACCGGGGCCGAGGTGGAGTCGATCACATAGGCCAGCCGCTCACGGGACAGCCCGTGCGTATCGAACAGGCGCCGCCCCAGCACGCCGGAGCTGAGCAGGCTGACATTGGTTTCGACGAACACCAGCGTGCCGGCGATGGCGGGCGCGAGGCCCGCGCGGCGCGGCGTGGAAGTCAGGCCCTTGCGGTCCAGCAGGCCGACCGTGGCGTCGACGCCGCCGGATTCCCGCATGAACACAATGAGTGCGCCGATCAGCAGGCAGAAAACCAGCACCCGCGCATTGCCCGCATCGGTCAGCACCTGCACCGACCGCTCGGCCGACATCAGCGAGCCGAGCACGGGATTGCCGCCCGCGATCAGGGTTTCGGAGGCCACTAGGCCAAGGCCCAGCGCGACATAGACATTCCGGGTCAGCGTCGCGACGAAGATCGCGAGCACTGGCGGCAACAGGGTCAGGATTTCCAGGGCGCGCCCCTTTCCGATTCAGCCTTCCACAAGGCACCCTCACCCAGACCTGTAACTGCTGGCAAGGGGCCCGGGTGGAAGAAGCAGGCACACGCTTCGCTCGCATCCTTAACGGGCAATCGAATGCAATCCCGGTTCTGCTGGCGGCACGAACCGGGCTGTGCTTAACTTTCTCCAGTTTTGTGGAGGGAGAGCACACGCATGGACCGCCGTTACAAGTCCTTGCTGGCCGGCAGCATTCTGGCGCTGACCGTTGCCTGTGCCAGCACGCCCGATTCCACGCCCGGCCAGGAAGATGGGACCGGAGGAAACTGGCTGCAAACGGCCTGGCACTGGATGTTTCCGCCGGACGCGCCTCCACCACCCCCTCCTCCACCTCCACCACCTCCTCCTCCGCCGCCTCCGCCTCCGCCACCTGCGGTGACGGAAACAGTGGCAGGCTTCCCGCCCGGGGAGCTCTTCGGCGTCATGCAATCGACAGGCGTCGACCCGTACGAGCCCGCCAATCGCGAGGTGATGCGGGCTTTTCTGATCGCGCACGGCGTGCCGACGGACGAAACAGACGACGTGTTTCGCTATTTCGGCATGGCGCCTGTCGCGCCGCCGGCCCCCACTGCCTCGGTCGGGAGCAGCGCATCCGGGGACAGGTCCGGCGCCTTCGAAGAGTATGACAAACAGCGCTTTCCGGAGGCCGAAGAAGAGTATGCCGAGGCACCCGGCCCGAGCGATCGGGAAGTCCTCGCCGACTTTCTGCGCGGCGCCGGCGTGGACGTGTCAGACGACATGTCCATGCAGGAGCTTGAAGATTTGGTCTATTCAGCAATGGATATGGCTCCGGCCGCCGCCGCCGGGCCCAGCAACTATTCCCATTGCCAGGCCGAACTGGAAGATCCGGACACGATCAGCCTGATCTGCGAAATGTTCGACGAAATCGGCGTGAACAGCGAGCTGAAAACCGCCAGCATCCCGGTGGGCGATGACCTCACCGCCACGCTTCAGCGGATCGCCGTGCAGGTTGCCGGCGGCCGGGACCGCCTTGAAGTCGGCATGCCGAAGGCCCGCCTGTGCGTCTGGAACATGAACGACGTGGCGACGGAGGATAATTATCTCTATTTCGGAGACTGCAGCATCTGGGAAGAACCGCTCAGCAAACTGGTCGAGGCGGGCGCAGGGAATTTCAATTCCGGCCGCGTGGCCCATCAGGCGCCAAATGAAATGGTGGTCGACCAGGCCTATTTCCTGGAAATCGCCATCCAGCCGCTGACCCAGAATATTTCCGTGGAAGCCGCCGATACGATGCTGACCAGCACGCTGGGCACCGGCCTCGCGCCCGGCAGCACGGAAACGCCGTTCGCCATCGAGTTCGATACGGTGAAAGCCTCGAAGATCATGTCGGCCACACTGGAAGGCGATGACGAGTTCGACATCCGCGCCATGACGCCGAGGGAGCAGGCCGTCCTGCCGGACGCCCCAACTGTCTGGAAATGGCGGGTCGTGCCCAGGGAAGACGGGTATGGCGCCCTGCAGTACAATCTTTCCCAGAGCCTGGAAGTGGACGGAGAACGGTTTGAACGCTCCGTGAAAACAATCTGGCAGGATGTCGATATCACCACCATCGACGACCTGCTGGCAGACGATACGCCGGCCGCCCCGCGCGGTGCGTCCACCATGGCCAGCACGCTGGTCGCACCAGCCGCCAATGGAAGCGCGAGTGGAAGCGCGGAAGTCTCCACGATCCCGGCCGGAGCCGGGTGCACCTTTACGACCGGAAGCAATCCGGACCGTTTCGCCATGGTCCTGTCGAACCTCGCCTACTCTCCGCCGATCAGCCGTCTGGCGGTCACCCATGAAGATGGCGACCGGATCACCGAAGCGCTGATCGAGACCGGCTTCAGCGTCCAGCGCTGCCGCGATACGAGCCGCAGCCAGACACTGAGCGCCCTGCGCGAAGTGGGCCGCAAATCCCTCGCCCGCAAACAGGCCGGGGCCCATCCGGCCACCTTCTTCTATTACTCCGGACACGGCGTGAATGTTGACGGGACGAACTATGTCCTGCCCGTCGACCTGCCGGGGGCCAGCACCGCGGAAATCGAGGACGGGGCCGTCAGCTTCGAACAGATTTTCAACATTGTCTCGACGACCGTGGCGTCGACCAGCTTCATCGTATTCGATGCCTGCCGCACGGTGATGGACGATGAGAGCCGCGGCATGCTGCGCAGCTACCGGCCGGTCACCTGGTCGACGGGCGTGTTCCAGGCCTATGCGACCGAGCCCGGCAAGACCGCCGCCGATGACGGGGCCTATTCCGAAGAACTGGCGCGGCGCATTCCCGCCGCCGGCTTGCCAGCGAACGTCTTGTTCAAGCGCGTGCAGGACGCCGTCGCCCGCCGCACCAATGAACAGCAGCACCCCAACTATATCGACCTGACGACCGGCGGGGACTTCTACTTCCAGCCTGAATAAGAGTGACCGGCATAAAGAAACCGCCTGCTCCCCCTACGGCGCAGGCGGTTTCCGCTGTCAGTCCCAGCCCCCTGGGCGCAGCGATCAGTAACGCAGCGGCGACTCTTCCTTCGCCGGCTCTTCCGGTGTCGGCACCGGATCGGGCGTGCCCTTGATCAGCGTGTCTTCCGGCGTCACGCCGGAGCTGGCTGCCGCGCAGCAGCGGACCTGCATCTCCAGCACCTTGCTGTTGAAGCGGCATTGCTGGTCGTTGATTTCGCGCATGATCGACATGCCACCGGCGCGATAGGTGTAGCGCGTCTGGGTACAGCTGGTCAGCGTGAAGCCCGGACGGCAGGTGCCGATGGCGGAATTCTGAATTGTGCGGGTTTCGCAGACGACATCGTCAGTCTTGTTGGCCGCTTCTTCGGCCCGCGCCATTGCGGCGGCGGCGAGTTCCTTCGCCTCGGCAGCAGCCGTTGCTGCCCCGTCGGCGACATTGCGCGCCGCGGACAGGCGCATGTCGGTATCAGCCAAAGCCACGGATTGCCCGTCGATTTCGACCTTCAGCTTGCAGACGCCTTCGTCCTGATGGTCCGGCGTGGCGCAGTATTGCGCAACCGTCTGTTCCTTCGGAATACCCTGGCAGGCAGCCACACCAGCTGCGAGCGCCACGGCGGCGAAAAGTCCTGTTTTAGCCATTCGAGGCCTCCGTACTGTCAAGCCCGGGCGGACTTTGGGCTTTTGACAGCGACTGGGTCAACCTCACTCGCGGATAAGGCGAGTCTCAGGCCTTGAGTTTGTAACCCGAACGGAACAGCCACCAGACACCCAGAACAGAGATCGCCGACAGGATTCCAGTATAGGTTACGCCAAGCCAGACAGAGGAGTTGGCAACCCCCAGAAACCCATAACGGAACCCGTCAATCATGTAGAAGAACGGGTCCAGATGGGCCAGGAACTGGAACGGCGGCGTCATCACCTTGATGTCGTAGAAGGTGCCCGACAGGAATGACAGCGGCACGATCACGAAATTGGTCACGGCGGAAAGATGGTCGAACTTATCGGCCCAGATGCCTCCGATGGCGCCCAGACCGCCCAGAACGATGGCGGATGTCATGCTGAACCAGAGGATTGCCCAGACATGCGCCACGGACAGGCTCGCCAGTCCGCTGAGCTGGATGCCGATGCCGGAAATGATCGCCACCAGCAGGCCCCGCACGATCGATCCCCCCAGAAAACCGGCGGTCAGCTCAAGCGGTGACAGCGGCGGCATCAGGAAATCGACATAGGTGGAATTGAATTTTGCCTGCACCAGGCTGGAACTCGTATTCTGGAAGGCGTTCTGCAGGATCGCCATCACGATCAGGCCCGGCGCCAGAAAATCGTTGTAATTCAGGCCCTCGAAGTCACCGGTGAGGTTGCCCCGGTCCCCGAACGCCAGCTTGAACACGGTCATGAACAGGAGCGTGGTGACCACAGGTGCCAGGATGGTTTGCATCCACACCTTCATAAATCTGCCCACTTCCCGTTTGAAAAGCGTCCACAGGCCCAGCCCGTTGACCGCCCCGTACTGGCGGACATTGCGGCTGGCGGAAACGGAAAGGGCCGGTGCGGGCGCCGGTGCGGCGGAGGAATCGGTCGAAGTCATGGCGACGTATGTAGGCGCATTTCGGTTCCGGTGCGAGGGCCGATATACGGAGTTTTTCTGAACTCAGCCTTTCAGGCCGGCGGAAATGCATCGGCGGAAAGAATTCCACAGGCGGCGTGTTTTTAACCACAATATGTAGAAAGCCTGTGGAAAGGCTGTCCCGCATGTTGTGTTTCGTTTCGCCATGGATACGATATATAGGTGCTGAGCGGGGTGGCGCGTAATTGCCATCTCAACATATAGGGGCTGACGGACCTGGGTGTCGGGTCTGTACCAAGCAGGAAGGTGAATACATGTCCTGGACTGACGAACGCGTGAGTGCGCTGAAGAAACTCTGGGCTGAGGGCCACTCGGCCTCTCAGATCGCAAAGCAACTTGGCGGCGTGACCCGCAATGCCGTCATCGGCAAGGTTCACCGTCTGGGCCTGTCGGGCCGCGCGACACCGTCCCGGCCAGTGAAGCGCCCGCCGCGCCTGGCCCGTCCGAAGCCCCGCGTGTTGCCGGACGGTTCGGTGAAGGTGCCATCGCCGCAGGTGCCGGAACGCCCCGCGGAAGCCCCGCGTACCGTGATCGAGCGCCAGGAGCCGCTGGCCCCGCTGCCGCCGCTGGCCATGGATGACGGCGAACCGGCAACGATCCTCACGCTTCGGGATTCCATGTGCAAATGGCCGATCGGCGACCCGGCCGATCCAAAATTTGCCTTCTGCGGCCGCAAGGCTGACTGCGGCCCGTATTGCGCCGAGCATGCGAAAGTCGCTTTCCAGCCCGCCCGCAAGCGGGACTCCAAGCGGGGCGAGTATGATTACGTCCGCCGCATCGCCGGCTGATCAGCCCCGGCCGCGACGGTGAACGGAGAAGCCCCCGGATGATTTCCGGGGGCTTTTTTCATGCTGTGTCACCTTCTTGCGAGACTGCGGCCCCGGAACTAGTTTGCCTCTATGCCGGACTTCAATGCCGCCTCTTTCCTGGAAGAACTGGGCCTGCGCGCAACACGCCCGCGGCAGGCGATCGCGCGCATCCTGTTCGCAGACGGGCAGAACCGGCACGTCACAGCGGAATGGCTGGCAGAAGAAGTGAGCCAGCACGGCGAGCCGGTCGCACTGGCAACGATCTACAACACATTGCACAGCCTCGCCGACGCGGGCGCGCTGCGCATGGTCCGCGGCACCGGCCAGGACAATATCGTGTTCGACACATATACGCAGCCGCATCACCACTTCCTGGACGAGCGGACAGGCGAACTCACCGACATCCCGGATGGACAATTGACGCTCGGATCGCTGCCGGTCGCGCCGGACGGTCGAACCATTGCCGGCTATGATATCGTCATCCGGATTCGCTGATCCTGCTGATTTTCAGCGACCCGCAATTCCACTTTTGCGCTTCAGGAATGAACAAGTGATCAGTCCGCTCAAACGTGCTATGCTTGTCAGGTTCGAAAGCCTCAAAATTGTTGCACAAACAACAGGCACAATATGATGATAGTTTCAGGTATGTTTTACTTGCGGAATTCTACGTGTAGTATCTGATTCTCGGTTGAAACATGGTTCGGGGGAACCTTCTTTGCTGGCTGATCTGATATCGGGCGAACTGCCGTATTTGCGCCGATACGCCCGCGCACTCCTTGGCACGAGGAGCGCTGGCGACGCCGCGGTCGAGACGATGCTCGAGACAAAGATGCTGGTCATGCTGGGCCAGGGAAAAACCGTTGCCCAACGCAAGGACTTGTTCCGCGCGCTGGACGAAACGATCATGGAAGAGTTGTCGGACGGCAAGCTCAACCAGGAAGTCGCCAAGATCCTGCGCAGCATGACAACGGATGAACGCCGCGCTGTCATGCTGACCGCGGTCGAAGGCTTCAGCATCTTCGAAACGGCCGAAATCCTGAGCACGTCGACAAGTTTCGTCGAAGAAGCCCTGACCAATGCGGAAACATCCCTGCAATCGGCCCTGTCCACGACGGTGCTGGTGATCGAGGATGAAATCCTGATTGCTGAAATGCTGGCCGGTATCGTGCTGGAAGCGGGGCATTCCATTCTGGGCATTGCCACCACGCACCGTCAGGCTGTGGAACTCGCGGCGTCCGGCGAATTTGGCCTGATCCTGGCCGACATTGCCTTGGCTGACGGCTCGTCCGGGGCTGAAGCGGTTCGGGAAATCCAGGCCAGCCTGCCGCGGCCCGTGCCGGTGATTTTCATCACCGCCTTCCCGAAGCGCCTGCTGAGCGGGGAAACCTCCGAACCCGCCTTCCTGATCCCGAAGCCTTTCCTGCCCCGGCAGGTGCGCGCCATGGTCGAACAGGCCGTCATGGCGGCCTATCTGGAAGAACCGCACTAGAGACGCCCGGCGGGCCTCGCCTTCCCCGGCAAAGACCGCTAAGCCCGCATGATGGCTGGCCCTGCTGACAACACTCCAGACAATATCTACGCCGCGCCGGCCCGCTGGGTGGCGAGCGGCGCAGGCGCGCAGGGAAATCTGTTCCTGACCGGGCGGGCCGGCACCGGTAAAACCACGATGCTGCGCAAATTCCTCGCCCAGGCCGGCGACAGTGCCATCGTGCTGGCGCCGACGGGCGTCGCTGCCATGAATGCGGGCGGCCAGACGATCCACTCCTTCTTCAAATTCCCGCCCCGCCTGATCGAACCGACCGATATCAAGCGCCTGCGCTCCACCCGGCTGGTCAAGGCAATCGACACGATGATCATCGACGAGATCTCGATGGTCCGGTCCGACATGCTGGATGCGATCGACAAGTCCCTGAAACTGAACCGCGCCTCAAAACGGCCATTTGGCGGCGTGCGGATGATCCTGTCCGGAGATCTGCACCAGCTGCCGCCCGTCGTCTCAAACCAGGAAGCGCCGATCCTGCGGGAGCGCCATGGCGGGCAGTACTTCTTCAACTGTGCCGCGTTCCGCGAAGCGGAGTTTGCGTTGCTGGCTTTGAAACATGTGTTCCGCCAGGAAGACCCGCGCTTCCTGGCCTTGCTCGGTGCGCTCCGCACCGGCCGTGTCACACCAGCAGACGAAGCGATCCTGCAAAGCATCGTATCGACCCGCTCGGCGGCTGACGCCTCCGAAACCCATGTTGTCCTGACCCCCAACAATGCGAATGCGTTCCGCATCAATCAGGCACGGCTGGAAAGCCTGCCCGGAAAACCCCATCCCTTCTTTGCCGATGTCCAGGGGCAGTTCGACGAGAAAGCCTTCCCGACCGAGGCAGAACTGGAACTGAAAGAAGGCGCGCGGGTCATGCTGATCCGCAACGATCCGGAGGGCCGCTGGGTCAACGGGTCGCTGGCCGTTGTGGCCGGCTTCACAAGCAAGAGCGTGATCGTCGAGATCGACGGGCATGCCTATGAAATCGAGCCGGCTGCCTGGGAAAAATACCGCTACGAACTCGACCCTGAAACCAAGAAAGTGAAGCGCGAAGTCGTCGGCACCTTCAAACAGGTGCCGCTGAGGCTCGCCTATGCCGTCACCATTCACAAGGCGCAGGGCCTGACGCTCGACAAGGTCTATATCGATTTCGACCATGGCATGTTCGCGCACGGACAGACCTATGTCGCCTTTTCCCGCGCCCGTACACTTGAGGGCCTTGAAATCAGCCGCCCGCTACGCCCACGCGACCTTGTGTTCGACCGGGAGGCGTTCGCCTTCGGGAAACTCGAGACGATTGAGGACACTGACGCCTATCTTCTGGCGAAGTTCGCCCGCGACGACACGGTTCTCATCTGATAATTGACCTGAAAACCGCTCAGGCAAATACCTCGCCATAGCCCGCAGACAGAGCCGCTGGCGCGCGCTTGCGCACCATGGTGCCGGACATCATGTCATGAATGCAGCGACGGTCTTTCCGGAACAGGCCCATGACATAACCGGCACAGAACGGCACCATATTGGCGATGAAACGCCCAAGCGTGTTCCGCATGATGACGCCGCCAAGACCCGGCTTTCCACCGTCCCGTTCCGTCGCGACAGCGCCGACCAGCATCTTGCCAAGGGTCGCCTGCAGGCGCGAGGCCTCCATCGCGATATTGTAGGCGCTTTCAAGACACCCCCAGACAAGCGCATAGCCAAACAGGGCGACACCGGCTGCATTCTCTTGCGCGCTGTCCATCGGGGCCTCGATATAAACAGACAGCTGCCGCCCGATGTCGTCATGAAACATCAGGAAGAGCAGTCCCCAGACGAGCAGCTCATCCACGATACGGGCGATCACGCGGCGCCCCCAGACGGGCTTGCCGCCAGCGGTGCTGCTGCTGCCTGTGGAGGGAAGCGGAAGACCGCCCCCGGACGGCGCGCGTTCGCCCGTCGTCTCGTGTTCGCGCTGAAGAAAGGCTTCGGCCTTTGCGGACAAAGCCTGCGATTGCGCGGGCCGCGTCGTGCGCCGGCTGGCAGCGCCTGAAGTCTTCTTTCCGAAAACCGGTTTCTGCGTGGTCATGGTGCCCCCCTCAATCCTGTATTGATTGAAGCACAACTTTTTGGAGAATCATGGAAAACGAGGCATTGAATTTTCTACGTCCCGTTAAACACTTTGCCTGACATAGCCCTCATCGAGGCCTGGCCACATCTGTTGGCTCTGAAAGAAAAATCATGCTGAAATCCCTTTCCGTTCTACCCCTGTTGCTTTTTGCCAGTCTTGTGAGCGCCTGTATGTCTTCTGCCCCCCACGCCCCCGGTGACACGGCCCGCGCACCCATCGGCGAGGCCTGGAGTTATGAAGAGGGTCCTGCCCGACTAAAAGCCTATCGCTCCGGTGAAGGACCGGAGATCGTTATGTTCGCCAGCGCCGGGCGTGAAGCCAGCGACTTCAATGAGCTTGCAGAACATCTCACCGGCGCCGGATACAGCGTGACCCTGATCGAAGGCCCCGCCATCAACGGAACCCAGGCCTCCGCAGAAACCCCCAGCCTGTTCGACCTGGCCGATGATGCCGCGATCTATCTGGAGACATGCGATGCGCCGGTTGTTGTGTTGGGACATGCCTTTGGCAACCGCCTCGCCCGGGCCGTCGCCACCCGGCACCCGGATCAGGTGCGCGGGGTCATCCTGCTCGCGGCGGGCGGGCTGAACCCGATCCCGGAAAAAGCCAACACCGCTCTGATGCAGAGTTTCGACCCGCGCCTGACGCCTGAAGCGCATCAGGAAGCGGTTCGCTACGGTTTCTTTGCCGATGGCAATGACATTCCGGACTACTGGCTGCGCGGCTGGCATCTGGAGACTGGCCGCCTGCAGGGCGCAGCAACTCGGTCAGTGGATTCGTCGCTCTGGTGGAACGCAGGCGGCAAGCCCATGCTGGTTATCACCGGCCTGCAGGACAAGATTGCCCCGCCTGCCGATACGATCGACCTGCTGGAGGCGGAACTGGGCGACCAGGTTACGGCCGTGCGGATCGATGGGGCCGGCCACGCCCTGCTACCGGAAGTGCCGGATCAGCTTGCGGGAGCAATCACGGATTGGCTGGCCGGACTACCGGAATAAGACCCAGCCTCAGAGCCCGTCGAACTTCCGGCGCAGGTCGCGGTCCGGATCGAGGACAGCGCGTTCCAGAACCTCGACCCGGTCACGCAATCGGGAGAGCTCCTCATCCTTCCGGCTGGACGCTTTCGGGCGCTCCGGCCTGCGGATCAGCGTGGCGAGGATCAGCAACAGGAGAAAGATCACAAAGGGGTATAGCAAAGGCATTGTCTTATCTCCTGTTCAATGGGCGGGGCGGCGGGTCTGGCTCATGCCAGGATGGGCTCAGGCGAGCCGGGAAATCTCCTCACTGAGATGCTTGTCACTGTCGGTGACGATTTTTTCGAGGACGCGGACGCGCTCCTTCAGGCGGGCGACTTCCTGAGTCATACGATCGAACTCAGCATCCGAAGCCCGGTCATTGGCCCGCATTTGCTTGAAACGCATGTGGTCGCGCCAGGCTTTCGTACCGAAAACAATCGCCACGATGACGACAACCATCTGAAACGGATCCATAAACCCCGTCCTCCTTCATATCGACAAACGATATATGGTGATCCCTGAACACCTGTTCAAGGAAAATCGCATGAAATCGGGAAAACGGGAAGGATGGGCCGGGAACTAGCGCCCGGTGGAGCCGAAGCCCCCTGCCCCGCGCGCGGTCTCGTCGAGGCTGTCGACAGCCTGCCAGGCAAGACGTGTGACGGGCGCCAGCACCAACTGGGCAATGCGCTCGCCGCGCTGGATGGTGAAAGCCTCCTGGCCGAGATTGACGAGGATCACCTTGATCTCACCACGGTAGTCGCTGTCGATCGTGCCGGGCGTGTTGAGGCAGGTCAGGCCATGTTTGGCGGCGAGACCCGAGCGCGGACGCACCTGAATCTCATAGCCCTGCGGGATCGCGACGCTGAGCCCTGTCGGCACCATCGCCCGCGCGCCGGGGGCCAGCACCATCGGCTCACCCTCAGGCACAGCCGCGCGCACGTCCATCCCGGCGGACCCGTCGGTTTCATAGGCAGGCAGCTGAAGCCCTTCGAAATGCGGGAGCGGCAGAACCACAACATTAACCTCGTTCATGCCCGCACCGGTGCGGGAGTCGGAGGGCCAAGTCAAGCAGGCAGAGGCGGCCTATTCTGCCGCGAGTTTCACATCGTTATCCGAGCCGCCCAACGTTTCGGCGATCTTCTGCGCGAGGCGGCGGGCGACGTCGGCCTTGCCCATGCGGGGCCAGCGGTCGATGCCGCCCTGGGTGACGAGCGCGATCTCGTTTTCGGTCCCGCCCATAACATCGCCGGAGACGTCATTGGCAACGATCCAGTCGCATCCCTTGCGCTTCAGCTTGGCGGTCGCGTGCTCTTCGACATCATTGGTCTCGGCGGCAAAACCGATGACGAGTCCCGGCCGGTTCTTGCGCTTGTTCGAAACGGTGCGGAGAATGTCCGGGTTCTCGGCGAGTTCCATGGACGGCGTCGCGCTGCCGGCTCCTTTGATCTTCAGTTTCTTCGTCGCGGCGCGCGCCGGGCGCCAGTCGGCCACGGCGGCAACAGAGACGAACACGTCCGCCGGCAAGGCGTCTTCGACGGCCTTCAACATCTGGCGGGCGGTCTCGACCTTTACGAGGTCCACGCCGCGCGGCGGGTCGATCGCAACCGGCCCGGAGACCAGCGTCACCCGCGCGCCTTCAGCGGCGAGCGCCCCGGCGATGGCATAGCCCTGACGGCCGGAAGAATGGTTCGACAGGAAGCGCACCGGATCCAGCGGCTCCCGCGTCGGACCGGCGGTCACCACGCAGTGCGTCCCTTCAAGGGCGCCCTTTCCCTTCCCTGAAGACTGGCCCTGCCCGTCCAGCTGGCGTTCGATCTCGGCGACAATGGCCGGCACCTGCGGCAGGCGGCCGGGGCCGAACTCGCCGCAGGCCATCGCGCCTTCGTCCGGCTCCATGACGGTGACGCCGTCGGCACGCAGCTGGGCCACGTTCCGTTCCGTCGCCGCGTGCTGCCACATGCGCACATTCATGGCGGGCACCATCAGGACCGGTGTGTCGGTGGCCAGAAGCGTTGTGGAGGCAAGGTCGTTCGCATGGCCATGCACGGCCTTAGCCATCAGGTCCGCGGTTGCCGGGCAGACGACCACCAGGTCGGCAGAGCGCGACAGCTGGATGTGGCCCATCTCGGCTTCGTCATCGAGATCGAAGAGTTCGGTGAACACCTTCTCGCCCGACAGGGCCGAGACAGACAGCGGCGTCACAAATTGCGAGCCGCCTGAGGTCAGGATGCAGCGGCAGGCAATGCCGCGCCGCCCAAGCTCGCGGACCAGCTCAAGGCTCTTATAGGCGGCGATGCCGCCGCCAATGATCAGCAGGATACGTTTATCGCTCATGGGTCCCGGGTTGTCTTTCCGGGTCTTTCTTAACCCAAAATCCTTGCGTGACCGCCATGAAATTCGCGTGAAAACACAGTGCGCGTTAAGGATTTATCCGAATCGTCGGCGGGCGCACCGGCGTTTCCTCGTGCCGCTCGGCCAGGTCGATGCCGTAGGCGGTGTAGGTCGCACGCGGGCTCGCCCCGATACGGATCAGCTTCATCTGGCTGCGCCGGCCGCCGGATGTTTTCGCTGTTTCCAATTTGCGCACACCCGGCCGCACCATGGAGACACGGCTGCCACGGAAGACCCGTACGCCGGACGTTCGAGCCAGTCCTGTCACCGCGCGGACATCGACCACCACCATGGAACTGCCACGGTTTCCGCCTTGCGGCGCGCCGCGCAGCGTCGGCTCGGCGCGAGGCGAGGCGACGGGCTTGGGCGGTGTTTTCCGGATCTTCGCCAGCTGCGCTTCCGCTTCCGGCGTGCGCTTGCCGGACCCGGCAATCTGCGCCGCCACGGGCGACGCCAGCAAGACGCCAAGCAGGGCTGAGGCAATAAAGCCTTTCATGGCAGGTCCTTTCCTCGGGAGCTGCTGCCACTCTAGGGCGATGCTTAAGGCGCGTTAACACTTTACTCCATTAAGGAGAGTTCACACGCGCCGGGTCGTCATATTCGCGAGAAATTCGCTTGCTGGCAGCACCGGCCTGAAAGCCGCTCGGAATGGCCAGTCTATTTGAAGGCCCAGACGGCCAGACCGGCCAGCGCAACGGCAAATCCGAACCAGCCCCACCAGGGCGCGAACGGCTTTTTCGGCGGCGGCGGCGCCTCCTCCAGCTCATGCTCCATGAAGGCTTCAAACCGGTCCATGACCTCCGGCAGGCGTTTCAGCCGGTTCGTCACCTCACGGATGTTGTCCGAGACCAGCTTCGCGGCGCCCTGTGGGCCGAAACTGCGCCGGATCCAGCTTTCCACGACAGGTTCAGACGCGTTCCAGATATTGTGCGCCGGGTCGATGGCGCGCGCGACGCCCTCCACCTGCACCATCGTCTT
>TARA_R110002051_G_scaffold267954_4_pt1 | contig 27817 bp, 25 predicted proteins | sample TARA_R110002051 | Tara Oceans TARA_R110002051 (sample SAMEA4397023) | marine metagenome | biome: Polar Biome; feature: [MES] marine water layer (ENVO:01000295) within the mesopelagic zone...; material: water (ENVO:00002006), including particulate matter (ENVO:01000060) such...
CTGCCGGAACAAATCAGCCAGATGCGCGCCGGTATCGTCAAATCCAAGATCAGCGCCATCAGCAACGCGCCGGGCAAGGCCGTGCACCTCTCCGCCCAGAGCTTCGGCAATACGCCGTCCCGTCGGCAAGGCCGCATCCGAGAGAATGACAATCGCCGGTGATGTGGTCATGCTTTACTCCCGGGCAATGCGTGGATCCATTCCTCGCCGCCCTTGTAGATCAGGATCATCGAAAAATAGGGTGCGGTAACATCGGCGACGTCCGCGAGCGGCATCAGCCGTTCGGCCTCAAGCGACACCCGCTCGGCGTAAACAGCTTGATCCATCAGATCGAGCCGATCTATCAACGCCCGGATCCGGCCAAAGTGCCGTCCGACCTTGATGATCGCCGCCGCGTCGCAAAGCTCGAGCCGCGCGGCCATCGCCTCGTCATCCATCGGGCCCGGAATCACGCTCAACACATCGTTGCGCGCGGCCAATGGACGCCCAGCAGCACTTGCCGCTGCCATCATCGAAGACACACCCGGCACCACTTCGGTGGGATAGCGCGATGCAAGCCGTTCGAACACATACATGAACGAGCCATAGAAAAACGGATCGCCCTCGCACAAGACCGCAACGTCGCGGCCCGCATCAAGATGAGCAGAGATCTCCATGGAAGCCTTGTCATAGACATCGCGCGCCGGAAACCGTTCGGTACGCATTGGCATCACAATCGGGATCTCCAGCTGCCCTCCAGGCAAGTGCGGCGCGGCAATGGCACGGGCGAAACTCGGCCCTGTATCAGGCGCCGGCCAGGCGATCACCGGAACGCTCTGCAGGATTCTGTGCGCCTTCAACGTGATCAGATCCGGGTCACCCGGACCAAGTCCGACCCCGTACAATTTACCGTTCATGCATCCAGCCCTTTTGTTACCGACCAGAGCGTCACTGGCATCATCGGCTTCCAGCCGAGATAGCGACCCACCGGTTCGGCACGGCTCACCTGCATGCGGATCAGCTCACCGCCATGGACCGATTGCAGCGCGAACAAGCGGGCTTCGCCCTCCACCGTCACAGCGTTGGCGACCATGCGGCCGAACGGCTTGAGTGCGTCCCATGCGGCCTCGAACACTCCGTCATGGGAAATGCCGCCACCAATGAACACCGCATCCGGCATGTCCAGATTTGCCAGCGCCCCGGGTGCGGCGCCTGGCACGATATCGAGACCGGGAGTTCCCAGGACCACCGCATTGTGCGCTGTCATCGTCCGGCGTGCTTCATTGGATTCGATCGCGATTGCCCGGGCGCCGCGCGCCGCGCGCATCCATTCTATTCCGATCGACCCGCACCCCGCACCGACATCCCACAACAACCCGCCCGGCACCGGGCCAAGCCGGGCCAGGGTCGTTGCCCTGACTTCCCGCTTGGTTAGTTGTCCGTCATGCTCGAAGGCCTCATCCGGCAGTCCCGGAACAGCCGGCAGCAAAACCGCGCCCGGCTGGGCGACACAGACAATCGCCAGCGTGTTGAAATCGGCAAAGTCCGGCTTGTCGGCGGCAACCCGGTCGGCCCGCATGGTCTTGATGCGCTCATCTGGTCCGCCGATATGTTCAAGCACATGCATCTCGGACCGGCCATAGCCGCGTGCACTCAGGATCTGCGCCGCTTCCACCACCGTGCGGCCTGTCGAGGTCAGCGCAACGATACGCGCGTCCGGCTGCACATGCGCCGCCAGGCCATGCACCGAGCGGCCATGCAGCGAAATCATCGCCGCATCCTGCAGCGCCCATCCGAGCCGCGAGGCAGCGAGTGAAAATGCCGACGGCGACGGGATCACCCGCATCTCCGCCTTGTCGAGATCGCGCATCAGCGTCGCGCCGACGCCATAAAACATCGGGTCGCCGGTGGCGAGAATGGTGACTGGCGTTCCGCGCCGCGCCATCACCAGCGCGATTGTGTCCTTGATGCCAAAGGTCCAGGTAATGGTTTCCCGCTTGCCGCAATCGATCCGCGCCAGCACCCGTTCGGGCGCAAGGATGGTCTCGGCTGCGTCAAACAGCGTCCGCGCTAGCGGCGTCAGGCTGTCGAGCCCGTTGTCGCCGATACCGATGATGGTCAGCCACGGAGCCTTGGCTCCAACTTCGCTAGCCATGTCCTTCAAGCCCCCCGGCAATCGCGTTGACGGCCGAACTGGCCAGCGCGCTGCCGCCACGACGGCCCTTGACCGCGAGGAATTCGACACCGCGCGGATCGGCAATCAACGCATCCTTGCTTTCCACCGCACCGACAAATCCCACCGGCACACCGATGATGGCCGCGGGCTTTGGCGCGCCCGCATCGATCAGCTCCAGCAATCTGAACAACGCGGTTGGTGCGTTGCCGATGGCAATCACAGCACCCGCCATCCGCTTTGCCCACAGATCGACCTGCGCCGCCGAGCGCGTGGTCGCATCCCGCGCAGCGATCTCGCGCACTTGCGGATCGTTGAGCAGGCACAGCACTTCATTATCCGCAGGCATCAGCCGCGTGATTACCCCGTGACGCACCATCTCCACGTCGCACAGCACCGGGGCGCCAGCCTGCAGCGCCGCCCTCGCGGACGCGGCAAAGCCGTCGGACACGACGACATCACCCGCCAGATCCACCATGCCGCAGGCATGGATCATCCGCACCACCACCTCCTGGGAAGCTGCGTCAAACCGCATCAGATCGGCTTCTGCCCGGATGATGGCGAAGGACCGCCGGTAGATTTCGACCGGATCACGGATGGGGGCCGGAGTGCTCACGCTTCAGCTCTTCTTCTTGTCCATCGAGCGTGGCCCATGCGGATGATCTGCATGCGGATAGGGATGGTGATGATGGTCGTGGGAATGGTCATCACCATGGCTATGATCGTGATCATGGGAGTGCCCATGTTTATGACTGTGTCCATCATGGTGATGGTGATCATGCCCGTGCGCATGGTCATGATCGTGCGAATGATCATGCGCCGGTTCCAGCGAAGCCGGGCTCGCATGACTGTGCACCGGCGTCCACGGCAGGCCGTGCTCCTTGCAGAACTCTTCCTCACGGCAGGATGCATCGCAATCGCCCTTGCAGGGGCAATCTTCCAGACCGCCGCCGATGCCTTCCACATGATGGTGATGGCTTTCCTGCGGCAGCCCGACCTCGGCCTCGAAGCCCAGCACCTGCTCGCGGTATTTGCACATTTGGCAGTTCATCAGCGCCTCACCGTCGACGATCTCTTGCACCCGGTCCTGGAACGTATCCAGCACCAGCGGATGGTCGCTGAGATAGGATGCCTTGATGAACTGGATGTCGGGATGATTGGCCGCCACTTCATCCGTCTGCGAATAGATCCGCTTGACCAGCACGCCGGTGAACAGGAAATAGGGAAACACGATGATGCGCTTGTAGCCGAGCTTCGCAGCATGGCTCAGCCCCGGACCGACAAGCGGAAAGGTGACACCCGAATAGCAGGTCTCGGCCCAGCCGAAGCCAAAGCCTTCCCACAGCATCCGCGTCACCTTCGACGCGTTGGAATTGGCGTCGGGATCGGACGATCCGCGGCCGACCACCATCAGCAGCGTGTCGTGCAGGCCCACCTCGCCCAGTTCCTTGTTGGCCTTGTCGAGCGCCTGCTGGATGCGTTCGCCTGCGGCCCTGATCATTTTCAGGTCGATGCCAAGTTCGCGCCCGTAATTGATCACCATTCCGGAGTTTTGCGCCTGATAGGTATTGAGCACCGACGGGATGTCGTTCTTGGCGTGGCCCGCGGCAAACAGCATGCCCGGCACCGCCAGAACCCGGGTGACGCCCTTGGCGTGTAGCCGGTCGAGCCCTTCGGAAATCACCGGGTTGCAGAATTCCAGATAGCCATATTCAACCGGAATATCCGGATAGCGGGCCTTGAGCCCCTCCGCCACGGTAGCGAATTCCTTTGCCGCGTTCTGGTTGCGGCTGCCATGTCCGCAGACCATGATGCCGGTCTTGTCCGGAATTGCGCTGTCGCTCATAACTCAGGCCTCCGCCGCTTCGGGTTGCTTGTCGGCATCGGCTTCGTCAGCAGTGTCCTGGCTGGCCGTCTTGCTCTTGCTTCTCCGCTTGATCGCCCAGGCCGCCACCGCGGCGGCAGCCGCCGCAGCAGCCCAGCCGACCCAATGCGAATGACCCGCCAGATCGCCGACATGACCACCATGGGCGAAAGCGCTCTGCGCACTTGAAATCGAGACAATGAGAGAAAGGACAAGGGTTCGCATCGGGTAGCCTCCGGACAACGTGACATCTTCAGCACGATACGCCGGACAACAAAACGCTCCCCGCAGGTAGCATCCCGTCTGACCGAACCGGACAGCTCCGGACTTGGCTCTTGAATTAAGTCAGCCGCACCGGAATATCTCGCAGCCTGTTATCAGGCGCCGTCGCACATGGGCCTGTCTTAGGCGTTTGCCAATTGCAGGTCAAACGCCGATTGCGTCAATGCCGGGCCGATCTGCGCCGGAGCGGAAATTCTCAGCCAACCCCTGTCTCAGGAAAAACCCAACCGTCTGGCTGTGGCCTGAAATAGCTTCCGCTCGCGCTCGTCGACCTCGCCATCCGCCTGGGCAATGGCAGACAGATGGGCAAGGATTTCGCACTTGCGGGCCTCATCGAGGTCAGCCAGCATGTCGGCTGCCTGCGCATCGCTGGTCTCATAGCCGAATTCATTGAGATATTTCAGGATATCCGTCAGTTCTTCGCCGTTGAGGCCGAGAAGCCGGGTGCAGATCGCGGCAAACGCATCGGCTTCCGCCGGCTCCACACTCTTGTCGGCGAACGACATCCTGACCAGCAGCAACAGTTCCGCCGTGAGCACCGGGTCATGCGCGACCTTGCTCAGCGATGCATGATGGTCGAGAAATCCCCGAACCCGTTCGCCCAGCGAAGGTCTCTTGTCTGGCGCATCGGTATGTGGCGTATCGGTCATGACCTCGTCCTTTTCTGCCATAGTCATTGATCCGGGATCGAGCCCGAGCAGGCTTGCCATCCGGCGGATCATCTTCTCGTCGCGTTCATCGATCGTCGCGTTGGCACGCGCAATCCGCATCATGTCGTCAAGAAGGGTGCTTCGCGCCTTTGTGTCAAGCTGCCTGAGCAGCGAGAAGGCTTCGGCATCGCTTGATCGGGCGCGCGGTGAATCCAGCAGCACATGCAGGTCCGGCATGTCGCGCCGGCTGATGCCGAATTGCCGTTGGCAAATCCGCTCGAACGCCGTCAACTGTGACGGTTGCGCGATGCCATCGGCAAGCACCATTCGAAACAGCAGCAGCACCTCGGCCAGCGCGACCGGATTTTCCGACAATTGACCAAGTGGACCGGACCATTGCGGTTTGCGCTCCAGCATCCGCGCAATCGACGTCAGGAGGTTCATCATCGCAGCGGCCCCTCAACCTTGCACCGTTCCCCAGGGACTCCAAGGTAAACCCGCACTGCCGATTGTCCAGCCGATTGCCGCGTGCCATAGGTCCGGCATCGCCACCACCCTCTTGCCTCTCGCCAAACAGGCCGATCCATGGAAGACCTTACACTTGCGCTGACCCTGCTGCTTCTGGTTGCGGCCTTCATGGCGGGCTTTGTCGATTCGATTGCCGGAGGCGGCGGCCTGATCGCGCTTCCTGCTTTGCTGCTGGCCGGGTTTTCGCCGGTCGAGGCGCTTGGCACCAACAAGCTGCAGGGCCTGTTCGGCTCCGGGTCCGCCACCATCGCCTACGCCCGCAAGGGCCATGTCGACCTCCGCGCCCAATTCGGCCCGGCGCTGCTCGCTGCCGCCGGATCGGCGCTCGGGGCGATGCTGGCCACGCTCATTCCCGGTGATGTGTTCCGCGCTTTCCTTCCCTTCCTGCTGATCGCCATCGCGCTCTATTTCGGCTTCAAGCCCAACATGGGCGATATTGATCGCGCCCGTCGGTTGTCGCCCTTCCTGTTCGGTCTCGCGATCGTGCCGATGGTCGGCTTTTACGATGGCGTGTTCGGCCCCGGCGCCGGATCGTTCTACATGCTCGCCTTTGTCGCGCTGGCCGGTTTCGGCCTGCTCAAGGCCACCGCCCACACCAAGCTCCTGAATTTCGCTTCCAACATCGGCGGCTTCGCCGTGTTCGCCTTTGTCGGCGTGATTTCCTGGAAAATCGGACTGATGATGGGCGCCGCCCAATTCGCCGGCGCGCAAGTGGGCTCGCGGCTGGCGATGAAAAACGGCGCCAAGATCATCAAACCCTTGCTGGTCATCACCTGCATTGCCTTGGCGGTCAAACTGCTTGCCGACCCGGCAAATCCGGTCCGCGTCTGGTTCGGGGTCTGAGAGACCTAAAACACCGCCAGCAATATCGCGCCGGCGCCGATCATCGTTACACCCAGCCAGTTGAGCGCCGAGAGATGTTCACCCAGAAAGATCACGCCGAAGATCGCCACCAGCACGATTGACAATTTGTCGAGCGGCGCCACCCGGGCGGCGTCGCCGAGTTTGAGCGCGCGAAAATAGGCGAGCCACGAGGCGCCGGTTGCCAGACCCGACAGGCCCAGAAACAGCCAGGTCTTGAACGGGATCGATGACGGATGTCGCCACTTGCCGCTTACCGTCAGGATGGCGCCGAGCACCACGATGATCACGCAGGTGCGGATGAAGGTGGCGAGATCGCTGTCGATCTCGGCAATCCCGACCTTGGCGAAAATCGCCGTCAGGGCGGCAAACACCGCCGCCACCAGCGCCCAGAACTGCCAGCTTGCCGACAGGCTCATTGCCACCTCCTGTTTAGAACTCCACGCCGATCTGCGCTTTCACGCCCGAGCGGAACGGATGCTTGATCATCTCCATCTCGGTGACCAGATCTGCAAATTCGATCAGCTCTTCCTTGGCGTTGCGGCCGGTGAGCACGACATGGGTCATCGGCGGTTTTTCAGCCTCCAGAAACGCGATCACCTCATTAACATCGAGATAATCATAGCGGATGGCAATATTGATCTCGTCAAGCAAGACCATCGAGTTGCGCTCGTCGCGGATCATCTCCTTGGCTTTTTCCCATGCGGCCTGCGCCATTTCAATGTCGCGTGCCTTGTCCTGGGTATCCCAGGTAAAGCCCTCGCCCATGGTGTGAAACTGGCACATGTCGGAGAAGTGCTTGAGGATCAGGTCGCGCTCGCCGGTCGACATCGCGCCCTTGATGAACTGCACCACGGCACAGGGTTTGCCATGGGCGATGTGGCGAAAGATCATGCCGAACGCAGCGGATGATTTGCCCTTGCCCTTGCCGGTATGGACGATGACCAGACCTTTCTCGCCGGTCTTGGTGGCCATGATTTTCTCGCGCGCCACCTTCTTCTTGGCCATTTTCTCGGCATGGCGGGCGTTGAGTTGTTCCTCGCTCATGCCGTCGGTGATTTTTCCACGTTCGCTCATCTCGGTGCATCCCTGTTTAACGTCAGTCCTGATCCGGCCGGACCTGACCGGCCTCTTTCATCTTCATCCGGTTGTTTCACCGAAGGTCTTGGCAAACCAGATACGCTGCGCTGCGCCACCGCTGGCCGGCAGACGGCCGCATTCGCCATAACCCAGACCCTGGTAAAATCGCGGCGCCTGGAATTCGAATGTATCGAGATATACACCGACAAGCCCCTTTTGCCGGGCGAAATCTTCGGCCTTCGACAAGAGCAGGCGTCCGATCCCGTTACCGCGCTGCCCCTCCGCAATGCCGAGCAGCTTGATAAACAGCCAGCCCTGGACCGTGTGCGCCGTCAAGCCGCCAACCAATCGCCCGTCTGCGTCGGTCGCCTTGAGCTGCAATTGCTCTGGCTCAAACGGCTTGCCCAGCCTTGCCGCAGCCCCGTCGACAATGGCTTCGACCGTATCGGCAAAATCTCGGCCTTCAGCTTCAACCGCGGTAATTTCGATCGTCATGCACAGTCCTCATGATTTGGCAGATTGACGGCGACAAGTCCTGCCGGTTCAAGCTTGCCCGATATCTCTTCCGCCCAAATCAGCCAGAGCAAACTTGGCTGAATTGCTCTTCGGCGTCCACAATCCGCGCTCGATTGCCTCTTCGAATTTCGCCGCCATCTCCTTCAATGCATCAGGGTTCTTCTCGCGCAGGAAAGCGAGCGTCTCCTCGTCCATCAGATAGGCCTGATAGACCGCATCGAAATGGACGTCGCGCACCGCTCCGGTGGTCGCCGCAAAGGCAAACAGATAATCCACCGTCGCCGCCATCTCGAAGGCGCCCTTGTAGCCGTGGCGCTTGACGCCCTCGATCCATTTCGGATTGACCGCCCTGCCGCGCACTACCCGCGCAATCTCCTCTTCCAGTGATCGTATCACCGGGCGTTCGGGCCGGGAATGGTCATTGTGGTAGATCGCCGGTCGCGTGCCGCGCGCCGCTTCCACCGCTGCGGTCATGCCGCCCTCGAACTGGTAGTAATCATCTGAATCGAGAAGGTCATGTTCGCGATTGTCCTGGTTCTGCACAACCGCATCGACCGTCGACAGCCGCTGCTCGAACAGCTCGTGCGCCGCTTGCCCTTCTTCGCCTGCGCCATAGGCATAGCCGCCCCAGACAACGAAAGCTTCGGCCAGATCGCCGCGATCGGTCCAACCGCTCTCATCGATCAGCGCCTGCAGGCCTGCACCATAGGCTCCGGGCTTGGAGCCGAACACCCGGAACGAGGATTGGCGCAGGGCCTCCGCCTCAGTCGCTCCGGCCTCGATCAGCCGCCCGCTCTCTTGTCTGGCCCGCGCCGCCAGCGGATTGTCGGCTTCGTCCTCGTCCAGCGCCGCAACGGCGCGCACCGCCCGATCGAACAGCGCAATCTGGTCCGGAAAGGCATCGCGGAAAAAGCCGGAGATCCGCAAGGTGACGTCGACACGCGGCCGGTTCATCATCGCCAGCGGAATGATCTCATAGCCGGTGACCCGCCGCGAGGCCGGATCCCACACCGGCTTGGCCCCGATCAGCGCCAGCGCTTGTGCGATGTCATCGCCACCGGTGCGCATGTTGGAGGTGCCCCAGGCGGTCAGCGCCATCGAGGTCGGCCATTCGCCGTGATCCTGCACGTGGCGGGTGACCAGCAGCTCGGCTGATTTCTGCCCCAGCTCCCACGCCGCTGGCGTTGGTACCGCGCGGCTGTCGACCGAGTAGAAATTCCGTCCCGTCGGCAAAACGTCCGGCCGTCCCCGTGTCGGCGCACCGGATGGCCCGGGCGCCACGAACCGGCCGTCGAGCGCGGTCAGAAGGCCGGAAATTTCAGCCTCACCGCAAGCCTCGACCGAGGGTTTGATCAACGTCCGGATGTTCTCCATCACCGCAGCCGTGTCCACCCAGCCATTTGGAACCGGAGTGCGCCCTGACACCAGCTCAATCGCCAGCAACTCGATCCGCTCGACCGTATCGCCATTGGTGCGCCAGAGATCGTTTGAAACGGCTTGCAGGATTGAAGGCTTTGGGCCGGTCCACGGCTCGCCCATCGGGCAATCGAGGGGATCGAACAAAGGCCCCTCCCCAACCCCTCCCCACAAGGAGGAGGGGCTAGACGGCTCAGCGCGCGCTGTTGGCTTAGAAGGCTCCACATGTGTCGGAGGTTCAAGCCCCTCCCCCTTGTGGGGAGGGGTTGGGGAGGGGTTTTTGCTTGAAAGCCCCGCATCCCGCGCGATTGCCCTTTGCAGACTGTCCTCGCCCGGCGCCTCGCCGCGCTTGATCCGCGCCAGCGCCACGGTGAGATCGATCAGCAGCCCGCCCTCGGGCGAGAGTCCGAAAATATGCAGCCCGTCGCGGATCTGCATTTCCTTGAGGTCGCAAAGCCAGGCGTCGAGCTTTTCCAGCGCCAGATCATCATCATCGCCCGGCGCGATCCCGGCATCGGCGTCCAGTCCGATATCGCGCACCAGATCGAGGATCTGTCCCTTGAGCAATTTCAGCCGACGCGGATCATGACCCGAGGCCTCGTAGAACTCATCGACCAGCGCTTCGAGATCCCTCAGCGGTCCGTAGCTTTCGGCCCGGGTCAACGGCGGCGTCAGATGGTCGATGATGACGGCGGAAGTCCGTCTTTTCGCCTGCGTCCCCTCGCCCGGATCATTGACGATGAACGGATAGACATGCGGCATAGCCCCGAGCACCGCTTCCGGGTAGCAGGCCCGCGACAAGGCTAAGGCCTTGCCCGGCAGCCATTCGAGATTGCCATGCTTGCCCATGTGGACAACGGCATGGACATCGAACGCACCGCGCAGCCAGGCATAGAACGCAAAATAGCCATGCGGCGGCACCAGGTCCGGCGCATGATAGCTGGCCTTCGGATCGATGTTGTAGCCCCGCGCCGGCTGAATGCCGACGGCGACATTGTCAAATGTCAGCAGCGCCAGATGGAATGCGCCATCGCGATAAAACGGATCCTGTTCAGGCCCGCCCCAGCGCTCATTCACCGCACTCTGAATCGATGGGTCGAGTGTTTCGAAAAACGCCTGGTAGTCCTGAAGAGCCAGCGGAACTCCACCGCTGCGGTCGTCGCGGGTGGCATTGGTCGGCCCGGCCTTCAGCGCCGTGACCAGCGCATCGCCGTCAGTCGGCAACTCGCCGGTCCGGTACCCGGCCTTGGCCATCGCCCGCAGCACCTCGACGGTCCCCGCCGGCGTATCGAGCCCGACGCCATTGGCGATACGCCCATCCCGGTTGGGGTAATTGGCCAGCACGATCGCCACCCGCCGGTCTTGTGCCGATGTCCGCCGCAACCGCGCCCAGCGCGATGCGAGTTCAGCCACAAACCGCACCCGGTCCGGCTCCGGCGCATGGGTGACGATATTGGCCTCCACAGTTTCGTCAAACCGCGCCGCCGACTTGAACGACACCGCACGGGTGAGCACCCGGCCATCGACCTCCGGCAGCGCCACATGCATCGCCAGATCGCGCGAGGTCAGGCCTTGCTGCGATTCAGCCCAGGCCTTGCGGCCACCACCGGCAAACACCGCCTGCAACACCGGCGCACCGGTCGATTCAAGTACCGTGCCCTTGGTCTCCCCGCCCGGCGATGACACCGCGAAACCGGTGGCATTGATCACAACGTCGGGCGGCGCATCGGCGAAAATCGCCTGCAATGTGCCCACCGAAACCGGGTCCTTGAGACTGGAGACAAACACCGGCAGGGCATTGACGCCCTGGGCTTTCAGTCCCTCGCACAAGGCTGTGACCGGCGCGGTCTGGCCGCTCTGCACCAGCGCCCGGTAAAAACAGATTGCCGCCACCGGCGCGCCGGGAATCCAGTCCTTGCTGAGATCGGCAAGTGCGGGATTGCTCGTGTGGGGGTGCCACAGCCCGGCCTTGAGCAGCGGTGCAGCCGGTGCCGGCCGCTCGCCACCATCTATCAGGGCTTCGGCAAACTGGATAAGCCCGCGCGCGTTTTCGGCACCGCCCTCTATGAGGTAGGCCCAGAGCTGGTCTCGCGACGAAGGAACCAGCGTCGACAGCGGCTCCAGCCCCGGATCGGGCCGGTCATCGCCCGGAAGCGCTGCAATCTTGAAGCCATGGGCGACCGAGGCTGCGTGCAGGCTTTCCAGCGCATAGGCAAAATAGCTCGCACCGCCGAGTGCGCGGACGATCACCAGCCTGGCCTTTGGCGCCATCTTCGCCACAAAGGTGTCGACCGACATCGGATGCTTGAGATCACTCAGGCTTGCCAGCCGCCAGGTCAGATTGCCGGTCATCTGCCGCGCCGCGGCGATGCTGGCAAGTTCGGTGTCGGCCGCACTCAGGAACAGAATGTCGCCCGGACTTTGCCCCAGATCAACGGCTTCGTCGCCATCGCTCAGGCTGCCCTTTTGTGCGACAAGCAGATGCATCGGCTTATCCGGTCAACCCGGCCAGGCTGGCGCGGATGGCCGCCTGATCAATGTCATGCAGGCCGATCACCACCAGCCTGGTTTCGCGCGATTCCCCACCAGCCCAGGGCCGGTCGAAATGCGTGTCGATCCGGCTGCCGACGGCCTGGACAACCATCCGCATTGGCTTGCCGGCCATATCGGCAAAGCCCTTGAGCCGCAGGATGTCGTGGGTGACGATCAGGGACTTGAGACCTTCGGTGAACTGAGCCGCATCACTGACAGGCCCAAGCGAGACAACAAAGCTTTCGAACTCGTCATGGTCATGCTCGTGGCCATCGGCATGGTGCACCTCATGATGCGATTTGCGATTGGCGATGTCGTCTTCGGTGCCGATCCCGAGGCCAAGCAGCACCTCCGGCGCCACCTCGCCCTGCCGTGATTCGATAAAGATCGGTTTGCGCGTCAGATGTCCGGAAATCCCGGCGCGGACACCTTCGAGCTCTTCAGCACTGATCAGATCTGCCTTGTTGAGAACAATCAGGTCCGCCGCTGTCAGTTGATCCTCGAACAACTCCTCGAGCGGGCTTTCATGATCGAGCCCCTCGTCAGCCAGACGCTGGGCGTCGAGCTTGTCATGGTCATGTGCAAAACGCCCCGCCGCCACCGCAGCGCTGTCGACCACCGTGACCACGCCGTCAACGGTGACCTGCGTCTTGATGCCCGGCCAGTTGAAGGCGGCGACCAGCGGCTGCGGCAACGCCAGACCGGAGGTTTCAATGACGATATGATCCGGCCGGTCTTTGCGCGCCAGCAGCTTTTCCATGGTTGGAATGAAATCATCGGCCACCGTGCAGCAGATGCAGCCATTGGTCAGCTCGACAATGTCTCCTTCGCGGCAGACTTCGTCACCGCAGCCCTTGAGCACGTCGCCATCGACACCGAGATCACCGAACTCGTTGATGATCAGCGCGATCCGCTTGCCCTTGGCGTTGGCCAGCATGTGGCGGATCAGCGTGGTCTTGCCGGCGCCGAGGAATCCGGTGATGACAGTGGCGGGAATCTTGGAAGCAACCATGGGATCAACCCTTCATTTTGAGCGGCAGCCCGGCGGCGACGAAATGAACCTCATTGGCCAGGCTTGCGATTAACTGGTGGAGACGGCCGGCATGGTCACGGAATGCCCGCGCCATGGCGTTGTCGGGCACAATGCCGAGGCCGACTTCATTGGAGACAAAGACCACCGGACCCTTGAGCCCCGGAAGTGTTGCGGCAAGCCCGTCGAAAGCGGTGCCGATATCGTGTTCGCCCAGCATCAGGTTGGTCACCCACAGTGTCAGGCAATCGACCAGAACAGGGCGGTCAGCCCGGGCATGGGCTTCCAGCGCCTGAACCAGATCAACCGGTGCCTCGATTGTTTCCCAACCTTGCCCGCGCCGGTGCTGATGCGAGGCAATCCGGTCCCGCATTTCCTCATCCCAGGCCTGCCCTGTCGCCAGATAAAGCCGGTCCGGCGATGCGGATTCGACCAGCCCCTCTGCAAAGGCGGATTTGCCCGAGCGAGCACCGCCCAGCACCAGTGTCACCGGTGGCAGGCGATCCGTCACGCCGTGTGTTCCTCTGGAACACGTGACAGGAACGACCCAAGCAGACCGCCGAGCAACAGCCAGAAGAAGAGGGTGGTCGCCAATGACGCAGCCGCATAGGCCGAGGCGAGATAGGCCGGCACTTCGCTTGAGAGATCTTCCGGCACCGGCGAACCCCAGACATGCGGCGCGACGATGATGGCAACGCCGACAGCCTTGACCAGCCATTCAGGCCGCATCACGATGCACCAGACTCCGACAGCGGACATCGCCACAGTGATCATCCACCAGCCCTGGCGGTCACCAAGATCAGCATAGGGAAATCCGGGAACTGCAGGTGGCAAGCTCATCGACGGTGCAAGCTGGACGCAGAACCACGCCGCAACCCCGAGCAGCAGGCCACGCATCACACCATCGCGGCCCACCGGAAATTCCACGCCCATCAGCAGCGCCACGGCGGCAAGCATCAGCGCAAAGCCGGCGCCGGCAACGAGATTGGCGAGAACCGTATCCCAAAATCTGCCGAAGCCGAGCATCGAGTCGTCGCTGGACGTTTCGGCGCCATGGCTGTGGCTCGAAGCCTCGGCAGTTTCCGTCCCGTCATGGGTATGAGCGACCTCGCCATTCTCGTAGGTTTCGGCCTGCATGATCAGCGGAATGATTTTGAGATATTGGGCGGGCATCATCGCCATACCGGCAATGAGCCCGGCGGCCAGAGCCGCCAGGAGCAACCTGACAATCATGAGATCAATCCCTTAGTGGCAGGGAAAGCCGTAGGAATGCCTTGTGTCGTGGGCTGCGTCGTGCAGCGCCTGCGAATTGGCAAGACCAACTCCGAACACCAGGATCGAACCGATGACCAATGCCATCAGTCCGGCAACAGTACGTGCGCCGATGCGATCAGTCAGGGAAAGCGTTTGGGTTTTAGCAGACATGACAACCTCCGTGAGTGACTTCGAAAGAACGTTTCTTCCGAAGGTCCGGCTCTCAACCGGTGCGAATGGCAGGTCTCCTGGCTCGCGGATCACGTCGATGTTGCCATCAACATCAGCAAATGCCGGCCTTCCCAACGGAGATGGCGGTCATGAAAACGGGACGATTCGTAGACAAAGAGGCGTCCGCGCCGATTGATCATGCCGCCACGTCAGTGGCTTGTCCGGTCCGGAGCTTCAAGATGACGGAAAAACACCATTGCATTTCCGTCACTCTGGCCTGCCGGGGCCGGTGACATTTGCCTAACCGCTCTACAGTCGCGGGGTCGGCTGCGATAAAGATGCCCTGATTGGGTCCATCCCGTCGCATTCCCTTTTGATCCGGAAAACCAACTTGGGTTTCTGGAACCATTCGAACCTCAAGTGATAGGGCTGACGCCGCTGACTGTCAATCGAGACTGCGCCATCGCGCAACCTGTCAGCGACCAATCACCGCGGAAATGCTCATCAGACGCTCAATTCCCACCAACCGGTCAAGTTCAGCGGCAATTTCATCGAGCGCCGCATCGACATCCGCACGAAAATTGGTCTCACCACCGCGAATGCCAAACTCCGCAAGCAGCTTTGCGCGATAGGCGTCCGATTCGAACAACCCGTGCAGATAGGTCCCTGACACCTTGCCATCGGGCGAGATCGCTCCGTCGGGACGGCCATCGAGATTGGTCATCGGCCGGGCACAGTCCGGACCTTCGCTGACTCCCAAATGGATCTCGTAACCCGACAATGCGACATCATGCTCGACTGAGTGCGCCTGAATGTTGCGAACGGTTTTCTCCGGCGCCATCTCGGTCTCGATATCGAGAAACCCGAGTCCTTCGGCCATTGTCTCGCCACCCTCCACCGCCTGCGGATCGCGTACGCTGCGCCCCAGCATCTGGTAACCGCCGCAAATGCCGATGATGCGGCCACCGCGGCGGCGATGAGCCTGCAAGTCCTGCTCCCAGCCCTGGCGACGAAGGTCCGCGAGATCTGCGATGGTGGACTTCGATCCCGGCAGGATCACCAGACCGGCATCAACCGGCAACCGCTCCCCGGGCCGCACGAACACCAGTTCGACCTCGGGTTCGCTCTTGAAGGGATCGAAATCATCAAAATTGGCAATCCGCGACAACACAGGAACCGCAACCTTGAGCGCCCGCGCCGTTCCCCGCGTCAGCCGTTCCAGCGCCACGGAATCTTCCGCCGGCAGTCGTGCCGCCGATTTCAGCCAGGGAATCACACCCAGGCATGGCCATCCGGTAAAGCCGGCAATCGCCGAGATACCGTCATCAAACAGGCTGACATCACCACGAAACTTGTTGATCAGGTATCCCGCGATCATCGCCCGGTCATCGCCGGGCAGGATGGTGTGGGTGCCGACCACCGAGGCGATCACCCCGCCCCGGTCGATATCACCGACGAGCACCACCGGCACGCCCGCTGCTGTCGCAAATCCCATATTGGCAATGTCGCCTGATCTGAGGTTGATTTCCGCCGGCGAGCCCGCGCCTTCAACCAGCACCAGGTCGGCGCCGTCCGCGACGCGGGCAAAACTGTCCATCACTGCCGCGATCAGCTCCGGCTTGAGCTTCTGGTAGTCGCGGCCGCGTGCATGGCCGACGACCTTTCCCTGAACCACCACCTGCGATCCGGTTTCTGACTGTGGTTTGAGCAGCACCGGGTTCATATGCACGCTTGCCGGCACCCGGCAGGCCAGCGCCTGCAGCCACTGCGCCCGGCCGATTTCGCCGCCATCATCGGCCACGGCAGCATTGTTGGACATGTTTTGCGGCTTGAACGGCATCACCTTCAGGCCATGGTTTGCCGCCAGCCGGCAAAAACCTGCCACCAGCACGGTCTTGCCGACATCCGAACCCGTTCCCTGAAACATCAACGCCTTTGTCATGGCCTCGTCGATACCACCGCAGGGGCCAGATCAAAAGGGGTGAGAAAGCTCCGGCCTTAACCATCCGCTAACCCTGTCTTCAGCCGAAATGAAGTTTCTTTCTGCGACATCTGAATTGCGACACACTGTGGCGGCTTTGATGCATCTGCGCATCTGCAATCAGCATAGAGCAGGGCCAGATTACGAGTAAGAATTCAGATTGAAATCAACGCCAACCGAAGGGACATCGCCATGCTTTATGTATTCAATTCCGCCAACAGCGTTCAGATTGCGTGGAACGGCGTGCTTCCCGTCCAGAAGGCCAATCAGAAGTCCCGTCGCGGCGTCTTGAACAGCCTCATCAGGACGCTTTCCGCAGGCTGAACCCCGCACGAGCACCTGCGCCGACACGAGTGGAAAATTGATCAGGCCGGACGTGCAAGCGTCCGGCCTTTTTGTGTATTTTTGTCCGGCTTGCAGCGACAGCAACGCCCAAATGCGAAGGCCGTCCGGACCTTGCGGTTCGAACGGCCTACCAAAAATACGCTTGGCGTCCCCGCAAAATACGCACGAGGTTCGCGAGACCCCGGTACGCAATACCTTTTCCGGGATCGTCGGGCGGTTGTCCCCCGCCGTGAGTTACCTTTAACCCGGACATCCTTACCGGAGAGTTATTGAAACCCTAAGCATTCATGAATCATGCAATTAATTCATATCGCGCGCATTCCATTTTGATCGCCGAAGATCAAGGTGCTGCTTGTGCAGGATTTCTCCGCGCGACTGTTGATTTCTGGCTCTAAGTCCTTACCCTAGAAGCAGGCATTTCATTTGGCCACCGGATTGCGACAGAGTTCCGCAAGATGGATTTGCGCCAAATGATGTCGTCTTTGCGTCCTAACCGGCGCAGCAAATGGTTTTCAATGACCAGGAGACGAATTGCCTTCAATTCCATCGGACCCGGTAGACGCAGTGACCGGGCATGCCGAACAACGGAACAACCACTGCTTTAACGAGACTGGGAGGTCTTGCATATGAAGAAGCTTCTCGCTTCCACCGTCCTCGCCGCTGGCCTTATGGGCTTTGCCGGCGCTGCATCCGCTGAAGAATGCGGACGCGTTACAATTGCGAACATGAACTGGGCTTCGGCTGAAGTTCTTGCCAACATCGACCAGGTCATCCTGTCCGAAGGTTATGGCTGCGAAGCCGAACTGGTTGCCGGCGACACCACGCCGACACTCACCTCCATGGTTGAAAAGCAGGAGCCGGATGTCGCACCGGAAGCCTGGATCAACTCGCTCCGCACCCTGCTCGATGCAGCGGTTGCCGAAGGCAAGCTGCATTACGCTTCTGAATCGCTCAGCGATGGCGGCGTCGAAGGCTGGTGGATCCCGAAGTACCTTGCTGCCGAGCATCCCGAAATCAAGACGATTGACGATGCCCTGGCTCACCCGGAACTGTTCCCGGCGCCTGGCATGGAAAATGAAGGCAAGGGCGGCGTTTACAACTGTCCTGAAGGCTGGGGTTGCCGCATCATCACCACCAACCTGTTCAAGGCTTATGGCGCTGAAGAAAAAGGTTGGGTGACGGTTGAAACCGGTTCGGCTGCCGGCCTCGACGGCTCGATCGCCAAGGCTTACGAAAGCGAAAAGCCGTGGCTCGGCTATTACTGGGCTCCGACCGCCATTCTCGGCAAGTACGAAATGGTCAAGCTTGACCATGGCGTGGAGCACAACAAGGAAGAATGGGACCGTTGCACATCGATCACCGATTGCCCCGATCCTGTGAAGAACGCCTGGTCCAAGTCCGAAGTCTACACGGTTGTCACCGACGACTTCAAAAAGCGTGCCGGCCCGGCCTATGACTACCTGGCAAGCCGCAGCTGGCCCAACTCCACTGTGAACGGTTTGCTCGCTTGGATGGCCGACAATCAGGCAACCGGTGAAGCCGGCGCTCGTCACTTCCTCAAGGAAAACGAGGACATCTGGACGAAGTGGGTGTCGCCCGAAGCGGCTGAAAAGATCAAGAAAGCAGTGATGTAACACATCGCTTTGAGTGTGGCGGGCTTGGGTCCGCCACATTTTTATCCAGACAAGCGCGGTCGGGGTGACAGAAACCGCGTCGACCTGGAGCCGGGACCGGGGGCAAGCGCTACAATGCGCATTCGTCTGGCCAATGGCAGCGATGACTTGCTGGTCGCCTGACGATCAGCCGACACTATTTTCCCGTATTTTTGGAGCGTGAATATGGATTGGCTTCTAGAATTTCCCGCCATGGACACCGACCGACTGACTGCCTTGAAAAAGACGATCGATCTCGGTTTTCGCAATTTCACCCGCGCCAATGGCGACATGTTTGAAGCGGCACTCTATCCGGTGCAATGGTTCATGTACCGCGTGGAGCAACTGCTCACCGGTTCGCCCTGGCCCCTCGTTATCCTTGGCTTCGCAATTATCGCATGGTTTGCGAGTCGCAGCGCCAAGATCACCGTCGGTGTCGTGATCACATTGCTGCTGATCGGCTATTTCGACATGTGGGAAGACACCATGAAGACCGTGGCGATGACGGTGGTGGCGACGATCCTCGCCATTATTGTCGGTATCCCCATTGGCATTCTCATGGGTCGGTCCAACCGGATTCAGGCTGTGCTCAATCCGGTTCTCGATGTGATGCAGACGATGCCGAGTTTCGTCTACCTCATCCCCGTGGTCATGCTGCTCGGCATTGGCCGCGTTCCAGGCCTCATCGCCGTGATGGTCTATGCCATTCCGCCGATCATTCGCCTGACAAACCTCGGTATCCGCCTGGTCGACAAGGATGTGCTTGAAGCGGCTGACGCGTTCGGCTCTTCCAACTGGCAGCGGCTGAAGAATGTGCAAATGCCGCTGGCCTTGCCCACCATCATGGCCGGGGTCAACCAGACCATCATGATGGCGCTCGCCATGGTCGTGGTCGCCTCGATGATTGGTGTCCAGGGTCTCGGCCTGCCCGTGCTCAAGGCAATTTCGAACCAGTACTTCACGCTGGGTATTTTCAACGGCCTCGCCATTGTCGGCATCGCCATCATCTTCGACCGCACCAGCCAGGCTTATGGCAAGCGGTTGCAGAAGCATCTGGAGGTGGTCCATGGTTGAGGAATCAGCTGAAATCGGGATTAGTGTCCGTAATCTGTACAAGATTTTCGGACCCGATCCCGAAGCCTATATCGACGCCGTCAAAGGTGGCATGACCAAGACCGAGCTCAATGACAAGCACAATCACGTGCTCGGTCTCAAGGACATCAACATCGACATGCCTGGCGGCGGCATCCAGGTTGTCATGGGACTGTCGGGCTCCGGCAAGTCCACGCTGATCCGTCATATCAACCGGTTGATCGACCCGACCGCTGGCGAAGTCATTGTCGGTGACGAAGACGTCGTCAAGATGAACGAGAACGAACTTCGCGAATTCCGTCGTCACAAGACTGCGATGGTGTTCCAGAAGTTCGCGCTTCTGCCGCACCGGACGGTTCTCGAGAATGCGGTCTACGGCCTGGAAATCCAGGGATTACCGCGTGAAGAGCAGGAAAAGCAGGCGCGGCGCTGGATTACACGCGTTGGTCTCGAGGGCTTTGAAGACAACTACCCCAACCAGCTGTCGGGCGGCATGCAACAGCGTGTGGGCCTTGCCCGCGCGCTGACCAATGATGCGCCGATCCTGCTGATGGATGAAGCCTTCTCGGCGCTTGATCCGCTCATTCGCATGGACATGCAGTCCGTTTTGCTGGACCTGCAGAAGGAGATCCGCAAGACCGTGGTCTTCATCACCCACGACCTCGACGAAGCCCTGCGCCTGGGTGATCGCATCGCCATCCTGCGGGATGGTGAAGTGGTCCAGCAGGGCACAAAGCAGGAGATCGTGCTTCGTCCAGCCGACGAGTACATTTCGAGCTTCGTGCGCGAGGTCAATCGCGGCCGGGTGATTTCGGTCGACATGGTCATGACCCCGCTTTCGGGCGAACCGAAGGGCATGCCGGTCAAATCCGGCGCGGTGCTCGAGGTTGCAGCCAAGAAAATGACCGACGCCAATGTCTCCATCGCACACGTGATTGACAAATCCGGAAAGCCAATCGGCATTCTTGATATTCAGGACGTGATTTCCGCCATGGTGACACCTGTCGATCACGAAACCGCCGACGCCTGATCGCTGTCCCGACAGACACCGGTCCGGACAGAACCGGGCGATCAACTGACACACCAAACCCCGCGGGCGACGCAATCGTCCGCGGGGTTTTTTCTTCCGCAAACGCTGCATCCCTTGCAAAGACGTAAAGACATCTTTATACGACTCCCAGTTAAACAGGAGAACTCCATGCCCGTTTCCAATCCGCTTGCCGATCTGCTTGCCGAAAAAGGCGTCCTTCTCGCCGACGGCGCAACGGGGACAAACCTGTTCGCCATGGGGCTTGAATCGGGCGAAGCGCCTGAAATGTGGCTCGAAACCGCACCCGAGAAGATTACCAAGCTGCACCAGGACTTTGTCGATGCCGGATCAGACATCATTCTGACCAACTCCTTTGGCGGCACCCGCAACCGGCTCAAGCTGCACCAGGCCGACGGGCGGGTGCATGCGCTCAACAAGAAGGCCGCTGAAATCGCCCGCGCCGTTGCTGACAAGGCACCGCGCAAGGTCATCGTCGGCGGTTCCGTCGGTCCGACAGGCGATCTGCTGGTTCCGCTCGGCGCCATGACCTATGAGGCAGCCGTCGAATCCTTTGCCGAACAGATCGAGGGCCTCAAGGCCGGCGGCATTGATGTCGTCTGGATCGAGACCATGTCGGCCACCGACGAAATCCGCGCTGCCGCTGCAGCCGCGGTGCGCCACGATCTGCCCTATGTCTACACCGGCTCCTTCGACACCGCCGGCAAGACCATGATGGGCGTGCATCCGCGCGATATCCATTCGCTTGCCAAGGACATCGGCGACGGCCCGTTTGCAGTCGGCGCCAACTGCGGTGTCGGCGCTTCCGACATCCTGTCATCGCTGCTCGACATGACCGGCGCAGATCCGGATGCGGTCGTTATCGTCAAGGGCAATTGCGGCATTCCCGAATTCCGCGGCGCCGAGATCCATTACTCCGGCACGCCGCCGCTGATGGCCGATTACGCCCGGCTTGCCATCGACAGCGGCGCGCGCATCATCGGCGGTTGCTGCGGCACCTCCTGCGACCACCTTGCCGCCATGCGCGAAGCCGTCGACAACCACATCAAGGCGCAGCGCCCGACGGTGGAAACCATCGTCGAGCGCATCGGGCCGATGCGCAATACGGTTGCAGCCAACACCCCTGCCCCGACCCGCGAGCGCCGCGGCCGCCGCAGCTGAGCCAAACCACAATTCAAGACAGCAAAAAGGCCGGAGCATCAGCGCCGGCCTTTGGCTTGTCCTGGCATGACATACGGAGCTGATCAGCTCAGCCGCGGCCGTCTTGATCTTCCAAGGCTTCGATGTCGCCGCGAGCTTTTTTCAGGATTTCCAGGGCTTGTTGCGCCTGCCCGGCGGACAACCCGCCGTTTCGTACCTGACGGAACAGCGTTTTGCGCAAGGCGCGGAACTCGGCCCCCAGTGACACGCCCCGGATTTCTTCCGATGCCTCGTCGATCTGCGCATTGATCCGGTCAAGATCGACGCGGTTTTCTTCAAGATAGGCCTGCCCCTCTTCGGTGATCGAAAAGAGTTTCTTGGCGCCCTGCATCTGGGAAGACACCAGATCGGCTTCCTCCAGCATCTGCAGCATCGGGTAAATCGCGCCGGGACTTGGGCTGTAGGCTCCCTGGAAACGGGCTTCCAGCGCCTTGATGATGTCATAGCCGTGGCGCGGCTGCTCGGCGATCAGGCCGAGAACCACCAGCCGCAGCGCGCCGGCGTCAAACATGCGCTTGCCACCGCCGCCAAATGGTCCGCCACGATGACGGCCAAACGGGCCGCCACGACCAGCACCTCGTCCACCCGGCCCCTCAGGACCGGAAAAATGGCGGGCATCGCTGTGACATCTGTGTTTGTGCATTCCAAACATGGTTGGAGTCCTTTCTGTATTTCAATAACTCTTTATGCAGTATTATCTAGGTAAAGATATATCTTTTGAAAGATGCCATGGTTGAATTATCACTAGGCGGAACTCTATCCAATTGAATTTAAAGAATTTTAATTTGCGAAAATCGCGTCATCAAACAGTGTGGACCATTACGTTCGATTGACTTCGGCTGGCATTTTCGGGACACCGGCCGTCGTGGAGCGCAATCAATGCGCTCGGCGATCTGACGGGTTAGCGGTCCAGCCCTGCAGCCAGCCGCAGCAGTTGGAGAAACTCGGAGCGGTAGCCGTAAGGATCGTCACCGCGCGCATCGGAGGCGATTTTCTCGATGGCATCGAAAGCATAGGACGAGACCTGAGCGGTCCTGCGCAATTTTTGCCCGAATGCCGCAACCGCAATCGAAAAGCGAACGTCCTCCGAAGCCGCGCTGAAGCTGCTGACTTCGTTCTCCGCGGTCACCGGGATTTCCGTGAGCTTGCTTTGCGTCTCGCCCGGGGCCTTTGCCCGGATCTTGAGAAAGGCATACTCATCGCCGTACCCGGGCTCCGCCCCCGAGACAGGCGCAGGAGGTTTCGGCTCGCCATAGCGCAATTCACTGTTCAGCACCGCCGGACTTCCGACCGGGGTGATTTCATAGATCGCGGTGACCGTATGACCGGACCCGATCTCTCCGGCATCCACCCGGTCATTGTTGAAATCCTCGCGATTGAGCGCGCGCGTCTCGAAACCGATCTGGCGGTATTCGGCGATCATGTCGGGATTGAATTCGATCTGAAACTTCACATCCGAAGCGATCGGAAACAGCGACGCCGAAGCTTCCTGCACGAGCGTCTTTTCAGCTTCAGACAACGTGTCGATATAGGCAGCGACGCCGTTGCCATTCTGTGCAAGCACCTGCATCAACTGGTCATTGTAATTGCCCTGACCGAAGCCAAAAATCGACAGGAACACGCCACTCTTGCGCTTGCTCTCGATCATCGCCTTCAGTGCATCATCATCACTGGGTCCGACATTGAAGTCACCATCGGTGGCCAGCAGCACGCGATTGATCCCGCCCTTGACCGAGCTTTTTTCAGCCAGCCTGTACGCTTCCTCAAGTCCCGCAGCCCCCGCCGTCGATCCGCCTGGGCGCAAGTCATCCAGCGCATCAAGGATCTTGGCCTTGTCCGAGACCGGCGTCGGCTCCAGCACCGTTCCCGCATCGCCTGCATAGGTGACGATTGCGACAGTGTCCTCCGGTTCGAGCTTCTGGATCAGAAGCCGGAACGCCGATTTCAGCAAAGGCAGCTTGTCGGCTTCCTGCATCGATCCGGACACATCGACAAGCAGGACCAGATTGGCATGGGGCCGAGCTGCGGGCTTGAGATCGTAGCCCTTCACCCCGATATGCAGCAGCTTTGTTTCGGCGTTCCACGGTGTTGGCGTGACAGTCACCGTCGCGAGGAATGGTGTCTCCGCAGTTTCGGGAGCCGGGTAATCATAGCTGAAATAATTGACCATCTCCTCGACCCGAACCGTACTTGGATCAGGCATGGCGCCTTGTTTCAGCGCCCGGCGCACCATCGCGTAAGACGCAGTGTCGACATCGGCGGAGAATGTGGAAACCGGGTATTCGGCCACAGACTTGACGCCGTTGCTGTCATAACTCTCAACCCGGTTCCACTCGGTCTCCGTCAACGGTGAGACATACGGCTTGTCCGCATCACGAAAAGACTGCCCGGTGATGTGACCTGACAGCCCCTGTTGCGCAAGTTCGCCCGCAGACCGACCCGTTGAGCGTGGAGACATCAAGCCGTCCATGTTCCGGGACGGCTTCGCCACAGGCGACACAGCCACTTGCGGCATCGGCTCCGATGCCGCCTGATCCACGTCCTTTTGTTGCCGAACACGCGTCGATGGGCTTTCCACCGCTGTTTCGTGGTCTGCGGATTTGCCCATCTCCAAAGGCGTCAGCATATTCGGCTGCCATCCATTGTGGTCCTGGACAATCTGCCAGGTCATATAGGCCGCCGCCGGCAGGATCAGCAATGTGGCAAGCGCCGAGCCCGCTAGATATCGTTGTTTCATCAGTCCACTCCATATCGAGGATGCGATATGGGTAAGACGTCCCTCGGCAGGCGATCCTTGGGTAGCGCGTTGTTTTTCTGGCCCTGACTTGTCAAAGGCGTGAAGCGCAGCACCGAGCGCCTTGCGCTTTGCATCTTCCAGCGGAGGCGGTGCGCTGCGCGCCAGTCTTTTGAGATCATCCTCGATCATTGCTCTTCTCCGGACTTGCCCAGAAGGGTTTTCAACTGCTTGCGCGCAGTGTGCAGATGATAGGAAACCGTGGATTCCGCGCAGCCCATCACGGCGGCAGCATCGGCGTGGTTCAATTCCTCGCCGTAAACCAGAAGCATGGCATCGCGTTGCTTGTCCGGCAGAGTGCGAACCGCATCCCATATGTAGTCGCCATGGCTTGGCTGATAAGCCACGCTTTCCTCGCCGATAGCCGACGCGTGGACCGCCAAGGCCTGTTCTTTGCGCATCTCGCGGGCAATGAACCGGGCGTGATCATGGGCTGCATTGATCGTGATACGGTAAAGCCACGTCTTGAACGCGCTCTCGTTGCGCCAGCTACGGATCGCAAATCCAAGTCTCAGACAGACATTCTGCGCAATGTCCTCAGCTGCGGAGCGGTCACGGCACCATTTCCATGCTACACGATGAATGAAGGCATAGTGGCGCTCGACAAGCATGGAAAAGGCGTCGCGATCGCCAATAGACGCCCGTTCGGCCAGTTCCTGATCCGCCGGTTCTTCGATGCCGGTGCTCGATTCCATGCAGGCAAGGGTCTCCGTCATTGAATCTTTGACGATAAAATTCCGGCAATCCTTGGGTTGCCGGCCAAATAAATTTTCCGCAGGTCCCCGCTGGATTGAAGTTGCCGCTACCAGTGATTAACCGGTGGAGATACCAACGTCCATCACGTCGCTATTTGATCAACATTTCTCTGTAAAGCAAACCGGACACCGATCGTAAAACCGGATCTCCTTTTCATGGCTAAAAACCACTAGGAAATGGGTTGAGCAATGAGGAACCTCCAAATACCGGGAGTCATTCTCAAAGCAATTTGATCATTATCGGCAAGGTGGTCTTTTCAACGGCACCCCAGGCCCTCGGCCAGAGCAAGCTCCCCGGTGAGATTTCCCGCGAAAACAACACGGAAAATACTTTAGCGTGCATAGATGCAGGCGATCAATCTGCCCCCGGCATCATGGCCAGGGCCGAAGATCAGGCCCACTCCACCCAGAGCGGAAACTCCTTCACACTTGCTCCTGCATCCATTCAACAAGCCGATCCTGCACCTGCTATCCGAACCCCGCCATGTGAAACCCGACCTGCGCCCCACTGTAGCGATGCTCCCGCCCGACCGGACAGGCATCACGCGCCAGACATCCCGAACTCATGCAACCTTGCCGGCCGTCATCGGTCTTGAGATGAGTACGGCAGGCATCGACAGTGAACCCCGCCGGCCCAAACGCTTTGACCGGACAGACCGTCATGCAGGGCCTGTCCGGGCAGGCATCGCAAGGATGGATCAGGGAAACGTCAGATTCCCCGTCCTGGCTGGCGGCAACAGTCGGGTCCAGCAGCCTCACCCGTGCCTCCGGCCCAAACAGGATCGCACCGCGATACCCGTGCCAGAGACCATATTCGGGATGAATGAGCATCCCCAGCGGCGAGGGTTTCAATCCCTCAGCCAACATTGCCCACTGTTGGAACGGATGCCAGGGCCGGTCGGAAGGGAACACCGCTTCACCGCCGGCAGCCTCAGCCAGCGGCCTGATCACCGCTTCTGACCAGCGATCAAGCGGATCCTCCACATCGCGATGCGCTTTGCGCCAGGCCTCGAAGACTGGCCAGAAGCCGCCGCCGGCATGGCCAACAAGGCAAATGACCGAGACCGCTCCGCCGTTTGAGGGCATGGCAACCGCAGCATCACCGGCAACAATCCGGCCCCGGCGGCAAAGCCCGTGCTTCGCCAGCGCCGCGTCGAGCACGGCAATGCCGCTGCCCCGGCTCATCGGCGGTCGCCACCCGGCCCGTCATTTCGGAACGCAGAACGCCAGACCTCCTTGTGAATGAGGCCTGCAACTTTTTCCTGACCGCCTGTCTCCCTGGCTTTATCGGGCTGTGTTCAGGTGAAGGCGTCCGGCATCGAATCCTTGCGCATGGCCATGTATTCGAGCAACGCCGCATCGATTGCCGGGTCGAGATCCGGCGCGACATAGCTGTCAAGCCACGACCTGCAGAGCATCCGCGCACGTTCCTCGATGCGCTTTTCGCCTTCCGCCAGCCATTGCTCATAGGAATTGTTGTCGGCCAGCGACGAGCGGTAAAACGCCTGCTGGAAATTCGCCTGGGTATGGGCGCAACCGAGATAGTGGCTGCCCGGCCCGACTTCGGCGATGGCGTCCAGCGCCTGACCGGTTTCCGACAGGTCGATTCCCTCGGCAAAGCGTTGCTGCATGCCGAGCTGGTCAATGTCGATCATGAACTTTTCATAGGAACTGACCAGACCGCCCTCCAGCCACCCGGCCGAATGAAGCGCGAAATTGGTGCCTGCCAGCAGCGTCATGTTCAATGTCGAGGCGCTCTCGTGCGCGGCCTGCGCATCGGGCACTTTGGAGCCGCAGAGCGATCCGCCGGTGCGGAACGGAATTTTCAGCCGCCGCGCCAGCTGTGCCGCGCCATAGGAGACCAGTGCGGGCTCGGGCGTTCCGAAGGTCGGCGCACCGGACTGCATCGAGATCGAGGCGGCGAACGTGCCAAACAACACCGGAGCGCCCGGACGCACAAGCTGGGTGAATGCGGCGCCGGCCAGCACTTCGGCGAGAATCTGCGCCAGCGTGCCTGCTACCGTCACCGGGCTCATCGCGCCGGCCAGAATGAACGGCGAGACCACGCAGGCCTGATTGTTGCGCGCATAGACCTTGAGTGCGCCCAGCATGGTTTCATCGAACACCATCGGCGAATTGGCGTTGATCAGGTTGAGCGTCACGCAGTTCTGGTCAACGAAGTCGGCCCCAAACAGGATCTTGCACATCTCGATCGTGTCTTCGGCCCGTTCCGGCGCCGTCACCGAGCCCATGAACGGCTTGTCGCTGTATTTCATGTGGCTGTAGACCATGTCGAAATGCCGCTTGTTGACCGGCACGTCGACGGGTTCGCATACAGTGCCGCCGGAATGGTGCAGAGACGGCGCCATATAGGTCAGTTTGACGAAATTGCGGAAATCCTCGATCGTCGCATAGCGCCGCTCGCCATCGAGATCGCGGACGAATGGCGGTCCGTAGACCGGCGCGAACACGGTGGCGTTGCCACCAATCTGCACCGAGCGCGCAGGATTACGGGCATGCTGGGTAAAGACTTCCGGTGCTGTCTTCAAAATTTCCCGGCAAAGCCCCCGCGGGAACCGCACCCGTTCACCCTTCACATCTGCGCCGGCTTCCC
>TARA_R110002051_G_scaffold108532_1_pt1 | contig 27795 bp, 29 predicted proteins | sample TARA_R110002051 | Tara Oceans TARA_R110002051 (sample SAMEA4397023) | marine metagenome | biome: Polar Biome; feature: [MES] marine water layer (ENVO:01000295) within the mesopelagic zone...; material: water (ENVO:00002006), including particulate matter (ENVO:01000060) such...
TGTCAACGGTGTTCTCATCACGATCCTGCCCGCGATCTTGCTGCTCGTGCTCGGCGAGCTCGGCTTCGCCAACAGTACCTTCGGCGACGCTGACTTCGGTTGGTTTGGAACGCTGATCGGTGTCAGCCTGCTGAGCGGTGTGCCGGCAATCGGAGCCATCCTGACGGTGCTCATTGCGGTTGTGCTTGTGGTCACAGCATCCATCTTCCAGATCCGGGTCGTCAACAAGGGTTGGCTGCCGGGAGCGAAGCGTGATGCGTGGCTCGCTAGTGAAGCCGAGAAAGCTGACGCTGAAAAGGCGGCAGCCAGAGCTTAACGCTGAAGCTAGGTCGTTCGGATGACCTGCGGGCACCACCCCCATCGGGGGTGGTGCCCTTTCTCATGCGCGCTGGTCGGAGTTCGGTTGCCTCGAGTGCCGACCCGTGCGCGAGCTATCCGCCACATGAAGTCAGGGCTCGGGGCCGACACGAAACCAATACCGACCCACACTGCTTTGAGCTCGCCGGAAAGAACCAAAGCTAGCCAGTACACGACATTCTCGTATGATCAGCAGCGACGTTGCGCTATTGGCGGACCGGTTCACCATGGCAATTGGCTATGCGGGCGGGACGCCGGTACGATCAAGTTGCCAGGGAGCACTCGATGAGGACTGCCCGTTCCGGTGTTCGCACTGTAACGCTCCAATCCACAGCAAGGAACCGCCATGTCCATCACCACCCACCCATCGTGCTGATCATTGTGGCTCCAGCGCTGGAAAGTGGTGGCGGGAACGAAGCCGCGTGGGAGCAGAGCAGTTGACTGGGTTCACACGGTTAGCCGACGACGAAGCACTGGTCAGCCTCACCCAGGTGGCGGTCGATGTCGACCGGTCGCCTGTGCTACGGAATCTCGACCTCAGCCTTGCCACCGGCGCAGTCGTTGGTATCCGTGGCGCTAACGGGGCAGGCAAGACTACCCTGCTGCAACTGGTGGCCACCGTTCGCCGACCAGTGAGCGGAAACGCCCGTGTGCTCAGTGCGGATATGCAGAAACCCCCTCCGCCCTCGGTACGCCGCGCGATCTGCCTAGTCGGGCATGATCCTGGTCTGTACCCCCAGCTCAGCGTTCGGGAAAATCTGAGCTTTGTTGCGGATATTTATGGAAGCCCGTCCGCGACGGTCGACAGGGTGTTGCGACAGGTGGGGCTGGCTCGTGCTGCGGATCGAAGAGTGGACCGGTGTTCGCAGGGCATGGTGAAACGGGCAGATCTTGCGCGCGCCTTGATCAGCAGGCCCAGACTGTTGCTGCTCGATGAGCCGCACGCGGGACTCGATGCCGCCGCGACCGAGGTGATCGACTACCTCCTCGTCGACATTCGCGAACGCGGTGGCGCCGCATTGGTCGTCTCCCATGACCGTGACCGGTTGTACGCGATGGTTGATGAGGTTCTCGAGTTGCGAGATGGTGGACTGCAACGTTTGGAGCGCACGAAATGACACGGTCACTGCGCACTGCGCTCGCAGTCGCACGCAAGAGCTTGCTCATCGATCGCCGCTCTGGCGAGACGTTGCTGGTCATCACGCCCTTTGGTGCCGTCGCTCTGCTGATCATCCCGATCGCCGTTGGCACTGAGGTTCCTTTGCTCCGACAGGTCGGTCCAGGCATGTACTGGGTTGTGCTTCTGCTCTTTGGTGCGCTTGTCACCCTCCGACAGAACTCCCTGCAAACGCCCGCACAGTCGCGGGTTCTGCTCCTCGCTGGCGTGCCGGGGCCGGTCCAGCTCTCGGGGAACGCGATGGCCACAGGTCTACTGGTGCTTGGTCTGGGGGCCATCCTGGCGCCGGTGACCGTGATGCTTTACGATCCGAATTTAGCGGGCTGGCCATGGCTGATCGCGGTTCTGCCACTCGTCGCCGCCGGGCTCGGCATGCTCGGAGCGATAGCCGACGGGCTCGTTCGTCGACTGGGTGTGCGAAGCTCGCTTGGGCCGTTGCTCATCTTGCCACTGGCGCTGCCACTGCTATTGGGAGCCACCCAGAGCATGGAGGCGGTCGCGTCGGGGCGGTCCGCTGTGCCGTGGCTGGTATTGATGGTGATTGTCAATCTAGTTCTGTTTCTGGGGCTTCTGTTTGCCGGTCGGCTGCTCGAGGAGGGCGCATGAAAACTCGTTCACACGTAATTGCACGCCGGGTGATTCCTCCGGTGGCGGTGATAGTGGTAGGCGTTGGTCTGGTGTCTGCGCTGTTGGCACCGCCGGACCGGTTGCAGGGGAATCTGCAGAAGCTGATGTACGTGCATGTGCCAACGGCATGGTTGGCCTATGCCGCGTTCTTGTTGACGCTGATCGGGAGTATCGGCTGGCTCGTGAGCCGAGCTCAGCGGTATGATCGGCTCGCTGCTGCCGCCGCCGAGGTGGGTGTCTTCTTCACCGCGTTGACCCTCGTACTCGGCTCTATCTGGGGCAAGCCAGTATGGGGAGTGTGGTGGACTTGGGATGCTCGGCTGGTCACCACCGCCCTGCTGTTCTTCGTCTATGTCGGGTATCTGGCGCTACGCCGCGCGATACCGGAGCGCACCGATCGCGCGCGACGCTCAGCGGTGTTTGGAATCCTCGCATTTGCGATGGTGCCCCTCGTTCACTTCTCGGTACTGTGGTGGCGAACCCTCCACCAGCCCCCCACGGTATTGCGCCCAGGGGATCCGACGATCGACCACACCATGCTGCTCGTGCTCGGAATCAACCTGCTAGGCTTCTCGCTGATCGGGCTCTGGTTGCTGATGCAGCGAATCGATCTCACCGCCGAGCAGGAACGGCTCGATGACGAGGCAGTCGCGCGCGACAGTGAGCTGGCTGGGGCCTCGATTGAGCGACCTCAACTGAAGGGAACGCAAAACAGTGGCTGAATGGTCGTGGGTTGTCTTGGGATTCAGCGTCACCTATGGGTCGCTGATCGGGTACTTCGGATTTATGCACTGGCGCAGGATCGCTGTGCGTCGCCAGTTGGAGAGACTGCGATGAAATATCGTGTAATTGTCATTCCCGTGGTCGGAGTGATTGCCATCCTGACAGGATTCCTGCTCTTCGGGAACCTCAACCAGAACCTGGTGTACTACTTGACTCCGACCGAGGCAGTGGATCAGCTTGAGAACGGCGATACCGATGGGAGGTTCCGCCTTGGCGGACTCGTCCAGGAGGACAGCCTGGTCCGGAACGAGACGGGCGTGACGTTCACGCTCATCGATGGCGCCGCCGCCGTACCGGTGGTTTACGTCGGCATTCCTGCGCAGCTATTCGCCCCGGGGATAGGTGCGATTGTCGAGGGTGCATGGAGTGAGAATGCGTTCTACGCAGACACCATGATCATCAAACACGATGAGAACTACGAGACGCCAGAGTCTGACACTGCTGGCACAGAATACGAGGTCGCCCCGTGACTGTGATGATTGGTTGGACTGCGACGATTGGTTGGACGGCGACATTGCTGGCCCTTTCGTGCTCCTTGTCGCTGGCCATCCTCGGCTGGCGGGCCCAGCGCCGACCGGCAGGGGTGCGACGGTCGCAACTGAAGCTGGTTGTTGGCGGAATGGTGCTCGGCAGCGTGATTGCGTTCGGTGCGCTGATATTCGCGCTGCTCACCGACGATTTTTCAGTCTCTTACGTCGCAGAGAACTCGGCACGTGCAACACCGTTCCTGTTCAAGATTTCAACTGCGTGGTCTGCGCTCTCTGGCAGCATCGTGCTTTGGGTACTGGTGCTCGCCGGGTACACGGCGGTGGTTCTCCGACAGGTCCGAAGCACAGATGATCGGCTGGGAACGGGAGCACTCGCCGTGATGGGCGTGGTTGCCACCTTTTTCTTCAGCCTCATAGTAACTGTCGCGAATCCGTTCGGGATTCTCGCGAACCCGCCGACCGACGGGCCCGGCCCGAACCCGATCCTGCAAAATCACCTCATGGTACTTATCCACCCGCCGATGCTCTATCTCGGTCTTGTCGGGTTCACCGTGCCGTTCGCGTTCGCAATGTCGGCCCTGATCCTCAAACAGGGTGGCGTCGACTGGTTACGTCGCACTCGTCGCTCCAACCTCTTCGCCTGGACGTTTCTCACCGGGGGGCTGGTCTATGGTGCCTGGTGGTCCTATGAGGTGCTCGGCTGGGGTGGATATTGGGCGTGGGATCCGGTGGAGAACGCCGCACTGATCCCATGGCTGCTGGCAACGGCGTTCATTCATTCCGCCACACTTCAGGTAAAACGCGGCATGCTACAGGCGTGGAACTTCGTGCTGGTGTTGGGGACATTCGCGATGACTATCCTCGCAACCCTGCTTACCCGGTCTTCGGTGATCGCGTCGGTGCACAGTTTCACGCAGTCTGGCGTGGGTCCGTTGTTACTCGGCTTCCTCGTGATCGTTCTCGGCGGGGGGTTCACCCTCTTCGCGATGCGCGGAGAGCAACTGGCCTCGAATCGGCGGCCCGAGTCGATTCTTAGCCGGGAGGGGGCGTTCCTCACCAATAACGTGATCCTGAGCGTGTTCGCCTTCGTCGTGCTTCTCGGTACTCTATACCCGGTATTCGTCGAAGCGTTCAGCGGCGAACAGGTGTCTGTAGGGCGACCGTTCTTCGATCGCATGGCGGTGCCTCTGTCGTTTGCGCTGCTGCTCGCGATGGGTATCGGGCCGTTTACGCCCTACCGCCGAGCCAGTGGCGCGGTGATGTGGCGACGGTTGCGAATTCCGTTGCTGTTAGCCGCCGCGGTCTCCGCCGGACTCATCCTGGCTGGATTGCGTGAGGTCGCTGTCGTGCTGGTCGTGTTCCTCGTCGTGGCGATGCTGAGTGGGACGGTACAAGAACTCGTGAGTAGCGCACCGTCTCCTCGTCCCCGCGCGATATGGCGCCTACTGAGACTGCGGCGCGGTTACTGGGGCGGCCAACTAGCTCACATCGGCATCGCACTGGTTGCCTTGGGAATCGTGACATCTGGCACCCTGGTAGATCGGGCTAGCGCTTCACTCGTTGTGGGGGAGTCGACCCAGTTCGACGGTTACACCCTCACCTATGAAGGTAACGAGACTGTGGTCGGAGGCGACCGCAGTTCCACCATCGCGCGGATGGTCTTCGAAGCTGACGGGGAAGTGGTCTTTCGTGCGGATGCGGCGCTGACCCAGTTCAATAGGCAAGTCCAAGCTGTCGCCACGCCGTCGGTTTGGAGCACTCCGACGCGGGACATCTACGTTGCGCTCTCTAGTCTCGAGGCCGACCGAGTCGCGATTAACCTTTACAGGTACCCTTTCATGTGGTTGCTCTGGGCGGGCGGCATTACCGTAATGCTGGGAGGTTTTTGGGCACTTGGGCTCGGTCGCGGTGCACGCGGGCGTGCACGCGATCGAGAGAGAGAAGTGCAGTCGGCCTCGGAGGAGTACCCAGTGGAAGATCAGGGTGCGCGTGGTTAGGAGGATTCCCCAGTGGGTGGTTGCTGCCGTCACTCTTGCCCTCCTAGCGATCGTCGCGGTTGGGCTGTCGACCGGGAGCCCGTCACCGACTGATCGTGGCTACGCGATCGAGCAACGCCTGCGCTGCCCGACGTGCCAGAGCGCATCCGTGGCGGTGTCGCCATCGGAGACCGCCGCTGGCATGCGCCGGATCGTCGCGGAACAGGTGGCTGCAGGCCGCACAGACGAGGAAATCCTCAGCTACTTTACGCAGCGGTATGGCCAATGGGTGCTATTGGAGCCGCCGTTTGCCGGTCAGACACTTTTGCTCTGGCTGCTTCCATTCGTTGCAGCCAGCGGTGGCTTGCTCGTGCTGCTCACTCGCAGCAGGAGTCGGCTCGAGGGTCACGACGAACTGCCGGATGCCGAGCGCCAGCGTGTTGCTGAGGCAATCCTGGCCTACCGGGAACGCGATGATGAGGATGATGAACCGTGACTGGAGAGCGTGAGGAACACCAGAAACACCTCGATTGGGCCCTGCGGGACATGATCGAACTCAGCCGACAGGTGCAGGCCGGCGAGGTTTCCGATGTCGACGAACGATGGCTTCGTAAAGGATACGAGCGGGAGATCGCGGCTGCGTTGGGCAGCCTGGACCGTCTTGAGGCCGATGCTATTGCTGCGGAGGCCAGTCCTGCGCCTAAGGCCAAGACGCGTGGTCGACGCGGGCTTGTGTCGCGGTTAGCGCTGTACGCGACGGCGCTCCTGGTTGTCATTGTTGCCGTACTCCTGCTCCCGGGAAATATCCTGGACCGCCCGCAAGGCGGGTTCGTCACCGGAAACGAGGCGCTGCAGGACGTTGATGCTGTCCCCGCCCCGGCTCCGACCGGGCGGGACCTTTCTGCAGTCTCGAACGCCGAGATGGAGGCGGTGGTGGACGCAAACCCGGACGTGATCGGGATGCGACTCGCGCTGGCGGATCGATACACAGAGAGCGGGCGCTACGACCTCGCCGCGGCGCACTACCGCAAGGCTTTGGAACAGGATCCGTCGAACCCGCAGGGTACAGCGTCCGTAGGCTGGCTGATGTTTCAACTGGGCGAGATCGACCAGGCTGCCGAGCTGGTCGATAGGGCGCTGCAGATGGCCCCAGAACTGGTCGACGGATGGTGGTATAAGGCGAACATCCGGTTGTATGGTTTCGACGATCCTGCGGGAGCGATCGATGCGCTCGATGTGTTGCGAGCTCGCCCTGAGTTGAATGCAGAGGTCCGCGACCAGGTCGAATCGCTACGTCAGGAAGCTTCTAAAGAGGTGGCTAGATGACCAAGGGGAGACAGCCTTCGGAGGGTGTCTCGGAAGCCGCGGAACCCGTACCGCGCCCCCGAGTTCGATCTTGGCTACGCTGGAGTGCAGTGCTCGCGGTCGTGGTGTCGGTGGGCATCGGAGCGTTGTTTGGGGCGCGACTGGACCGGAATCCGGCGCTGGTATCCACCCCGCTGATCGGGCAGCTAGCATCAGAACGGACGGTGCCCGACCTAGAGAAGGATGACGAGGTTTCGCTGGACGACCTCCGCGGTAAGGTTGTCGTCGTTAACTTTTGGGCGTCGTGGTGCGTGCCCTGCCGCGAGGAACATCCCGCGCTCACCGCGGCTGCGGCAGCGTACCGTGACGCGGGGGTGGAGTTTATCGGCGTCGTCTATCAGGACCGTCCCCCCAACGCGATTGGGTTCCTTGACGAATTGGGACGGGGTGGGGAGAACTATCGTTATGTCACCGATCCGGAATCGCGCCTAGCGATCGACTTCGGTGTCTTCGGTGTTCCCGAGACATTCTTCATTGACGAAAGTGGCACGATCGCCGCGAAGATCTCTGGTGCATCGACGCTGCCGCTTCTCTCCGGTGTGCTCGATGAGATGCTGGCGGGCGGGACGCCTACCCCATCGACGAACACCGGGCCGGTGCAGGAGGCGCCGACGCAGTGACGTGACTCCGCTTCGAGGGGGCGTTTTCCTCTGGGATCAGATGGGCGGCCAGCCCAGTCGGGCGTATAGCGACAGCATCGAACTCATGAACTCGGTCCACTGACCGCTGATCACGGCGATGCCCATGGTGACCAAGAGGACGCCGCCAGCGATCTCCAGCTTGCGTGAGTGACGGCGTAACCAGCCGAGGCGCACTCGGCCACGTGCCACAGCTACGGCGAGTCCGAGGAACGGCAACCCCAGACCGAGCGAATAGGCTGCGAGCAGAATGCCGCCTTCCACCATGGTGGTTGTACTCCCCGCGGTGATCAGCACGCCGGCTAGAACCGGTCCGATGCAGGGAGTCCAGCCGAAGGCGAAGGCGGCTCCGAGCGGCGCAGCGGCGCGCGGGCCACGGCCGAATCGTGACAGGTCGACACGGAGCTGGCGCTGCAACAGGCCGATCCGCAGCACGCCGGCGGTTACCAACCCCATCGCCACAATGAATACACCGCCTATCAGTTCGAGCAACCGGCCGTTCTGTGCCAGCAGGAGTCCCAGCCCAGACGCGGTCACCCCGAGCGCGATGAAAACAGCACTGAACCCGACGACGAAAAGCCCGGCTGCTAGCATCACCCGCGACCTCGGAACCGCCTCCCCGCTGTCGCTCATTCCGGAAACGTAGGCGACATAACCGGGCAGCAGCGGAAGAGTGCAGGGAGCGGTGAACGACACTACCCCGGCCACCAGGGCGAGCGACGCAAGAGCGAACAGTTCCACGCCAGTCCTCAGCCCAATTCTGCCGCGGTCAAGTTAGGGTTCTGGCGCGGTCCAGTGATCATGCTGCAATTCTCTCATGAGTTCAGCGCACGGGACTCCCTAGCCGGTTGGGCGACTAGGCACACATTCGACAACACGAAACGTCGCCCACCAGCTACCCGCTAAATAAAGTCGGGGCTGGGGGTCGACGCAAATCGCACCGAGACATCCGGATGACGGTCGTAGCGGTATCCGATGCCGCGAACCGTGCGCACGACGTCTTCATAGGCGCCGAGCTTGGCGCGGAGGCGGCGAATGTGCACGTCGATGGTGCGCTCGTTGGGCGCTTCGTCGTCTTCGGACGACCACAGTGTCGAGATGAGTTGGGCACGGGCGATCGTTTGTGATTCGCGCAGGATGAGAAACTGCAGCAGCTCGAACTCTTTGTAGGTGAGAGCGGCAGGCTCGTCGTCAATGAGTACGCGTTTGCGCGAGAGATCAACGGTCACACCGCTGGCGACCTTCTCTTCTGGTTCTTCCACCTGACGGTGCTTGGCGAGAGCCGAGGGGTCTTGCAGAGCGAGGCGCACAACATCGACGTCGCGCCCACCGGCACCGACAGGCGCAAGGGCAACAGCGGCGTGTGTTTCTGCGGTCGGTACAAGTTGCTGAGCCAACTGCTTGAGTTGTTCAACAATCGCACTGAGGTCGGTTCCAGCAGAGGCTGCTTTGATTTCATCAATACCGACGTAAAGCACAAAGCCGCGAGCCTCGGTACCTTGCGGTACGGCGCGAAGACGGGGTGCTTCGCTGGTGGGAGCGGCGGGTGCCGGAGCAGCGACCGGGCGCGGGTCGTGGGTCGGTTGCGGAGCGAGAGACAACTCGCGTGCCGTATGCGGTGCCGCGTGAGGTGCGGCGTGCACGGGTGCAGCGGGAGCATAGGAGGTGCGGGGGGTACGTTCGATAGTTGCGAGAGACATGGGTCCAGAAATCCTTGGATAAGGGGTGAAGGGCCTCTGATGGTGAGGGTGTGATCCTTCGGAAAAAAACAAGTGTGACGAGCTAGATAGTCGTCGTTATGAGGACGAAAATCTGGGGGCATCCATTCTGGTGAGAATGCCCGGCGCAGGTTGGCCGACTAGGCACACATTCGACAACACGAAACGTCGCCCACCAGCGCTGTGCCCACAGGCATCGAGCTGGCGGTCCTGGATGCCACGAGGGCGGTCAGGTCGCGAGTTTGTACAGTCATGGACTCAACTATGTTTCATGCAGCACACGTCTGTCAAGTTGCCGACGAGACTCATCTAAAGTGCCCGCGAACTGGTTGCGGTGCCTCATCTAAGAATGCCCGCGAAACTGTGGGTATGGGAAATGGTTTGTCGATGGCCTCTCGGGCGGAGATCACAGCGAAGTATGCGCGGGCATATCGTGCCGCGTCGAAGATGGACAAGACTCGGTTGTTGGGCGAGGTGATCGCCGTCACTGGCTGGTCTAGAGATAACGCCAGGCGTCGGCTCGCGCAGACCGCGAAACCGTGTGCCGCCAAGCCATCCAAGCGGCACGCGGTTTCGGAAGTATTCCTACGAGGCGTTGCTCGTGTTGCAGAGGGTGTGGGCGTTCTCGGGTGGGCAGTGCGGCAAGTACTTGACCATCGCAATGCCCGCCTTGCTGGAGGTGCTGGAGCGTCACGGTGAGCTGGTGGCCGGGAAAGGCGCGGTATTGCTCCGGGGTGCGCGGCGAGTTGCTCCAGATGAGTGCGGCTACCATCGATCGGTATTTGGCCCCGGTCCGCGCGAGGGATCCCTTGCGAGGCAAGTCGACCACGAAGCCCTCACCGCTGTTGCGTTCCTCGATCAGTATCCGTCGGGCCGGTGACGAGGTCGAGGAGGTGCCCGGGTTCTTCGAGGGAGACACCGTCGCGCACTGCGACCCCACGTTGAAGGGCGAGTTCGCGCGCACGTTGAACCTCACCTGCATGCGCACCGGGTGGGTGTTCACCCGCTCGATGCGCAACAACGCCCACGTGCACGTCCTGGCCGCCCTCGGTCGGGCGATCGAGACGATCCCGTTCGAGGTGACCGGCCTGGACTTCGATAACGGGTCCGAGTTCATCAACCATGGCGTCATCGACTGGGCTGCCGACCGCAAGATCTTCTTCACCCGCTCCCGCCGCTACAAGAAGAACGACCAAGCTACCATCGAGTCCAAAAACAATCACCTCGTGCGCCGTTACGGGTTCTACTGGCGTTACGACACCGCCGAAGAACTCGGCCTGCTGAACCAGCTCTGGCCACTGGTCAACGACCGATTCAACTACCTCACCCCGACGAAGAAACCCACCGGCTGGACCACCGATGCAAAGGGGCGCCGCAAACGCGTCTATGACACCCCGACCGCACCGTTTGACCGGCTCCTCGCCGCCGAAGTGCTCTCCACCATGCAAGAAACCCAGTTGCGCGCCTACCGTTACGCACTCAACCCGGCTAACATCGCCCGCCAAATCCAAACACTCCAAGACCGCCTCACCGGACTCGCCCGCGACCAGACCCTCACCCTCCTGGCCACAACCGAGAAACCTCTCCCCGACACCGAACACGGCGTACGCTTACGACCCGCAAGCTAAGCAACTACCCGGGCATCCTTATCTGAGGCACCCGCCACACCTCGCGGGCACTTGACAATGAGGCACCACGGTTGCGCGCGGGTGAAAGTGTCGAAGAGAGCACAGGGGCCCGGCCGCTGCCGCGGTCGGGCCCCTGTGCTCATAGCTCTACTTGTTGGCGCCCGTGTGGTTGCGCCAATTTCCGTCGGCGATCACCGGATGCGCCTTCGCCATGTCCTCCTGATAGAGAACACCAGGCACTACGCGCCCATCCTCGAGCTCGACGGCTCCGCGGTACAGACCGGCCGGCTCGCCCTCGATGACCCGCAGCAGCACATCTAGAGGCAGCATGTACAGCTCGCCCGTAACCGCGACGCCATCATCCTCCACCTCGTACATACCGGGGTGCGCGCCACCGATGTCGTGCATCCGATACTTCGGCGCCGTCTTCATCTCGGCAACAAACTCGGCGCCCTGCAGGTTCCCGTGCAGGCCAAGACCGCGCATCAGCGTTCCGTTGACGAAGAGCAGGTCGTCCTGGAGCACGACCTCCTTGTCATTGCGGCCGGCCCAGCCGAAGCCGAACAGCAGCAGTGCGAGGAACAGGTAGCCGAGCGAGACACCTGGTGACGCGTTGATCCCCACCTGAACGGCGTTGATCAGTCCGAAGAAGGCCAGCACGGCACAGATGCCCGCCGTCACCGCCGCTGCGTACAGGCGCCGGTCAATCACGAACACCGTGAGCGCACCGAGCAGCACGCCTGCTAGCACGGCACCCGAACCGAACAGCCGCAGCCCCTCGTAGATCACACCGTTGCCCGCGAGCTTGTCGAACCCGACCTCCGCGGCATTAGTTCCGGCTGCACCGAGCGAATTATCGATGAGACCGGATGCCCACTGTGCCAGGCTCGGCAGCATCGCGAAGATGATCGCTGGGGCGTAGCGCAGCGCACTCACGTTCGTCGCCTGTGACCCGATCACAAGACCGATAAACAGCAGGATCGGCACGAGCGCCTGCATCGGGAAGATCCCGAGGAACAGCCCCACGAGTCCGCTAAAGCAGACCAGCGCGACGACGATTCCGGTGACGAGAGAATAGCCGATGCGGCCGCCGACCTTCTTCCAGCCGGGGTGACCGATGTAGACTGCCGGCGGAAACGGCGAGCCAAGGAACGATCCGATGATCGCGCCGAGGCCGTCAGCGGTCAGTACCGCACGAGCCGAGTACCGGTCGCCGGCTGCCGCTGCCGATTCCACGTTGGTCATGGCCTCGGTGAAGTTGTAGATACCGAGCGGGATAGCTGTCGCCAGGAGCGGCGCGATGTCCTGTAGGCCAGCCAGAACCTCGCCACCCGGAATCGGGAGGTACAGTCCGATCGTCGAGATCGACTCGGCAACCGCGCTGGGCTTGAGGATGTCTGACCAGCCCAGCAGCACCGCGATCCACGCGATCGCCGTGCCCGCTATCACTGCAACGAGACCCACCGGAGCATTGAACGGCATCTTCCTGAAGCCGAGCCAGCCGACGAGGATGAAACCGAAGGTCACGAACGCGATCCAGGGCGCCTCCCACATTTGTGCGGCTGGGCTCATCGAAATGAACGTGATAGAGATACCGGCAAGCGCTCCGAGCATGGCCGCACGCGGCGTCCACTTGCGGATCCACGGCCCGAACACCGCACCGAGCAGAATGATAAGGCCGACGATGAAGGCCCACGCCAACCCTGCACGCCACGCCTTGAGCGGGTCGCCCGACTGCAGGTAGACCGGAAGCATGACCACGAGCACGACGATGAACATGTGCGGAACGCTCGGTCCGTAGGGCAGCGCCGCGACATCCGTTCGGTTCTCGCTTCTGGCGAGGCGCCTAGCGAGAATCGCATACCAGATATTACCGAGCGGCAGGGCGATGCCCAGCGCCGGCAGGATGCGGCCGAAGACGACACTGTCCGGCAGTTGGATGACCGCCAGACTCAGGCCGGAGAGCACGATCACATTCAGTAGAACGTTGGTGCCCAGCCCGAACAGCCCGTTCCAGTCGCCCTTTACCCACCACTTGATCTGCACCGGTGCAGAGGTGGTGGTCGCGGTGTTGCTACTCATTTCTTTGCTCCAATCTCGGGGTTAGTCACTTTTTCCGAGGTTGCCGAATCGACTGCGTCAAGGAGATCCGTCGACGTACCGACCCAGCCGACGATTCCGCCCTGGGCCTTAAACATGTTGAGCGCCGACTCGTAGAATTCGTGAAAATATGAGCCGGTGCAATCGGAGAGGATGAGGCATTCGAAGCCGCGATCGTTCGCCTCGCGTGCGGTCGATTGCACGCACACCTCGGTGGTGACGCCGGTCACGATCAGCTGGGTGATCGACTTCGCTCGCAGGATCGTCTCGAGGTCGGTTCCGTAGAACGCGCCTTTACCCGGCTTATCGAGCACGACCTCGCCCTCGATCGGCGCGAGCTCGGGGATGATCTCATGCCCTGATGAACCTCGGGTCAGCAGGCGGCCCATCGGCCCGACATCCCCGATGCGTAGGCTCGGGTTGCCCCGGTCGCGCTTGGCGGGAAACAGATCGGCGAGATCCTCACGGTGACCCTCCCTAGTGTGGATGACCGTCCACCCCTTCTCGCGGAAGAGGTCGAGCACTGCTCGCGTCGGCGCAATCGACCCGCGCAGGGTCGAGACGTCGTTGCCAAGGGACTCACCGAAGCCGCCCGTCTCCATGAAGTCGCGTTGAAAATCGATACACAGCAGCGCAACCCGCTCCGGATCGAAGGTGAATTCGTAAGGTTCGGCTGGCACCGTGATGCTGGCCGTTGTGTCGCTTTTCATTGTCATGACCTTTCTTGGGTGGCTGGTTTGTGGTCAGCCGTTTTTCGTGACGATGGTCCCTGCGGTGCTGGCGAGGGCATCCGGAAGTCGGGGGATCGAGGTGATGATGGCGCGCGCGCCGCCCGCCTCGATGAAGTCGATTGCCGACTGAACTTTGGGTCCCATTGAGCCTGCCGGAAACTGGCCGGCCGCGAGGTGTTCCCGCATTTCCGCGACGCTGACGGTGTGCAGGGCACGCTGGGATGGGGCGTTGAAGTCCACGTACACCTCGTCCACACCGGTGACCAAGACGAGAGTCTCAACACCGATCTGTCCGGCGAGCAGCGCCGAGGCGCGGTCCTTGTCGATGACGGCGTCGACCGGATGCCACCCAGCGGAGTCGCGTACCACCGGGATGCCGCCACCGCCGGCCGCGATCACGACCGCACCGCTATCGACGAGCAGACGAATCTGGCGCGCCTCGATGATCGTTTTCGGGATTGGGCTGGCAACCACCCTGCGGTAGTTGTTCTCCCCCATCTCGGTGACCACCCAGCCCTCTTCGGCGACGCGCAGTCGCGCGACCTCGGTGGTGAGTTGTCCGCCGATCGGTTTCGTCGGCTTCTTGAACGCCGGGTCGTCGAAGTCGACCTCAGCGTGAGTGAGCACCGCGACCGCACGAGTCTCCAAGTGCCGAGCGTCAAGCGCGGAGTCGATCGCCACCGCGAGCATGTGGCCGATGCCGCCCTGCGAGTCGGCGACGGCGAGCCACAGCGGAAGTGCTGGGAGCCCTTCGACCATGGCGTCGGGTGCCACGAGTTCGCCACGACGCAGGATGTAGCCAACCTGAGGGCCGTTGCCGTGGGTGACCACGGCGGTCCAACCGTCGGCGACCAGACTCGCAACGGACTGAGCGAAGCGCGCGGCGCGTTCCAGCTGACGATCGACCGAGCCGGGCTCGCCGTCGAGTACGAGGGCATTGCCGCCGATTGCGATGAGGACTGTGCCTGCGGAACTCATACCGTGCCCCGCATCTCGGCCAGGAACCGCGCCGCCTTGAGGAAGACCTCGCTCGGTGCCGTGACGATCCCGGCACCGATTTGTCCGACGCCCGCCTCACGGTGGGCGATGCCGGTGTTGATCAGGGGCAGCACTCCGGTATCGAGAACTTTCCGCACATCGATTCCCGAGGGGGCTCCCGCGAAGTTCAGCGGGGGAAGCGGATAGGCCGGATGTGGCCCGAGCGTGATCCTGCGCATCGAACGGGTCGCCGCGAGTGCGTCGTTGGGGGTTCCTCCCACGAATTGAGTGATTGCGGGCGAGGCCGCCATCGCAAAACCGCCGAGTCCCAGGGTCTCCGTGATTGCCGAGTCCCCGAGGTCGGGATTGGCGTCTTCCTGCCCGTAACCAGGGAAGAACAGCCCATCCGCCGGACCTACTGGCGTCGTAAACCACTCCGTGCCACTGCCGGCGACCCGCAGCCCGAACTCCACACCGTTACGGGACATCGCGGTGACGAGGGTGGAGTTTTTGATGCCGATTGCAGCATCCAGAGCTAGCTTTGCCGCCGCCATGGAGATGTTGAGGGCGAAGTGGTCGTTGCCGGCAAGGAAGGCGAGTACGGCGATGCTGTCAGCGTTCGGCTCGAGCTCCGCGATCGTTGGCGCGAGGCGTCTGGCCAGTAGCGAGGTCGCCGCGACGTTACGGTTGTGGCCCTCGTCCCCCATCGACAGGGCTTGGCCGATGAGGGAGGTCACGTCGATCGGCCCATAGTTTTCCAGAGTTCGGTCGAGAACGGGGCCAAGGACATCGCGCATCCACGTGAGGCGAGTGAGCACCTCAGAGTCGTAGGCGCCAAACCGCAACACCTTGCCTAGCCCTTCGTTGAGGCTCGCGAACGCCTGCCGGCCATCTTCGAGGTCTGTCGTGACGAGTACCGGCATTGACGGTGCAATGACGCCAGCCATCGGGCCCACCGCTCCGTGGTGGTGACAGGGCGAGACGGAGATTTCCCCGGAGTCGAGCATCCGTACCGCGTCGTCTGGGGTGTCGGCCCAGCCCTCGAACAGGGTCGCTCCGATAAGCGCGCCGCGCATCGGGCCGCACATGCGCTGTACTTCGATCGGCGGGCCGGCGTGCAGCAGGGTGCGACCTTCGGCGATGCCGGGCATCATCTCGTGGGCCGGTCGAACTCGGGTGAGTTGCGGTTTTACCGCGTGCACCTTGGCGATGGCGACGGCGTTGGCGGCATCCGTGACTTCGTTATCGAGAGTCAGTGCGAGTCGTGCCACGTCGGCGTCGCCGAAGGCCGGGGGCCGCCAGTCGAGCTGGGTGACCTGACTCGCGGGGACGCCGTCGACGATGAGAGGGAGTCCGGCATTGATGATGCTGAGGTCATGGTCAAGGATGCTCATTCCACGCCGCCCTTCTGAGTACGATGCTCAGTTTGTGCTGCTGCCACCAGACGTGCTGCAGATGCGTTAGTTTCGGCCAGAATTACGCCGGCTTCGGTCAGGATGTCTCGCTGTCGTGCCAAGCCTTGAGGGTCTGACGTCGTCCCACACACGGAGCCAACTACCACCACGTCCCTCCCTTGAGCCCGGGCTGCTTCTTGAGCCTGGGCCACTGCGCTCGCGACCGGGCTCGCAGGGTCAGCATTCGCGCCGTACCCGAGAACGAGGTCAAGCAGGATCGTGCCGACGGTTTCATCGGCGCCGGCCGCAGCAATTCGTTCCGCCCGAGACTCGGGGTCGATCATTGGATGCGGTTTGCCCGCAGTGAATTCGTCGTCGCCGAGGTCGATGATCTCGGCCTCGATGCCCGCACGCTTCAGGATGATCTTCGACTCGGAGGCGAGCGTGCCGCCGGTGTAAAGCCCCAGAATTCGTCCGGGTGGGGCCACTAGCGGGTCCAACTCGGTGACCGTGAACGGGTGCCCGGCCAGTTCGGCCGCCGCGAGGGCACCACCCTCGAGCGTGCCGCGCACAATCACACCGTCGCTCTCGCTGTCCTCCTGCCCAAGGAAGCACGCGACGACGGGGATGCCGCCCGCTGCGATCGTTGCGAGCCGAGCGAGCAGGGCGGCTGCGACCTCAGCCGCGGGTGGCTTGGAGACGACCGTGATCACGGTGGTCTCGGCGTCCTCGACGAGGAAGTCCAGCGCGAGGTTCGCCATCAGACCACCGATGTCGGCGGACAGATCCCGACCTCCGACGCCGATCAGTTGCGAGACTCCGACACCCGCGGTATCGAGAAGACGTGCCACCTCTTGCGCGCCGGTTCCCGAGGCAGCGACGATGCCGACCGAACCCTGCGCGACCGCGTTGGCGAATCCGAGAGGCACGCCATCGATGATGGCGGTGCCGCAGTCCGGCCCCATCATAAGCAGCCGCTTCTCGACCGCCAGTTGCTTGAGTCGAAGCTCCTCGGCGATGTCAACATTGTCGGAAAAACACAGCACATGCATTCCGTCGCGGAGCGCCTGCTCGGCGACGATCGGAGCGTAAGTGCCTGCGATTGAGATGGTAACCAGGTTCGCGGGCCGCTCGGCCTGGGTCGCGACGGCCATGCCCTCCCGAACGGTCCCCGGTCGCAGTTCGTCGGAACTCGACCCCTGATCGACCGCGGTAAGTGCTGACTCGGCTGCATCCAAGGCATCCGTCACCGTCGCCGTATCGCTGCCGCGAACCACGAAGACGAGGTCGTCTGGTGCCGCGGTCAGTCCGTCGGGGAGCATGTCAGATTCGGCGAGGATGCCGAGATTGGATGGTGTCGCCATCACCGCGCCTACCCGCACGATTCCGTCGCGCTTTTCGGTCGCCGACGCGATCGCCATGAGAGCGACGGAGTCCCGGTAGAAATGGGGAAGCACTCGTGACGACAGGATGGTGGATTCGGTCATGCCGCGCCCTCCTCAGTTTGGGCCGCGAAATTCTCTCGCAGCGTGGCGGTCATCCCAATCAGCAGGTCGATACCCGAGGTTGCGCCCCAGCGGTGCGCGTGCGCGAGCAACTGATCGGCGGGGTGGCCCGCTGAGAAACCATCGATCAGGTTGTGTACGTGTTCGGCAAAGCGACCGGATGCCGCGGCCGCAAGATAGTGGCGAGAGGTAGTCGTGGTTGCCTGAAGCAGTGAGGCGGTCGCCCGTGCGAGCCGGGAGGTGGCATCTACGCGCCCGAGAACTGCGAGCGCCGCGAGGCAGCCGACGACCATGTCATCCCCGGTAGGGGTGGTGCCGGGACCGGCGCCAATAATGTCGGCGAGAACGGGTTCAGGTGCGAGCGAGAGCGCACCGTTTGCGAGGTCGGCGGCGCGGGATCGGACCCCCGTTAGGCCGCCATCGAAGAGTGAAAAGGCTGCCGGGGTGAGCCGAGCTTCATCGGCGATCGCGGTGGATACCGCGAGTATTGTGGCGGCATCAAGTTCCTGGGGCGCGAGTACCAAGTCGAGAGGCTCGAGCACCGTGTCGACAGCCCACCGCGAAAGATCGATGAGCGCACCGTCTCCGGCGGCGGCAAAGTCGGCGCGAATTCGAGCGAATTGGGCAGAGTCTGAAATGCTCAGACCGCCGGGGGTGACGCCGCCAGCACGGTTGGTGATGGTCAGCAATGTGGGGCGGAGGGACGTGGGCTGCGCGACAGAATTCCCCAGATTGAGCACGATTGCCGATTGTCCTAGATGGACGACTCGTGACGGTCGGGCGAAGACGATGTTTCCGAGGCTCGCATCGATGCGCGCCACACGGGGCGCAGCAATCATTGCCATCATCTCCATACTCATGAATAGTAGGGTCATCGGGTCCGCTGTGGCTCGGTCCGGAACGGACGACAATCGCAGCCGTGATTGTCCTAAAGAGACAAAGGGGTTCACGTGGGCGCTATAACCGTACGCGAGGTGCTCACTCTTCCTGTGCTCCGGGGCACTTTTGTCGTTGCCGGAGAGGGCGGGCTTGAGCGCGCGGTCACCGGGGTCAACGTCATGGAAGTTCCCGACATCGAGTCTTTCGTCAAGAGCGGCGAGCTTCTGCTCACGACGGCGTACCCGCTGCGCGAACATCCCGAAAACCTGGGCGGCCTCGTACGAACTCTCGCGCGACTGGGGCTGGCCGGGCTCGCGGTCAAGACGGGGCGGTACCTCGAGAAGCTCCCGGACGACGCGCTCGCGATCGCTGACGAACTCGACTTTCCGGTGGTGCTGGTCGCCGAGCACACCTCGTTCAACGAGGTCATCGGTGCTGTCCTTGCCGTTGTGCTTACTGAGTACGGCGCTGAGCCTGCCGGAGCCGAAGCTATCCGGGAGCGGCTCACCGGGGTCGCGCTCGCTGGGGGTGGGCTTGTCGAGATCGCCAGAACTCTCGCCGGTGCGCTCGGGCGGCATGTTGCGATCCTCGATCCGGACGGCGCGCTACTCGGTGCGGGCGGCGGCGACGAGACTCCGGAGGAATCGGAGGACGTAGGGGGAGAGTGGTCGTTCCCCATCACGGTTGGCCGCACGGAGCGCGGCCGCATCGTTATGCACGGCACCCACGAGCCAACACTCGGGCAGCGTCGACTCATTCGGCAGGCCTGCTTTGCGGCAGGAATGCACATCGCTCAGGCCGTAGCCAGCCTAGAACTCGACCGCCAAATGCGCGTGCTCTTCCTCGAAGAGATGCTCACCGGCAAACCCGTCGGCGAATCGCTGATTCGAGAGCGTTCCCGGCTGTTTGGCTGGGACTTCGGCTCCGACCAGGTCGTCATGCTCGCCCGCACGAGCAACGAACTATCGGATGCCGCGGTCATCAGCGCCTCGGACGCGGGGCTTGAGCGTGGCGTTGTCGCCTGGGCACGCGGGATGGAGGCTGTGGCGATCGCGCCTGCGGCATCGATCCCGGAGGACGCCACGGCGTGGTCGCAGGCCGCGCGCTGGGGCGAGCAGTTGGAGCAACTGGGTGGCGGCCAGGTCACGATTGCGACCGGCAGCGTCGCCGAGTCGGTGTCGCAGCTGGCGGCATCCCACACGGCGGCGCGATCAGCCCTCGCGATTGCGCAAGCGACGGGGCGTACAAACGTGCGCTTCGACCAGCTTGGGCTGGAGCGGGTGATCCTTTCGGTGCCGGCGGAACTGCTGGCCGAACTGGTGGATCACGAACTGGGTGCGCTGATCGCCGCCGACGCCGCTTCTGGATCGGAGCTGTGCGCGACTCTGGAAATGTTCCTGGGCACCGGAAATGCCGCAGACGCTGCCAGGCGACTTTTCATCCACTACAACACGATGAAGCATCGGATGGCGCGGATCTCCGACCTCATCGTCGTTGACCTGCACGACCCACACGCGCGCCTCAAGCTCGCGTTCGCACTGCAAGTGCGCAAGTTCATCGCGTAGACGTTCGGCCTATTAGACCGGCAGGAGTGTTGGGTTAGACGAGGCCGTAAAGCCGGTCGCCCGCGTCGCCCAGTCCGGGCACGATGTAGCCGTGCTCGTTGAGGCGCTCATCGACAGCTCCGAGCACGATGGTGACGTCGCGGCCCTCCATCGCCTTCTCGACAGCGGCAAGACCTTCGGGGGCTCCGAGGATGCAGACAGCGGTCACATCTTCGGCGCCACGGTCAAGCAGGTACTGGATTGCTGCGATTAGCGAACCACCGGTGGCGAGCATGGGGTCGAGCACGAAGCACTGGCGGTTGGACAGGTCATCGGGCAGGCGTTCGGCGTAGGTGTCTGGTTGCAGAGTCTCTTCGTTGCGGATCATGCCCAAGAAGCCAACCTCGGCGGTGGGAATGAGATTGACCATTCCTTCGAGCATTCCGAGTCCAGCACGCAGAATTGGCACCACCAACGGCTTGGGTGAACTGATTGCTACACCCTTTGTGGCTGTGACGGGGGTCTCGATATCGACCTCTTCGACACGCACCGAGCGCGTCGCTTCATACGCCAATAGGGTCACAAGCTCTTCGGTCAGCGCCCGAAACGTGGGTGCTGCAGTGGTCTTGTCCCGCAACACTGTGAGCTTGTGCGTGATGAGCGGGTGGTCGGCAACGTGAACTCGCATAGGCTAAATCTACTTGAGGTCTGGACCAAGGGAGAACAGATCGTGTCACAGTTCGATCAGTGGATGACGCGGGCCATCGCCGAGGCGAAGCTCACGCGCGATTCTGCTGACGTTCCGGTCGCCGCTCTCGTGTTCGATGAGCACGACAATCTCGTCTCCCTCGGGCGCAATGAGCGGGAGCTGACCGGCGACCCCACGGCGCATGCCGAAGTTGTGGCAATCCGGGCTGCTGCGGCCGCGGTCGGATCATGGCGCCTCGAGAATATGACTCTCGTGGTGACTCTTGAGCCGTGCACGATGTGTGCTGGCGCGATTCTGCAGGCGCGCATCCCTCGTGTCGTGTTTGGTGCGTGGGATGAGAAAGCGGGGGCCTCAGGCAGTGTGAACGATCTGCTTCGTGACCGCCGGTTACCGCACAAAGTCGAGGTGGTTTCCGGCATCCGAGCGGCAGAGTGTGCTGCGTTACTCAGCGATTTTTTTGAGGCCCGCCGCTAGGTCTTAGTGCCAGAGCACCGCAATAATAACGTTGGCTACTGCGCCAGCGCCCGCAATGTGCAGCCATGGTAGGGCAACCTTTTCGCTGGTACCGGCGGTGACCGCTTTGCCCTGGCGCGAGCGAGCGACGATCACTGCGACGAGTACGAGCACCGCGATGACTGTCTTCACGGCGATCTTGCTGTTGTTGACGTCACCGTCGCCAGCTTGCAGAACTCCGACCATGGCAAGCCCGGTCACGAGTTGCGTAATTGCACCGATCAGCATTGTTCCGAATGCGAATCCTTTTTTGCGGCTGATCTGGAGAAAGAACGGGCCAATAATTAGTGACAGTCCAAGGATGTGAAAAATGAGAAGAGTGGTTGTGATAGCAGACATAGTGCAGGGTGCTTTCTTTAATCGTTGCCCATGATGACGATCGCATCGGTGGGAGGGGCGGCTTCGGCCGGTCGGCGGTAAACGTCTGGCTCGATGTAGATCACGCGTGCCATTGGCTCGACCGAACGAATCTCATGTTCGACACTGTCAATGCTAGCAGCGACCGAAATAAGCCGGGTTTGGGCACCGAAGTCAATCTTTGCCGCTACCATCAGCTCTTCTGGCCCGAGGTAGAGCGTTTTCATGTGAATGAGTGAGTGAACGTCGGGGTGCGCATTGATGGTGTCGCGGATCAGGTTGCGCTGTTTCACGGTCGCACCTTCACCCACGAGGAGGCTCTTCGTTTCGATGCCGAGAATGATGGCGACGACGATCAGCAGGACTCCAATGGCGATGGTGCCGACGGCATCCCACAGCGAGTCATCGGTGAGGATGGTGAGGCCAACGCCGAAGAGCGCAAACAGCAATCCGATAAGTGCGGCGATGTCTTCCAGCAGTACAACAGGGAGTTCGGGGGCCTTAGCGTGCCGAATGAAGGCGATCCAGCTTTGTTTGCCTCGAACCAGATTCGATTCGCGCACGGCCGTGCGTAGGGAGAACGACTCAAGCACGATTGCAATGATGAGCACTGTGATGGGCAGCCAGGCTTGCTCAAGCGGGTGAGGATTCTGAAGTTTGTTGATTCCCTCATACAGCGAAAAAACGCCACCAATTGAGAACAGGATGATCGAAACAACGAACGCGTAAACATAGCGTTCGCGCCCATAGCCAAAAGGATGTTCGGCATCGGCATGTTTCTTAGCTTGCCGTCCGCCTAACAGCAGGAGGCTCTGATTTCCAGCGTCGGCGACCGAGTGCACACTTTCGGCGAGCATTGCGCTGGAGCCTGAGACAAGAAATGCAATGAACTTTGTGACCGCGATGCCGCTGTTCGCTAGCAACGCCGCAATGATTGCTTTGTTTCCGCCTGACGCGCTCATGGGATCAATCCTAGGATGTTCACGTGACTACTTCTCTTCCCAGCATTGCAATTGTCGGCGCCGGATCAATGGGGGGTGCCATCCTGCAGGGTTTACTTAACCCTTCGGTGACCGTAACCGGGGGTATTCGCGTCACAAATCGTTCTGAAGCAAAGGCTGCTGCGGTGCGCTCAGCGGGAGTTGAGTCGTTTGCCCTTGAGAACGTTCCCGATGGCAATGCGCAGGCTGTTAGGGGTGCGAAGGTCGTGATGCTTGGCGTGAAGCCGCACATGATTCCCGACACTCTCAGCGACCTTGCTCCGTTCCTTGAGCCCGACGCGATCATCATCAGTGTTGCCGCGGGCGTGACGACCACGCGGATGGAGGCAATCGTCGACAACGTTGTGTTGCGTGCCATGCCCAACACTCCCGCGATCGTCGGCAAGGCAGTCACCGGGCTTAGTGCCGGATCGCGTGCCACCGACGATGATCTCGCTATTGGCCGAGCAGTGTTTGAGACTGTCGGCACTGTCATGGAGATACCGGAGTCACAGATTGATGCCCTCAGCACGATTTCCGGCTCGGGGCCGGCCTATGTCTTCTTTATCCTTGAAGAGTTCACGCGCACTGCCGTCGATCTCGGCTTCACCCCCGAGCAGGCACTGATGCTGGTCACCGGAACCTTCGATGGTTCGTTGGCCTTGCTTGCGGCATCCGACAGCAGTCCAGAGCAGTTGCGCAAGCAAGTGACGAGTCCTAAGGGAACCACTGAGCGCGCTGTCGAACAGTTGCAGGCGGCTGACCTTAAGTCGATTTTTGATCGGGCTACAGGCGCCGCGTTAGCACGCGCTCAGGAGCTCGCAGCGGGCTAGAAGCGGCCGTGAAGTGCGCGTGATTGGCGTGAGAGTGAGTCGATGATCACGGCGAGCAACAGTACCGCCCCTGTCACCATGTAGCGCACGGATGAGTCGAGGCTCAGCAGGGTGAGGCCGCTCGAGATTGACTGAATCACAACGATTCCGAGCAGTGCCGACCAGGCACTGCCGCGACCACCAAACAGGCTCGCTCCCCCGATCACCGCCGCCGCAATCGCGGTGAGGTTGGTGTCGCCGCCGCCGCTTCACTGTTGCCGCCCACCGCATAGATCGAGCGATCCCAGCGGGTGCGCTTGAGCGCAAAGTCAACGCCAACGACGAGTACGACGAAGAGCAAGAACATGAGTTGGACGAATTGAACGATCCAGGAGTCAAAGGGGATGTTAATCGAGCCCAACCGGCCGAGCACCCACAGTTGTAGGCCGAGCACGCCGAGGAGTCCGGCGAGGGTGATGACGAAGCTGGGCACACCGAAGCGGGTGAGGAGAAAACCGTAGAACCAGCCGAACACGGCACCGGCGGCCAGTGCGGCGAGGATCGCTAGCGGCAGCGGCCAGTTCAGTTGAGTGAAAGCGACAGCCAAAATTGCTGCTGCGAGTCCGGACAGCGATCCGACGGAGAGGTCAATTTGGGCGAGTAGCAGCACGAGAACCACGCCGAGTGCGATGGTGCCGAGAACTGCACTCTGCATGGCGAGGTTCACGAGGTTGGCGCTCGAGAGGAAGGTGGGGTTCAGAATTTGAAAGATGGTCCAGATGATCGCGAGACCGACGATCACGGGAATTGCCCCCAGATCGCCTCCGGTCACGCAGGTGTTCAATGAGATTCAACACTTCCGCTGTTTGGGCAACGCCGAGGTCCCGGGAGTCGCTTGGATTCGCGAGAGTGACCTCATCACCGTAGTGGGTAATCGTGCCCGACGTGGCCTGATGCACGCCCGCTAGAACCTTCACGAGCGTTGACTTGCCCGCACCGTTGTCGCCAACAATCGCCACAACTTCGCCAGGATAAATATCAAGCGATACATCAACCAAGGCCTGAATCGCACCAAATGACTTGTTCATTCTGCGCAGCGAGAGAATCGGCTCATCGCCTGAGGTAGTCGGAGTGACCTCGGTCATGAGACGCTCGCTTCCTGGCTCGAATCTGTCGTGTGTTTGTGCGCCATCACTGAATCTCCGCCGCCGCGCATGCTCGCACATACTCGGGCGTGCAAATCTGCTCAATCGTATAAAATCCGTCAGCAATCACGGTCTCCATGATGTTGTCGATGGTGACGATCACCGGCGTCAACAGGGTGGTCGGGATGCCATTGGTTTCTTCACTCTGACCCACGAGCGTCTTACCATCGAGCAGGGCAACCGCCTGAGTAGCTGCGATCTCTGCTTCACGCTTGAGATCCTTGTAAATCGTCATGTATTGATCGCCCCCGACAATGCGTTGGATGGCGGTGAGTTCGGCATCCTGACCGGTAACGGTCGGCAGGGGCCGCACGCCTCCCGCCTTGAGCGCAGCGATTGCGCCACCCGCGGTCGCATCATTTGCGGCATAGACGCCGACGAGGCTGTCACCGAACTGGGTGATTTGGCTCGCCATCCATTCTTGGGCCGTGTCTGGACTCCAGTCGGGGGTGTCAAACTCGGCAACCACGGTGAAGGCGCTGCCGATCAGTCGGTCATAGGAAATCACGGGAACCTTGTATCTTTGCGCGGAAGCAACGATTGTTACCGCAGCAGATGAATCCACAGGATCGAGGACGAGCACACTGATGCCTTGCGCAAATGCGGACTCTGCCTGCTGCTGCTGTTTCGCCGGATCCTGATCAGCGTTGGCATAAACAACCTCACACTCGGGGCACAGCTCAGTAATTTTGGCCTCAAAGAATGGGCGATCGTAGGCCTCGTAGCGTGCGGTCTTTGATTCGGGCAAGAGCAACGCAATCCTTCACTCCGCGCCGGCACCATTCGCACCGACATTCGCGCATCCGCTCAGGAGCAGCACAAGAAACATTAATGACGCGACGACCCTGATTGTTTTCGTAGACCGGGTGATGGTCATGAGGGGACAGCCGAAGGTGTCGCCGAGTTTGCACCAATCGTGAGCTGGTCAATGGCAAAGGAAATCGAGCCCAACAGTTCGGTTCGCGCGCCCAACTGGCTTTGCACCAGATCGGGTGCTCGTTCGGGGCCAACGATGACTGCCCGCTCCATTGCGTGTCGCATGGGCCCGAGCAACAGTTCGCCCGCCTGTGACAGTTCGCCGCCCACTGCAATGCGCTCGGGATCAAAAATGTTGCAGAGGTTTGCCGCCGCAATGCCCAGGTGGCGGCCAGCGTCAGCAATTGCCCGGATGCTCGCAGCATCGCCCGCGATTGCTTTCACCACAACATCGTGCAGTTTGAGTCCACGGCGCCCAGCCCGCACCGACTCGATAATGGCTTGGCCGCCGACCAAGGTTTCGAGACATCCGCGGTTTCCACAGCGGCAGAGTGCACCGTCTTCGTTGAGTACCATGTGGCCGAATTCACCAGCGCTGCCATTGTGGCCGCGATACACGGCGCTATTCAGGATGAGCCCGGCACCGACGCCCTCATCGACGCTGATGTAAAGAGAGTTCGGTTTGCCCCGCAGGGCTCCGGTACGGAACTCAGCGAGTGCCCCCATGTTCGCGTTGTTGTCGACAAACACCGGACTGTTGAGTCGGATGCCCAAAGATTCGGCAACGGGCACGCCATCCCAGCCGCGCATAATACCGGTGCGCGCGATGAGACCGCTGGTCAAATCCATGGGAGCAGGCATTGCCAGTCCCACGGCAAGAATTTCGTCGTGGGTGGCGTCGACCGATTCGAGCATGTCGGTGATCAGTTGTGCGGCTCGATTGAGTTCGTTGTCCGCACGGTGGTCTTTTGCCAACGGCATGTGCTGCTCAGAAATCACGGTGTGCGCCACATCGGAGAGAGCTACGCGCATGTGACGTTCCGAGAAATGCACCCCGGCGACCAGCCCAAGCGCACGAGCCAGGGTCACTTGGTGTGCGCGTCGACCGCTGCGGGTGCTGGGGTTCGTCGCCAGCACCCCGGCCGCAGCAAGCTCTTTGACAATATTGGAGACAGTCGCCGGTGACAGGCCAGTGATGCCGGCTAATTCAATCTGTGTGAGCCCACCGTGATGCTTGACAGCGTCGACAATGCGAGCGCGGTTCGCTTCGCGGAGCGAAGATTGCGACCCCGGGGTCGCCCGTATTTTGCTCACGGATTCAAGATACAGGTAGGGGATGCCAGATAATCAGTCCGCAAGAAGGCTCAAGTCGCTAGGGTTGCGAACTTCTCGATGTTTTCTGAATTGCCGCTAACGATCACGAGATCATGATTCGAGATCACCGTCTCGGGCGTCGCATAGGTGAATTCCTTGCCAGGCGACTTCACACCGACCACGGTAATTCCGTATTTGCGCCGTACTTGAGATTCGCTGAGAGGGAGACCACGAATCGGCTTCGGCGGATACATCTTGACGATGGCGAAGTCATCATCGAACTCGATGAAGTCCAGCATCCGACCCGACACTAAGTGGGCAACGCGCTCACCGGCCTCAGCCTCGGGGTAGATCACGTGGTTGGCACCAATGCGATTCAAGATTTTGCCGTGTGAACGACTGATGGCCTTCGCCCAAATTTGCGGAATCTTGAGGTCAACGAGGTTAGCTGTGATGAGCACGCTTGCCTCAATCGAGGAACCAACGGCTACGACTGCGATAGAGAAGTCTTCGGCGCCGATCTGGCGCAGCGCATCGATGCTGCGCGCATCCGTCTGCACGGCGTGGGTGACGCGCTCAGACCATTTCTGTACGAGGCCGAGGTCTTCATCGACTGCGAGTACTTCGCGATCGAGGCGCTGTAGTTGGCCGGCAGCACCCGCTCCAAAGCGGCCGAGTCCGATAACGAGTACCGGCGCATTGTGTGCGATCTTGTCAACCAACGATTGGCCTCTCTTCTGCTCTCGTGAACAACTGACGGCGCTGACTGGCCGCAAGGGCTGCCGCCAGAGTAACCGTTCCCACGCGTCCTGCCCACATTGTGGCGGCGAGGATGTACTTGCCGCTGTCGGGAAGCGACTCGGTGAGCCCGGTCGAGAGCCCAGTTGTCGCAAAGGCCGAGATCACGTCAAAGAGCACTCGATCAAGTGGTTCTTTGGTGATTTGCAGGATCGCGACGGTCGAGATGGCGACGATGGTGGCACCCCACAGCGTGACGCTCACGGCCAATCGCAGCACGTCGGTAGGAATCCGACGATCGAAAGCGTGCATGTCATTGTCACCGCGGGCTTCGGCGAGAGCCGCCAAGAACAGCACGGCGAGAGTGGTGACCTTGATGCCACCAGCGGTAGATGCCGAACCGCCACCCACAAACATCAGCATGTCGAATACGAGCAGCGTTGACCCATTGAGCTCATTGATATCGATGGTCGAGAAGCCGCCCGAGCGCGTCATCGTCGACAGGAATGTGGATGTCAGGGGC
>TARA_R110002051_G_scaffold2956_1_pt1 | contig 27783 bp, 16 predicted proteins | sample TARA_R110002051 | Tara Oceans TARA_R110002051 (sample SAMEA4397023) | marine metagenome | biome: Polar Biome; feature: [MES] marine water layer (ENVO:01000295) within the mesopelagic zone...; material: water (ENVO:00002006), including particulate matter (ENVO:01000060) such as......
GTCGGGGCTATGCAACTTAAAAAAGCCTTCAATTAGTCACAAAATCACTAATTTTCGCTTCAATCCAAAAAGTTTAAACCACTTCAATTCTATAAAAATACTTAGATACCATTTACCATTTGAAATTACCGTAATAAAACGCCCTTTATTCCTTTCTTCTTTATTATAAAAAGAAACCGTAACTAAGGCTATGCTTTATTTTTCTAATTTGAGTAAAGAAAAAAATCATCGTTTTCTTTTACAGAAATGTCAAATAATAACTGGTATTAGTTTTCGCGTGCAAAGATATATTTTTTAATTTAAAAATAAAGTTGTTTTTAGAGCTTTTTTGGAACAAAAAAACACCTTCATATTGAAGGTGTTTTTAATATATTAATTTGAATTTATTTTATGGTAGTTGAGCTGAGTAAATGGTACCGTAATTACTTGCTTTAGCAACATTTCCAGATGCCATAAAGTTTGACCCAAAAGAGGCGTCAATAGCTTCTAAAAATTTGTTGGCCATAAAAGCATAACCTCTAGCATTAAGATGGATGCCATCTAAACTAACAGCACCACCGGTAACTAAATCAGCTGTTAAATTAAAACCATCAAAATCTATACCTGTACTTGCTATTTCGGTAAGTATAGCGTTAAGATCTACTAATGCTATATTTTCATTTGAATTAGCTACAGCTGCTATGGTACTATTATAAGCATCAGTTGCTGTTTTAATACTTGCCAATTCATCCGTATCTAAAGCGTCTTTGTCATCAATACCATTAACAGCAGCTATAACCAAACCTGCTTGTTGTGCTGTAGGCGTTCCTCCAGATTGAAGAATACCTAGAACTTGTAGAACTTGAGGCGTGAGAGCTACAGTACCATAACCTTGGGCTAAAGCTGCTCGATCAATAGTTAATAATAGTAACTCATCTTCTGTCATTTGTCTGAAACCTAAAGGATTTGATTGTGTTACTGGAACATCAATGATCCATCTATTAGGGCCTTCATTAAATGTAATAGCGTATTGAGTGGCTAAAGCTTGTGCTTGAGCCAAAGGAACACCTTGTAAAACTGCACCCTGTAAAAATATACCACTAACTGCTTGAAAAACACCAGTTAATTGTGCAGCAGTCCCAGCATCTAAAACTAGAGCATTGTTTGGAACGGTTGTAAAATAGGGTAAATCAGTTATATAAGGTACATTAGTTACAGCTCCTTTTGCACCAGTATCAGTTAATGCACTTACTATTCCATCAAATACTTGTCCAAAAACGCTTGGATCAGTTATGTCATTAAATCCATAAGTTGCAGGGTTAAAATTACCTGTTTGATCCATTCCAATACCACCAGATGTAGCATATGCTAAAACATCGTTTCCTCCTAATTCAGAAAGGGTAAAAAACGTTGGACTTTGACTAATAGCATCTCCTAGCATTGTGGCACTTGCTGATGTAGCCATTCTTCCAAAATAGGGGTTTAAACTGCCATATCCAGAAAAAGTTACATGAAAACTTTTAGCTCCAGGTACGCCAACATTATTAAAAGTACTTCCTAAATTAACTGAAGCATCTGTTGTAATTGGTGGAACAGGAGCGCCAATACTTGCAAAAAACTCATTTAATCTCTGAGGCCCAGATCCATTAAATATTAATCTGTAAGCGGCAACGGGAGTTGTACCAACCACCATGCCTCCTGTGTTATCATTCATTAAAGGTTGTGTAAAATTACCACCACCAGCTTTAGCAAATTCTTTGGCTAAAATACTAGGAAATGAGTTTTCTTGACTTGCCTTAAATAAAGCTCCATCTGAATATCCGGCTGTAAACGAAGCGCCTATTGATACATAATTTGAAAAATCTGCTGAACCAGAAATTAATTCTGGTAAAACGACTTCTTCTGGTAAAATATTATCTTCTTCACTACAAGAAAGGACACTTATAAGGAGAAGTAAAAGGAATATATATCGAGTTGTTTTCATAATTAATTTTATAAGTTGTTAATTGTCCATGACAGGTAGTACATAGACCCAATCAAACCTGTTCCCACGGCAGTGAAATATTCATCACCAAAAAGATTCGATGCTCCTGCTTTAAAAGTCGATTTTAATGATGGTACTCTGTAATTGATTTGAGCATCCATAACATGGAAAGCAGGAACTGCTCCAGTTGCAAACGAGGCTTCCCACACATAATTATCACTCCATCTCCAAGCTACATTAAATCCGAAATTTTTAAATAATTCTGTATTACCAAAAGAGGCTTTTACTTTATGCTCAGGCGTATTAAAGTTTGTTTGTGTGTTTGGATTTGCAACTCTATCGAAATCTAATTTTGTAAATGTATAGTTCGTTTCAAAATCAAAATTTCCAAATACTTTAGCACTTACACCTATAGCCGCACCATAAGAACTTACATCTGCTGTCGCGTTTGTATAAGCTCTAAACGCTTGAAAATCTGAATTTGCTATGGCAGCTATAGCTAGTGGTGTTGTATTAGGAAGTTGTTGGGTTAATTGAACATCTCCATAAAAAGGGTTCACAACATCTCTAGTGGCAAGAAAATCTTTGTATTGGTTTAGATACGTACTAAAATCTACAATAAATTTATCGATTTTTCCTCTGTAGCCTATTTCAAAAGAACTTACTTGCTCTGGTTTTACAAGGCCTATATTTGCAATTTGCAAATCGGCAGGGTTTCTAGACACACCAAATGCTGTTACCGAGCTTCTTGTGAAAGAGTTGTTATAAGCGCCTGCACCATTAAAAGTTAAGCTGTTGCTACCAATAATAGCTTGTCCTGTTGTAGAAAGACCATTACCAGCACTTACGGTTTTGCTAAATCTTTCAGGATTATCTGCAGCACCACCAATTAAAACAATAGGGCCTACGTTGAAACCGATGTATAAGGCTTGCGTATCTGGATTTCTAAAACCAGTTTGAAATGAGGCTCTAATATTATGGTTTTCATTTTCTCCTATATTGTATCCTAAAGATATTCTTGGAGATAAAAAGGCGTCAAAAAGTTGTGATTTATCATAACGAAGCGATGCTGTTAATTTTAAACGATCATCTTCTAAAAATTTCTTTTGAAGTTGTGTATATAAACCAACTTCAGAGTAATAAATTTCACTTAGCCTATCTGTGTAAATAGCGCCTGAGGAATTTAAAACATATTGTCTGGCCGAACCTCCAACTTGGATTTCAGCAAAATCGGTTAGATGGCTAAAATTATAGTTAGCATCGGCATGATAAATTTTAGATTCACTTTTTAATTGACTTCCCGTTAAAACATCGGGGTCACTAGTTACTTTGTTGAAAGCATTTATAAACTCGGGTGTACCTGGTTCAAACCTTCCTGTATCGGCAGCAGCTCTTGCCGCTGCATGAGCTTGTTCAGCTGTTAAACCACCAAGTGTTCCCTCAATAAATGCTCCTGCGTATTCACCAAACCACTGGTCATCTGATTTCCATTGTCTGTTCAAATTAACGCCTGTAAAAACCATATCATAGGAATCCCCTCCATTATCGGCAGTTAGGTATCCTCTAACAAAGAAGTTTTTGTTTTTTATTTCCAATTTATGTTGTTGAAGGAAAAAATTCTTAATTTGGTATCTATTAGAACCTTGGTATATAGTTGATCCAGACCCAATTTTACCTACATATTGAATTTCAAAATCGTTTTCCCAAGGACGGAAATATAAGCCCCAATCTGCTTTAATACTTTTAGCATCATAATTTGTTAAATCTGCTTCATCATAACCTGTTCTACTTACATTTACATCGGGCACTAAATTAGCAAGTGCTGGGTTTGGTAATCGAGCTAGAAAATCAGGACTGCTTTTAACCCTACTGAGGTTTGTTGAAACTAGATCTCCATATACATTTATACCATCATAATCAATATCATTTGCCCTAGTGCTACCCGGTTTAACGAACGTGCTGTTTCTATCTTTTCCTCTCGTGTCGTTTGCAGCCCAGTCTGTACCCTGCAAATAACTAAAGTTTATTTTTGCAGCAAATTTATCGCTGAATTTATGTGCAGCTCTAATACCATAATCTTTATACTCGTTATCCCCTGCGGTCTCTTGTGATGTTAATCCTTGTTTATAATAAGCACTTATACCTGTATGATCAAAAGCACTTTTACTTCGCATAAATAAAATACCATTAAAAGCATTTGCACCGTATAGTGCTGAAGATGCTCCTGGAAGTAATTCTACACTTTGCACATCAGTTTCTATCATTCCTAATAAGTTCCCTAATGCAAAGTTAAGTGTTGGTGCTGCATTATCCATACCATCAACCAATTGCATAAAGCGTGTATTGGCGAATGTGGCGAAACCTCTTGTATTAACAGATTTGAATGTTAAACTGTTTGTATTAACATCAACACCTTTTAAGTTTTCCAAACCATCATAAAACTCTGCAGATGCCGTGTTTTTAATGTCTTTTAATCCGAAACGCTCAATGGTTACTGGCGATTCGAAAACACGCTCTGGTGTTCTAGAGGCAGAAATAACCACTTCATCCAAAGAAGTTCCTTCCTTAAGAACAAAGTTTAATACTTGATTGCTTCGGGTAACTTGAATGGTCATGGATTCAAATCCAACACTACTTGCTTGAACAGAAAATGGTGGATTTTGATTGTAGGTAAGCGCAAAGTTACCATCAAAATCAGTAACGGTTCCTGTTGAGGTGCCCATAACGATAATATTTGCTCCAGGAATGGGTTGACTGTTATCATCTACAACAGAACCAGTAATTGTTGTTTGTGAGAAAGAAGCACTACAAAACAACAATAGTAAAAATGGGAGAATTGTTTTCATCTTTAGAGTAGCAATATATGTATATAAAATATGACTTGCACATAAAAATATAAAAAAATTATGCACGCATAGTACTTTTTAACAAAAAAGAATCTGTTTTATTAAGTATTTAGTAAAAAAAATGTTGAAATATGAGATTTTGTCATATTTCAACATTTTAAAAGTTGTTTTGAATTATAAGTTTGTTTTATTCTACAGTAACAGATTTTGCTAAATTTCTGGGTTGATCTACATTTTTATCCAACAATACGGCAATATGATATGATAATAGTTGTAACGGAATAGTAGTTAATAATGGTGAAAGCGAATCTAATGTTTCTGGAACTTCAATAACGTGGTCTGCTAAATCCCTAACTTGTGTATCACCTTCAGTAACAATCCCAATTATTTTACCTTTTCTGGATTTTATTTCTTGGATATTGCTCACCACTTTTTCATAATGCCCCTTTTTAGTTGCAATTACAACAATAGGCATATTTTCGTCAATTAGGGCAATAGGGCCATGTTTCATTTCTGCAGCAGGGTATCCTTCGGCATGTATATATGAAATTTCCTTAAGCTTTAAAGCGCCCTCTAAAGCTACGGGGAAGTTGTAACCTCTTCCTAAATAAAGAAAATTAGTAACGTCTTTATAGATATCGGAAATCATTTTAATGTGTGCATCAGACTCTAAGGCTCTTTCTATTTTACCTGGAATCATTTCTAATTCTAAAAGATGCTGACGGAAATCGGAACTACTAATAGTGCCTTTTGCTCTAGCTAAACGTAAAGCTATTAGAGTTAAAACAGTAATTTGAGTAGTAAACGCTTTTGTTGAAGCTACTCCAATCTCTGGTCCAGCATGGGTGTAAGCCCCCGCATCTGATTCTCGTGCTATAGACGAACCAACTACATTACAAACACCAAATACAAAAGCCCCTTTAGATTTTGCTAATTTAATAGCGGCAAGTGTATCTGCCGTTTCCCCTGATTGTGAGATGGCTATTACAACATCATTTTCAGTAATTACTGGGTTTCTATATCTGAATTCTGAGGCATATTCTACTTCAACGGGTATTCTTGCTAAATCTTCAAAAATATATTCAGCAACTAAGCCTGCATGCCACGAAGTACCGCAGGCAACAATTATAATACGGTTGGCATTAAGAAACCTTTTCATGTTATCTTCAACACCTGCCATCTTTATAATAGCTTCATGTCGCAACAACCTACCACGATATGTGTCTTTAATGGCTTTTGGCTGTTCGTGTATTTCTTTGAGCATAAAGTGATCATAACCACCTTTTTCTATTTGCTCTAAATTAATCTGGAGCTCTTGAACATAGGTATCAACTAAAGAATCGTCCTTAATTTTTCTAACTTTTATACCTTTATGAAATCTTATAACCGCCATTTCCTCATCTTCCAAATACACTGCATTTTTAGTGTATTCTAAAAAAGGAGACGCATCACTAGCAATAAAAAATTCATCTTCATTTTCACCAATACCAATAGCTAAGGGGCTTCCTAAACGAGCCACAACAACTTCTTCTGGTTTGTTTTTATCGAAAACAGCTATGGCATAAGCTCCAATAACCTGGTTTAAGGCAATTTGTACAGCTTTACCTAGTTTTACATTTTCTTTCTTTTTTACATCTTCAATTAAATTGATAAGGACTTCGGTATCCGTATCAGAATGAAATGTATAGCCTCTGGAAATTAATTCTTGTTTAAGAGATTCATAATTTTCAATGATACCATTATGAATAATCACTAATTCACCTGAGTTCGATACATGTGGGTGTGAGTTAATATCGTTAGGAACGCCGTGTGTTGCCCAACGTGTGTGGCCTATACCTACATTGCCGGTTTTTGTGATTTCTTTTTCTATGCGCGCCTCTAAATCAGCAACTTTTCCTTTGGTTTTTGAAACTTTAAGATCAGTACCATCAAACAATGCGATACCGGCACTATCATAACCTCTATATTCTAAGCGTTTAAGGCCTTCTATTATAATGGGGTAAGCTTCTCTATGACCAATGTATCCTACAATTCCACACATAATGTTTTATTTTGATTTTGGGGTTTTTTAATTCAGAGCAAATATGTGAAATAAATACTAATGAATAAGAATTATTATATGAATGCCTTATTTTATACGATAAAAGTCATTTTCTTATTAAAAAAAGTACTTTTATCGTATAAACTCAAGCTAAGTGTTTAATTTCCTTTAGGTTCTGTAAGATATATTTTTAATTTCATCCTCTTATCCTCATCTGTAGTATTTGTGCCATAAATTATTGTGCCTCTTGGGCTTAATAGAGCTGCAGCAGGAATTCCTGTAACGCCAACCTCACTTTCTAAAATTCTTGAAATGTTTGTATAGTTAACATTTGTTGATAAGACTAAACCTATTTTTGTGTTAGTAGAATCTTTAAGTAAAATGTTTTTTATATGCTCAGTTAAACGGATTTTATATTTAAAATTATTTTTGTCGTCTTCAAATCGTTGCCCTAAGCTTATAACTTTAGAACTAAGAGCCTGTTGTGCGTTTTCTGTTGGGTCAATAAGGTAATCAATAGTAGGAATATTATTCTTTATATCGTAAGCATAAACTCTATCGAAAGTACTATAATCGTTATCATTCGCATCTTTTGGAAACGTTTCCATAATTTCATCTTCATGAACTATTAGTTGTACCTCATTAATTATTTTCCTTAGAATAAAATCACCAGTATTATTTTCTTTTAAATAATCACCATTACCGTCAGGTATTCTATATTCATTTATAAAATCTTGTAAAGCATCTTCGTCTTCAAATAAATTTACCACAGCCATTGAGCCCTCAATACCCTTTAAATATAATTTTTCATCTCCTAAGTCTTTATTCCCGTTTTGTAAGGTTACTAGATTATAATCATTTATAAATGTATTTAACCTATTTCCTGTAAAATTTAGAGTGTATGTGGATTGTGTTCTAGCATCCGTTTCACCTGATGTGTAGTTAATAGAAATGTTAGCAGTTGAAGATGCTAAATTAATTAATACCATATTACCATCAGTTCCTATAGATTCAGCCTTGAAATAAAGACCTCTAAAGTAATTTTTAAAGTTGTTAGGATTGCTTAACACAGGGTCATCTTGTTTGCTTATAATGGTATTTGTCCAATATAACTTATCCTCATCCGTATCTAAAACTATTCTGTAAGCAGGTACAGACCTTGTAGTTACTTCATCATTACCAGTACCTGTAGTTATAACAATAGCTTCTGCACTTGGGATAAATTCAGGGTCTTCATAAATTGTAGCGACAATATGATCATCAAAATTTACTACACTAGTACCTGTGAGTGCAGAGTTTAAGGAGCTGTTTGCATTAGAATAATAATTTTGAGCTGTATTCAGTTCAGAATTAGGATCAAAATCCCTTAAAAAATAATTATTTTGATAAATTGTGAGTTTAATGGGTGTTGTTGCATCTCCATATAAAGAATCTAAAGCGTATGTAGCATTACCATCATCATCAACTCCAATTTGGGTACTAAAATATGGTATGTTTATTATTACTTCATCGATTTCTGGATTAACGCCAAAATTTGGATTAAACAAAGCTGGTGTTACTTGAGTTACAATGCTAGCCGTGGTTAATCCAAAAGCAGGATCGTTAAACACGCCAAGTAAGTTTGATGCCAAACCATTAATTTGTAATGAATCTAGTTTTTTATTATAGGCAACAATAGGAATATCAAGGTTGTTAGTTTCAAAATTAGAATTCTCTTTACCTAAAACATCGCTTTCTATAATACTAAAATCTTTATCACAAGCGATAAAAGAAACCATAAGTAATAGAAAAATACTAGGTAGTTTAAGGGCTTTAATTGTCTTTTTCATACGTAAATCAAATGAATAATGGGTTTTAGCTTAAAACCTCAGTGTTAAAAAATTCTGTATAAGCTTCACCAAATTCATCTTTGCTTTTGTACTCTAAAATAGGTTTGTTTGATGCTTTTATGCAGGCATCCAGTTCTTCGGTCATGTGTTCAGAGCCTATAATTAATGCGTCAGAATATTCAATAGCAACCTTCATTAAGTTATTATATGTTGGTTCTTTAAGCATGCTAATAGCGTCTTCATTTATGTTGTCAAATTTAACTTTATTTATCATATCTTTATTTAACGTATTGTTAAAACTTTGATTGTAAATAGAGGTCACAATTTTACTTTCGTTAAATAAAGGTTCGTCTTTATAATATTCTTTTAAGTAAACGGGAAGTAATGCTGCCAACCAACCATGCACGTGAATAATATCAGGCGACCAGTTTAATTTCTTAACGGTTTCAATAACACCTTTTGCGAAAAAAATAGCACGTTCGTCGTTATCAGAAAACAATTCACCATCCTCATCGGTTAAAGTGGCTTTTCTTTTAAAGTACTCATCATTATCGATAAAATAAACTTGAATACGTTCTTTAGGAATAGATGCTACTTTAATTATAAGTGGCATATCCAAATCGTTAATCACTAAATTTATTCCAGAAAGCCTTATTACTTCGTGTAGTTGATGTCTTCTTTCATTAATATTCCCGTATCGAGGCATGAAGATTCTTATTTGTCCGCCTTGTTGGTTTACTAGTCTTGGTGCTTCAAAAGACATGGATGAAATCTCGGTTTCTGGCAAATAAGGTACTACTTCAGATGATACGTATAATATCCTCTTATCTTTCATATGTTTGTTTTTGTTGACTTGTTATGGTCGTGTATGTAACAGGCAATAATTTATTTCCTTTTAAAAGAAATACTATTGTGTTTGTTACTTAAAATGGTATTTCATTTAAGAAATCAAAATAAAAAACACGCAAAAGTACAAAATTTTATGCAGTTTCACTGTAAAATATTAAGTTTGCACGCGTTAATTTTTTATTAAAAAGTGGAATTTTACACAGAAAAACAACAACTTAAAGCGGTTATTGATGCTTTAAAAGTGAAAGAATTTACTATCGGATTAGTTCCTACCATGGGTGCATTGCACGAAGGCCATTTAGAGTTGGTTAAAAAAGCCCTTACAGATAACAACTATGTTGTGGTAAGTGTTTTTGTAAATCCAACACAATTTGATAATAAAAATGACTTAAAGAAATACCCCAGAACTTTAAACCAAGATGTGGATTTATTAAAAACCGTAAGTAGAGATAAAATCTTGGTTTACGCACCTACGGTTGATGCTATTTATGAAGGTGAAATTAAGGCTGAAAATTTTGATTTTGACGGGTTGGAATTTGAAATGGAAGGTAAATTTCGTAACGGTCATTTTGACGGGGTTGGTACTATTGTAAAACGTTTTTTTGAAATTGTAAAACCGCACAAAGCGTATTTTGGTAAAAAGGATTTTCAGCAATTAGCAATAATTAGAAAGTTAGTTGAAAAACAACACATTCCAGTAACTATTGTGGGTTGTAAAATTCATCGTGAAACCAATGGTTTAGCCATGAGTTCTAGAAACACAAGATTAAAACCAGAATATAAAAAAGCATCCCCTTTCATTTACAAAACCTTAAAAACTGCCAAAACAAAATTTGGCACAAAAAGTGCTGATAAAGTAGCGGAATGGGTTGAAAGTCAGTTTTCTAATCACGATTTATTAAAACTAGAATATTTTATTATTGCAGATGCTGATACACTAAAACCAGTTAAACGAAAATTAAACAAAAAAAAGTATAGAGCGTTTATAGCTGTATATGCAGACGATATTAGATTGATTGATAATATCGCATTAAATTAATTATCTTTGCTGCATGCAAATTCAAGTCGTAAAATCTAAAATTCACAGAGTAAAATGCACCGGTGCAGAACTCAATTATATTGGTAGTATTACCATTGATGAAGATTTAATGGATGCCGCCAACATTATACAAGGAGAAAAAGTTCAAATTGTAAATAATGATAATGGCGAGCGTTTAGAAACCTATTGTATTCCCGGGCCACGTACAAGTGGCGAAATAACCTTAAACGGGGCTGCCGCCAGAAAAGTGTCAGTTGGCGATACACTTATTTTAATCACTTATGCGTTTATGGATATTGAAAACGCTAAAGTTTTTAAGCCTTCCTTGGTTTTTCCTGATGAAGCAACAAACTTATTGAAATAGACTTTTCAAGCCCATAATGGGCATTAAACAAATAAAAACCATCACACATCAAGATAATTATGCTTTAATTAAGAGCGGTTTGTGAAATTTTAGTCAGATGGAAATCAAAATAAAGAGCATATTAAAAATCACACTCCCATTATTATTGGGAGTTTTTTTGGTCTGGTATTCACTATCTCAAATTTCTATTGATGAGTTGGTTGCCTACTTTAAAAAGGCAGATTATGCTTGGATAGTACTAGGTATTTTTCTAGGGCTTTTAAGTCATTTATCACGTGCTTACCGGTGGCGGTTTCAGCTAGAGCCAATGGGGTATAATATTAAATTAGGCAATAGCATTATGGCAGTTTTTGCTACCTATTTAATAAACTACACAATACCCAGGGCAGGAGAAGTTGCCAGAGCTTCAATACTTACAAATTATGAAGGTGTGCCTTTTGAAAAAGGATTTGGCACCATCGTAGCCGAACGCATTGCCGATATGCTAGTAATGTTAGGTATAATGACTGTAACACTTTTTCTTCAATTCGATTTTATTTACGGGTTTTTAGTTGAGACATTTAATCCTACAAAACTATTAATTGCCGCTGTAATAGGATCTGTTTTAATGATTTTTGTTATTAGATTTATAAAAAAAGGACGATCAAAACTGGCTTTAAAAATTAAAACATTTGTTAACGGTTTAGTTGAAGGCGCACTTAGTATTTTTAAAATGAAAAAGAAGTGGGCATTTATATTCCACACCTTGTTTATTTGGGCCATGTATTTGCTTATGTTTTATGTTACCTCATTTTCATTGGAGCAAACTCAAAACATTCCTTTTGCAGCTATTTTAATAGGATTTATTGCTGCTAGTTTTAGCATCGCAGCTACCAATGGTGGTATTGGCTCGTATCCTGAAGCCATTGTTTTGGCGTTTACACTTTTTAATTTACCAGAAGAGCCAAGTCGTGCTTTTGGTTGGATTATGTGGGCTTCACAAACACTTATGATTATTATCCTTGGCGGATTATCTCTTATTTATTTGCCTATTTTTAATAGAAAAAAGTAGAACTTTCACGTTTTATAGTGTCGCTTTATTTCATACCTTGCTGCTATTAAAATATCAAATCATTCTAAAATGAAAAAATCACTTATTTTCTTTTTATTCCTTTTATATTCTTTAAATGGTGTTGAAGCTCAAGTTAAATATGAGACGTTTCAATCTTCAAAACTAGGCGAAGAGCGTCAATTAAAAATCCAATTACCACGAGGTTATGGTAATAATGAAGATAAAAGTTACCCGCTTTTTATAGTTTTTGATGGCGATTATTTATTTGAAGCAGTAGCAGGAAATGTTGATTATTACTCGTATTGGGAAGATATGCCAGAGTCCATTGTAGTTGGGATTAATCAAATTGACAATCGTTTTGATGATACTATGTATTCTGAACAAAACTCATTACCTATTGAAACTGGTGCAGCTTTTTTTGAATTTATTGGTATGGAGTTAATTCCGTATATAGAAAAAACATACAGAACAGCTGGTTTTAGAGTTGCTGTTGGCCATGGTGAAACCGCAAATTTTATTAATTATTTTTTATTAAAACCCCAGCCTTTATTTAAAGGCTATGTGTCTGTTAGCCCAGAATTAGCGCCTAATATGTTGGATTATGTTCCAGAGGTTTTGGGTAGGGTAGATTCTAAATTCTTTTATTATTTAGCAAATACAAATAATGATCCTTCGTCAATAAAAGAAATGACCAACGCATTGAATAAAGATATTTCGGCTATTGATAATCAGAACTTGTTTTACAGTTTTAATAGTTTTGAAGGGCCATCACATTACTCGGTGCCAACACACGCTATTCCAAATGCTATTGAAAATATTTTTCAAGTCTTTCAACCCATTTCAAAAAAGGAATATAAAGATGTTATTCTTGAATTGGAAATATCTCCAGTACTTTATCTTCAGGAAAAATATCAAACAATTAATGATTTATTTGGTATAGATAAGCAAATATTAATTAATGATTTTAAAGCGATTTCTGCAGCTATAGAAAAGAATGAAACTTTTGAATATTATGAAGAATTAGGGAAAATGGCTAGGAAACAATACCCAGAAACGCTTTTAGGAGCTTACTATTTAGGTCGTTTTTACGAAGAAACAGGAGAGTCCAAAAAAGCAATGCGTACCTATCAATCTGCTTATACATTAAAAGAAATAGCAGGAATAACAAAAGATGAGGTGCTCGAAAAAGCCGATTTAATTAAAGAAGATTTCGGATACTAATTTAAATTTAAAAACGGAATTAATTCCTCTCCTTTGGAGAGGTTAGGAGAGTTATATGGCGAAAGTAAAAACGACGTTTTTTTGTCAGAACTGTGGCACTCAATTTGCTAAATGGCAAGGGCAATGTAATGCCTGTAAAGAATGGAATACTATTGTAGAAGAGCTTATTCAAAAATCAGAAAAGAGTGATTGGAAAACCCCAACTACACAAACTAAAAGAGCTTCAGTTCCATTGCGAATTAATGAAATAGACAATTCTAAGGAAGCCCGATTAGATACTTTTGATGGCGAATTTAATCGCGTTTTAGGTGGCGGAATTGTTCCCGGGTCGTTAACGCTTTTAGGCGGTGAACCCGGAATTGGCAAAAGCACATTGCTGCTTCAAATAGCTTTAAAGCTACCTTATAAAACGCTTTATGTTTCAGGTGAGGAAAGCCAGAAACAAATAAAAATGCGTGCAGAACGCATTAATCCAAATAATAGCAATTGCTACATTCTTACAGAAACAAAAACACAAAATATTTTCAAGCAGATCGCTGCGCTTCAACCAGACATTGTTATAATTGACTCTATACAGACTTTACACAGTGATTATATTGAATCATCTTCAGGAAGCATTTCCCAAATTAAAGAATGTACTACAGAGCTTATAAAGTTTGCAAAAGAAACAGCAACCCCCGTTCTGTTAATTGGTCATATTACTAAAGACGGAAACATTGCTGGCCCTAAAATTTTAGAACATATGGTAGATACGGTTTTGCAATTTGAAGGCGACCGCAACCATGTTTTTAGAATTTTAAGAGCACACAAAAACCGTTTTGGCTCTACTAATGAACTAGGTATTTACGAAATGCAAGGGTCTGGTTTGCGTGAAGTTTCAAATCCTTCTGAGATTTTAATTTCTAAAAAAGACGAAGAATTATCCGGAAACGCTATTGCGGCAACTTTAGAAGGTATGCGGCCGCTGATGATAGAGGTTCAAGCCTTAGTCAGTACAGCGGTTTACGGTACGCCACAACGAAGTGCTACAGGTTTTAATGCAAAACGACTAAATATGCTATTGGCAGTTCTAGAAAAAAGGGCAGGTTTCCGTTTGGGTGCTAAGGATGTGTTTTTAAATATTACTGGCGGTATTACTGTTGATGACCCTGCTATAGATTTGGCTGTTGTAGCATCTATTTTATCTTCAAATGAAGACGTTGCTCTTCAAAAAGATTTTTGTTTTGCTGCGGAAGTTGGGCTTTCAGGAGAAATTCGTCCAGTACAACGTGTAGAGCAACGTATTTTAGAAGCTGAAAAACTAGGTTTTTCTACTATTTTTGTGTCTAAATACAATAAAATTTCAATTAAAAATACGGTTATTAAAATCCATTTAATTTCTAAGATTGAAGATTTGGTTGGTGTTATAGTCTAATTATAATATGGGGTTAAAATAACTAAATAATTGAAAAATAGGAATTTAATAATTTAACATGTAGTATCTTTCACATAAAAACGTCATGTTTTTTAACCGTTTTATTCGCTTTTGGTGTTTTTAAATACGCTTTTAGTCGAACTTTTATAACACTTAATCGAAAAAAAATAGTCTTTTAGTTGTTGCTTTCATCTAAAAATTTTATTTTAGCCCTGTAATTGTTTAGAGTTAATGAATTCTAAAAATTTACAAACTCCCTCAGTTTTTATAATCCATTTTATTAAAATAGTGTTTTTATTAGGTGCTTAAATTTAATTAGTCGTCTCAAACTATTTATTTAACCTATGAAAAAATTACTAATATCAAATATATTATTTGTTGTATTATGCCTAGTTACAAATAATATACATGCTCAAGATTCAGATAGTGATGGTATTGCAGATTCAGTTGATTTGGATGATGATAATGATGGTATTTTAGATGAACAAGAGCTGCTTTCAGCGTGTTCAGGATACGTATCATATGAGTTCTATGATATAACCCCGTCAGGAAATACAGTAGATAATATTCCAACTTCTGGATGGACTGCTGTAGGAACTACTACAGAAATTGATGTAGACAAACTTTACCAAGAAATTACACCAGGTGATGGTAATAATTTCTCTATAAGATACTCAGGAGACATTAATATATATGAAGCTAACACCTATACATTCTACATAAGTTCAGATGATGGTAGTAGATTATATATAGATGGAATACAAATAATTAACAATGATGGTTTACATGGTCTAGTAGAAAAATCGGGTTCTTTAGAATTAACAGAAGGACTTCATTCTTTTGAGATTCTATTTTTTGAAAAAGGTGGTGGGGAATATTTAGGATTTAAATATCAATCCAGTACTATATCAAAACAGTCTGTTCCTATGAGTGTTTTATATGCAGTCAACTGCATGGACTCTGAAGGCGATACCGATGATGATGGTATAATAAACAGGTTAGATTTAGATAGTGATAATGATGGATGCCCTGATGCCCTAGAAGGCGGTGCTTCTAGTAGTGAGATATCATATGCAAATTTAAATGCTAATTTTAGAATTACAGGCGGTATTGATGATAATGGCGTGCCTTTACTTGCCAATGGAGGTCAATATATAGGAACAACTGTTGACGAATCTTTACAAGTTGATGAATGTAGCCCTTGTATTGATGTAAACAACCCCAATTATGTAGATAGTGATGGTGATTTAATTGGAGATATATGTGATTTAGATGATGATAACGATGGTATTTTAGATGAAGATGAGCAAGACATAAGTTCAGGTATAGTGTCATATGAATTTTATAATGCAGTTCCATCAGGTTATACAGTAAGTAACATCCCCACTACAGGTTGGACCTCTGCAGGAACCACAGATGAAATTGATGTAGATAAACTTTACCAAGAGATTACACCAGGAGATAGTGATCGCTTTTCAATAAGATACACTGGACAGATAAAAATTGATGTATCTGATACGTATACATTTTATATAAGTTCAGACGATGGTAGTAGATTATATATAGATGGCGTAGAGATAGTTGATAACGATGGCTTACATGGCATAAGAGAATTAGGGGGATCAGTACAATTAACTCAAGGGTTTCACATGTTTGAGCTACTCTTTTTTGAAAATACAGGAGATGAATATTTAGGCTTTAAATATGAATCTGCTACTATTTCAAAAAATGGGGTGCCTATGAACATATTGTATAGTGCAAATCGTAAAAACTTAGACACTGATCTAGATGGTATAAGTAATAGACTTGATTTAGATAGCGATAATGATGGTATTTTTGATGCGGACGAAGCAGGTCATGGACAAAGTCACACAAATGGAGTGGTAAGTAATAGTGTTGGTACAGATGGTATTCCTGACGCAGTACAGGATTCACCCAATATAGGAACGGTAAATTATGTTGTAGCGGAAAGTTCTGAGGATTCGGATTATATTTCTAATTATTTAGATATAGATAGTGACGACGACGGAATACCAGATAATATAGAGGCACAACCAACAAATAGTTATACCGCACCAAGTGGAAGCGGTATATCAATGATAGATGCCAATAATGATGGATTTGATGATAATTATGGTTCTGGATTAGCAACTCTTGAAGATACTGATGGTGATGGAACACCAGATTATTTAGATACAGATTCAGATAATGATGGAACTCCAGATAGTGAAGAGAATGGAATGCCTCAAGGTAATTCAACCAGTGATACTGATAATGATGGGTTACTTGATGCTTTTGAAACCAATGGGGTTAATGATGCATCTTGGGATGTTAATGAAGCTATTGAAGATCCAACAGATTTATCAATTTTACCTGATACCGATGGCGATTTGAACTCGGGTGGCGATCTAGATTATAGAGATTTATATAGTATAGACCCACCAACTGTAGCATCTGTAAATTTTGATGGAGTAGATGATTATTTACATAGAGCATCTTTTATTAAAGGATTAAATGAAGTTGCTATTATGGCTTGGGCAAAGTCTGATACTGGTAACTCTACTCATATGGTTATTGCAGGCGAGGATATTGGCGTTAAATTGTGGTTAAAAAATGGAAATAGACCAAGGCTCACAATAAAATCTGTTGGAAACGCACAGCAAACCATAGGGAGTAATGCCACGCGTATTAATTTAAATGAGTGGCATCATTTAGCAGGCACATATACAAGTACAACTGGAGAGCTGAAGCTTTATGTTGATGGAGAACTAGTAGATTCTGGAAATGTAGGTGGCACAGGTGCGGTTATTAAAAACACAGGAAAATCTAATGGAAATTTTGAAATAGGGAGACTATCAAGAGCCGTTGACAATAAACAGTATTTTAAAGGTGATATTGATGAAGTAAGGGTATTCAATACTTTGCTTTCCCAAAATCAAATACAACAAATGGTTTATCAAGAGGTTGAAGACAATTCAGGAAATATTAAAGGCAGTATCGTACCTAAGGATATTGAAGATATACCCACAAGTACTAAAATACGATGGTCCAACCTAATTGCGTATTATCCGATGAAGGATATTAAGAATGTAAAAATTTTAGATCATTCAGGAAATAGCAGAGATATATTTTTGGCTGATGGGCTAGTTCAGGAACAAACGGCACCACTACCTTACTTAACAACAGCTGATGGCGTATGGGGAACTGAGTCTACATGGTTACATGGAGATGTTTGGGATATTGAAAATATGAGTAGTAATAAAGATTGGAGTATTGTAAAAATTTCAAATGATATTACTGCTAGCCAAACCATTAAGACATCAGCACTAATTATCGACGCTAATAAGAACTTAACAATTGAAGGCGATAACCTGATAGAAAATAGTTGGTATTTAGAGTTAAACGGAACATTGGATTTACAAGATGATTCCCAATTAATTCAAACCAAAGATAGTGATTTAGTAACATCAGATGAGGGAAAACTTTTAAGACGACAAGAAGGCACAGCAAGTGCTTATTGGTACAACTATTGGGCCTCACCAGTAGGGGAAAAAGGGGTAACATCTTTAATAAATAATAATGCAGCTACAAACAACCCAAATAATTCGCCTTTTAGTTTAAACCTACTGAAGGATGATACAGGGTTTAATGCTCAGTTTACATCCGGTTACACAGGAAATGGAAATATAAGTACATATTGGCTATACACCTTTATAAATGGAGTAACGTATTGGGATTGGGTACAATTAACTACAAGCACAAACATAAAACCAGGAGTTGGTTACACGCAAAAAGGAACAGGAATTCCGGCTTCAGAGCAACAATATATTTTTGAAGGAAAACCTAATAACGGAACTATTTTAATAGATGTTACTGATGTTGGTGGTCCAGGGTCAGTACCTTCAGTTTCAAGAACGGAGTATTTATTAGGAAACCCATATCCTTCTGCATTGGATATCAACAAGTTTATTGACGACAATGCTGGGGTTATTGATGGCGTCATACAATTATGGCAACAATGGAGTGGTAACTCCCATAACCTTAATGATTATAACGGCGGTTATGCACAGGTAAATAAATTGGGTTCTATAAGGGCATCTCAGTTTATAGGTATTTCCGGAGCAACAACAGGAGGCGGGGAAGGAACCATAATACCATCAAGATATCTTCCTGTAGGCCAAGGATTTATTACTGAGATTATTGCTGATGGAACCGTAGAGTTTAATAATACACAACGCGTTTTTATAAAAGAAGCCGATGCCGATGGGACTTATGAAAATGGATCTGTGTTTTCAAAGAGCAGTAATAACAAATCAAATAAGAGTATTTCTGAAGAGCAGGATTCCAATGCGATGAAAAAATTTCGTTTAGAATTTAATTCTGTTTCAGGACCTGCTACTAGAAGAGAATTATTATTGGGCTTTAGCCCGCTAACAAGTGATGCCTATAATTATGGTTACGATGCAGAAAATGTAAATATAAATAATAATGATTTACATTTAAGTTTAGAAGGAAAAGATATGAATATACAAGCTTACAGCGATATTGTTGCTGATAAAGTGGTGCCATTAAATTTTAAATCGTCTGGAAACAACACGTTTGAAATTAAGATTACTGAAATGGAAAATATTGATGACTCCCAAGCTATTTATTTAAAAGATAATTTTACGGATACGTACTTTGATTTAACAAAAAATACAGCATATCAGTTTGCTTCAAATCAAGGAAAGTTTAATGAAAGATTTGAAATTGTGTTCCAAAGTCAGGCTCAAACATTAAGTATTGAAGAATCCCAAGCTACGGAAAACTTTATTTACTATAAGAATAGTGATCATAAACTGATTGCAAAAAAATTAAATGCCTCAGTAAGTCGAATTGCTCTTGTAAATATGTTGGGGCAAACGGTGCTAGAGTTTAATGATGTGTCGCAGGAAGAGTTAAGAAACGGATTAAGTCTTTCAAACTTATCAACTGGTCCATACGTTGTTTATTTAAGAACAGATGCCAATGAAGTATTAACCAAAAAAATCATAGTGAATTAGTTTTATAGTTTAATTGAGTGAGTTGGAAAAAGCCAAAACAAATTTTTGTTTTGGCTTTTTTATTTTAATTAACGCCATAGTTTAAACCAGTTTAATTTATAATCGTACCATCAGCCTTAAATTCTACATCTTTATTTTTGCCTTTTTGCTTAAATTCAACATCGTAAAATAGGCCTTTGAAGTGGTGATCTACCTTTTCGATTTCAGAAATTTCTCCATCAAAATCATTTTCAATTTTATTTCTAATGGCATCGGGTAAGTCTTTTTTATCAATGCTGGTTTCTGTTTCAATCCAGCTTCCGTCTGGTTTAAAATCTGCTCTATACTTTACGCCATCTATTTTAAAATGTGATTCATAATTTCCGTTAGAATCCTTCTCCCAATCCGGGTCATCTTCTCCAGGGTATTTTGATTGAAACGTCTTTTTTACAGCATCAGGAGTTTGACTTTTAACAGTTTCATTACAGCTAAAAGCAAGTAATAAGCTAAATACGACTAGGAGTGTTGATATGTTTTTCATTTTCATTTGTTTTAATATTACTGATAATGCTAAGATTAGATTATTATCTAGATTTGGTTAACAGGATTCCTATTATTTTTAACTCGTATAACTAAGTACATGATAAAAATCGAAACATACATTTTATGTTGCTAATTATCAATAGTTTTATGTTTTTGGATGTTTCCAGACCTATCAGGTTTTTAAAACCTGACAGGTCTTAATTTCAGTAACATTACTATTATTTTTTAATGAAGGCTAAACTAATTTTTGTCATGTACTTGGAAAATGTTTAGTCAAATAGCTCTAATTTCCTTAAATTCGCGAACTTAAAAGATTTACCAGTAAATGAGCGCTAAATTTCCTGAATATAAAGGACTTGACTTACCAAAAGTAGCAGAAGACATTATAAACTATTGGGAAGAAAACAACATTTTTGAGAAAAGTGTTTCTACACGTGAGGGAAACGAACCCTTCGTATTTTTTGAGGGACCACCTTCTGCAAATGGGCTACCTGGTGTACACCATGTTTTAGCGCGCGCTATTAAAGATATTTTTCCGCGCTACAAAACCATGAAAGGCTATCAAGTTAAGCGTAAAGCAGGTTGGGATACTCATGGTTTACCTATTGAATTGGGTGTAGAAAAGGAATTAGGCATCACCAAAGAAGATATTGGTAAAACTATTTCGGTTGAAGATTACAACACAGCTTGCCGAAAAGCAGTGATGCGTTACACAGATGTTTGGAACGACCTCACCCAAAAAATGGGGTATTGGGTAGATATGGATGACCCATATATTACTTACGAACCTAAATACATGGAATCGGTTTGGTGGTTACTAAAACAGATTTATAATAAAAGCTTAATTTATAAAGGGTATACTATTCAACCGTATTCGCCAAAAGCGGGAACCGGTTTAAGTTCGCACGAGTTAAACCAACCCGGAACCTATCAAGATGTAACTGATACTACTGTGGTGGCTCAGTTCCCCCTATCCCCCAAAGGGGGAAATATGGATGCTTTTTATAAGGTGTTTAAATTTGGGGAAGCGCAGCAAACTCCCCCTTCGGGGGCTGGGGGGATTTTTTTCCTAGCTTGGACAACCACACCTTGGACATTACCGAGTAACACCGCTTTAACAGTAGGGCCAAAAATTGAATATGTTTTAGTTGAAACGTATAATCAATATACTTTTGAGCCAATAAAGGTAATTCTTGCTAAAAAATTAGTAAGTGATCAGTTTTCAGGAAAGTTTAATAAAGTTGAAGATAAATCAGAATTATTGGCTTATAAATCTGAGGATAAGAAAATTCCATATAGAATTATTGGAGAATGTATTGGAAAGGATTTAGTCGGTATAAAATACGAACAATTATTGCAATATGCACTTCCAAACGATAACCCAGAAAATGCTTTTAGAGTGATTTCTGGAGATTTTGTAACCACTGAAGATGGTACAGGAATAGTACACACCGCACCAACTTTTGGAGCAGATGATGCATTGGTTGCAAAACAGGCAACACCGGAAGTGCCACCATTATTGGTAAAAGACGACAATGGAAACTTGGTTCCATTAGTAGATTTACAAGGTAAATTCAGACCAGAAATGGGAGAGTTTGCAGGTAAATATGTTAAGAATGAATATTACAACGATGGTGAAGCACCAGAACGTTCAATAGATGTTGAGCTTGCCATTAAATTAAAGGAGGAAAACAAAGCCTTTAAGGTTGAAAAATATAAACACAGTTACCCAAACTGCTGGCGTACCGATAAACCAATTCTATATTATCCATTAGATTCTTGGTTTATTAAAATAACTGACGTTAAGGACAGAATGTACGAACTTAACGAAACTATCAACTGGAAGCCAAAATCTACAGGAACTGGTCGTTTTGGTAATTGGTTAGCAAATGCTAATGATTGGAACTTATCACGTTCACGTTATTGGGGCGTCCCATTGCCAATTTGGAGAACCGAAGATGGTAAAGAAGAAATTTGTATTGGTTCAGTTGAAGAATTAAAATCTGAAATGAAAAAATCCGTAGAGATGGCATTCATGCCGTCTGACATTTTCGAGGATTTTGAAATCGGAAACAATTCAGAAGAAAACTATGCTAAAATCGATTTGCATAAAAATATAGTTGATAAGATTGTATTGGTATCACCAACAGGTCAAAAAATGTTCCGCGAAAGCGATTTAATTGATGTTTGGTTCGATTCAGGTTCAATGCCTTATGCACAATGGCATTACCCATTTGAAGAAGTCCCCTCTAACTCCCCCAAAGGGGGAGAACCCAAACGCTCCTACGGATATGAAACTGCGAGAAAATCTTCTTATCATTTAATTAATCAATTAAAACAAGAACGAATTAAAAACCCAACTGAAGCAGAAAAAGCACTTTGGGAGTCTTTAAAGACCAAACAATTAGATGGTTATAAGTTTATAAGAGAACATATTATAGACGAGTATATCGTTGATTTTGTATGTTTAGCTAAAAACCTGGTTATTGAAGTTGATGGAGGTTATCATAACAATCAAGAAATACAAGAAGCTGATACATTTAGAACAGAAAACTTAGAAAATTTAGGTTTTAGGGTTATCAGATTTACAAATGAGGAGGTTATAGGAAACATTGATCGTGTTTTAGAAAAGATAGCGTACGAGTTGCGCATGGGTTTTTCCCCTTTGGGGAAATTAAAAGGGGCTTTTCCAGCAGACTTCATCGCAGAAGGTGTCGATCAAACACGTGGTTGGTTCTATACGCTTCATGCTATTGCAACCATGGTTTTCGATTCTGTGGCCTATAAAAATGTGGTGTCTAACGGATTGGTGTTAGATAAAAACGGACAAAAAATGTCCAAACGTTTAGGAAATGCTGTCGATCCATTTGAAACTTTAGGTAATTATGGTGCTGATGCAACGCGCTGGTATATGATTTCTAATGCAAATCCTTGGGATAATTTAAAATTCGATTTAGAAGGGATTGAGGAGGTAAAACGCAAATTTTTCGGAACACTTTACAACACCTATTCGTTCTTTCAGTTATATACTAATTTAGATAAGTTTAGTTATGCCGAAGCAGATATTCCTCTGGCAGAACGACCTGAATTAGACCGTTGGATACTTTCAGAATTGCACACCTTAATTCAAAAAGTAGATGCATATTACGATGAATATGAACCTACAAAAGCAGCCCGTGCCATTTCGGATTTTACGCAAGATTATGTAAGTAACTGGTACGTGCGTTTAAGTAGAAGACGTTTCTGGAAAGGCGATTATCAACAAGATAAAATTTCGGCTTACCAAACACTTTATACGTGTATGGTAACTATTGCAAAATTAGGTGCGCCAATTGCACCGTTTTTTATGGATAGGTTATATTTAGATTTAAATGCAGTAACGAAAAAAGAAACTTTTGAAAGTGTGCATTTATCAAATTTCCCTGTGTTTGATAAAAGTTTTGTCGATAAAAGTTTAGAGCGTAAAATGGAAAGTGCGCAAACAATATCATCATTAGTATTATCGTTAAGAGCTAAAGAAAAGATTAAAGTGCGTCAGCCGCTTCAAAAAATCATGATTCCAGTTGATAGCGCACAACAAAGGGAAGAGATATTAGCGGTTTCTGATTTAATAAAGCATGAGGTAAACGTAAAAGAGATAGAACTTTTAGATGATGCTTCGGATATTTTGGTAAAGCAAATAAAGCCAAATTTTAAAGCGCTCGGACCCCGTTTTGGAAAAGATATGAAAGCCATTGCCAATGCTGTAATCAACTTTACAGCAGAAGATATTAACAAAATAGAACAAAAAGGTAGTTTGGAAGTTGGTATTAATGGAAAAAACATTATTTTAGAACGCGAAGATGTAGAAATCACCTCTCAAGATATTGAAGGTTGGTTGGTAGCGAATGAAGGTGCGCTTACAGTAGCTTTAGATGTCACCATTTCAGATGATTTACGACAAGAAGGTATTGCAAGGGAGCTGGTAAACCGTATTCAAAATTTACGTAAAGATTCTGGTTTTGAGGTCACAGATAGAATAGATGTGACGCTTCAAAAAGATGAGCATATTGTAAATGCGGTTGATGCTAATATGTCTTATATAAAATCGGAAACATTAACAACCGAACTTGAAATTATTGATAACCTAAACGATGGTATAGAAATTGCTTTTGATGATGTAAATACCAAACTGTTTATTAAAAAACATTAAAATTATGGAAGACAATACCGTAAGATATTCAGACAAAGATTTAGCGGAGTTTAAAGTGCTAATCCAAGAAAAAATTAAAAAAGCACAACATGATTTAGAGCTTATTAAAAGTGCTTACATGAACAACCACAATAATGGTACAGATGATACATCACCAACGTTTAAAGCGTTTGATGAAGGTAGTGAGGTTATGAGTAAAGAATCGAATTCAGCACTAGCTATTCGTCAAGAAAAGTTTATTCGCGATTTAAAGAATGCTTTAATTCGTATTGAAAACAAAACCTATGGCGTTTGTCGTGTTACAAAAAAATTGATAAACAAAAAACGTTTAGAGCTTGTGCCACATGCCACATTAAGCATTGAAGCAAAAAACATGCAATAATAGTATTTAATATTTTATTTAAACGTCTCTCCCGATAGCTATCGGGATTGAGGCGTTTTTTATTTGTTATTCCTGCGAAATCGAAGATTCATGAATACTGTATTATAAAACAGGAATCAATGGGTAAAGTAGGAATCCATTTTAATAACTGATTTCAAAAGATGTCACTAAAAAAATCCATAACCCTAATCATCATCATTTTACTTATCGACCAAATAAGTAAAATATATATAAAAACGCATTTTGCGCTTTATGAAAATGTTGAAGTTTTTACCTGGTTCAAGATCTATTTTATTGAGAACGATGGTATGGCCTGGGGGACTAAAATCAGTGATTTTGTGTCTTTTATAAGTGATAGAACAGCTAAAGTAGTCCTTACTTTATTCCGGGTTGTCGCTATTTTTGGAATCGGCTATTGGTTGTATGATGCTACTAAAAAGCAAAGTTCTAAAATTTTAATACTTGCTATAGCGTTAATATTTGCGGGTGCTTTGGGGAATATTATCGACTCGGTTTTTTACGGTGTTTTGTTTGATAATAGTTATAATCAAGTTTCAAATTTCATGCCCGAAGCTGGAGGTTACGACACGTTATTACATGGGCGAGTAGTTGATATGCTTTACTTCCCATTGTTTGAAATAGACTTGCCACAATGGTTTCCTGTGTATGGAGGTAAGCGTTTTAACTTTTTTGAACCCGTTTTTAATATTGCCGATATGGCAATAAGTACTGGTTTTATAATGCTCATAGTTTTTAATAAAAGGGCATTTTCAAAAAAGAGTATTTAATAATAAGCGATTTTAGTAAGTGTTTTCTACCTTTTTCAAGTTTATTTACTATTTTTAGATATTGTTTAAACATAATTTAATCTCTCAATTAATGAAAGATAAATATATCTTCTCTATTCTATGCATGTTTCTGTTTCTGAATATTGCATTCTCTCAAAATACTTATGATATTGTTTTCCCAGGAAAGGACGCTGAAAAAAAATGCGAAACCTGTGTTCAAATTTTTAATCTAAAGCCTGAAGACGTTTGGTTTTCTATCGTCAGGGAGAAAAACAACCTTTATTTTCAAGTTAATAATTATGATTGGTTTAACCGGTTGTTCTACAATCCTGGTGATGGTATTGCGGTCGATATTGTTAGAAAGGAGAAATATGATTGTGATGAAAAGAAAATTTCAAATGAACAAATAAGAGGTCTTTTATTAAAACCAATTTATTCCAAAGAGTTAAAAAAAGGACTAAAAAAGGGTAGTGGTGATATTTTTCAGGTAAAAGTTGGAGAAATTCCTAATATTTTGCTCGATGATAATCTAGAATTCAATATTCTATTTTTAAGTAAAAAGAATCTATGCCGGTATTATGTAATTTACGATTTAGAATCTTACTCTTGGGATTTGTTAGATATGGGCATGTATTTGAATACCTTAACTTATGAGACAAAACAAATTGAAGCCATAGGTGAAGAAGGCGATGTTATTCTCAATAAAACATTAAAATTTATAGTGCCTTTTAAGAAGAATAAATCTATTTATTCACAAGCTGATATAAAGCCAATTTACGATTCATTGCGGTTAACCGATTTTAATATAAAGTCTATAAAAATAAAGGCATATGCATCAATTGAAGGAATTTCACAAAGAAATAAAGAACTACAAGAGGAACGTGCCCAAGGTGTTTTGGATGCATTACAATCATTTCAGAAACCAACTATTGAAACTACAGTTTCATCATCTGAAAATTGGGTTGAATTTTTTAATGATATCGAGGGCACTAAATATGAGTATCTCAAATCTTTAACTAAAGATGAAGTGCGAAAAGCTATAGCTGGTAAAATAAGGAAGGAAATGGAGCCTATTTTTAGTGACCATAGAAAAGCGGTTTTACAGTTGGAGTTGGAAAAGAAGGACAGATTTGCAGCAAATTCCATAGGCGATCTTTTAACAAAGTTTAATATACTTATTGCCCAAAAGGATTTTGAAAAATCTGATATTACCTATGACGAGGCTAAAGAAATTCAAAATTCAATTTTCGAAAAACTTAGAGGAAAAGAAGATGCCCTGGATTTTTTAAAGAAAATGTCTCTTCCCAGACAATTAAAGTTTATTCAATTATTAATAAACAATGCGGCTTTTATGTATATGGAAGACTTTAAGTACGCCACCATGGTTTATAATGAACTGCTAGATTTGGAGAAAATGGATCCAAATAATGGCGAGATTAAGTATAATTTAGTAGCTATTAAATTAAAGTTATGGTTTTATAATGCGCTTGTTGTTGATGAAACAAATCTTAATAATGAAATTTATGCGTTAAGGAAATATGACATACCAAAACAGCTTATTGAAAAAATGCTAGTCAATTTTCATATTGTAATTACTAGAAAATTTATAGAACAGGGAGATTATACTAGTAAAGACAGGTCCGTGGAATATGTAAATAAGAACATTAAAAAGTTTGATTTATTAAATAGTGATTATTTAAATTTAGCCCAGTTTTTTAATGACTTTGGTGATGTAAATATGGCCATTGAATTATTGGAAAAGAAAGTAAGAAGAATTGATGTTGATGAGAATTTATTGTTTTATTATTTAAATTTTACGCTTATCAATAAAGATTTAACAAGCACAAAAGCGTACAGAACTGTTATGTTAAATGCTATTAACATGAATAAAACACGTTTTTGTAAATTGTTTAATTCAGTAGAAAAAGGCGGGGTTACATTTCAAATATTGGAAGATGAATTTTTAAGAAAAACATATTGTGAAAATTGTGATGATTAATAACTATAATTGAAAAATTTATATGGTGTTTGATGAAAATTATTGGATGGTAAATTTAGTTCTTATTAGTGTGCAAAATTTGTTGTAGATAGACTTTAGTTTTCTTAAATAATTGTTATTTAATTGCATTTAATGTGTTTATTTAAATATATTTGAATATGAATAATGCTTTCCTAAATAATGCGCCTCTAAAGGAAGTGATGTTCGAAATTAAGTGGGATTTAGATTATATCTCAGAGCA
>TARA_R110002051_G_scaffold318245_1_pt1 | contig 27723 bp, 37 predicted proteins | sample TARA_R110002051 | Tara Oceans TARA_R110002051 (sample SAMEA4397023) | marine metagenome | biome: Polar Biome; feature: [MES] marine water layer (ENVO:01000295) within the mesopelagic zone...; material: water (ENVO:00002006), including particulate matter (ENVO:01000060) such...
CTAAATGTATAAATGAAGGACAACCACACCAATATTTTTTATAACTACCATATAAAAGAATAGTAACTTAAATAACTGAAAATGAAAGTAAAACAAGATGATATTTTAAAGAAGTATATTAAAAAGCTAAAATATTTAAGGTATTCAGAAAGTGCTATAAACAGTTACTCTAATTATGTATTAATATTTTTAGAAACAACCAATAAAAATTACCAACATTTAACAGGATCAGATTTTCAAGTATTTTTAGATGATTATAATTTTAGTTCGGCATCACAACAAAATGGAATTATTTCTGCAATAAAATTACTTTATGAAAAAGTTTTAAATAAAAAATATAAAAAAGTAGATTTTACAAGACCAAAAAAAAGTACAAGTTTGCCAATTATCCACAGTCAAGAAGAAATGCAAATGCTTTTTAACGTATGCTCTAATTTAAAACACAAAGTAATAATTGCATTACTGTACTCTTGTGGTTTAAGAATATCTGAATTACTCAATTTAAAATGGGAAGATGTAGATAGAAGCCTAAAAATAATTAGAATAATAAAAGGGAAAGGCAATAAAGATAGACCAGTCATGCTCGATGAAAAATTGATACCCTTATTAGAAAGTTATGCTAGAAAATATAAAACTAAAAAATATGTTTTAAAAGGTCAAAAAACTGAAAAATATAGTGATACTTCAGTAAGGCAAGTTTTAAAACAACTTTCTAAAAAAGCAGGTTTAAATAAAAGAATTTACCCTCATCTATTAAGGCATAATTGTTTTACACACATGGTAGAAAATGGAATTGATATAAATTTAATTCAAACACTTGCAGGTCATAAAAGAGCATCAACCACAAGAATTTACACGCATTTATCAAACAATTTTATAAGTCAGATTAAATCTCCTTTAAATAATATTTCTTTTGATTAAAAAAGCTACATAAAAATCTAACTTTTGTTTGCTGTTTATTGCTAGAAAAACACTATATTTACATTATTATTCAACCTATAAGTTAGGTTACTTCCTGAATGGTTCAAGAAATCCCCACGCAATTTCTGAACAAACACAAAAATTTTATTAATATTAATTAAGGCATTTTTTTATGCTTCAAATAATTACGTTTCAAATTGGGACTGACGTTATTGGTCAGCCTATTTACCACACTCATTATGTTTCAGAAAAAGAACATAATGGAGGTGTTTCTGTTGTTAATAGTTTAACTCATAGATGATGGAGTTGTTTAATGGAAAATATAAAGATGTTATTACTAAAAATAAGATTGAGCAAATTCAAAAGAAAAAAATAGAGTATAAGCTACTTGGAACATTTATGAGAACCAAGGGGTTAAGGCTCTATTCGTATAATATTTTATCCTTAAAAATTGAGGAATTAAAAATAAAATACTCTAATCAAGTAATTGTTATATCTGATGGTTTTGGAGGATTGACTTATTTTGATCCCGAGAAACAAAAAGTAAACATTGATAGTAAAAATATTCATTTTGAAGCGTTAAATATAAGAAGTGCTGAAAGAAGAGTAAATAAGTATTTACAAGGTAAAATTAAAGAATTATCAAACCTTAAAAAACCTTGTAAAAAGAAAATAGAATTTAATTCATAGATAAGTTATGAAAGTACTAATAGAAGTTAACTTAAGCACAATTAAAAAAGGTAAAAGCGATTTACTTCTATTAGAAGCAAAAGACTATTTAGAAAAAGAAGAAAATATCATAAGTAATTTATTCAAAGAAATAAACACGCTTAACGAAAGAGTTAGCGGAATAGAAGAGTTTTTAGCTATATAAAAATAAGCAATGAGCCTAACACCTAAACAAGAAAAGTTCTGTCAAGAGTATGTTAAGACTGGTAATAAATCAGAGGCTTATAGATTGTCTTATTCTACTAAAAATATGGCAACTAAAACAGTAAATGAAAACGCTTCACGTATTTCAAAGAATAGCAAGGTTTCAGCAAGGATAGAGCAATTACAAAAAGAATTAGCAGAACGTAATAAAATGGATATTGACGAATGTGTCCAGAAACTATCTGCAATGGCTCGTTTTGATTTGTTGGATTTATATAATGAAGATGGAACTTTAAAAAACTTAAGTGATATTCCTGTTGAATCCAGAATGGCAATTGAATCTTTAGATGTTGACGAAATAAGAGTTGAAGGCGCTGTTATTGGTCACACTAAAAAAGTGAAACTTTCAAGTCGTAGATCAAATATAATTGAACTAATGAAGCATTTAGGAGGTTATGAAAAAGACAATAACCAAAAGAAAATTGCAGATAGAGTAATTGTAAATATGAGCGACTACAACAAAGACAAGTAATATTTGTTAGCCTATACAACTACATATCATAAAATAAGAGAACTAGAGAGAAAAAAAGATATTTCTGTTTACCTTCTTCAAGGGGGGCAAGGTGCTGGAAAAAATGGAGGAATGGCTCTTCGCTTACTTGAAAGAGCAGAAGAGGGAAATATTTTTAGGAATACAATCACAATAATGACTGACACTTATGACAACCTGAAAGATGGAGCTATAAGTGATTTTGAGTTTGTATTCAAAGAATGGAATTTAGATTTTTATGATTACTACAATAAAGTAAATAAAGTTTGCACGTGGTTTGGGGTTAAAATTCAGTTTAGATATTTGGACGATAACAAGCCAGATAAGGGAAAAGGTTCAAGGCGTGGAATTTTATACATAAACGAAGGGAACAGAACAGGCTGGGAAGCAGTAAAGCATTATGTAGCGAGAAGTAAAGAGGTTTATGTAGATTTTAACCCAGACTTTGAGTTTTGGGCACATAAAGAATTATTACCAAGAGATAATTGCGAAAGAATAATTGTTACGTATAAAGACAATGAAATGTGTCCTCCTAACGAGGTTAACTATATAGAAAGCAGAAGAGATAATGTTGAGTGGTTTAAAGTTTACGGATTAGGACAAACAGGAACTTATTCAGAAAGAAGAGTATATCAGTATCAAATTGTTGATGAAATACCTAAAAAAGCTAAAAGATTGCCTTCTGGAATGGATTTCGGGCAAAGTCCAGACCCAACTTGTAGGGTTGATATGTGGTTAGATGGTATTGATTTGTATTTAGATGAAATATTTAGTGAGAATAACTTAATGCCAGAAAAGATACAAGGAGCAGAAAGAGATAGTATTGTTGATAGAATGGATCAACTCGTTTTAAGAGAAGTAAAAAGCATTGTTCCTATAGAGAAGTTTGTTAGAGATGATGAGTTTTACCTTGGTTACGATAAGAATAAATACAAATCTATCACTTTAACTCCAGATGATATTTTAATTAAAACCGAAATAAGAAAGTTAAAGAATAGAATGATAATAGCTGATAGTTCTGGAGCTACAGAAATACTAGATTTAAGGAAGCACAACTATGCTATAAGAGGTGTATTAAAACCTAAAGGAAGTAAATATTTAGGAGTTAAAAGAATGCAGTCTTATAATTTAAAAGTTACCAGAAAGAGCGAAAATATTATTAACGGCATGGATAGTTGGTTAAGGAAAGTAGATCACAATGGAAATATTATTCCAGAACCCGAAGAAAAACACGAGCCTGACTGTTTAGCTGCAGCAAGGTACGTGTGTTTAGCGAAAGCATATTGGTAGATATGAATCATAAAGAATTAACATTATGTGTAAGACTAACGAAATAAGATGTCCTAATTGCAATAGAAAGATTTGCGATGCTACAGGAGAATTTCATTTAAAAGTGAAGTGTCCTAAGTGTAGAAATGAGTTTGAGCATACAACTGATGCTTTAAAGCATTTTGAAGGAACAACTAAAACTCTTACAATGTTAAATACTAACAAAGCTCAATTGATTATGCAAAAATTAAACTACTTAAAAACAAATAGTTAGTCTACTTTTTACACAGGGTGGAGACAAAATAATTATTACTTATTTATTTTTAGTAAATTATTGAGTTGACAAGTAAGATGAAAAGTAAACAAATGAATTTACTAAAATATGAAACGACCATTATTAAACGAATATCAAAGATTTGAAATAAAAAGGAATACTCATTATAACTCTGGAATAAAACTACATTTAGCGTGGTTATATTTTAAAAGGGAAATTGATAGAACTATTAAAAACTTTTTAAACTATAGATTATGGCAGAATTTAAGCAAAAAGTAAATTGTTCTTATTGTGGGGGTAAAAACACCGTTTCTGTAATAACTAAGCAAACAAGAAATAGCAGAAGTGTAAAAGTTACAAAATGTGTTGAATGTAAAAAGCAAAACGGAATTAAAGAAATATTAAACAGAAACGACACATAACCATAAAAATCCCCTTCACAAACACAAATTTTCTACAAAAAACTAATAATTTTAAACAAATTTACGTTTTATTTAGAATCATTCTAAATAATTTACTATCTTTGATAAGATTTTAGAGAGCCAAGAGCACCAATAAATCAAGAACTTAACTGTTATTGGTGTGAGCTTTAAAGATTATATTCCTAAAATTAATGTAAAATTTGGTAATTCTACCAAAAAAACACCTACAACATTAACTGTTGCAAAGAATAATATAAATCACTTTGCAAACATTTCCAAACTCGCTTCAAGTTTTATAAATAACGGTTCTCCTGTATGGAGAAACTTATCTGAATTAATCTATCTGTTAGATTGTTATGAAGATAATCCAATAGTACAAGCAATCATTAACATTGATGCTGATGCTTTTGGAAATATGAAATTTTATATAAAAGATTTAAAAACAGAAGAAATAATTCCTTTAAATCGATACGAAAAAGATAACGGAACACTTGCAAAACTATTAAACAATCCAAACCCTTTACAATCTACCAAAGAATGGTTAAAGCAAATTAGAGTTAACTATAAAGTATTTGGAGACGGATATATTTACGGTTCTGTTCCTGTGGGTTTTGAGGATTCTTTTGATTACCAAGATATAAAAGTTTTAAACGGTTTACCACCTTACATGATATCTCATGTACTTACTGGCAAATGGCTAGATGCTTCAAACAAAAACGATATTGTTGAAAAATACGTATTAAACAGTTTTAACGGTTACAAAAGAGATTTGCACCCAAATACTGTACTTCATTTAAACGATATTAATATAAGATTCGACCAGAATTTTAACAAAGGAAAATCAAAACTTTTAGCTTTAAAAATGCCTATTACAAATATTGCAAAGGCTTTTGAGAGTAGAAATGTTATGATTATGAGACGTGGTGCAATGGGTATTTTATCTTCTGATGCACCTGATAATATTGGAGGAACTTTACCAATAGGAGAAGATGAAATTGCAGACATTCAAGAAGCTTATAAAAAGTATGGATTATTAGAAGATCAATACCCTTACTTTATTTCTCCAGTTCCTGTAAAGTATCAACAAACAGCAATGAAAGTTAAAGACTTAATGCTGTTTGAAGAAATAGAAGCAAACGCAATCGCAATTGCTACAGCTTACAATATTCCAGAACTTTTAGCAAAATACTATATCAAAGGAGGGACTTTTGAAAACTTAAGCGCATCCGAAAAAAGATTATACGATTCTACAATCATTCCAGAAAGTGAAGACTTTATAAACGCTTTAAATGGCTTTTTGAAATTAAAAGATTTCGGAATAGAATTAATAGGCTCATTTGACCATTTACATATCCTTCAAAAAAATAAAAAAGAAGAAGCTGAAACTTTAAAAGTTAGACAAGAAGTTTCTGAAAAGAAATTTATGAGCGGTTTAATTACTTACGGACAGTATGCTGTAGAAATTGAAACAGAACTTTTTAATAAATCTTTAGAGAATTTATATATCTGGGATTTAAACGAAAAGCAATTAAACGCAATTGGTGTTAACTATTTAAAACCTAAAGAAGATGAGTAAACCAAAAGAAGCTATTAAAGCAATAGAAGAAAAATTAAAAAACAATAATTCTCCTGAATTAGAAAAATCTTTAAAGGAAAAATTAAAGCAAATCAAAGGATCTAAAACTATTTTGAAATGATAACAATAAAAGAATTTCCAAAAAAAACATTTCAAAGTAAAGAAGAAATGTTCAAAGTTCTAAAAGAGGAGAAAAACACTCTAATTGCTCAAAAAAAAATGATTACAAAAGAAGCTGATGCAGTTGTTTTTGTAAGTCAAGTAGAAGACATTAAAGGCAACATTTTTAAAGCTGATGCAGTAGATGTAAGCGACGTAAATAAATTACGCTTAAAAGTAGTAATAAATACTACGAACTTAATGGATAGTCATTCAGATGTTCATTTTAAAGGTCTTTGGAAAAAGTCAGTAAAAGAAAAGAAAGATTTCTATTTACTACAGGAGCATATAATGAAATTCAATCATATTATTTCTGATAATGTAAAAGCTTCAGTTGTTTTAATGAATTGGTCTGATTTAGGACAAAATTACCCAGGCAAAACAGAGGCTTTAGTTTTTGATGTTGAAATAGATAAGCGTAATGAGTTTATGTTTAATCAATATGCAAAAGGATATGTTAAAAACCATTCAGTTGGGATGCGATATGTAAAGTTAGAATTAGCAATTAATTCAGAATCAAAATGGGATGTAGAAGAAAAAGAAATTTGGGATAAGTACATAGATGATATAGCAAATAAAGAAGTAGCAGAAGAAAGAGGTTATTTCTGGGCGGTTACAGAGGCTAAAATCATTGAAGGTTCTGCAGTTCCAATAGGTAGCAATACAATTACTCCAACTTTAGAAGTTGAAGCTAAAAATAACGAGCCGTCGAAAGACACTCACAAACAACAAGAAGCCGAGAAATCACTTCAAGACCGTAAAGAATTTTTATTAAACAATTAAAAACACTAAAATGAAATTTAAAGAATTTTTAGAAAAAAAAGGTATTTCAGAAAGCGAGTTTGAAACTAAAACAGCTTCTGAAATTGCAAAGTTACAATCTGAGTTTCAAGATGAAGCTTTAAAAGTAGCAAAAGAAAAATTATCGCAATCTGTAAAGGATGCAACAGACGGATTAATTTCAGAAGATCAAGTAACTAAATTGATTGATGACGTTAAAAAAACTTTTGAAGGAATAGATTCAGAAAAGTTTAAAAATTTAAGTGATTCACTTGATAAATACAAAGGAATTGTAAAAACCCAAGGGGAAGCAATAACACAGTTAAAAGACGGGAATTTGATTAATGCAGATTTTTCAGTAAACAAAAATGTTATTCGTGAGATCGTTGAAAAGCATTTAAATGATTCTGGTGCTTTAGATTCTGAAAGCGTAAACGAACATGGTTTAAAGGTTCAAGAAGTAAAAGTTTCTAACAACCACGCAATGGGAACTAAATCTAATTCTCAGGTTGCTGATATTAGAAACATCTCAAAAAAGTTCGTTACTAATAAAGCTGGAGAAGCAATGTATGTTGGTGGAACTGGAACACAAGCAGTTTCAGGACAAGCGCAAAACAGAACAAACATCGGTTCTATTGGTATTCCTTTAACAGCAAATGAGCATGCATTAGATATTTTCAACGTAATTAACATTACAGGTTCTTTAATGAATTTGTTAGTTTATGAAAATTTAGAAGCAAATGGAGAGTTAGTTGCAGAAGGTGTTGCACCGTCAGCAGATTCAAGAATTGAAATGAATGATAAGGATTTCAAAGTATTTGATATTTCTGCATCAGCAACAATTTCTAAAAACCTTTTAAGAGATAAAGGAGAAGTTATCGACGAATTAGTTAATCAATTAGCTGATAACATTAAAACTGTTTTAGATAGTAAATTATTTACTGCAGGTGGAGACAACACATCAACTCCTTGGGGTGTATTCAACACAACTAATTCTTGTGAAACTTTTAACCCGTTATTATTTACAGGTTCAAGTCCAAAAGCAAACGTTATTTCTGTAATTGGAAAAGCAAAATTACAAGCTCGTTTAAATGATTGGGGAACAGATTCAACTTTATTGAATCCAATTCAATCAGATGAAATAGAGGATTTAAAAGATGCTGACGAAAACTCTATTAGAGATAATAGGTTAGCTGTTAATAATCTTGGAGAAGTGATTGGAGTTAAAGGTATGGCTAAATACCAGACTAATAAAATTCCTCAAAACTCAATCTTAGTTTACGATTCTACTAAACAATGTATTGGTTTACGTCAAGATATTGAAACAGAGTTCGGACACATGGAAGGAGATTTCAAGAAACGTAGAGTTTCATTTGTTATGGACTTAAGAGGTGCTTATGGTCAGAAAGCTAAGAAATCAGCTATTTATGTTGACAATGTTTCAGAAGCTATTTCAATTTTAAAAGAAGACGCATCCGCATCTTTAACTAGAGTTCAAGCTTACGCAACTGGAAGTGATGCAACTGAATTAACAATTGCTACTTTAAAAAACGCAGGTGTTACAGGATTGGTTGATGCAAATTTAGCAACCTATAAAGGATCTGTTGCAGGAGAAGCAAGTATTGCAAATTTAGCAGCACTTCAAGCTTTAATTGACGCTGATAACTAGACTTATGAAAATCAAAGTTATAAAACCAATAAAAATAACAGAGGTGGGAAAAACAGTACTACCTCTTGATTTTGAAACCGAAATCTCACAAGGTGCAGGTGAAATCTTTGTAAAAAGAGGTTTTGTAATTGAGATTGAAGGAAGTAAAAAAGTTACAAAAACCACAACTGAAGACAAACCACCACATTGGAAAGAAGTAGTTGCATCCGTAAAAGAAGTAGAAACTTTAGAAGATTTGGTACAATTTGAATCAGATGAAAGAGCATCAGTTATTAAGGCTGTTGCAGAAAGAAAGTTAGAATTAGAAGCAATATAAGTTATGATTATCTCTGGAGCATATTTTAACGTCGATTTGTTATTAAAAAATACTGATAGCACAATTCCCAATGCAGAAGCTTTAGGAGTTGGTAGTCAGTTAAATAATGGGATAGCAAAATATGAGCCAGAGGTACTTATAAAGTCTTTTAGTTATTCTTTGTATAAAGAATTTATGTCTCAATTTGAAAACGATGTAATCAAAGAATCTGTAGATCAAAAATGGAAAGACCTTTTAACAGGGAAAGAATACCAAATTAACGGTAAAAACTATTCTTGGAGAGGTTTAATATTCGAGGAAGCAGGAGTTAAAAAAAGTTTGATTGCAAATTATGTTTTTCATAAATGTATAGCAAGAGGTAATACCAATATAGGTATTCAGAAAGAAAAGTCAGCACAAGAAATGCAAACAATTAAAACGTTGTATATCAATTCTTGGAACGACTTTGTTGAAATGACGACTATAAGCAATAATGGATTAGTTTCATTATATCAATTTATAAATGATATGAACGAAATAAACCCCAACACTTATCAAAATTTCAATCCAACAGCTTTTAAAAAGATGAATCAATTTTCGATATGATAATTCCAGAAGAAATATTAGAAAAAGTATTTGATACGTTACCAGAAATTACAATAGCGGGTATAGATCATCAATGCTTTTTTAATTACGGAACATTAGAAGAACTCATCTTATTGTTAAATAGAAAAGAGACAAAACAAGAAAGTAGATACCCTTTGATTTGGTTGTTAACTGAATTTAAAGAAACAGGAGATATTGACAATCACAATAAAACAACGATTATCGATTTAAAGTTAGTTTTAGCAACTTTTTCGAATGAAGCTTACACTTCAAAAGAAAGTTTAGAAACAACTTTTAAACCAATCTTATTTCCTCTTTTACAGAACATCGTAAAAGCTTTAGACCAATCAGGAAGAACACAAAGAAAGAAAAAGGATGAAACCGTAAGGTATAAGTTCTACAAAAAAGAACTAAAAGAAATTGCAGAAAAACAGTTTAACATCATTCTACAGGACACTTGGGATGCAATTCGATTCGAATGCACTTTAGAGTTGAATGATTCGCAAGGCGAAATTAGAATAATTTATAAAAACAATTTTTAAAACATAGAAATTATGTCACAAGAAATAATTAATGAAGTGTATAGTGCAGGTACACAAGCAAAGAACTTAGGGCGAAAGGCTCAAAGAGCAATTAAGAATGTAAAAACTATCATTTTAGGAATGGAAGATTTTGCATTTGCAACGTTAGCAGAAGCAAAATCAGGTTCTGCAACACTAACAGGAATAACCGCTAAAAACTTAGTTCCTTTTCCAAATGTGGTAACTATTGAAGCTTCAAACATTGAGCCTACAATAGCTCAAAAACCTTTTGATGGAGATAGAATCATAAGACGTGGTTTGTCTGGTGTTAAATACAGAATCGATGTATCTGAAAATGGATATAAAGCTTTAGTAAGTTTATTTGATGCAGGTTACACAAGAGTGTTTCAGGTTTCAGAAGAAAACGAACATGCTTGTGATATTCAAATAGATGGAACTGTAAAAGGTCGCTCAATGGTTTCTTTTATGGTTGGGGATTTTATGCCAGCAACTTTAGAAGATAATGCGTATGCAGAAATTACTTTAAAGTTTCCTGAACAAGTTTCAGATACGATTGTGGTTGACTATGATGCAACAGTTTTAAATGGTATTGATGATATTGATGTTGAAATCGTTTCAGCTTCTGCAACATCAATTAAATTCAAAGCAAAAACGAAAGGTTTAGCAATTTCAGAAATCACAGGATTTGAAACTGCAGACTTGAACGTAAAAGATTTAACTGGAAGCGTTCACACAGCAACGTTAGTACCTTATGATACTGACAATGGAGTGTACGAATTTACAGGAACTGATTTTGCAGATGGCTTTACAGTTGGTTTAGATGGAGTTGTTACCAAAGGTGTTTATCATTTTGAAACTCCAAAACGTGGAACTGTAAGCGGAATCTCTTAACAGATGGCTGTTTATAAAAACATAGAATTTGCAAAAGGATATGATCGTCCTTTTGCAGATTTTATTAAAGAATTTAGCAAGGCTAAAGTCTTTAGAGATATGAAACCAGAAGTAAGGGAAAAAGAGTTAAAAATCGCTTGGAAAAAAGCAACGAATGGCAACATTAAACCAACAGTTAGAAAGAGCAAAAAAACTAAGTCCAGAGAAGATAGTTAGTGATTTATTTAAGTTCATTAAATCTATAGAGAAGGAATTAGTTGCTTACAATGTTGCGACCTTAAACCAAGATAGTGAGGATATTTTCGGAAAGCCAATAGGGTTTTATTCTCCAGGTACTGAATTTATGACGAATGGTCGTAAAAAAGCAGGAGAACCTTTTGATTTGTTGGAAAGTGGAAAGTTATTAGAGAGTGCTTTTTCAGAAACAAAAAACGAAACTGTAATATTTGGATTTAAAGACCCAAAATTTAAGGACGTTTTAAAAAATCTATGGTCAGAAGATATTGCAGGGTTACAGGATGACGATAAGATTAAAGTTATACAAACAAGGCTTTTACCTTTTTTACAAAACAATATTATTAGAAAAGGTTTAGGAATTTAAAACACAAATTATGAGTAAAGGGGTTATTAAAAAAGAAGATATTTTCAACGTTAAGGGGTGTAATCGTTTTTTCTTTAAAATGAAAGTGTTGTTATATGTTTTGATGTTTGTAAATAAATTAACATTTAGAAATTTTGAAAAGTATCTATGTGATTTACATACAGATACTTTTAATAAGTATTATTCTAAAAACGATTATTTTATTAAATCTTCTTTTTAGAACTAATCATTTCAGTAAGGTCTTTTTTATCGACGTGTAAATGATTGTGAGTGTTGTAGTGATAGTGAATGTGTTTATCAGGTTTATAGTTTTTCTTTTCGGATTTGCCAAAGATTAGGTCAAAGATTCCTGTAAACAGAAACCAGCCACCAACACCAAAGATTAAAAGCCAAATTAAAACCATAGTTTACAAAGATACAAAATTTTGAGAATAGGTGCAGACTACATATTAATAAAAGATTTCTTTAAAGTTTTAGAAACAAACGACTTTAGTTTTATTTCTAATAAAGAAAAAATACAGTCAGCTTATAAAGATATTTGGCAGGATTTACTTTCTGAATACGAAACACTTTCAGGCAATGGAACTATCTCAAAAGAAGTTACTGAAAATGCAAAGATTGAAAGCCTAAAATGTAAGTTTAACGCTATTCAGATAGCGTGTAAAGTATTAGCATTTAGATATGATGTAGAAACTATAAATATATTAAAACAGCACTTCTTTTTTATTGACGAAAATAACTATCAAAAGGAAATATTACGCATCCAAAAAGAAAGTGAATTTATTCTAAACGAAATTGAAACGTTAGAAAAATTACTACCAAAACAAGAAGAGAACACTTCTAATAAATCACAACATATAGATCAGGTTATTCTTGGTTATTGTTCGTTTGTTGGCATTCAAATTAAGCCAAATAAATGCACAGTAACTGAATTTGTTAGTCTTAAAAACTTATTTGAATCAAAATTAAAGCAACTCGAAAAACCTAAAAAAGATGTCAAATAAGGGAATAGTCACAAGAGAAGATGTTTTTAAGCAAGAAGCTATTACAGCTCCTTTAGAGTATGCAAAAAACTTACAGATTGCAATTGATTTACAAAAACAAATAGTAGCTGTTTTAGTAGAAACAAATCAATTATCAAAAGATTTTAAAGGTGCAAAAACATCTAAAGAAATTATTGATTTAAAATCAAAAGAAGTTACACTTCAACAAAAATACGCAGACCTTTTAACGAAGCAAAGACGTTCGGAATTAGAAATGCAAAAAATTAAAGAGAAGGAAATTGCTATAAAAAACAAAGAAATAACTCTTCAAAATAAAATAAATACTCAAAGGAATAGAAGTAAAACTTTAACGGATCAGGAAAAAGTTGATAATAGTATTTTAAATAGACTTAAAAAAGAAGAAGCAATACTAAACTCTAATTTAGTAGGTTCTTATCAAAAATTAAACCTTAAAAGGTCTCAAGCATCAAAAAATCTTAGAGACTTAATTGCATCAGGTAAAGCTTCAAGATTAGAAATACAGTTAGCTACAAAGCAGTTTGAAAAGTACGATAAAAAAGTAAGACAAGCGGACCAAGCAGTAGGTGACTTTACAAAAAATGTAGGTAATTACAAGACAGCTTTAGCAGGTATAAAAGGAACTATAAGAAATTTAGTTGGTGCTTTTGGTTTCACTTCTGGTATAGCAATATTTGCAAGTTTAATGAAAGGTGCTTTTGAGCGTGTAAGAGAATTTGATAAGTCTATGCAAAATTTGTCTGGTATTTTACGTGTAAGCAGGAGTGATTTAAAGGGCTTAGAGGAAACTATTATTGATGTTGCTGGTAGTTCTGTTAAAACTTCAAATGAGGTTGCAACTTTAGCTGAAAAACTTATAACACTTGGTAAAACAAAAGAAGATGTTGAGAAACTTTTAAAACCAGTTGTTGATTTAGGTATTGGATTAGATACTACAGGAGAAGAAGCAGGAGAGTTTTTAGTTCAGATGCTTAATACTTTTGGAGCGTCCACAGATGAAGCTGGTAAATACGCTGATACAATCGCAACCATTAGAACATCTACAAGTTTAGATTTTCAAAAAATGCGAGATTCATTCCAATATCTTGCACCTATTTCGAGAGCCTTAAATAAAGATTTAGCCTATACAGGTGCTTTAGTTGGTATTCTTGCAGATAACGGAATAAAAGCAGAGAGAGCAGGGCGTTTGATGGGAACTTCTCAACAAAAGTTAGCGAGTGAAGGCAAATCTTTAAATGATGCTTTAAATGAACTAAACGAAGCTAAATCAACAGGTGTTAGTGAACTTGAATTATTGGCTTTATCGTCAAAATTATTCGGAAAACAATCATCAGCTTTAGGTTTGGTTTTAGCTAATAACACTGATTTAATTGAAGAAAACGCACAAGCAATTAGAGAAAATGGAGGTGCTTTAGAGGATTTGGTTAATCAGCAATTAGAATCAATGGACGCTAAGTTGAAAATCTTAGATTCATCTTGGGAAAAATTGGTTTTAAACATAGATAAGGGTGATGGTGCTATTTCTACGTTCTTTAAATCTGCAATTGTTGGAGCAACAGACTTTTTAAATGTATTGACAGATATAAATACTGTTACAGAAATCATAGGAGAAAGTGAAGAAACAAGTTTTTGGCAAAGAATATTCCCAACAGCAGGGATTGTAAAAGGAGTTAAAGACTTTTCCAGATTAAGAGATTCAACAAAAGAATATCAAGCAATTTTAAAAGAATTTAACACAATTGATTCATCAAACATCAATGAAGTACAAGCGGGTATTGATGTTTGGACTGATATGAAAAAAGAGGTTGAGGGTAATGTTGAAGCTACTAAAATTTTAGACTTTTTTATTGGTAAACTTCAAAAATCACAAACAGCATATTTTGAATCTGCAAGAAATGAAGATGATGAAAAAAGAAAAAGAGAAAAAGGCGATGTAGAAGAAAAAAATAAACTAACTGAAGAAGAACAAGAAAAAGCAAATAAATTATCCGAAAAAAAGCGAGAAAATCAACAAAAACTTAACGAATCTTTTAAAAAATCCGAATTTGAGTTAGCACAAGAGCAAATACAAATTAGTATTGAAAAAAATAAAAAGCTCGCTACTGATGAAAATAAATCTTTTGAAGAAAAAACAAAGGCGAATATTAATCTTAAAAAAATATTAACAAATCTTAATAATACTCAATTAGCAGAAGATTTAAGATTACTGAATGAACAACTGAAAAATAAAGAGATTTCAGAAAATGAATATGCAGTTAGAATGCAATTACTGGGTATTAAAAAAAGTGCACTAGAAGAAGATGTACAAGAACAAATTACCGCTAATTTAGAAAAAGCCTTAAAACATAGATTCGATTTAGAGAAGAAAAAAATTGATGACGCTAAATTATTAAATGATAATGATGTTCAGGCGAAAATAGATGCAGAATTTAGCTTACTTAAAAACAAACAAATAAGTCTTGAGGATTATAATAAAAACGTTGCTGAAATTCAAAAAGATGCGTTATTAGAAGATTTAGAGAATCAAGAAAATCAAGCGTTAAAATCGTTAGAATTTAAGCAGTTATCTGAAGAACAAAAAGCAGAAATTCAAAAACAATATGCTGATGTAAGAAAGCAAATTAATGATGCTGAAACTGCTGATGAAATCGAGAACTTAAAAAAAGCCGAAGAACAAAAAAGAGAAATCATAGGTCAAACATCAGATTTTATTGCACAGGCTTTAGGATTAGATTCTAGTAACATTCAAAATTTAATGAATGGCATTGTTGATGGCTTTGATAGTTTTTCAGACAAAATACAGGCATCTTTAGCGGTTGCAGGAGATGTAATAAACTCCATTGCAAATATTTCAGCAGGTTTTTCAGAAGATAGAATTGCGCAAATAGATAATGAAATTGAAAAGAACGACGAAAAATTTAACAACTTACTTGCAAATGAGGAATTAACTTTAGAGCAAAGAAGTTTATTAGAAGCGCAAAAACAACGTGAACAAGATAAACTTGAAAAGAAAAAGCGTAAAGAAAAGGAAAAACAAGCTAAAATAGATAAGGCTAATGTCTTAGCTCAAATAGTTATTCAAACAGCTTTAGGAATAGTTAGTGCTGCATCAGCTATTGTTACATTGCCTTTAGTACCTGTAATTGCAGCAATTGGAGCAGTTCAGTTTGCTATTGCTGCTGCACAACCTATACCTAAATTTAAAGACGGTCATTTAGCAGGAACTCATCAAGGTTGGGCGATTACCAATGATGGAGGAAAACAAGAAATTTTAGAGCGCAATGGAATGGCTCATCTTATTCAAGGTGTAAACACTCCTATTTATATGCAGAAAGGAGATAAAGTTTATAAATCCGAAGAAGATTATCATAGAAGAGTTGCAAATAATGCTTTTAAAGATTTGAATAATCAAAGAGATAGAGTTGAAAAAGCGCAAGAGTTGTCAGCAAATGACAATAAGATTAATGAAATTATTTTGGGTTCTTATGTTGCTAAAGCATTATCTCAAGAAAGGGGTACTATTAAAAAAGAAATTAAAGAAGGACTTAAAAAAATAGGGGTTACTGTAAATATTAATAATGATTCTGGTAACACAATCTTTAAAAATAACGATTGGTAAATTTTAGTATATTTACAATTCTAATTTTAAAAATTGTATTATGAAAAAAATTGTATTGTTACTTGTGTTTTCTTTTTTGTTTTCTTGTTCTGAAAGTGATGAAGAAACTATTAAAGAAGATGAAGTAATTGTAATTTCTACAGAAGCTGATTTCTTGAAATTTACTGATAAAACACTTAAGTTAATTAAAGAGGATAATTATCAAAATTATACTTTAACAACAAGTTTTGATAACCAAATAAGACAATGCCAAAAAGACAATGCTTATAAATTTAATAGTGATTTATCTTACAAAAGAATTATAATAGGCGGACCCGAAACAACAACTAATCAGTGCTTCACAATAGACCCTAGTATGTGGGAAAATGGGACATATAAAGAATATTGGAAATTAAATGAAATAAACACTACAGACAGGTATAATAAAAAAATAAAAGGTGTAGGTATTGTTATATATAACAACTCAAATAACGATAATGATGGTTTTAGAGTTACAGTTCAAGATAATTTTTTGATACTAACTGAAACAGGTTACTTCAATGATGCGCAAAGAACATATTATGAAAACAGATTCTATTATACTGTAAAATAAAATTTTGTCAATTCAATTATATTTTGTATCTTTGAGATGTCAAAAAGAATAACAAATGTACTTATCTAAAAAATTTATTACTAACAATATGGCGATGTCAGAGCTAATTACTCTGGGGTTCACTTCTTTTTTGTTGTTCTACCTTGACAGCATCGCCTCTTTTAAATTTTTATATTATGTCAAAAAGAACACAAACCCATTATTATCTTAATGGAAAAAAAGTAACAAGAGCAAAAATTTTTCCTTCACAAGAAAAACCTAAAATGTCTTTACCAGATGCGTTAAGTATCTTTAATGCTTTTATGAAAAACGATTGTGTAACCTCTAAAAACAGAAGTTATGCATAGTAATTTAGAATTAATAGAAAAAAGCAACTACTTAAATATTTTCACACCTTTTATTACTGAAAAGAAAGTTTACAAAGTGTTTTCTGCTGAAAACAACGCTATGAATAGCGGTTTTATAAACGATACACCTAAAAACGCTCTTATTTTATCCGAAAAAGTTGCACTTAAAGAGCATAAATTAATACAAAGCTCTTATGGTTATGTATTTGAACTAGAAAACTCTGAATTTATTTTTAGAGATGTAGAAAATGTATTTGATAAAGTAATTGAAGTATCTGTAAGAGAGATACAAAAAATTACAACCATCAATAAAGCATTGGTAAAAAATATATATAAAGTAATTAAAAGAACGTTTTAAGATGGAAAAGTTAATCAATATTAAAGAGCAGAATGGAATAAAAGTATGTTCGGCTCGTGAATTGCATAATTTTTTAGAAGTTGGAACTCGTTTCAGAGATTGGATTGAAAGAATGTTCGAATATGGTTTTATTGAAAATCAAGATTATACTAGGGTGCTCAATTTTGAGCGAGGTGGAAACCAAGCAAAAGAATATGCATTAACTTTAGATTGTGCCAAAGAGATTTCTATGTTACAAAGAAATGAAAAAGGCAAACAAGCAAGGCAATATTTTATAGAGGTAGAGAAAAAAGCGAGAAACATTAGCCAAGACCCTTTACAGTTATTAAAGTTAGCAGTTTCAGAACTAGAAGCTAAAGAGCATAAAATTTTATTACAACAAAATGTTATTAAGCAATCTGCTCCAAAAGTTGAGTATTTTGATGAAGTTTTGCAGAGCAAGAGTACTTATACTACCAATCAGATAGCAAAAGAGTTAGGAATGAGTGCAATTGGTTTAAATAGGTTTCTAAAAGATAATAGAATACAGTATAAACAAAATGAAACATGGGTATTATATAGTAAGTATCAAAATAAAGGTTTTACAAAAACCAAAACACATACTTATTATAATTCTCAAAATGAAAAATGTACTTCAATGCAAACTGTTTGGACTGAAACAGGCAGGCTTTTCATACACGAGCAAATAAGTGTTACGGCTTAAAAAAAACCTCCTTAATTGGAGGTTTTTTTTTATCTTAAAATTATTATTTAGAATGATTCTAAATAATTTGTATATTTGTGTTATTAATCTTATTTAAAGCTTATTACTTCAAAATATAAACACTTATGATAAATAGAGGATTTTCAAAGTTTATTTGGTTTTACTTAATACACAAGGATAAAGGAATTAATGAAATTCCTAACCCTATTGGATGGAGAGAAGGTAATAAGTCATCAAAAAGAGAAGATGACCACTCTATAAGTATTATTATAGGGAACTCTTTAGAATACTATGGATTAGGCTTGGAAATATTAAAAGATATTCGTTACAATATTGGTATTTCTGAAAACGTGGAGTTGCTTTGTCAAATAAGGAATCCTTTAAATCCAAAGAAAAGAAAAACGATTTATCGAGGAAATTTAGATTTAACAACGTTTGAAACTAAAGACAATAAATGTACTGTTAAATTCAAAAAAAGCACGTTAGAAGAAACTTTAAAATCAAGTAAAAGCCAAAAGATAGAACTTGAAAGAGAGGAAACTTTAATTGGTACAACTGCAACCACTTTACAAACAAAAGATATTTTAGTAAAAGGTAAGAATCTGTTTTTGCAAAGTAAATTAGTTAATGCAATTGATCCCGAAACTAAAAACCCTTATTATTTTGACGTTAACAATGAAAGGGATGGTAAAAGTATTACTGATACTCGAATTGCTTTTCCTTTAGATATTTCTTTCAGTTCACATCCTGATGATGTTACCAATATAAGTTCAGATACTGGAAGTGGAGAAACCATAACAGGTGCAAGAGGTGCAGATTCGTTTAGTACAAATTTAGTAAACGCTTCATTCTTCACTCAATCTGAGCAAGAAAGAAAATTAAATATAAATTTAAATTTAAAATTCAACTTAAAACACGGGGTTTCTGATGAATTTATTTCAGATACTTTTAAGGTTATATTGAGAGTGCATTCGCAAATATCAGAGAGTTTAACCGATTTTAAAGAGCCTGAATATGTTTTATTTGAAAGGATTTATTCAAGTACTGGTTACAATCAAGATATTGTTATAGATAAGGATTTCAATTTAGAAAATGGTAATCAAATTTTATTAAATAGAGGTGATAGCCTTTCACTTCATATTTTATTTAAAAGTCAATTAGGTAATCAGTTTACTGGGGGTATTGAACACTCAAGATGTAAGTTTACTTTTCAAGAAAGTATAATAAAAATTAAAGAAGATAATACAACTCCAGAACAAGTAAGAAAAACAATAAAAGCCTTTGATTTAGGTAAAAAAATAATTGAATTAATTACAGGAAATGCAAATCATTTTCACTCCCCTATTTTAGAAACTGGTGTTTGGAATAATTTAACCTTATCAAGTGGTTTGTGGGTTCGTGGTTTTTATGGATTAGATTATAATGTTGATGAAGAAGATGCAGAAAACCCAAACGACAGGCAAAGAATTAAAGCGTCATTAGATGATTTTATAAATTTTTGTGATACAAAACTTGCTTTAGGCGTTTCTTTCAAAACTATTGACGGAGTTGAAAAGATTTGCATTGAGCCAATTAAAGACAAGTACAGAAACAAAGTACTAATCAATTTAGAAAAACAACCTTACGACTTTAGCCGAAAAGTATTGTCTGACTTATTATTTACAGGCTGTAAGTTTGGGGATGAATTTGCAGACGTGGAAGCAGATGCAGATTTGTATGAGGAAATTTACGGACTTTCAGAATTTAATACTTTATCTGAATGGTCAACAGATTTGAATATCAAAGAGAATATTTACGAGAAAGTTTCAAAATATAGAAGTGATGGAACAGGAAAAACTTTAGCCTTAAAAAAATCAATTGAAAACTACCCAAATACAGATACAAGGTTTGATGATAGTATGTTTATGTTTCATGTTAAAGATATTGATGCAGATATTTTAGAAGAAAGAACATGGATTGATGATTTTACACAAGCACCCGCAAATATTTATTCGCCAGATGATGCAACAAATCTATTGTTTACACCAAAACAGATGTTTAAAAGGCATAACTTTTTATTTAATACAGAATTAAAGAAAAGTATTAAGTATTTGTCAGGTCGTGGAAACAACTCTTTAATTACTCGAAACGGTTCCGTAATTACTATCGAAAATGAAGATGTTCCATTAAGTGAAAGACAAAAGTTTTTAGCAGAAGAAATAAGTTTCTCTTATCCTTATTCAAATAACATTGTTGACCAAATTAACGGACAAACCATTATAAATGGAGAAGAAGTTTTAAATGTTCATGGACTAATACAGTTTAGAAATGAAGAGGGAAAAATGGAACTTGGATATTTAAATGAAGTAAAAGAAGATAAAAAATTAGAGTTTAAAATCATAGCAATTAAACCAATAACATCAAAATTATGAGCACACCAACAGTAACAGAATTAAAGGAATTTATAGATTCAAAGAAAATAACATTTGAAGGTTATTCTGAATACCCAGTTCAAGGTTTGGAAGATATTTTTTACAAATTAGCTGAAACTTTAAACGCTAAAAAAGAAGGCTACAGATATTTAAAATCTATTGTATTTGCTGAACAATTTTCAGCAAGTGAGAGTGTAAATATTCAGGACCCACAAGATAAATTGGTGGCACAAGATAATATTGATTTTTCAGCTTTAACAGTTCAAAGAGTTGCAACAGGACAGTATAAGGTTACCACAGGTTATGATAATGCTTTGTTAGCTAATTTAAAAGATAATGGTAGAATACTTGTACAACCTTTTCAAGACTTACCAAGTGCAAACTCATTAAGAAGTGGAGACGCTGTTTTTGTTGGTAGTGATGTGGGTATTTCAACAAAAGTAACATACATATCAAATGGAGTTTTTGACTTGTATTTAGTGGCTTCAAAAGGCACTTACAATGAAACTTTAATTGATTGTAATTTCTACTTAACAATTGAACTTTTTAACATGCCAACTGTATAATTATGAAAGAAATATTTTACATATCTAAGGCAAACAGCATTCCTTTTGTAGATAGAGGAATCAACAAATATATAACTGAAGATAACGCTTTATCTTTTGAAGGTAAACAATTTTTATCTAAAAAAGCAACTTGGAATTTTAAACCAAGTGATCAACCAACGATACAAATTCAAAGTAATTTATCAAACATTAAAGCAAAAATATATAAAGATGCAATTCTACAAGAAACAATAGATGCAGTTTTAAAAATAGAAAATTTAAATCAAAACATCACTTTAGATTGTGAGGTTATTAGTCTTGAAGAAAGTATAAATAAAGGTTTGAAATTTACGTCTGGTAATATTTATGACAATTCCATAGATTTAAACGTTTTAGAGACTTACAATGTTTTTGGAAATCTTCCCGACTTTACTTTATCTGATAAAAATATTATTGGTAAAAATATTACAATCGATACTACAGATTACGAGATACTATCAATTATTTATGATGAAGCAGAATCTGCTTGGTGTTTAGAAATTGATACAACCACTTTAACGAATGATGATTATATAATGTCGTTAGATTATGATATTGAAGCATTTAATGTTTATGAAATTCCTTTCGATTTTGAGCAGTATAATAATTCAAATTTATTAATTCTTATTGAAGCCGAAACAGAAAGCGAACAAAAAAGATATAAAGTAAGTGAACATTTATCTATAGGTTTTTTCGAAGGACAAATTGAAATACAATACGCTGGATTAGATGATAAAGATATTTTCTATTCCACAGGAATTAAGCATCTTTTACGCACTTCTTATTTAAAAATAATTCCATATACAGCCGAAGAAAATGAAAACCAAACAAACGACAATAGTGTGTATTTGGTAGATTCTCAAACTAATGAAGGTTTTGAATATTTTTTAGGGACAATGACTTTCGGAAAATACAGGCAAATAGTTTTAGCCTTGAATCACAGTCAATTATTCATTGATAGTACAGGATTCGTAATTGATGGAGCAGTAACCAAAGAAGATAACGAAGAAACCAATTTAGTAGACGTTTCTTTTAAAGTTTTAAAATCTAATGCAGATTTTGAAGCTTTTGAAAACAATTCAATATCAGCAATTATAAACGGAAATAATACAATTGTAAATAATAACAATCAAATTATTTAGAATCATTCTAAATAGTGTATATTTGTAATAATCAGTAAAGTAAGAAAATATGTCATTATCAGCATTTGAAATCGAAAAACTAAGAACTATTTTAGGTTATTTTGATAATCCAGAAAAATTAGCCGAATCGGATATAATTTTAGAAATCAATAAAAAGTTAGACGGTGTTACTGGTGGTTACCAAGGTAAAATATTAAAAACCGAAACTCCAGCAGACAATGGTTTTTATTCTCCTTTAGATGGCATAATCCACCCTAATTTCGGAAATTTAGAATTTGACCCATCAACTACAATTGCAGAAGGAGGAGACAAAGGAGCTTTAGTTTTCTTCATCAAAAAAGATGCAGAGTACTCAAAAATACGTATTGATTTAAATGCAATTCCTGCTACTGTAATTTCAGAAAATAATACGGATTTTGTTAACTCCAATTTGGCTTGGATTGAGCAACAAAGGGTTAATAGTGTTTTAGATTTAAAATCAAGTAAAAGTTCTTTATTCTCACAAACAAATCAATTATTTGATAAAACAGAGGTGATAAATGGATTTTATGTAAGTAATACAACAGGTTTGTTGGTTGCAAATGCAACATCATCATCTTCACCTGTTATACCTGTTACAGGTGGTGCTTTGTATTCAATTTCTGGAAAGACAACAACAAGAGCAGAAATAACTTTTATAGATGGTTCTGGAACTAGATTAAAACCTGAAAATGAAAATGGAACAACAAGAACATTGTACGATATGGCTTCTGTTAATGGTGTTACAAAAGCACCAGCTACAGCAGTTTCTATGCAGTTTACAGTTAAGTTTGCAGGTGATGGTGGTATCCCAGATGATATCATGGTAAACATAGGTACTATTTCACTACCGTATGAAGATTTTGGATATACAGATTTTTTAAAACAAAGTATAATACCTACATCAACCGAAGAAACAAATAAATTATTTAAAATTGAAGTGTTAGATGGTGATGTTAGTTTTAGGACTAAATTCGATGAAACTTATGATATTTTTGTAAACTTTGGGAAAAGTACAACACAAAATAATTTATTTAATATCAATGATGCTAAACTTTTAGAAGTTGATAATTTTGATGCTGTTAAACAATTAAATGGTTACGGTAATGATGGCGCAGCACCAACTAAGTTTAATAACTATTTTTTAGGAGGAAATCACGGCGCACCAAGTAGAGTTATTGTTTCAAATTCACACGGTAAAACTTTAGCGGATGTTGGTGCTGTTTACAGAGATAATAATTCCAATGATTATGTTATTGTTGAAATAGTAGATTCAAACACTATTAAAATAGTACCTAATTTAGTTAGTGGTAATTCTTATTCAACAAATGACCCTGTAACTCCTTTAGTCTATCAATCAAATGGAGATTCTACGTCTAATATTGTAATTTCTTCATTTACAAAACCTGATTTATTTCCAGTAGTAATTAATGTTACACAAACAATAGAATTAGATGGGGTTGGTATTACTGCTAACGGTACATATTTTGGTGATAAATTATCAATAATAGAAAATTATAGTATTATTGATTTTATCCAAATGGTAAATAATTTAATATCAAATAGACCTGTTGGCGGATATTTAACACAACCTAATTTATTAGATGCAGATGCTATTATTAGAATTACAAGTAACAACAAGATACATAAATACGGTAATATAACAATAGCATCATCTTTTAGAAATCCAAAAACTATAAATATGAGCGATTATTTTGGAATCGCTCAAACGCAATTAGTAGTGCCTACTTGGGCAACTACTTTTAAACGTTATTTCCCAAAAGTTTTACCAATTACAAATAATGGAAATACTTATGATTTCAGAATAGCACCTAATTTTACAAGTCCTGTAATTTCTGGAACAATGAACTTTACAAGTGGTTTTTGGGAAAATGGAAAAGCAACAAGTAGAGTTGTGGATATTTTACAAAGTGCAACATTTAATGTAAATTATAATTTAGGTTATTTGCCAATAGGAACGCCAAGAGAAGATTTGGTTAATAACGCTTGGTATATGACAAGTAGTAAGAAATTATATCCAAGATTTTTAGATAGTAAATTAAACGTTGCTAATGTTTTACCAACAAATACAGTTGTTAGTGGTGTTGCTTTTATCGCTTGGAGTAAACCTGCTGGATTAGCAACAAACAATACATTGATTGAAAACGGAGGTAAACAATATCTTTTTTTAGATTATCATCAAACAGGCATTGATACAATTAGTTTACCAAATGAATTAATAGGTAAAACAATTACTGTGATTGATAAATCTGCTAACGTTAACTTAAAATCGAATATAGTAACAGAAGATGTAATTATTGAAATAACAACTGCAAGTCCTTTGTATGGTTATGCGGAATTATTAATAGAGTAAATAAATATAAATGGAAAACCTAACCCTCCTACAACAAATATTTGCTTTTCTAGGAACTTTTGTAACTGGTATAGGTACATTCTGGACGTGGTTAAAATTCAGAAAAACCAATGAGAAAAAGAGCTTGTTAGAGCAGTTAAACACCATGTTAGATGAAGTTTCTAAAATGAGTGAACAAATGCTAGAGGATAGGTTGAAGCTCTCCAAGTCTAAGACTATGGAAATTCAATATAAAACAGCTATTGAGCGCATTAAGAATGCATGCAATGAATGTTCGGAAAAGGTAGATGTTGTTTTAACTCAATTAAATTTAAAACAATAATGGCAAATCTTATTCAAAATAAAATAGACGAAATAAACAAAGTAATTTCAAGAGCAAAAAAAATGACTTTTGAAAATTTGGTTACTTGGGAAGAGCTTTCTAATTGGGCAATTGGCGAACAAAGAAATATTAGTGGTTCCTTAAATTTAAAAATTTTAGAGGAAGATAATATCATGATTTTCAAAACCACCATTCCAGATGAGTTTGTAAACCATTGGCACGATTTCTTTGAAAGCAATTTCTTGGTAAAAGGTAAATTGAAAGATAAAAAAAGGATATACAAAAAAGGAGATTGGATGTATTACAAACTGCTAGAACCTCATTTTATAAAGAATCTAAAAGAATCTATGAGTGAGCCTGCAGAATTAATAGTAATTTTTACGAGATAGCTTTATGGATAAACTAACATACCAAAGAATAGAAAAAGCACATCCTTTAATTAGAGAGGAATTAAAAGTACTTTATACAAAAGCAAACAATGCTTTGGGTAAAGGTGTTCGATTGCGATTTTCTTGGGTATTTAGAACTCCAGCAGAACAAAGTAAATTGTTTAAACAAAGACCAAAAGTAACCAAGGCAGATGCCTGGCAATCTATACACAATTATGGTTTAGCATTTGATATTGTTTTACTTTATGATAATGATGGAAATGGAACTTTTGAAGAAGCTTCTTGGAATACGTTAAGAGATGGAGATCATAATGGTGTTGCAGATTGGTTAACAGTAACTCAAATATTTGTAAAAGCGGGGTATCAAAATGGATTTATTAGCAATGGTAAAAAGTGGGATTTACCACATTTTCAAAAATCTTTTGGTTTAAAATGGAGAGATTTAAAAAAGTTAATGAATTCAAATCAAACTATCACAGATAATGGAATTGTTTATCCAGAAATTATACCCACAAACATATAACAAGGACGAAAAACAGTAAAATATACCTTAAAGCATATAATTATGAAACTACAAAATAAATCCTACATCATTTTATTTATCTTTTTTTTTATTAGCTGTAAGTCTAAGCAATATGTTACTGAATATAAAGATAGGATTGTTAAAGATACAATCGTTCAAACAAAAATCATTAAAGAAGTTGAAAGATTTACAGACACCTTAACAATAGAAAAACCTTGCGATTCTTTAGGGAACTTAAAACCTTTTAAACAAATTGTAAAAGTTCCGCAAGGAGATATTACCCTTACAGGTATAAATAACAATATTTCCGCTCAAATAGACCTTAAAGGGTATAAAGACCAATTAGAAAAAACTTATCAATCAAAATATGAAAAGTTTACAGAAAACTACAATAAAGAAGTTATAAGATATAAAATTCCTTTTTGGTGCTGGATTTACATCGTTTGCTCTACTGCAATTATAATTCTATTGTTAAAAATCAGGTAACATGGCTAAAATTAGAAAATATTTATATCAGTATGAGGCGAAAAAATTAGGGTTAGATGTTAAAGAAGATATGCCTAATAGAAATCAAAACAGATATTCTATAGAGATTGAAGAATGGGAAAAGTTGTTACAAGAAAGAAGGGAAAATGATGATCGTTCTTTTATTGAAACAATGCGTAAATTTGATAAGGATGGAGAAATAACATCAACTGTAGAAAAATTACAAGCGCAACCTTTAGAAGTTCCAGAAAATTTTGAGGTCATTAAAATATCAACTTCTAAAACTACAGGGCAACAATGGGTGCAATATGCGCCTAAGAAACTAAAAGAACAAGACTACATCAGTAATATAACAGCACTAATAGAAGAACTTAAACAGTCTGTTAATCCAGAACCCGTTATTAAAAGACCTTTAACGATATTAAACAATAAATTATGCAACCAATACACTTTAACTGATTATCATTTAGGTATGATGTCTTGGGCTGAGGAAACTGGATCTAATTGGAATATGAAAATAGCAGAAGATACTTTGGTTGCTTTTTTTAAAATAGCAATGGAAAGAAGTCCAAAAGCTGATAATGCTATATTTGCTCAAATAGGAGACTTTTTACATTGGGATGGTTTAGATGCTGTTACACCACAAAGCAAACATGTATTAGATGCTGACACAAGATTTACAAAATTAGTAAGAGTTGCTATTAGAGTAATAAGAAGGATTATTAAAATGCTTTTAGAAAAATATCAACATGTTTCTATTATAATGGCAGAAGGAAACCATGATATGGCTAGTTCTGTATGGTTGAGAGAGGTTTTAAGTTCTTTTTACGAATACGATCCAAGATTGTCAATAGATACTAATCCTGATCCTTACTACTGCATCACATGGGGTAAGTGTTGTTTATTTTATCATCATGGACATTTAAGAAACTTAAAAAAACATAGAATCTGTATTTATAAGTAAGTTTAAAAAAGAGTTTGGTAACTCTAAAAATATATATGCTCACATAGGTCATTTGCACCATTCTAAAGAGGAAACTAATTTAATGACTATTGAGCAACATAGAACTTTAGCGTCTAAAGATGCTTATTCAAGTAGAGGAGGATATGGTTCTGGAAGAGATAGTAAAGTTATTACTTATCATAAAGATTTTGGAGAAGTTACTCGATCTATAATTAGTATTGATTTAATAGAAAATAGTATTAGTCAAGGTTTATCTGCATAAATTCGTCTTAAAACCCTTATTCCTTATAATTCGGTTTTTAACCCGAATAAAAACAAGGTTAATTCTACTTATTGGTAACGTTTGTGGTAACTAAAAATAAAAAACCCCATAAACACAGGGTTTAAAGGGTTGTTTTGTGGTCCCACATGGACTCGAACCATGGACCACCTGATTATGAG
>TARA_R110002051_G_scaffold24381_1_pt1 | contig 27635 bp, 43 predicted proteins | sample TARA_R110002051 | Tara Oceans TARA_R110002051 (sample SAMEA4397023) | marine metagenome | biome: Polar Biome; feature: [MES] marine water layer (ENVO:01000295) within the mesopelagic zone...; material: water (ENVO:00002006), including particulate matter (ENVO:01000060) such as......
CAACGAGGTACTGAGCCATGACGCTCAAAGCAAAGATTGAAACTATCGCTGCCCGTAACAAGACCATTGCTGATGAGATTGCAGCACTTGGAGGCGTTGACGGCGACGCAGCAGCACAACAGACCGCACTCAATACGATTGGCGATCTAGGCACAGAGTTCGATGAGAACGAAAAGCAATTGACTGTGCTTGCTGATGCCTACGACCGGACGCAGCAAGTCGCTGCCCGCAACGTCGCCCGACGCGTTCCCGAAGACGCGGGCATCGTTGATCCACAACGCGACAGGGTTGGTAGCGGTACTGACGTCGCACCTGCTTGGGATAAGATCAAAGTCCCGGCTGCTGCTCGTTACTGCAAAAGCCGATACTTCGAGAGCAACAACGAGGCGTACTTCTCCGGTTTGTTTTTCTGTGCTGCTGTTGGCAATCAGAACGCCAAACAGCGATTGCAGGAAGCAGGGTACTCAATGCAGTCGGCGTCGAACGCTATGGCGACGACTCCAAACACGGCAGGCGGCTTCACTGTTCCTGAGCCAACCGCTGCAATGATTATCCGACTGGTCGAGGAAGCAGGCGTCTTTCGTCGTTCAACGAGAGAGATGCCAATGTCATCTTCGACTTTGGACGTGCCGAAACGTGATGGCGGGCTTACCGTTTACTACCCTGGTGAGGGGCAAACTATCACGAATTCAGATCTTACTTTTGGCCAAGTAAATTTGGTGGCAAAGAAGTATGCGGTCTTGGCTTTGATGAGTACTGAGCTTGAGGAAGACGCAATCATCTCAATGGTCGATCTGGTCATCGAGGAGATTGCTTACGCTATCGCGGTTGCAGAAGATACCAATTCGTTCCTCGGTGATGGTACCGCTGCCTTTGGTGGTATCACTGGTATCGCAAGCGCGTTGGCAGCAGGCGCACAAGTGCCGCTGACTCTTGCATGGGCGAACCAAACCGTTGACGAGTTCACGGACGCTCTTGCTGCGTTGCCACTGTACGAAGGACTGCAACCAGCGTGGTACATTAACCATTCAGGGTTCGCGGCTTCGATGCAGCGGCTTATGTATACCACTGGTGGCAACACGACCGACAACGTTGCGGCCGGCACACCATCGCAGTTCCTCGGCTATCCTGTCTACTTCACTCAAGTGCTTCCCGGCATCAATGCCGCACTCGGTGATTTGACTTGCGTGCTTGGTGATCTTCGCATGGGGAGCATGATGGGTATTCGACGTTCGTTGACCATCAAGGTTCTCAATGAATTGTATGCCGCAACGGATCAGGTTGGTATCGTCGCGACCAGTCGCAGTGATACGCAAATCTTCGACGTTGGAACAGCAACGACCGCTGGTTCCATCGTCGGCATGATTGCAACGTAGTCCACGTCTGCTTAACCGCAGACTACGGGAGGGGTGAGTGTAATGCTTTCCACACTCATCCCTTTTTCTAAAGAGGTATCCAATGGCAACGACGCATACTAAACAGATGGCGGCGCGACTCCCATGGTCGTTAGTTCGCAACGTAGCACCTAGCAATCGAGCCGTTGATCTCAATATGCTCAAGCGTAGCGTTCGTCTGTCAACGTCAGACGATACTCACGACGAGGTACTCTATGCTGCGATTGATGCAGCAACAGAACAAGTCGAGCATGACACTTCGAGCGCGTTGATAACGCAAACCTTCAAGATGCACCGCGACGCTTTCCCTCGAAACGTCAACTACATCTACATTCCAATTCGACCAATCCAAACGGTCGAGCATGTTAAGTATCGCGACTCGCTCACTGATGTTGAGACAACGTTTACCAATTGGTACCTCGACGTTGGACAGCAGATGATTGTGTTAAACCTCAACGCAACGTGGCCGAGCAATGAGTACAAGATAGTCGTTTCGTTTACTGCTGGTTATGGAGATGAGTATCAGAGCGTTCCTACTGTCTTGCGGCAAGCTATTGTCATGCAAGCCGGTCGTTGGTTTCAGAACCCAACGATGGACCTCAATGACATAATCAATACCGACGCACCTTATAATCGGTTGATAGCTCGCTTCCAACGGGCGGACTATCCCTAATGGCACGACGCAACAAGATAGGCAACCGGAGATACATTGCTACCTTCTTCGAGCATGACGGCAGCATAGACTCATCAGGTCAGCCGACGTTTAACGATCCGTCTGCATGGTCGCAAGTCGTTACCGGATGGTATTGCGAGGTGATGGCTGTAGCAGGAAGTGAAACGTTGAGAGGAAGACAAGTAACAGCCAAGACGCGTCGCGTTCTTTATGGCGATTGGTCAGCAGTCGCTAACGTCACTCCGAGGATGCGTTGCAAGGTTGACGGAGTGTTAAGCAATAACATCTCGGTACTTGATGAGAACGGGGATCGTCGCGAGATGGTTATCCAACTTGGAGAGGAACAATGAGAGTATCCTCAACGTCGGGAAGCATGTTCAAGAAAGTTGCAATTGAATCAAGGGAACTCAAGCGCAAAAGAAAATACAAAGGGAAGACGAAGATTAAAGGCCAAGTCGTTACGCAGACAAAAGGTACGGAGGGTCTGTTCAAGAAACTTCCTATGGCGATGCGTTACGGCGTATTGAAGCAAGCAGTAAGAGCAGGCGGGCAGGTTGTTGCCAAGGCAGCGAAAGAAGCAGCCCGACCGCACAGTAGCAAGCAGACAGGAACGAGAAAGAAATGGTCGCAAAAGATAAAGAACCAACGAGCAAACAATCCAATGCCGTTGTGGAAAACACCAGCAACGAAGGTCAAGGTTTACAAGAACGCAGTGTTGGCTATGACCGGGCCACGTCGACCATGGGGAAACATAGCAAACATCTTTGAGTATGGTGGAACAATAAACTTATGGGGTCCGTCCGAAGACAACCCAAACCCACAAACATATCGCTTGCCACCTCATAAGTTTCTTAGGTTCGCTGCCGACACGACAAAAGGACTACAACGCCACGCCTTCATTGACCAAGTCAAGAAACGTTGGAGAAAGCTATGAGCGATGTCTTTGAAGCAGTACGGCAATTGCTTTTGACAGACGCAGATATCAACGTGTCGGTTGGTGGTACTCGTGTCGTGTCAGATCAGATGCCCGAAGGAATGGAAACGCCTTGCATCGTCTACTACTTAATCTCAACAGACACAACGAGTATCCTTGTCAACGTAGTCAACGCATCCATAAGTCGCTTCCAAGTTGATGCTTTCGCAGCGTCGCGACCAGCAGCAAGTCGATTGCAACGAATGGTAGCAAGACGGATGGCAGCGTTTGACGGAACAGTAAACGGATACTGTTTGAAGACTAGCAGACTGTCAGGCGAGCGAGCTGATACTGACAGGCCCGATATGGGAAGCGCGGGTTTCAGATATATCAGCAGCATTGATTATCAAGTGTTACACTTCCCTTTTGAAACGCAGTAGGAGTTGAGATGGCTTATTTAGGTGATACCGGACAAGGCGCTACGGTAAAGTTCATTGGCAATTCAATTGCAATGGTGCGAACCATGACGTTGCCCGATTGGACAGTCGATAAGATAGACGCGTCTATCTTGACTGATACTGGCTTCATGCGATACGTTCCCGGGGATCTTGCTGATCCCGGTGAATTGCAATTGGAATTGGTATTCGATCCTGCAATTGATTTGCTGGAGTTAGCTGGGTGCGGTGAGACAATTTTGATCGAGTGGCCAATCAATCCTTGCCGTAGCAATACGCCAAACACAATCCCGGCAACGTTGACTGGAACGGGATTTGTCAGCACGATAAGCTATGGCAATTTAGCTTTGAACGAACTCAATACCATGACTTTGACTTTCACCTACGATGGCGGTGTAGGTCCAGCATTCACAGTGGAGTCATAAGTTGGATAAGGAAAGCGAGATCACGCTCGTCGATCTCATCGGATTGAACGTAGCGACAAAGCAACAAGAGAAAGTCGGAGTGTATTGTGTCACCGTAAACGGTTTGCGAATGGCGACTATAGGTTGGAGTTCCAACCTGCTGCAATTCAATTCTCGACTTGGACCAATCGAAGCAACGCGTATTCAAAAGACGGTCAACCAATTGTTGGAACGCGAGTGCGTAGTACAGTTCCCTCCCGACGTACCAATAGAGTTTCTTAATCCAGAGGAAAGCACAGATGACTCAGACGACTCAGACGACTTTGACTCGTGAAGCATTGTTAGCTTCAATTGCAACGCGAACAAAGATAGTAAATATCCCACAGATAGGCGTTGTTACGCTGCGCTCTTGGTCGCCCGTGCAACGGTCGAGGCGTCAAGCAAGCATTGCCAAGATGACACCGGAGCAGCAATACAAGTATGCTGCTGCATTCGCAATAGTGGACATGGTACGAAACGCTGACCACACTCCGCTGTTCACAGAGAAGGACATTGATTTGCTAGTCGGGGAAGGAACCTCGGCTTCTATGATTGACTTACTCCATGATGCTTGTCAGGAGTTTGACGATGAAGAATCGGGAAACGCGTTGGCAGGGTCGAACGTTACCGAGCAGAGTTCAATCGAAACGACCGATTGAAGTTTGTGTTTGCTCTTGCTGTTGAATTGGGGATAGACGATCCCTTGCATTGGTACAACGTCGTTGGCGATAAGATCATCGACGCATGGATGGGCTTCAAGTTAGCAGAGATTGACTTTCAGAACGATCAGCGTAACGAAGCATTGAGTGCTTCGCAGGCATTGGAGAAGTTGAATGGCGACAGTATCAATCGGCGCTCTGCGGTATGACATTATTGCCGATACCGTCAACTTCGAGAAAGGTTTATTCCGTACTCGGAAAGAGATGCGGTCAGCGGAGAAAGTGTTTCGACGCAACCAAACGGCTCAGGAAAAGTATGCTAACTCTATCGCTCGCACTGACGCCATGCTTCGCAAGAACGCCATCACCACGAAGGCGCACGCTCGCGAAGTGAAACGCTTGACGCGTGAGTACAGAGAGTCCCACACTGTAATGGGCAAGATGGGTAAAGCAATGCGATCCAGACTTGGCTTGTTTGCTCTTGCCACGACTGCCCTTATGACTTTGCGGTCAGCATGGAGACGGATGAACGAAGACATCTCCGACGTTGACAAGCTCGACAAAGCATCGAAGACGATGGGAGAGACAGCTCAGAATATCCAAGCCATCCAATTCGCTGCGCAGCAAACTGTATCTTTCACCGACGCTCAGACAATCAACGCCATCGAAAAGATGAATAAGCGGATTGCCGAAGCCGCGCAGGGGATGGGCGAAGCACAGAGTGCGTTGAAGATGTTACGGCTTGACGCTCGCAAACTTGTATTGCTGCGACCTTATCAACAGTTCCTCGTTTTGGCAGACGCTATCGACAGCGTGGCAGACGCAGGGAGTCGAGCAACCATTTCTCAAAAGCTATTCGATGCGGAAGCGAGAAGGTTCCACGTCACTATGCGAGGTGGTGCGGAAGCAATTGAAGAATACAAGAAGCAAGCCAAAGACATGGGCATCTTGCTTGGAGATCAAACCATTGAAGATATGGTCAAGGCGAACGACGCAGTAGGGAGAATGGGAAAGGCGTGGGATCGTTTGAGTAAAGTAATGTCGGGCAGCTTCGCACCAGCGTTGGAATCCATTGCTGATAAACTTGAGCGAATAGCTGAGACAATTACCAAGCTACGAGATATGGATTTCTTGTTCGGTGATGGCGACGTTGGCAAACGCCAAAAGTCAATGTTGAAAGGTGCAGCGGAAGGATTTGTTAGAGGTGGTCCGCAGGGTGCAATGCAAGGAATTGGCGAAGGATATATGAAACGATCACTGGAGAAATGGAAACCTCAATGGATGCAGAAAGCAGAAGGCGTTGACCCAAAAAAGATAGAGGACAAGTTCGAGAGACGCGTTGAAGGTATGCAACAGAATTTCTTGATGCAGTGGTGGTATGGCGACAAAGCAAAAGACAAGAAATTCAAACTGGTACCTAAAGCGGACCCGTCGGAAGGAGGCGGGGATGGAAGCGGTGCTGATTCCGATTCTCTTGGACTTCAAAGTCTTGTGAAAGGCACAACGGCAGAACAAGATAGCGTTGAGGAATATCGTTTCCTCGTTGAGAAGCAACAACGAGAGAACGCAGCTTTGATGCTGACAGGAAACACGAAAGCGTTGATTGAGAACACCAACGCGTTGCTCAACACGACTGACCGCGACGGAACAACTCGACCAATGAGAATGCCTGAATCAATCATGCTCGGAACCGATCTGCAATTATGACCAACTACACTTTTACCTCTGAATTAACACGTCAAAGTTCTGCTTCGACGACTGCGAGTGGACAGAACGTAAAGCTCGCAGCGAAGACGCGTCTACGTTTACGAGTGAACGAGAACCCTCCGCCGACCGCACCACCGTCAACAACTCCGCTTTGCACTTACTCTCTTACTGAACTTGTCGCAGCGAGATTGTTATTCGAGATGGACGACCGAGGTGGTGCCGGCCCTCCAACGCCGAACGATGTTCCAGTTGCTCAATTGGATATGCTATTCGATGGCGAGATGGTATTTCCTTTCATGCACTGCCAAACGATAGACGTGGAACAGAACGACAAAGCGACTCAGGAGTTTATAGCCGAGTGCAATTATGCGACTCCAACCTTTACGGAAGTCAAGCCACCTCAACTTGCTCCGTTGTTAGCTACTACTGTCGCTGCCGAGACTGACTACCCTGTGATCTATCAACACGATCTACGAGTCATCGACCACGTTATCTATGAGGACAACGACACGCCAGCGAAACGTTGCGAGCTACCAACAGGCAATCTATTTACTCAACCGTTCATTGAGAAGGTTCCAAGTCGAATTGTTACGGTGACACAATATGAGTCAGCGTTCACGGAAGAACTTGCGGCTGAACGTTTGGAAATGGTTAACAGTGCTGATTGGAACGGAACAGTAAACGTTGGCAAGTGGAAGATCACAAAGATAGATTGGACTCCTGTTCGGATCATACTCAGTGGCACCACGAACCTCGCAACGTTCTTAGTTCAGTACGAAGTCTCCTACATGCCAAAGGCAGCAGGGTGGAGATCGAAGCGTGCGTTGCTTGATACGCACTACCTTCCTTCACCGGGAGGTCCAAATAATCAATCGACGCGTCAACCGTTCGTAACGTCCGAAGGAGGAAGGACGAACTACATTGGCATGACCGACGATCAAGGCGTACCGTCGCCTAATCAGATCAACTACATTGAGTTCATTGTCCAGCCAGAAATCGCTTTCACGTTCTTGAGGGCTGAAAGCCCATGAGTCAAAGGCAGCGAGGTTTCGTGGATCGTCGTTCAGCGTTGCAGGCTGTACGTCTGCCGGCAGAGATGTCGGGAGGACCATTGCCATACGTTACGCAACAAGTCATGGCACGCGGTCAGTCGTGGATTGTGTTAACTCCTGAAGGCGGTATCCCGGCGCGTTCTAACTACGATCCCGGTCGTGCTTTGTGTGACTCGTACTTTGTTGATGAGAACCCTTCGCCTCCTGCTTTGTTGGAAGAAACGAATCAAGATGCGGCTACGCTTAACCAGTACGTCTACAACCTTTCGACTGAGGCAGTAGCGGGTAACGAGTACTTCATAGCTGTTCAAGTTGGCAACGTGCTTGTTGTGTCTAGTGGTGGTGGTGGCGGCGAAGGAGGTGGAAAGCGAATCCAGTTCAGATCAACCACGAAGATGCTCAACGGTCAGATCAATGGTGAGGTAATTCTGATCGAGGGAGCTACTGGTTTCAGCATCGGTGACGTAGTAACGTTTAGCGATCCGTTCAACCTGTTCATGGACGCGGAACCTTATGCGATTGGTTGGGCATACCTGCGAAAGACAACCGATGAGTGCGAAGTTCAAAGATGGGAAGTTGAGGAAATATCTCTGCCGATCAATCGCGTTACCGCGTTCACCACTGAATGCTTGAAGAAGACGGACATACTATTCCAAGCCCTTGTTAGTATTAACAACGGCACGGATATGCTGAGTGGCTACCACAACGTCGACTTGCCTCCCGACTTAGACGGAGCAAGTTCGGTATACGTTGAGAACCCTTACAAGCTGGACACTTGCGGCGCTCATGCCATTACTATCGAACGCCGTCCCGATCTTATTCCAAGTACTCCAACCAACTGTTACGTCCCGAGCGGTACTAGCAGTTCAAACTTTTCTTGGATTCTCGTTCAAGTCGAGGAACAGATCGCAAGATGGATTACAGTAATAGCATCGGTAAATGGCAGCGTAGTTACTTGGTCTTACGATGGTCTTTATTGGGATGGATGCAATCCATTTGCAGGTGATTGTCAAACGCCAGAAATAGAAACTCTATGCGAGGTCGGTTGCATCAAAGACGGCGCTTGTGGAATCGCCTGCTATCGACCGGAGCTGCATCGCTACGTTGTTGTGAGTACTTCTTCTGCATTGATGGGCTTGCCTGAAACCAAAACGATAGTCACCAAGTTGGAGGATGCGGGCGAGTTGTATCCTTGCCAGATGGAGATGACGACTCAAGAAGTTTGCCTAGTCACCAAAGAGGAGCCGGTCGTTGGCTTCGTTCAATTCTCAACTATGGAAGTGGACGTTGTTACTGATGCGACTAGCTTCGGGAGTTTCTTGCAATTCAACAAGTCGACCATCACCACTTGTTCTGTCACGGCGGCGGCTGCGGACTTGGTTGATATCTGTCCGCTGCTTTGTCTGTGCGATCAGTTCTATGAGTGCTGCTCTGCTCAATGCGGTTGCGACGAAAGCGAGTGTACTTGGGATTGGGATTCGGAAGCATGGGAATGGATCAACACCATCCCATGCCCAGAGGGTTGCGAGTGTACTGGCGGACCACCACCGACTCCCGGTGGCAATGATCCGACAACAGTTTCTTATCCATGCGAAGACTCTGATGCTTGTTGTGATTCACTCGGTCCAACGACTGCGGTGACTCTTGTGAATTTCGAGTTTATGAGTACAAGCAACTTCGATACGACTGTAGGAACATTGATCGCCGGCTCGTCCGTATTCTCTGCTGCTGGTGACTGCGGTGCGACTTTGACGTTCAACATAGGCTGGACTAATCTCACTTGCGGTCAATCGCAAATCACGGCAGCGACCGCAGTACTAAAGAAGAACGCTACCTGCTGTTACTGGGAAGTCACGTTGATATCTCCAACAGCGGCTTGTCTCGGCCAAGGAACGCTCGCGGACGGATGGCCCGGCAATACGATCTTGGTTCCTAATTGTGGAGGCGAGACTTCACTCGACTGCTCAACGTTCGCTGGCACAGACTGTGCACCAGTTTGTAGCGATGGCGGTTTCGATTTCCCAACCTTTGTCATCACCAACGCGGGGCAATGTCAATGATGAAAAGCAAAGCGGAAAGGATGAGTGAAGCGCGAATCAGAATCCATCGCAGAAAGAAGGAGCAAGCAGAACGATCCATTAGCAATCGTCCGGTTAGAATGCGAATGACTAACGAGCAGCGCATTCAACGCTTCAAGGATTCCCTTGATCCAAACCTTCTCGGTGATTCTTTCGTGCTTGCGAAGATCGACACGTTGTTTCTCGGTTGTGGTTCATGCAAGTCAAGCGTCCGGATGGTAATGAACCGTTGGGACATTGACGAAGAACCCGAAACGCTTATGGTCAAGATCGACCGCGTAGCTAATACGATCTACTCAAAGCAACGAACCGAGACGCAAAAGCATCTCACTGTCAAGGATGTTGCCGTTCAGATCATCGAGCATATCGAAACGCGGCGACTCGCTATTAGGACACTTGCGACAGAGGCGGTGGTGCAGTAGCTTAATTGAAGCGGCACGCTGCCTGACGCGTTGCGTACCGTCGTTGCGTCGTCGTTGCGACACGTTTGCCGCATGATTGCCAGAACGCGTCAGGGAACGCCCTGGGGAGAGCAAGGACGTGAAGATAAGAGATCGGATAATCGAACTGAGACGCGTGAAGTCATCGGAGCTGCTGCCCAATCCAAAGAATTGGCGAACGCATCCCGAGGAACAAGCCAACGCCATGCGAAGCGTTTTGGCTGAGATCGGTATTGCTGGTGCAGCTATCGCTCGTGAAACGCCCGACGGTCTGATGCTCATTGACGGGCATCTTCGTACTGAGTGCTTGGACGACGTTGTGCCTGTGCTTGTGCTTGACGTTGACGAAAACGAGGCAGACAAGCTACTCGCGACGTTCGATCCAATTGCTGAGATGGCTGGCAGCAGTTCGGAAAAGCTTTCGGAGTTGTTGAAAGATTTGACCGACAAGCAAGATACTTTATCTGCGATGGTGTGGCCGGATTATATTCTCGATCCATTGTTGACTGCCGATTGGTCGCCGGAAGATGTTGTTCCCATTGCAGATGATAAGTCAGCATCCTCCTTCACTGTCACTTTCATTGAAGAACAAAAAGAAACCGTGCTAGCTGCTATCGCTGCTTATCGTCAACGCAACGGCGAAGGGTTAAGTGAATCACAATGCCTCGAACTAATGGCCTTGCAATTCCTAGATGGGTGCAAGTGAGATGGACGCGTCGTTGCTAACGTCATTCGTTTATCTTCGCAGCTTTCAAAACAAGAGAGCAGACGTTCCGATGCGCTCGTGGGCTTTAGATAGTGGAGCGTTCACGGCGCACAACTCCGGCAAAGCAATTGATCTTCGTGAGTACATAAGAACGGCAAAAGAATTGCAATCTCAAGACAGGTTGCTGTGGGACGTGTTTGCTCTCGACGTGATTGGCGACGCTAAGGCATCGTTGAACAACGCTAACAAGATGCGCCAAGCAGGCATTGAAGCGATACCAACGTTTCACTTTGGTAGTGATTTGAAAGACCTCAAGCATATCGCTAAAGATTTTCCGAAGATTGCATTGGGCGGACTAGCAGCAAAGAGAGCAGGCAATCACGGACAGCAAGTTTCCAAAAGCGAGAAGTATGTTTTCTTGCAACGTTGCTTTGAGGTGATATGGCCAACACGGATTCACTTGTTTGGATGCACCGACGAGAAGCTACTGTTGACGTTCCCTGCCGAGTCCGCTGATTCTACAAGCTGGCATCTTCAACCGAGTCGATACGGTCTGTGGAAAAACATGGGGCGACTGAGAGGCGTGAGAGGGAAAGCATTGCAGTCAGGTATTCGCGGGCAAATACGATACTGCTTAGACGTAGAGAAACAAGTGCAAGGCAAATGGCGACACTTGCATCTGAGCAACGGCATCAAAGAATTTTCTTACCGCTTCGCGACGACCGGAGCTGAATTAAAGTACTTCAAAAAGGTGCAGACATGAAGACACTACTTGTATTCTCTGGTGGCATGGATAGTGCCACGCTACTTTACGATCTTCTAGCTTTGGGAGATCACGTTGAGTGCTTGAGCGTCAACTACAATCAACGCCACAAAAAGGAATTGGACATAGCGTTTCGATTGTGCGACGACTTAGGAGTGCGATTGGATACGCTAGACTTGACAAGTCTTGGAGCGCTATTGGACGGCAGCAGTCAAACCGATCCGAACGTAGAAGTTCCTTTTGGGAACTACGATGCGCCAACCATGAAACTAACAGTGGTCCCCAATCGCAATATGTTCCTGCTTGCGTCTGCCGCGGCTGTCGCACTATCGCGGAACGCAGATCGTTTGGCGTATGGCGCACATTCAGGAGATCACACTATCTACCCTGATTGCCGACCGGAGTTCGTTGAAGCGATGCAAGCAGCGTTTGACCTTTGCGATTGGAAACAGATAAAGCTCTACGCACCATATCTAGCATTGGACAAGGGAGAGGTTTGCAAGCGTGGCGTTGAGCTAGGAGTTAGATTCGATCTGACGTGGACGTGCTACGTCGGTGGAGACAAACCATGCGGCAAGTGTGGCTCGTGTACTGAGCGTGCTGAGGCTTTCGCTTTTGCTAAGACAATTGACCCACTGATGGAAACAAGCAATGAAGATCACTAGACGGTTTGAGTTCGACGCTGGTCATCGTGTCAAAGGTCATGCGGGCAAGTGTCGTCATCCTCATGGACATCGGTACGTTCTCGAATTGCATCTTGTCGCGTCGGGCTTGAACGAGCTTGGGATGGTCGTTGACTTTGGCGACATTAAAGCGATAGTCGGTGAATGGATTGACCGCGTAGCGGATCACGGGTTCATTGTGTGGGATCAAGACACGGCATTGCTCGGCGCGTTGGATAATCTTGCTGACTCTAAACTTTGGATCGTGCCATGCAACCCGACAGCAGAGAACCTCGCGGCGTTGTTCAAGTTGAAATTTGAGGAACTATTCCTCGACGCGTTCGACCACGTCACGATCTCTGGCGTTACGCTTCACGAAACTCCAAACTGCCGAGCAGAAGTATGAGCATGGTAAAAGTCAACGAAGTGTATCGTTCTATTCAGGGCGAAGGCGCACGAGTCGGAACGGAGAATATCTTTGTTCGCTTCACTGGTTGCAACATGCGTTGCTCAGTGGAAGCAAGCGCGAAGTCACCGGGCGGGTTCGACTGCGACACCGAGTTCGTAAGCGGTCGAAAGATGACCATTGATGAATTGATCCAATGGATACGAGATGAAGATAGCAACGATGGTGCGACGCCTTGCAAGTGGGTGATCTTGACTGGTGGAGAACCCGGTTTGCAAACAAGCGACGAACTGATAGAGCAACTGCATGAAGCCGGCTACAAGATTGCGATTGAGACAAACGGTTCGATAAAGCTATCGGACAGCATTGACTACGTTGCTGTCTCACCAAAAGTAGCTGAGCATTGCATCCGCCAAAAGACATGCGATGAAGTGCGGTATGTTCGTGGCTATGGTCAGTCGTTGCCTCGGAGCGTCGTGCAAGCAGAACACTATCTAATCAGCCCAGCAGCAAACGGCAACACGATAGAACAACGAGTGATTGACTGGTGCGATGAATTAGTAAAAGGAAGCAAATGGAAAGTCTCAATCCAAGAACACAAACTGCATCAAATACGATGAGCAAAACACCAACAAGAAACGACGCAGAAGATAGCATCAAAACCTTGCTTGCTTTTCTCGGTGAAGATACAAGTCGAGAAGGATTACTCGACACGCCAAAGCGCGTCGTCAAAGCAATGGAAGAAATGACCAATGGCTACAACGCCGACGTTGAAGAAATCCTTGGTCGGACTTTCGATGTTGCTTGTGATGAGATGGTAGTGCTTAGGAACATACCGTTTACAAGTTTGTGCGAGCATCACCTCTTACCGTTTACTGGTTTCGCTTGCGTCGGCTATCTTCCTGCCGAGCGCGTTGTTGGTTTAAGTAAGCTAGCAAGATTGGTTCATTGCTACGCCAAACGATTGCAAGTTCAAGAACAACTAACTACTCAAATTGCGACCGCACTCAACGCTTGTCTTTCGTGCAAAGGTGTTGGCGTTATTCTTACCGCAAACCATGCTTGTATGTCTTGCCGAGGCGTTGCAGTTTCTGGCACGGAAATGGTCACGTCTCACGTCCTCGGTGCGTTCCGAGAATCACGAGAAGTACGCTCAGAATTTCTGACGCTTGCCAGGAGCCATCGGTAACGCTCGAAAAGAGCAACGTTTTGCCGTGTCAGATTCTAGGTAGATTTCTGCTCCCCAAACGTCGATACTTATTGAACGTTCAACGTTGTGATTTACAACGTTGGACGGCGAGGGTTAGGTGCGACGTTGTGAGTAGCGAAAGTGAAAGCTTGAAAGCGACGCACCGAGTAGCGGTCACAGTCGACAGTTGTGACTCACGGCGAAACGCAAGTTGCCGAAGTTAGCCTGAGCGTTGGAAAACATTATTCGTCGTGATGACGAGGACGGAGTTCTAACGTGGTGAGCCATCACCAATTCTTTTGTTGTGAAAAGCAACGACGTTCCCACGACGACGCAACGCGTACCGTTCGGGGTTGAACAACGAGCGCACAACAACGACCGACAACGCTTGTCGAAACGCATCAATAGTAGGACTTTGATTGCCGAAGAATTTGATGCGTCCAACGCAGCTGGTTACTGCGTTGCTGATGAGACAAACCAACAACAACAACGGAGACAGAATTATGACCACTACACTTCGCATCGCTCAAGACGATATTCGCACGACGAGGGAAAGCAGTGTCGCGTCCAAGCGACCTGCCAAGCCCGTTGTTGGAAATCACTTTTACGGGTTGCCACCACGACTCGCAGTTGGATGGGTTCATGGCGTTCATGGCGTATTGATTGAGGTCGTTGACGGCGGCTTCGTTTTGGATAACGGCGAAGGAGATCAATACACTGTTCCGCAGATTTACAAACTACGATAGACACAACAACAACAACAACAACAACGGAGACAGAGAGATGAGTAAGAAACAATTGAGGCACGTCGAAGTATTTTACGTCAACCGCAACACTGGTTGGGCAGTTGTCGAAGTGGACGACACTTATCAGAGCGAAGCTGAATACCATTACCGAAAGAGCGACGCGTTGAGGGATGCGAAGCAACGCGGTCGTGGCGTATTGGAAGTTCGGCAGTTCAACAAAGAAGGATCAAGAATGAAGAACGCTCAAGAGAACACCGAACCGAAGTACGGTACGTTGGTCGCACGCTTCACGGCACGCAAAGTGAAACGCGACGGTTGTGCTATTACAGTGGAATCACAATGCGGCGAGAAATACATCTTGATGGCTGGCGACGCGTCGCGTGGTCATGCGTTGAGCGACGTGAAGCGTGGCGCGAAGATGCACGTCGTGAACAAGAGACACCCCTGCGAAGAAACAACGCCACGCCAAGCCGTAGTCGCGACGAGTTGGTATGTAGTCACGATAGACGACTTGCTATTGGACAAAGCATACGCAGCGGCAGGACGTTGCGGATATTAAAAGCAGACAGTTACAACAACAACAACAACAACAACGGAGACAGAGAGATGAGTACAGTTATCAAAGCGAAAGATTGGGCGGTTAAGATTCAGTACGTTGACTCAGTGATAACGTGCAAGTGCGAGCCGGCAAGCAATCCGATGGCGGGAAGAACACAAGACGGTTACACGAGCATCAAGGGTGCGCCGACAGAGTTGATGGTCCAAGTCAACGACAGCGGTCGGTGGCGTCGTGTTTGGATATTGCAATTCAGCAACGCAGCATCGTACTTCGTCAACGTCGATGGACACAGGCAGTACCTCACGGCGGGACAATTGGACGACGCGTTTCACAAGTTGGAAGTGTGTGATTGAGTCGAAACGCCTTCGGGCGTCTGTGCGGTTCAGCCCAACGCATACTGATGAGACAGGGCAACACAACAACAACGGAGACAGAGTTATGAGTATCAAGAACATCGTCGCAGCAACCCGCAACGCTATCCGGTTCGCTTACGAAGCGGAGGCACGAGCGAAGGAAGCAGAGTTAGTTAGAGGCGAAGAAATAATCCGACTGCAAGAGTTAACGCTTCAAGTTGAAACACTTGAGCAAGAGTTGAACGAATTGAAGGATGAGAATTATAGAGTAGCCGCGAGCATGGACGAAAGAGTTGAGACAGCAGTAGACGATGCAATACAGAGTTACGACTTTTCAGACGAGGTAAGAGATTCGGTTAATGACTATGACTTTTCAGATGTTGTGAATGAAGTTTTGGAATACCACGACTTTAGTCGCGAGGAAGAATCAATCCTTGAAACGCTCAGTGATGGAGGAATGATGGACGACGCAGTAAGTACATGGTTCGACAATTCTAACTTTGAATCAGGATTGATCGAAAAGATCAAAGATGAAGTGGACAACAACTTCGACCTTCACTGTACGGCGTTGCTCAAGTCGTTGTTGGGTCGTGCAACGATCAACCTCACGTTGGACGACGCAGCGACAAGCAACCCGCTTCGCACGTCGTTTGGAAGTCCAGTGGAATTACAACGCAACGACGAAGCGACAGCAACGGTCGAAGCGTTCGAGGACGACGAGGACGACAAAGCAACGGCATCGGCCAACGCTGATCCTTTGATGACGTTGCTCGACAAGATCACGGAGTAAGTTGTTGTTGTGTTGAAGTGAAAGGCACGCCATGAGCGTGCCTTCGTTGTTGGATGGCTACCGCAACGCTGAAGATCAAGCCAACACAAGTTTTCTTTTGGAGACAGTTATGAGTACATTGACATTAGAAGCACGCGTTTCAGATCTACTCGATGACACGTTTGCTGACACGGCGAAGCTGCCGTTGATGGGACCGGACAATCATTCGACACCGCACTACGGAATTGTGCGAACAGACAGAACAGGAGCCGACGCATGGTTTCCCGTTACGGTCAAGAAAGGATACGTCGCTCACACTACCGACGACGTGAAGACGATCTGCCTTGCAGCGGCACAAGGGTTCGGCGTGTCGTCGGATGAGATCATCGTTGAAGCGTGTTGGGCAAAGAATGGACATCGTGTTTGCATTCAACCTACGGTCGATTACAGACGAGCCATCAGCGGGACCGATACGGTGTGGCCGCGCTTCATTGTGCGAGCAAATTATGGTGGCAAGTTCACGGCGTCGGCTGGCATGTTTCGTGACGCTTGCGCCAATATGCAGATGATGCGACGCGTTGACGAGACGACGCTCTCGCTGAGGCATACTTCGTCGTTCAGGGATCACTTCGATTCGACGGTGAAAGAGTTTCAGGGACTCGCTGCGAAGTATGAGAACGTAGTTCAAGCGGCGAGGATGCTTGATGGTCAACGCGTTGCGGTCAAGGAGTTTGTTGCTCAGTTGTTCCCCGTACCGGAGAACGCAGGGCAGGCGAAGCAAACACGTTACGAGAACAAGGTGGGCGAGATGATCGCTCGCTTGACTCGTGAGCAATTGGAGCTTGGTCAGTCGATGGACACGAAGGAAGCATCGCCATGGATGCTTGCCAATATGGTTACCGGCTACGTTCAGCATGACAAAGGACGCGTTGGAAAAGTCAACGACGTGGAGCGCATGTTCCTTGCTGTGGACGACCGCTTGTGTGACCGAGCGTGGGACTTAGCGTTCAAGATGGCAGTGTAGTCGACGCGACAGCGGGTAGTCGACGCGACAGCGGGCAACGAACGGTTGCCCGCGATCGTTTCTACTTCTTACTCAAATGACCACACACTAAATGAAAGTTATATGAATGCGAAATCAATACACTGTCGGTAGTTTGTTTTCTGGCATCGGTGGTTTTGAGCTAGGTTTGGAAATGACCGGACGATTCAAAACTTTGTGGCAATGTGAAGTTGATCCGTATTGCCGTTCAGTTTTGCAAAAACATTGGCCTGATGCGGAAATGTTTTGCGATGTGCGAACATTGGGAAACCCTGACGTTATTTCACCTGTAGATATAATTGTCGGTGGATTTCCATGTCAGGATCTGAGTATGGCAAGACATGGCAACAACGGAAAAGGATTAAAGGGTGAAAAATCAGGATTGTATGTCGAGTTCATCAGGATCATTCGCGAGCAAAAACCGAGAGGTTTCATTATTGAAAATGTCCCCTCACTGGTTGACAGGGGATTGTTTACTATCCTGCGAGAAATTGCCGCGTTCGGGTATGATGCAGAATGGCACGTTGTATCGGCTTCTGCCGTTGGTGCCCCACACAAACGCAACCGATTGTTTGTCATGGGCTACGCCAACGGCACACATTGCCAAGGAAGCGGGCTATCCGTCAGAGTACACGAGAAACAGTCTAACATTGACTGCCCAGGTGATACAAAACCCTGTGAAGCGTGGGCGGCTGAACCCGATGTTTCTAGAGTGGTTGATGGGATTCCCGATTGGACACACCGAGTCAAGGCGTTAGGCAATGCGGTTGTTCCAAAGGTTTCCGAATGCATTGGGCAAAGGATGTCAAGCATTTTAGACGGAACGGCTGTTGATTTGCGTGAAACAGGTTGGTTGTTTTAGGTTTTCATATACGCGATCACAAATGCCCCATTTCCTTAGCCTTGGTGCGGGCTATGAATGACCACGTTCTTCAAACTTGCATGAGTACAGTCAACGTCGTTTAAACAACAACAACAACAACAAGGAGACACAAGATGCAAGCTATAGCGACACGCTATCACGGACCTACGAACGGTGTTAGTTACGCCCGAGTGTCCGCAACGTGCAACGCCAAACGGATTTACTATTCTTGGCAACACGACTTGAGCGATGAGGACAACCACAAGTTTGCTTTCATTCGACTCGCGAGACAGTTGTATTGGTTCGGCCCATGGCAAATGGGTTCGCTACCACGAAGCGAAGATTATGTCTTCGTTCGAGTCCTCAAGTACAGAGATGTGGAGGACCGATGTTCGATCCTCGTTACCAACGACACTAACGGAGAATTAGAAAGATGACCAATCACAACTTTACAACTTGCACAGACCTCGCCGCTTACTTACGCGTCAGTGGCACGACGATCAATCGACTCGCTGCGAAGTATGGAATCGAATGGGTCGTCTTGCACAAGCGGCAACGTGTCATGGCTAACCGCGACGCAGCAAGATTGATTAAGCAGTACGAAAAGGAGACATCCAATGAGTAACAATCTTTGGGATACTATCAACCGTGTCGCTACGGAGGACGACTTGGATCAGATAGCCGAACTGGAAGCGTTGGGGTACGAGGAATGCTTGCCGCGTTCTACGCTCTTGCACGTCATGGGTTTCCAAACCTACATAGTCAACACGTTGAACGACGACGTACTTGGTTACGTTGCCTTTGATCGTCACCGAGATCACAACGACGAAGAAGCAATCACTATCCATCGCATTGCAGTTCATCCGTCGTCGAGACGGCGAGGCATCGGATGGCGATTGATGACCTTTTGCGTTGACGTAGCGAGAGGATTGGATTGCAACTTACAACTAATCACTATTCCCGAACGGGAGCAATTGGGATCAGAGTTTTTCCTTGCGGCCATGAGCTTCAAAGAAATTAACGCGGCTGGTTGCATATCACTTTTCCTTTATCAGGAGACAAGCAATGGCTGATGAGTATAAACTCGGTATCGGATTAGCAATCGTGATTGTGACCGAACGGTTGAGGCAATGCCGAGTCGAGTTAGCTTACGAAGAAGGCAAAAGCCACGACCAATCGACGCTGCCAAATTTAGTGCAGGGTCGGATCAGGGAACTAGAAGATTTACTAAAGCGTTTCAACAACCTTTTGAGGACACAAGATGACAAGTGACACGATGAGCAAACGCGATTCGAGAAGCGCACACTTACAAGGCGATCTACAAGACGTGTTTGAAAAGCACAACGAGGAGTTTGGTATTCGAGTAATGGCATTAACTCAATTGCTCTCGAATACATTGGCGAACAACCTCACGGACGAAGATGACATTGTGGAAGCAATGATTGAAGTACTTGAGCCATTCGTTGAGTGTGTCAAGTTCATGGATGGATTTTGCAATGACGACAATACCGACGCGTAGTTTCATTAACCTTAACTCGGAGACAAAAGATGAACGTAAAGAAACCAGAGGCGTGGCACGAGGCACGACGCAAGTACATTGGTGCTTCGGAAGTCGCGACGGTCACAGGCGTCAGTCAATACGGTTCACAGTACGAATTGTGGGCAACGAAGAAAGGATTGATCGAACCCTTCGAGGGAAACGACGCGACGCAACTTGGAACGGATTTGGAAGCGTCGTTGCTTGACATTGCCGAACGTGATCTTGGTGCGTTGCAACGCGACGTACCGACTGTCCATGAGTCGTTGCCCATTCGTGCAACGCTCGACGCAAGGACAGAGGAGGAATTGATACCAGTCGAGTGCAAGACAGCAGGTTTGCTTGGTGGGCGAACGGACGCATGGGGTGAAACAGGAGACGTTCTTTTTGAAGATCAGATACCTGCTTCGTACTACGTTCAAGTGCAGACGCAGTTGCTCGTAACGGACGAGGAATTTGCGTGGCTGTACGCGTTGGTGGCTCGTCGCGGAGTGTGCAAGTACAAAGTACACGCTCACGCAGCAACGCAAGAAGCCATTGGAAATGCGGTCGATGCTTGGTGGACGAAGCACATGGTCAACAACGAAGCACCAGCGTTGACAGGTTGCAGCAAGCAAGTGTTGTCAAAGATTCCACGTCGCAAAGATTCGACCATTGAGTTGTGTGACGTCGAAGAAGATTCAGTTGAATTGCTTGCTGAGTTAAAAGAACAGCGAAAAGCAATAGACGGAAAGATCAAGGCACAGGAAGCATCGCTTATCGAGGCGCTTGCTGACAACGAAGTTGGAACGTTGCCCGATGGGCGACGAGTTAGTTTTACTTTAACGGAACGCAAGGCGTATGTCCGCAACGTAGCAGCATCGTCGTTCCGTACGTTACGAGTTCAGAAATCGAGGAAAGCATAATGAGTATCAAAGATTTGATAACAACACCAGCAGCGAAGAAACAGATCGCAGCTGCGTTGCCGGAACACATGACAGTTGATAGGCAAGTACGCGTTGCGTTGACTGCGTTGAACAAGACGCCCAAGTTAGCACAATGCACTCAAGGCTCCTTCGTTGAAGCGTTGATGACTTGCAGTGAGTTAGGTTTGGAACCAAACGGGCGACACGCTCACTTGGTCCCTTACGGTGATCGCTGCACGCTGATCGTTGACTACAAGGGATTGATTGAGTTGGCGTTCCGAAGCGGGAAGGTCGAGAGCATTCGTGCTGACGTGGTTTACAGCAACGACCTTTTTGATTACTCAACGTGCGAACACTTGCCGAACGCATGGCGGGACCCTGAGCATCGTCGCGAGGAACGTGGTGAGATGATTGGTGCGTACTGCGTTGTGGAAATGAAGAACGGCGCAAGGCATCGCGAACGGATGACAACAGATGAGATCAATGGGATCAAAGATCGGTCGCGTGCTGGTCGAAGCGGACCATGGGTGACTGACTTTCACGAGATGGCGAAGAAGACAGTTTTCCGACGTGCAAGCAAATGGATTCCCCAATGTTCACACTTGCAGAACGCGTTTGAAGCAGACGGTGACACGTTCGAGCCACGGTCTTTCGATGAGCCTCGCCCTGATCGTCGCGGCATAGCAGATGGAATCGCTGCTTGCATCGAGTCAACAGCGGTTGAGAACGTCGAAGAACCCAGCGATCAGGGTGTCTCAGACGACGCCTAACGTCGTTGAGATCAATTAGCGACACGTTTGACGCGTTGAGCGTGTCGCTGCGTTACAGACATCACTTTTAGGAGACAGAAAATGTACGGAAAACTGTTCGAGTCAATGTTCGATGGGACATTGGCCGACAATTGGGAAGCGTTAGTCGTTTTCCAGCAGATGGTCATACTGTGCGACGCCGACGGTCGGATAGACATGACTCCAATAGCGATGCACCGTCGCACGGGCATACCATTGGAGATCATTAAGCGCGGCATAGCGATACTCGTTGCGCCCGATGCTCAATCGAGAACATCAATCGAAGAAGGTCGGCGCATCAAGTTGCTTGACGTGCAACGGGAGTGGGGATGGGAGATAGTTAATCACAAGCACTATCGAAGCATCGCGACTCGTGCCGACAAACAACAGCGAGATAGAGAACGCATGAGAGAGCTGCGTGAGTCGCAAGGCGTCGCTAATAGTCGCGTGGCGTCGCGTGGCGTCGCAAGTGTCGCAGATGTCGCCCATACAGATACAGATGCAGATGCAGATGCAAAAGCAAAAGCAAAGAGTCCTGGTGCATCAAAACGCTTTGATGACTTTTGGTCTGTGGTGCATCAGAAGATAGGTAAACGTGCAGCAGAGCGAGCATTCGCCCGTGCTGTAGTTCATCTTGGTTCCAGCGCCGTCATTGCTGGACGAGACGCAGCCGCTGAAAAGATAATTGAAGCGATGAGACTGTTTGCTTTGACGCCTGATTCCAAGCCGAAAGATCGAACAGCGATCCATCCGACGACGTGGCTCAACCAAGGGCGATACCTCGACGAGGTTGAGTCAAACGATGCGAGCGATACGAAGACGGGGTCCAAACTCAATCAGTACATGAGGGACACCGATGGAACATAAGGCAGCAGTAAAGGTCTATCGCTCGTTGTTCATTGCGTTCCCAAGTTACAGTCATTGGATCGACAAGCAAGACGATCCGATTGCAACGTTGGACGCGTGGTGTCGATTGCTTGCAGCGTGTCAACCAGAGGACGTGAAGTTAGTTGTCGATCAGATATTGGATGGCTCGTTGAATCCGAGACAGCAGTACGACAAGATGGACAACTTGCCTCTTGTTATTCGTTCTCGCTCGATGCGTCTGAAAGAAGATCGAGAGAGATTCGATAAAGTGAACGAGATGGCGAGCGACTCAAACGAGCGACGCAAGGAGAATAAGCACCTTCATTCCATGACGACTTTGTATGCGGAGATTCGACGCAACAACAAGTTGGTACAAGATGGAAAGATAAGTGCCGAAGAACGCGACGAGTTATTGCTTGACATTAGACGGCGTGCTAAGTTGAAGCGGTAGCGAGGAGGGTTACAGTTCGAGAAGGGCCACGTTGCGAAAGCGGCGTGGCCCTTTTTTTGTCTACCTACAGAAAGCAAACACGATGCCAAAGGTACAACCACGAGCATGGTCGATGGAACAGATGCGAGGCAACGGATTGCTTTGCGGAATGACCGAACACTGGAACCACCATACCGCAAGACGGAAAGATTTGTTCGGCTTCATCGACTTCATAGCAATCGGGCGTGGTAGTTGTATCGCTGTCCAATGCTGCGCTCGTAGTAGTATTGCTTCGCATAGAACCAAGATCGTAAACGAGTGTAACGTCGCTGCTAAAGCATGGTTGCTCGCGGGCAACACCATTGAGATTCATGGTTGGGATCGTCATGCGGTACCGTTAAAGACGAAAGACGGCACGCGTTTGCGGCGTCGGTGCAAGATTGTTGACTTACTTGACTCGGAGCTTTGAAGATAGTACGGTGGATTGCTTCGTTTCAGTTTCAAGGGATTGGAGAATCAAGATGCTTAAGATTGTTGTAGTGCTAGGTGCTTTGGTGATGTTGACTACTGCTGTTGGCATGGCAGGAAACGAAGCACCTAAACGAGTGGAACGAATTGTCGAACGCGAACGACCACGACTAATAGTGGAACGTACTGTCGAGCGACCACGCTTGTTCAATCGTGAAGTTGTTGTCACGAGTGAACCAGTGGCCGTCGTGGAAGGATTGAGAAGGCGTTGCTTCAACGGCTCGTGCTTGGTCAAGTCAACGCGGACAGTGACGCGAAGCCGATTCCAATTCTTTAGGCGACGATAACTAGTGGCGACTAACGGTTGCCGCTGCGAGCGTTCGGGTTGTCTCCCCTGAACGCTCGCTTTTCTTTGCGAGGATAAACCATGAGTATGTTGCTTGCGATACTGTTGCTGACTCCAATCTCAATGGACAACAACGTTACGTTGCTCCCACCTGTTGTGATACTGAAAGCACAACCCGCAAAGACAGTAACGAAAGGCCAACGCGTCGCCCAAGCACGCGCTGACTACATGGCACGACACAACTACAAAGGGCATCCGCCACGACGACGGACGACGCCACCCGACTTCACCATTGTTGGATCGTTTGAAGGTGTTGGTTGGACTCAACGACGCAACGCGACAAGACAAACGGTGAGAACGTGCAGACCATCCGGACGCAGTGGGTCGCAAGATGACAACAGCAGGAAGCTAATTGGTGATGCGATTGCTCATGGCCAATCGGGAAGTTATCGAGTTCGGATATGGGGTAAAAGATGAGCGGCGAGATATTGGCAAGGCTTGAAGGCAGTCTGGTATGGGTGTCGATGGGCTCAGAGATCACTCACGTCAACGCAGCAAGAGCGTTTGCTCATAGCTTGGAATGGAAAGTCGGAGACGTGAAGATCATCGAGACAAGGTATCAAGAAGGGCAAACGGTACATTGCCATCGCATAGAACAACGCCATGATTTCTTAGTGTATCCATTAAGACGAGACAACTAATGCTTGGCAGGACAACGCGGCGTAGACTTCGAGTGATCGCAGCGGAAGAATGGCTGACGTCTGTGAAGATAATTCATGACTTCGACTCGATGGATATGCCTGCTGCCCGAAGACGTGTTGCTGGTCGAATTGCTGAGGAGTTCAATTCAGAATCACTCATCGGTTCGATCTTAATTGGCATCGCTATAAAGTTTGCTTTCGCGTTGCTGTGGAAATGGTTTGAAGAACAACTCTACACCAAACAAGATTTGGTATCAGCAGGAGAATTATAATGTTGAGGCAGAACAAAGCGTTTCAGTTCATCGTTGGGTGCTTCGTCTTGATAACGTGCTACAAGATTTGGTCGATGGGCATCTTCGATGCGTGGTGGTTCAATGATCCCGACGCGGTGAACGGTGCATCAGTCATTGCTTTGATTGGTACGGCCATCGTGTCTAGCATTCAGATGGTTGGATTGTTAGCCATCGCACTCGTTAGTGGATTGCAACCGTTAGCAGAACAAGCAATGGAAGGTATCGGATCGTTTCTCAAACGCGACGAAGCAACGACCGATGAGCCTCGTGCGACGACTAGCATCGACGCAACAAAGTTGACCATTGCCCTCGAAGCAATAATGGAACGACTCGACAAGATGGAGTCCAAAGATGGTTCTTGATATTACCAAAGACGTTGCGAAGAACAAATCAAACAACTCGTTGCTGATCTTCGTCGTTGCTGTCTCGTTGATCTATGTTCTGACAACGTACCGAACGAAAGAAAAACGAAACGACAAAGCAACGGGCATCCCAAACGCTGTGGTGATCCTCGGTACAGAAGGGATAGCCAACTCCACGCTGATTGATGAGTGGGCAGACGAGAACGGTTATGAACTCAGACGATACGACACCGATGCGGATTTGACTCTGGCGGAAGATTGGGTAAAGATGTTGTCCGACAAAGGGAAAGACCATGTTCCTTGCGTCGTTGTCTGCACAGATGAACGCGTCGAGGTGCTGCCAATTACCGACAACCTTTTGGATGCTTTGAAACAAAGATGGTAGACGGTGGTTATCTCAAGCGTGACTTTGTGACCAATCCAATTGGGGAACAGGTTAGTGCTGCTGTTGTCGAAACCATCTCAAGAAAGGATTGGCCTGAACTAATTAGGCACCACGAGAAAAACAAGTCGTCGTGTCTTGACGTTCATTACTTCCACGACGTTCCAATACTCAATCAAGCCCATCTCAAGTACTGTTGGTTGTTCTGCGTTGCTGCTGGAGTAGCTAATCGACTCGCTCACCAAGGCATTGATCCCGTTCCAACATTGTCAGCAACAGCAACAGCAGCGAGGGTAAAAAAGTATCGCAACGTGGGCGGATATGTTTTGGAAGGTGCAGTTGGAGTTGAGAAATATGGCTTGCCATCCGTTGACGTTTGGCCTCAAGGCAAACTGTATCGAAAGTATGAGAACGATCCAGAGCTTGTAACGTCGGGAGAGAAAAACAAGTTAGTGGCGTTCAGCGAATTGCCATCCCGAGACTTTGAAGCACTCGCTTCTGTATTATTGAACGAGAAGAACCCTCGGCCAGTCGCGATTGCTTTACCTTGGTGGAAGCATGCTGTTCTAGCATTGCAAGTTTGCAAAGGAAGAAACACGTTCGGAGTTGTCTACGCGAACAGCTACGGTGAGCAATGGGGAGACAGAGGATTTGGAATCCTTTGGGGAAAGAAAGCATTGGCCCATGAGCAAATAGTTATCAACGACGTAACGGCGAGAAGCGAATGACTGGCGAAGCAACTCAGATCGGAATGTTAGTAGCAGCGGTATCAGTATTGAGTACTGTGATTACAGTTCTTTGGAGACAGTCTGTTTCAAACAACACCAGAGTAAACGGCGAGCTAGAAGAAACTCGAAAACTGTTGAACGATTGCACCGAAGATAGAACGCTCATCTGGAAAACATTAGCCAAGCAATTCGGTTGCCCAATCGAACAATTGAAGGATGACAACAAATGACACAAACACTGACGTACAAAAACGACACGGGTGCAACTGGAACGTACATTCAACAGGATGTTGATTTGGATGGTGTGTCGCTGTTGCAGTCTGCCGGTGATATTACGTCAGTGGTTCTGAAAATCACATGGAACGCACCATACGATTGGCAACATTCGGAATGCTATGTGAATGATCCTGACGGATCAACGCATTATATGTTCACGGCTGGTTCGCTGCCGTTTGGGTCAGGTGTGCGGACAGACACACTGACAATCGCATCGGGCAGTTTTCCTTCATCAATTGATGGCGTTTGGGAGTTTTACCTCGACGATCAGATGGGTGGTTCAAACACACTTACCGAGGTGATCGTTGAAGTTCTGGTAACGTCAGCCAACATGCCCGCGACCTACGGCGAATCGCTTTGGTGGAACGGTGAGGCATACCCAGGCGGAATCGACTTGTCCGGTTACGCAGGACACATCTATCCGCAGAACGGCGCGACTATCGTTGCCGACTCAGGTAGTGGAGGGTCGTATGCTTATTCTTTCGATGGCGTGGATGATGTTTGGAGCGATGGTGGCAATGCCTCGTTTGACAACAATTCAACCATGAGCGTATCAGCATGGCTCAAGCACAATGGAACATCCGGCCAGCAGATGATCGTCTGCAATCACGGTGGCTACAAGGGCAACTGGCAGCTATATCGATCCGGCCATAAACTCTTCATGTACATGGCCCATTTTTCATACCCCGCTACCAACAGTATCGCGAGTCTAACGCTCGAAGTATCCAACGTCCTCCCAACGGCAGCAACATGGTATCACGTCGCTGCCGTATTTGATGGGTCGCTTACAATGGCGGATCGGCTGAAGCTATACGTCGATGGCTCGCAGGTCGCCGGCACCACTGTCCCCAACTGGTCGCTCGGCGGTCTGACTGCTGTCCCCTATGCGACCATAATCGGTTCTCTGCCTCCGCAGGCCATCGGAGGTATGGTAGAGGTTTCGGTGTTGGGAACACCTTCAGGCAACATCTACTTCCCGTTCGATGGACTGGTTGACGATGCGAGAGCATGGCCGAATACCGTTCTCACCGCTGATGATCTCACTTGGCTTGCCTCGGCTCGCGGTGTTGCTGGTGGACCTCCTGATTGGCTACCGTACTTCGCACAACCTCAAACTTTTATCGGACTCGGAAGATGATTAAGAACACAGCGAACCAACAGATAACTTTCGGCGCGATAGCTTTGACAGACGGGCTACCAATCACAACCGGAACGCCCGTCGTTTACCTATCAAAAGACAACGCAGCACAAGCGGCGTCGACCAATACTGCTGCTCACGTTGGACACGGTCTATGGCGTCTCGATCTTACGCAAACAGAAACCGATGCAAACCATCTCGGCGGAGTAATGGTGTTGGCTAATGCGGTCAATGCTTTCGCCCAAGCATTCCCGTTGACGCTTGCTGACTTCAAGAGCGACGCGACAGCGGCCAATCAGACGAGCATATCCAACGCCATCGCTGCGCTCAAGGACTTCGATTCGGCGTCGGACGTTGTTGCTCACGTTACTTTGGTTGACACGACTACAACGTTGACCAATCAGACGAGCGGCGACGCGACGATAGCCAATCAAACTGCAATCAGCAACGCCATCGCTGCACTCAATGACTTTAACGCGTCGTCCGATGCAGTAGCCAACGTGACTCTTGTGGCGACTTGCACGACTAACACAGATCAAAGAG
>TARA_R110002051_G_scaffold269600_1_pt1 | contig 27623 bp, 26 predicted proteins | sample TARA_R110002051 | Tara Oceans TARA_R110002051 (sample SAMEA4397023) | marine metagenome | biome: Polar Biome; feature: [MES] marine water layer (ENVO:01000295) within the mesopelagic zone...; material: water (ENVO:00002006), including particulate matter (ENVO:01000060) such...
GAGGACTCGAACCTCCACGCCTTGCGGCGCTGGAACCTAAATCCAATGCTAAATCAACACATATGATGAAAACACACGCTATTTCAATGCGGTATTTTCGTCTGGTGCTTGCAAAGGCTGGACACACCGTGGACACACTTAAGCTGCGCCGTTGATCACTCTCAAACGACCGGGGTTCTGGTCGAGGAGGCGCTGTGACTACGCACACGATGTTTGATGGGCGCTTGCAGGTTTACCGGCGAGCTGATGGGAAAACCTGGCAATGCGCGGCTCGCGTCGGTGGCGAGCGGTTCCGTGAATCCACCCGCGAAACCGAGCTGGCGAGAGCCAAGGACGTTGCCGAGGAATGGTACCTGGATCTCCGGGGACGGCTCCGGAACGGTCAGATCACCAAACGAGAAAAGACCTTCGGTGAGGCGGCTGAGGACTACATGCGCCATGCGCGCGTCCTCGCGGCCACCGTCCGCAGTCCTGCATATGTCCTGAACATGGAACTCCGGATGAAAGCACACATCCTTCCGTTCTTCGGGAAGGTTGGTTTATCCGAGATCAATCGAGGGCTCGTGCTCACCTACCGGGTCAAACGAGCAGAAGACAGCATCGCCAAAACACTCGCCAGAACGCTGGGGAAGATTGACCGGGACGAAGCAGCGGCATTGGCGCTCGAACCGCCTCCCGAGCAGGCGGCCGGGATCGCCATGCAGATGGATGAACGCCGTGCTGCGGCGAAAGGCAAACCTATCGCACGAAGCACCATGAACCATGAGTTGGTCCACATCCGTCAGGTGCTGAAACATGCTGAGGGCATGGGATGGCTTTCACATCTCCCCAATCTGGAGATGCCGTATAAGAGCCAGACCAAGCGCGAGCGCCGCGCGTGGTTCTCACCCGACGAGTACAAGCAGCTTTACACCGCGACGAGCCGTAAGGCGGCAGAGGGCGGCGGTCGGAGCGGGTGGACGGAACGGTACCAGGAGCTCCACGACCTCGTGCTTTTCATGGCCAATACCGGCCTACGACCGGACGAAGCCCTGCGGCTCGAATTCCGTGATGTCGTGGTCGAGAAGGACTACGCCACCAAGCAGACCATTCTGGTGATCGACGTGCGCGGGAAGACAGGTACCGGCTACTGTAAAAGTATGCCGGGGGCCGTGTTCCCCTTCACTCGCATCCGCGACCGCAGGGCTCAGCAGCTCCTGAATCCTCCCAAAGTGTGGCCCAGACGGTCTCGGTCAAAAGTGCCCTCAAAGCATCGGACCCTCCCGATCGCTCAGGAGCCCCGTGAACTGAGGCCGACCGACCGACTGTTCAACGCCTTCAATCGCGATGCCTTCAACGCCATCCTCAAAGAAGAAGGCTTGAAGTTCGATCGTGATGGGCGTGTCCGCACACTTTACAGCCTTCGGCACACCTACATTTCGATGCGCCTGATGGAGGGTGCCAACGTCTATCAGATCGCGAACAACTGCCGCACCAGCGTGCAGATGATCGAGCAGTTCTATGCCGCTCACATCAAGGATCGGCTGGACGCAGCGGCCATCAACGTCCAACGGCCGGTGGCCGCCCGTAGGGCATCGCGCCGAGCAAATCTCCACTCCCCCGACCAGGGTGGCGCGCATGCACCCTAGCCATGATTTCCTTGCCGAAATTGTTCGGCCAGCTATAGACAAGCCTCTTCGCGGCTATGGCGGAATTGGTAGACGCACTTGGTTTAGGTCCAAGCGGGCAACCGTGGGGGTTCGAGTCCCTCTAGCCGCACCACCCTTCCAGCGCAGGGGTTACAGGTCAGTACTGGCCGTCCCTTGCGCGCAGCGAAGGACCGTTCTGGACGGAACGGTCCGGTGGCGACCAGCGACCGAACGGGCGCAGCGATCGCTATTAGCGTAACGGCGAACGCCGACACGCGGAAAGGCAACCCATGCTCGCTTACGATGAACTAATGGCACTGCCGAACTTGGATTCCCTCGCCAATAGGGAGGCCCTTGATAAGCTTGCAACCCTAATTGATCTGGCAGAGCAACTCGAGCTGGAGGAGGGAACAGAACGAGCGCTTGAATGGTGTGAAAGGCTTGAGCAACGAGATTTTACCCCGTTGGAGGAGCCTGAGTTTCACTATTTTTGGGCCAATGCCTGGGGCGATATGCAGCATCATCGCCATAACGACCCCAAGGTCGCCTGGGCGTGGGACCAGCCAGAACAGAGCAATCAAATCCTACATCTGAGACGGGCGTTAAACAGTACCGCCTTCGATCAGTTGCCAGCCATGCGGCGCTGCCAAATTCTGACCAATCTCGCAAATCAGTTGAACACAGCCGGGCGGTTCGTTGAAGCATTAGAGTACTGGACGCGGGCGCTCGATTTAGTGCCGGATTTTTGGATGGCTCAAGGCAATCGCGGCATCGCGCTCCTGACCTATGGAGGGGCACTCTACGACGACGGCCATCGCGACGTTTTTCTCATCTTCGCCCACGACGATCTGGTGACCGCATTGGCCAGTGAACCGATCTTAGATGCCGGTGGACCGCCATCCGCAGTAGCTGGTTTTCAGGCAAAGCTGAACCAAGTGAATGCCTACCGGAATGTCGATAGACTTCGGGAAGAATTTGAGCTGAACAATCATTCCTTAGGTGAGACCGCCGCAGAACAATCGTACCGACGCTGGTGTCTCAACAACCACCTGTTCCTAAATCCACTGAACGACGTGGGACCAATCCCGCTGGCGGCACGCGACGTGTTCGCCCTCCCGGGGTTTGTCGTACCGATCAGCAAGCCTCCTATCCTGATTGGCTTCTTCAACCAGATGAAACAGGAGTTCGTGTCCGCCCGCTGGCTCTACTACGAAGCCTTAAACGCCAGCGAAATGCATTTCTCTGACAAGGATGTTTCGCTGTTCAACACGCTCGACTATCCATCCTATTCTCTATCGGTCGAGAAGCTGAAACTGGCCTATCGTTCTGCTTATTCGATTTTCGATAAGATCGCGTTCTTCCTGAACGAGTATATGGACCTAGGCATGAAACCTGACGAAATTTCGTTCGCCAAGGTGTGGCGTGCGAAGTGGGGAGAACCGGTCCGGGGCGTTTTCGAGGACTCGGAAAACCTTCCTCTGAGAGGTCTCTTCTGGCTCAGCAAAGATTTTTTTTATCGCCACCTTCAGGAAGTTACTGAGCCGGATGCTCGCGCGCTACGAGATATCCGAAACCACCTGGAGCACAAATACTTCAAGGTCCACGAAATGCTCCTGCAGCCAGCAGGTGCCGAGTCGGAGAGGGGGGATCTTTTCACTGATACCCTTGCCTACTCGGTTGAGCGGACAGACTTCGAGAAAAAGACGTTGCGCCTTATCAAACTGGCGCGCGCGGCTTTGATCTACTTGTCACTTGGCATGCATCGGGAGGAACGAAGGCGGGCCGCCTCCAGGCCGGAGGGCCTCATCATGCAGATGGAACTCCACACTTGGGATGACGAGCGGAAGCGGTAAATTGTGCCTGATGATGGTTGTTCCTAGGGCGAGCCCCGGATCACGGCGATGACGGCGGCCAGTGCAGTAATGAACTGCGCTGCGGCAGTGATGAGCAAAGCGATGTTGGCGGGCTTCATAATTTCCTCCTTTGCCCCGCACGGATGCGCGGGATGAGGAGCCTTGGGGCATATGGAGCAGGCTTCTTCGCACAGGCCGGAGCCGCCGATGGCGGGCACAGCTGCAGGAGTTTTCGACGAAGCGAGCGCCTTGAGAAAAGCTGACAATGCCATTCTCCGATTCCTACCGCGCACCCGTAGGGCGCAGGAAAGGATGAAAAGCCCTTAAAATCAGAGAGATCAGCTGTCTGTCAGCACCGCGCGCCTTGGTGGCCCGTTCAGATTGATTAACGAAAACTTAACCGACAATTGCTATGGTCAAGGGGCAGCAAGAAGGTTCGTATCGCACTAGATTCTACAGATACTGTTTCCGATGATACTCGACAGGCCTTACCCGTCGAGCCAGAGCCTATCCTTCGCTCCGAGCTGGCAGCGCAGATCGCCGGAGCCCAAGCCGCATTAGAATCCGACATCGAGCTACTGCGTCATGCGGCGGCGATGAGTGGGGATGGGGCCGCCCTCGCTGCGGCTCAGGGCCAGATGTCGCGCCTCGCCGGATTGCAGCATCGCATCGAACATGCGCACGGGGGCGGCCTCGCGGCTATCCGCGCGGAAGTGATGGCGTCGGTCGCCGCGTCGCAGACGCTGGCGCAACAGGCGCGGAGCACCGTCGCCAGCGCCCAGACGGCCGAGATGGCATTGCATGAGGCGAGTGCCGTCGCGCACCGGGAAGTGGCCTCGTTCGTCCACGACTTTTACGAACAGAAGATCTTCGATCCGTATCTGCGCTTCGCGTCGCCGGAAGACGAAGCGGCCTATCGCCAGCGCGAGGAGGCATACCAGCGGGCTATCAATGCCGCGTCGGCGGCAGGGACGCCGGAAGGGAACCTGCAGGCGACGAGACTTGCCGTTGCTCAATTGGAAGATGCTGGCGCGCACGGCGCGGATGCCAGCCCCGACTACGCACCAACGCTTGCTGGATTGCGCACGGCCGAGCGTGGACTAGCGGGTGAGCTTGCTCGCTCTTCCCCGGCACAGCGCACCGTCGAGGCGGGCGAACCTCCGGCCTCGAACGTGAATGGGATTACGGCGTCGACCACCATCGACGCCGAGTTGTTGGCGCAACTGCGGGGAACGGGCATGGTGGTGGCCGAGCCGGATGGCTCCGCGAGCCAAGCGATTCGTCACGCGCGCCCTACTGAAACGGCGCTCGGACGACGCTAGGTGGCTACATGAGCCCTAGCGCCCGGCAGGTCGCTACGGCACGTTCAAAATAGACCGTGTCGGAGACCATCTGAGGTAGCTCGCGTCCTTGGGCGATGCCCAAATCCTGATTGATGCGGGTTCCAGAAAACCCCAACGACTGACCAAGCCGAACTGCGGCGTCGAACGACAGCCGTGCTTTCTGTTCGTAGCGCGCTGCGCTCTCAAGATCACCAGCGCGCTCTTGCAGTCCGATGGCGCGACCGTTGGCCACGAAGCATTTCAAGGCCGCTTCATATGCACGATGGCTGGCGTCTGGCTGTTCGGAGCCCTGTGCCTGGGCGAACGCATGGGGCGTGCCTAGCAGGGTGGCGGCGAGCAGAAAAACCAGCGCGCCGTGGCGTGACCGAGCCACAGGCCTAACGTCGCTTCAGCGCGAAGTGAATGATGACGCCCGAAGCCACGCCGCTGATCGTGCGTTCGATGATGCCCAGCAAATGGTCTTTGAAGTCGGACTCGTGATGGTCGGAGTGATGCTTGTCGGTCGTGACATCGTAGGTCCTACCGTCGCTGTGTTTGACCTCGTACTGATGCGCCATGATTTTCCCCTGCGTTCACCGTGAACGACAGGGGAAAGGTAACATTGTGCGGGATTTCGTTGCGCAGAGCGCATTGATTTGAAACAACTAACGCCACGATGCGACCTTGCACAACAGTAGAGTACGACGCCCGTAGAAAACCCAGAAAACGCAACGTCGCTGCGGCTTTTCAGGTCGTCCAGCCTTGCAACACTATCCCGCATTCTGTTGCAGGCGTTGCCGCTGAGGGTCGGCGTTGAATCGCCCCGACAGCACCGGCCTGTTCAACGCCAGCGGTCAGCGCAAATACCTCTGCGGCAGCGAGGAGCGACGCTTCCTCACCGCCGCCGACCGCATGGACGGCGAAAGCCGGACCTTCTGCCGGCTGCTCGCGTTCACCGGCTGCCGGATCAGCGAAGGGCTGGCGTTGACGCCCGAGCGCATCGACACAGAAGCGGGCCGGGTCGTGTTTCGCACCTTGAAGCGCCGCAAGCTGAGCTTCCGCGCCGTGCCGGTGCCGCCGGACTTGCTATCCGATCTGCGTCGCCTTGCGCGCGGTCGGCGTCCCGACGAACCGCTCTGGTCCTGGTGTCGCCAGACCGCATGGCGGCGCGTGGGCTGGGCGATGACGAAAGCCGGAATCATCGGCGCGCAGGCTATGCCCAAAGGGCTGCGCCATGCGTTCGGTATCGCCAACGCGGAACAGGCCGTGCCGATCAGCCTGACGGCGCGGTGGATGGGCCATGCCCGTCTCGATACCACGGCGATCTATCAGGACGCCGTAGGTCGGGAAGAGCGGGCCTTCGCCGAGCGGATCTGGCGTCGACGGTGCCGGGATTAGCGGGCATCCGTGCTTTCCTGACCCTTCCGCATCGCGTTCGCCCGCCCTTCCTGGACCCCCACCAAGAACTCACGGGCGACCCACCCGGCGGCATAGCCCACGCAGCGGCCCGTCCAGCGGCAAACGGCCCAAAGCCCAAGCAAGCCCCCGGCGATGAGCAGGCAGGCCGCAACCATGCCGAATGGGCCCCCGTAGAGCATGTCGAATAGCCAGAGAGCGGCGACAAGAAACAGCAACCACTCCGCAAGGCTCGGTCGCTTGAAGAAGTTATCCGACATGGTCGGATGCCGCTGCCGAAGGCTGATGCCGCTTGTGTGCGGCCCAGGCGATGAGGGTGTTCGTCGGAATGAACCCGTCCAGCTGTTCGGTCACGTCGACCGTTTCCCAGGCAGCGAGGAGCCCAAGCGGCCCCCAGAGTGCGAACATCACCAGCGTGGTGAAGGCTTCGCTGAAAAGACTGACGCCCAGCAGAACTCGCCCGACTGTCATGTCGATCAGATCGAACGCGATGCAGATGCCGAACTTCGCCCAGAGCGGCATTGGTATTCCATGAAAACCCATCTCAATCCCCCTTCAGATGACTACCCCTATCGGTCGATGCCGATCTCCTGAGTGCGGTCCATGTCGCCGCTTGCGGGCTCCCGCACCGCCCAGGCTTCCTCGAAGCTGGGACCGCGTGGCAGGTCGCCCGGTGTGTCGTGGATGCTGGGGCCGCCCCAGTCTGAGGCAAGGTTCTGCCCGTTCGCTGGCCCGCGCTTACCGAACCAGCCTTCGTCGATCAGCTTGCTGCGGATATCGGCAAGGGCGTCGCCCGCCGCGCCCCAGAGACCTCGTTCGCCCATAGCCTGCATCCCCGCTCGGAAAGACTCGCGTGGGTAGTATGTGGTTGGCGACGCAACCGACCAGCGCATTATCCCCGAGGTTGAACGCTGTTCGCGGATCGGGGGATTCCAGGGTGGGGTACGTCAGCAACCTCGACACCAAGCTGCTGCGCCTCTCGGGCAGCGACTACTTCACGCTGCGCGATGCCTGTCAGGGCGTGCACGTGTTCGGCGGCATCGGTTCAGGCAAGACCAGCGGCAGCGGCAAGGCGTTGGCCTCCGCCTATCTGCGCGCGGGCATGGGCGGCCTGGTGATGGCCGCCAAGCCGGAGGAGGTGGATTTGTGGCTGCGCTACGCGCGCGAGAATGGCCGCAGCAACTCCGTCCTGCTGTTCGGAGATCGCGGCGGTGCCTTCAACTTCCTCACCTACGAACTGGCCCGGCAGGGGCCGGACGGCATCGGCAGTGTCGTCGAATGCCTCATGCGGATTTTGGAGGCGGCGCGCCTCTCCAAAGGCGAAGGCCGCACCGGCGACAGCTTCTGGGAGGACACCACCCGCCAGCTTCTGCGCAACACCATCCCTGTCCTGTACGCCGCGACCGGGGCGGTGCGCATCCCCGACATCATCCGCTTCGTCAGCTCCGCGCCGATCAGTGTTGAGCAGCTGCAAAGCCAGGAGTGGCAAGCCACCTCGTTCATGTTCCAGGCGCTGCTGGCGAACCGGAACCAGCCCGTCATTCCGATGCACGAGGCCGAGTTCGAGAAGACCTCGAACTACTGGCGCTACGAGTTCGCCCAGCTCGATCCGAAAACGCGCGGCAACATCGCCATCAGCCTGTCGACGGCGCTCGACCGCTTCAACCGCGGCCGGCTGCACCGCGCCTTCTGCACCGACACCACGCTCGTGCCGGAGCTGACGTTCCACGGCGCGATCATCATCATGGATATGTCCGCCCTGACCTGGAACGAGGACGGCGTGATCGGCCAAATGCTGTTCAAGTACATGTGGCAGCGCGCGGTCCTGGCCCGCAACGCGCTGGAGCCCCGCCACCGCGACCGGCCCGTCTTCCTTTGGAACGACGAGGCGCAATACACGGTCAACAGCTTCGACGCCGACTTCCTCTCGACCTGCCGGTCGTCGCGCGCCTGTTCGGTCTACCTCACCCAGTCGCTGCCGACCTACTACGCCCGCATGGGCGGCCCGCAGCCGCAGCACCAGGCCGACATGCTGCTGGCGAACTTCGTCACCAAGATCTTCCACAACAACGCCGACCCGACCACCAACCGCTGGGCCTCCGACACGATCGGCCGCTCGATGCAGCGTCGATTCAACGAGAGCAGCGGCCATTCGTCGGGCACCTCCACCGGCATGAACGCCGGGGAGAGCGGCTCCTGGGGCTCGAACTCCAGCGTGGGCGGTTCGTCCGACCGGCGCGGAGGCGGCGGTGCGAGCTGGAGCAGCGGCAGCAACAGCGGGGGCGGGGACAACTGGGGTCGCAACCGTGGCCGCAACAGCGGCACCAGCCAGTCGTTCGGCTACAGCGAGGCAATGGATGTGGAGATTGAACCCGCCGTATTCGCCCGCGACCTGGTCACGGGCGGGTCCGCCAATCGAGGTCGCGTCACCGGCCTATGGCTAAGCGCCGGCCGCCGCTTCCACGACAGCAATCGCAACTACCTGCATGTGAGCTTCCAACAATGAGAGAGCCGACCACCTTCCAATGGCTGATCGGCAACGCGCCGGTCAGCCTGTTGGTGAACCTCACGATGCTCGCCTCGATCTGGTTCTGGTATGTCGGCCAGCTCAACGGCTGGCTCACTGTCGCCGCCATCGCTATCGGCAGCGTGTCCTTCCGCGCGAGTGAGCGCGTCAGTCGCTATTCGGCCTGGAAGAGGGAGTGGGATGGCGGTGGCGGCCGGGGCTTCCGCCTACCGCGCATTCCGGGGCTGAAATACGCGACGGTTTTTGCGGTCTGGCTGGCGTTCGCAGCGATGGCGCTGGACGGCGCAGACGACGGCGGGGCCGTGCAGATAGCCGTCGCGCTCTTTTGGATCGCGGCGGTGGTAATGATCGGTACGATGCTTTTCCGCCTTGGGCGTGGCCCCTTGTCGAGAGGACGCGCGGGAGGTGTTGTAGCAGTCTGCGTGTCGGCGAATATCCGGTCGCCAAGCGTCTCGGGCGCGATTTCCTCGTTACCAGCTTATTGTAAGCGCCTCATCGGCTTCGCAAGTTCATAGGAGGACGGTGTTGGGCCAACCATCTGTGACTCACCATATCCAACGTCGGGCACATGGATGGCGTACTCTGCGCCCATCCCTTGCGCGAGAAGCATCGATAGAAGCGTCAGCGCAGTGATGGATGTCGAGATCCAGCCGGCGGTATTGATGCCTGATATGGTGACGGGCGGCCTATCCAATGGCGGAAGCCCTACGGGCCTATGGCTGAGCGCCAGGCGGCGGTTTGTGGATATCAGGCGGAACCATCTACATGTGACGTTTGGACAGTAGCCAAAAACTAATCGCGGGCCTTCTGGGGAGACTTGCTCGGATCGTCGTCAGATCTGCGGCTCGCGAGATCGCCAATTCTGTCCAACATCCAGAACATGGCTCCGATTTGTACTGTGATCAAACCAATAGCTGCAAAATATGCGACATTTACCTTCATAAGACCTCTAAACAAATATAGAGGCCAATTTTATTTATAGTATGAAGATTGTGTTACATTAATCTACGTAGTCGTCCTGATCATCATCGTGATTGTTGTCGTCATCGCTTCCCGACGAGTCTGATTCGGAGCCGATATGATGAATTCCATCTGCTGCGATAGCGCCTATGGCAGCAGCTTTAGAACTATCCCTTCCCCCCCGAGGATCACTTGGATGCTCACGCTGTGAAGCATGACGACGACGAAAAACCCAAAAAGCCGCGCCGCATATGGCGGTTAACAAAGCCAGCACTGCCGAAAGAACCGCACTGCCCGTATCGAGGTCAAGATTACTCAAAATCATCGGTTAGAAAACAATCTCGACGGATTTCGAACCATGTTTTCCTTGAGGCATGATTTGCAAACTAGAACCCGACCGTCACCGATACGCGAGTCTGAGGTGCGTACCTCGCCGCAGTGACCACAAGAAAATCCGTAATACGCGCAGTCGCTACATTTCAGCAGATCGACGACCGGTAAACCTTCTGCCGCAGCCCTGAAAGATAGCCATATTGAACCTGGCGCGGCTACCGTGTGGCCCTTCCAGGACTCTAGTTCATCTACATAGCTTTTCATCAAGCCACTGCATCGGCTGCATCTAGTCATCAGTGATGCTGAATAGTCTTAATGACTTTCCACATGGTGCCCGCGCCAATGGTCATGCCGAGCACTGCGGCGGCCCAGCGTTGCAGTTCTTTGAACGAGGGGTGATCCTCGTGGCTAGCGGCATTGGCATGTGCCTTTAGGTTCGACACCTCGTGATGAGGCAAAGAGCGAAGATAACCGGAGATAGTTTGCTCGACCATGCGATGCTCCTCAGCGGGCGCGCATATCGAAATGGCAAACCGCCGTGCTGTCAACCGCGATAACGCCGGTTGATAGACCTAGTGGCTCATGCTGCATGGGGTCTCTCTAGCGAGCTACAGAGATTCTCGTAACCACGGCTTCAGCCGTCGGTTTGGCGCGCCAAACCTGAGCCGACCACTGTTGAACAAACGTCACGCGTTGACGCATCAACCCTTGCCTCAAAGGCTCAAGTTGAGCACCGACGACTTCAACGACTTTGTCGGGTAGAAGAAGGCGCAGCGTGTCCTCACCGGAGAAGCCCACCTCCATCAGCAGCCGATAGGGAAACGCCAGCCCTTCCGGTACGGTCGTTCCCTCCATCCACCAGCGCAGCTCGCAGGAAGCATGGACTTGGCTCGCGGGCATCATTCCGAAGGCGCGGTAGCCGTCCGAGCCCCCGATTGTCTCGCTTTCGGGGCCCATCGATCCGGGGGCGTCTACCCGACCTCCTAACGCTTCGCCCCGCGTCACCCGCTCGACGAAACTTGGTCGCGGCTCCGCCGGCTTGCGGCCGAACATCCGATCGAACTCGTCATCTCTCATAATCGGCCTCCGGCGCACGTGTGGGGGAAGGATGCCGGAACTGGGCGGCGAAGCTCTCGGCCATGTCGCTTAGCCGCAGAACAAACTCCGCCAGCTTCACGGGGTCGCGCTGCTTCAGGTGTTCCGCATCCTGGTAGAGCGCGGCGCGCTTCTTCACCGCGACCCATTGGGTCACGCGGTCTTTCAGGTGCGCATAGGCCTTCTCGATATGGCGGGCGAGGCCGAGATTGGGGAGTGGCAGGCGGAAGATGCCTTGCGCTTCCAGGGTGCGGTGATCGATGCGGGCGGCCGACCCGGCATCCGCCAGCGCGCGGTTGGCGTAGGTCGCCCAATCCCGCCGCCAGATGTTCACATTGCGTTGGGCCTCGGCCGCGTCGAGGGCTTCCTTGTCCTCGGGTGCCGCCGTGTTGTTGAACCGCTTTCGTGCGTCGGCCACGAGGCGCGCAATATCCTCGTGCTCGTTCCAGTCGCGCTCCTTAGTCGGCGAGAATCCTGTTTCGGACTCCGCATCGAGCCGACGCAGCGTTAGCATGACATGCGCGTGCGGCTGCTCCTTCCCATCGGCCGCGTCCGGCACATGGATGGCGAAATCCGCTACCATGCCCTGGGTGACGAAGCGCTCCCGCACAAAGCGGCGCACGACCGCAATCTGGTCGTCACGCGGCAGCTCGCGGGGGAGGGTGATTTCCACCTCGCGCATGAGCTGGGCGTCGATCCGCTTCTCCGCCCTCTCGACCCGGTTCCAGAGTGTCTGCCGGTCGAACACCCATGCCGGCGCACCCTCCGGTGCGAGGATCTCGGTATGCACCACGTCCGGTTTGTCGAAGGCGAACCATTTGCCTTGGGAGGCATCGAAGAGCCGTTCTCCGGAACGGTAGGAGGCCGCCGCGATGGCGGAACGGCGCGTCGCCCCACCGGGCCTGGCAGCCCGTCCGAGCGATCGCGAAATCACCTTTAGCCGGAGGTGATAGACGGCCATAACCCAACCCCTACGAACCAACGCTTGCCGAGCGACGGTAAGGAAGAAAGTGAGTATGTGTGCACTTATACATCCTGCGGATGTGCACCAAAGAAAAGACTCGCCCGTGAGTTGCTGTTCGTGAGTGTTTTCCGACCTTATTGCATTGCAGCAACAGGCGGATGGGGTTGGGAGGGGGTTCCAGCGCCACCCCCGTTTCACCACGGCGCAGGCGCGATCTAGGCAGGCTTCCGATCACACCGCAGGACCAGTCCCGCACCCAGGTCAGGTCCGCTCGCCGCGCCCTGACGACCCAGGCTCAACTTCCATACATTGCGATGTATGGGGGGCTGCACCGGGCGATCTCCGCCCTATATGCCAAGGATGGCGGAAGAAACCTTCACAGAACGACTGGCCGAAGCGCTCGATGTGATCGACCGCACGCTAGGCGAGGAATGCGTTCCATTGCGCCAGCGTCCCTTTCAGGCAGCCATTGAGTTCGTTCGTTTCTTCATCATCGAAATTCAGATTGGCAATGAGCCGCCCAAGCAACCGGGCGAGCTGACTGAGATCATCCTGTCCGAGTGGTTCAAGCCGGTGATGGAGAACGTCACCGCTTGGTACGATGACCGATACGGCGTGCGGATGAAAGCCGACGCCGGTCGGCCAGTCACGGGTGCAATCCGCATATTCGGTACTCCATTTGAAATGCGAATCCCGACGAGCACCCATTCGCCCGGCGTGCCCGGCGAGACGATTTGGGTTGAGTTTCCGGATCGGGTTCTCGAACGCGAGAACGCTCTGGATTGGCTGGTGGACGGCCCCAACCTCACCAACGCTTCCCGTGCCGATTTCTTCAAGGCGAGCCGTCATGCTTGTGAGATGGCTACGGCGCTGCGCTTCTCTGTCGTCAACATAAACGGCATGACCGGGGACGACGAGCGGAGCAAGCAGCTCGCAAAGGGGATCGTTCCTCACCTTGAGCGCGCCGCTTCGCACCTTGTGCAAAGTGACGCCGATGCGCTGAAGCGTGCGCATTGGGACATGCAAATGGCCGCCGAACTAGCCCTCAAAGCGTTGAGTCAACAGCGCGCCGGGAGCTTCACCGAAACCCACGATCTGTTCGTGCTTTACGATAGGATTCCCGGGCCATCGCTGGAAATGCCACGTCGCCTTCTCAATCAGCTCCCCAACTGGGAGCGAATGGCCGACTTCCGCTATGGCGACGGTCCAGCGGTTTCAATAGCCGAGACTTTCGTCCGTTACCGTGCATGCCTCAAGATTGTTGCCGGCGTCGTCGATGGCATGAAGCGTATGCGCTTTGGGCAGGCTCGCTTTGAGATCAAGAAAGCGCCTTGGCTGGAAGACCCTCGACCGTCAACGACCTGAGCGACCCTGCCTATCGATAGCGGATAGCAACTTGGGGAGACTATTCTAATAATCAGAGCGCTGGTTGGAGTTCAGCCGAAACCGACCACAAGCCGGACGAAAGGCTCAATTCGGCTTGAGCTTCCCATGATCTGGTGAGAACACAACCAACCCCTTCGGCTCGCTAGTGAACCAAGCATAAGTGCCCCACGCAAGGCTATCGACATTGCGCTTGAAGGGTTGGACACTTCGGTCGAGATAGGCCGTTACCAACGCGACGTTCTCGACCGCGAATCCGGCCTTCGTCGCCAGTTCGAGCAACGCGTCCCGTTTGAGGTCGTTGATCGGGCCATCGGTCGCTACGACTTCGACGAACACCAGAAGCGGATGCGTAGGGCCAAGGTCAACCAACAGTACGTCGGGCAGGTGTTTGTCGATCGCGATATCCAGGCCGATGGACTTCGCAAGCTGTTCATCGCGCGCGACGACCTTGTGGCTACTCTCGCTGATCGAGATCACCCCAGGCTTCGTCAAGAAGGTGGGAGCAAAGACCTCAACCACGGCCTTCGTAATATCGGCGCTCAAACCGGGAGTCAGAGCTCGGGTCTCGCCGTTGGGGAAGGACACCAAGACGCGCTCGCCTGCGCCCGCCGTTCCTTGTCGGTTCAACGCGATGCGCGCAAGCGCTCCCTTGTTGAGATGCTTCACGCGCCAAGCCTCCGCCTTTGCCTGAAAGCTCACTTTATCCAGCGACGAATCGAAGAGTTCAGCGAATTCTGCCTGCAGCGCGTAACGTCCGGTGGGAGAGGTTGTAGGCAGACCGGTCCGTTCCACCACCGCGCCATTTTGGATGAGTGCGTATCGAATGGTGTCATCGCGGATGGATTCTCGCGTATTGACCGCATACCAGCGCCCCGGGATTTCACCCTTGCCGGGTTTAGTTGAGGCCTTTGCCCAAACTAGCCGCGCGGCGTCGTCCGTGAGCTCGGCCTGCGCGTCCGTCATTCGAGTGATCTGGTCCGGACGCAGCCAGTAGTCTCGTCCCTCCACAGCTCCGGCATAGAGCATGACGTAAATAGTCTTCGCCGCGATATCCCAGATGGAATGGTCCCGGTTGGGTGTCCCCTGCGGGAAAATCACAGGGAGTCTTACAGAGATCTCCTGCCACGGCGCGATGGGAGGCAGGCTCATACAGGCCGCCCATACAGCGCGGCGATTGCATTCTCCAGTTTCGCCCCAGCCGTCCCTTTACGCACCAGCGTATCAATCTCCTTCATGGCCTGAGCCGACGGCAGAGGCAGAGCTTCCAACTCGTAGGCCGAGACCGCGACGCTCCCGCTGATGCAGCGGAACACGTCATCGACGACCTTGCTGTTGAGCACGGCAGCGACCGCCGCCGCCGAGACTTTCACCTTGCCACGTGGAAGCACCATGTTGAGATGATTCTCGACAACGACTCCGCCATGTTGGCGAACGAATGCCTCCGGGAGTTCTGCCGCAATGAGGCGTCGGGCTTGCTCCTTGGCGGTAGTGCGCTGGAGGAGAACGCAACCTTCCTCGACCAAAAGCCATGCGTCGCCGGGCTCCATGCGGAAATAGGGAGCGTGATTCCGGCGCTCGGCCCGATAGATGAAGCGGCCATCCGACGTCACGGCCTCCGCCCAAATGAGCGGGTGATGACCCTTGGCAGGTTTGTGCGCCAGCTGTGCCTTGTGTCGGTTCCACACCAGCGGCCCGGTCGATACGCCATAACCCCAATCGCTCAGGCGAGAGGGCATCCCTTCGACCTGGGCGATCAGCTTGCAGTGCTCGGGAGCACGCGGCGCAAGCCAAGGCCGCGAACCATCGGTCGGCAAACCGACCGTGCCGTTACGAGTCACGGTCGCCTCGGTTTCGCTGGTCACATGCAGGTAATGCACTTGAATGCGTTGAGCCGCGCCACCACGCCGGTAAAGCGCCAGCAAGGTTTCCTGCAGCACGTCCTCGAATACGCCCTTACGTCCGTGAACGAAGTCGACCGCAACGGGCGGAGCTTCCTTCGCCAACAGCCCGCGCAGGGCAGAGAAGTAGTGACCGCCCAACATGCTGGTGGGCGTGAGGAATGCGATCAGCCCCTTCGGCTTGCACCAGCGCATGGCCACATCCGTGAACACGCCATAGAGGTTGGCGTGCCCGTAGAGGCTTCGACCGAACCGCACCCGCTGCTCAGCGCTGAGGGATATGCGGCCATAGGGCGGGTTGCCCACCACAAGATCGAAATCCGCCGACGGCTCTGCGTCTAGCGTGTCGCACACGCGGATGAAATTCGGAGCGGCACGGCCCGATGCAACGATGAGGTCGCCTAGGGCAACCTCAAGCGCAGCTTGGGCAAGCATCGCTGCGTTAGCGTCGAGTTCAAGACCTGCCAATCGTCGTCCGAGCTGTGCGAGTACAAAGGCGGGCTCGCCACCTTGTGTGGCCCTACGCATCCGGAGGGCCGCCGGAACCAAGAATGCTCCCGCGCCTGCAGCGGGGTCCAAGGCCTTCGCTTTCGCCCAATCGAGCCCTTCTTCACTTGCAAGGTCGAGCAAGCGTTCCGACAAGGCTGGCGGCGTATAGAACGCACCGACCTCACTCCGCCGTCGTTGCGGCATCATCGCCGGATAGAGACTGGTGAGGTAGTGCAGCGCCTCGATGAGCGGCAACTGTGCTGCTTCGAGCCCAATCCGTTCGGCAAGCTCTCGGCTCGTATCGTCGAGCGGCGCGGCGGCTGTCCGGTGGCGACCACTAAGGCAGAGCTTTGGGTGCACCTGTCCAGCGAAGGCCGTCAATGCAGCCCAGGCGAACTGGGCTGCATGATCGATGCGCCATTCGTCACCGACCGTTGTCGCGAGGGTACGAGCAGCAACGCGGGCTGATGTCAGTTCAAGGCGATCAACTGCGCGAGCGAGTGGCGCAGCAGTGGTCGGCGTGCTTCCTTTGCTCACCTTGCAACCCCCAACGAGCTCACCGTTCCGAGGTTCGGGGCGGCGTAGAAATTCTGTCTGTTGCCTTCTCACATGCAGTCCTAGCTCTGAAGCTCCCATTAACCGTGAACATAGAACAAACCAAGAACGCTAACAACAATCTCGTGCCAAGCGGCGGATAGGCCGGCCAGATTGGGAGGTTCCGTTGCGTAGGGGACACCTTCAGGAGCATCAGGACCAATCGCGGCTTCTGCAGGGTGAGCGTTCTGGCGCCGCCCCGCCGCCGTTCAACCTGGCTCGCTTCCTTCACCTTCGGTTCCGTGCAGCTCCGCCCCCTGCGGGCGCGCTGACGCGCGAGGTGTGACCGGCGGCTCACTGGCCGTCGCCACTGGCTCCCCATGAAGCCGCGGAATGGTCCGCGGCCGAACTGGAAGGAGACCACCATGCCCAAGCAACAACCCCAACCGGCCGGCAACAAACCGACCCACCGCCTCTATCGAGTCGTCGGCGACGGAGACGCTTCAAGCTGGACCCCCATCGGGGCCGCCTGGCCAAACAAGGACGGTCACGGCTTCAGCATCAGCTGCGACGCTGTCCCGCTCCAAGGCCGCATCGTCATGCGCGAGATCACCGAGAAAGGGGCTCAGCAATGAGCCCCGCTCGCACCCAGATCGCCGCCAGTTTCGACTGGCAAGGCATCATCATCGAGGTCGTCTACGAGCCCAACTGGCTCGGCATGGCGGATCGCACCGGCAACCTGCCTTCCGCCCATCTGGACATCCGGTCGATCAAACCCGAGCGGGCACCGCTTCCCATCACCGAAACAGGCTACCGGTCGCATTTCCTCCATCCGGATGAGATCGACGAACTCGGCGGGCCGGTGGCGTACGTTGAGGCTTGGCTCAACGAGATGGCGCGGTCCAGTGAATGGCAGGAGTCTCTGGAGGCATCAAAGCAGCTCAGTCTGTTTTGAGTTGCTCGCCTAAGCGGCGGCCGTGCTCTCGGGCGCAGCCGTCTCTTTGGGCGCGTCCACCTTAGCATTGAAGTTGAGGCTGATGCCGCCGCAGGTGCAGCGAAGCCCTTCCTTCTTTCCGCGCTCGGGTGTGATTACGAGCATTTCCTCACAGATGGGACAGGAGAAATGCCCCACAAACGCGCGAAAGGCAGCCACAACCGGCGCGAAGTCGTTTTTGGTCAGGTCGGCCCAGGCGTTGTAGTGAACCGCCTTGTTGAGCTGCCATTGCTCGATGTTCGTCTTGACCTTCGCCTCAGTGAACGGCGCTTCAAGACGCGCAATGGCTTTGACCGTCTCCGTTTGACCCCACGAATTTGCAGCTGCCTTCGCCACCCTGAATGCATTGCCTAGGGCGGAGGTAGACGCTGGCAGGGTGTCGCCGAGCATGAACTCGCCATCACCGCGAAACTCGACAGGAGCACGCAGTCGGTGACTTGCCTCGCTACCGAAAAATTCCATATAACGCCGAAGAGCGCCAGCAGCTGTACTGACGTCGTTCTTCGCCAAGTGTGCGTCAATCTCGTCCCATACCGAATTCGTCGTCCATTCCGCCGGTCCCGTTTCAACGGTCCACGTCCGGAACTGTGCTGCGTTCTTCCCCTTGATAATCCCCTCTGATTTCATGTGGCGCAGCCACACTTCGTCGTGGGTGGTGAAGATGAACTGCGTGTCGGGGAAGCGTGCCTTCAGGAGTGCGCACACTTCTCGACGATGCCCCTTGTCGACGGACATCAACACGTCGTCGAGAACAGCGAAGGTGAAGCCGGTCCCAAGCAAATGGCTCATGAGCGCGAGGTAGAGGCAAAGCCCCATCCCGTCTTGGTGGCCTTCACTGTGATAGGCACCAGGCGGGAACTGACCGCGTCCATAGAAATCGACGTCAAAGCCGAGCTTGCCGATGGACGGCAGGAGGCGGGCGGTGAAGGCACCTTCATCTTCCTTGTTGATCTGGCGGTAGCAGTCAGCGAACGCTTCCTGCACTTCCTGATAGATCGCTTCGAGGGCCTTAGTGGTCGTGCCACCAAACGTCTTGAAAATTTGGGCGGCTCTTTCCGCCCGGGCTTTCCCGGAGGCCAAGTTCTTTCGTGCAACCTTGTACTGATCAAAACGCGCTTGCGCATTGGTCAGGAAATCCCGAGCAGCATCCTGCGAGTTCGGCTCCGGAATCGCAGCCACCGCTGTATCCAGCTCTGTGAATATTGCCGTCAGCTCGGGCAGCTCGTGCACCACCTTCAGCACCGCCAGAGTGTCCTCTAGCGGCAAAAATTTCTGGAGCTGCCCATATCGGCCACGAAGGGCTTGCCTAGCGTCGCTCAGAAGCTTCAGGTCGACGGGCACTTTGAACAATGGACCGTAGTCGATCACCGGATTCATTGCGGTGCCGGCGGCGAGGATCGCGTCCGTAATCGGCTTGATTTGCTCTTCCAGGGCCTTCCGCTTCGCGGTGATCTCGTCAAAATGGGCTAGCTTCGCTTGGAGATGAGTTACAAAGGCTTCGGGCTCAAAAGGCTTGTCGCAGACTGGACAGCTTTCGTCGTCGTACAGTTCGAGAGCGGTGTTGATCAGGCTTTCCCGCTTAACGCCTGTAACCACAGCAGGGTCGACAGCCAGCTCCGTGACATCCGACACAAGTGCCGCAGTTTTTGCAGCGAGTTCTTCCGATCTCAAAACTTCTAGCGCCGCCTTCAGTGTGGTGATGTCGGCAATAGCTTGGGCTTTGGGTACACGCTGCGCAGTCGCCGCACCCGCCGCTGTGGCGAGGCCATCGGTCAACAACGTTGTCGGCGTCAGGTCATCTAGAGCGGCGAGCCCGAGCACCTGTCGCTGCGGGTTCGCCGCCGCAAGAATGCTCGTCTTCGTTAGTTGTGTGGTGCCGAGGGCGTCGTTGAGCTGTGTGGTCGCATCCTTTTCCGCCCGTTCGAGCGGCGGGAGTTCTTTGGTGTAGGCGTTCGAGATTTTCTGCAGAACGACCCGAAGCTTTTCAACGTCGCTAAGGCGCAAAAGCGCCTGCACTTCCTTGGCACGATCCCCCGGCTTCGAGATCACATAGCGGATGAGCTCTCGGCGGGAGAGCACGAACTCGGGATGCGCCTGCACTGTCTCTAGCGCAGCCAAGACATCGGGATCGGCTGGCGTGATCGCGGGCGTTCCAGCGGTCTTCACGACGCGGTGGATGGTGGCCTTCTTCCCCTGGAGGGAAGGGATCGACACCTCGAGCGTCACCATCGACTGCTCAGGCTTGTTGCGGAAATCGACGTGGGGTCCGTGCTGTTTCACCGACAGGTCACCGGTGCCTTCGCCAGACAGCCGGGAAATGTTGCCCGTCAGCGCGAACTCAATGGCGTCGACAATGCCGCTCTTGCCCGTCCCGTTAGGTCCGCACGCCGCGAAATTCTGACCGTTCAGCGTGAGCTCAAGATCGCGGATGCCCCGGAACTCTTTGATCGTAATTTTTTCGATCCGGATCATGGGGCATCCGGGAAGAGGACTGCGCGCACCGAGGGTTCGGCAAACACACCGTCTTCAAGAACGAGCTTTTTCAAATTGGCCGCGATCTCTTTGAGATCCTCGGTCTTCTCCAATTCATCGAAGAAGGCGGTCAATACCGCGCCTGCGACCGTCGTCACCTTCACCCCAAGCTCTGGTGTCTCTGCGGTAGCATTGTCGTCTTCCATAACGCCTCCTTCTAGCGAAGGTAGCAAACCAGCGAATTTCAACAAGCGCGAAGTATGCAGACCCCGTTCATCAACTGCAGATGAAATCGAGGTCCACACTAATTGTCTCTTTCAGGTAAGTCGCAGCAGCCGCGATGACGGCCGTCTGCTCCGTGGTGCGTTTGGCTTTGGAGAGGCCGGGTTGGGCAACGATGACCTCCGGGCGAACGTCCTTGAAGCGACTGACTTTCAGCAGATGTGCGAGCATCGCCGGCGTACCTGCGATGTATCTACTCACTCTGCCATCGCCGGATAGACTGTCGTTTCGATTACGCAGATGCTGGACGAGCTGAGGGAACCGTCCGTTCCATTTGGCGCAACGAACCGCTTGGGAGCAGACCTCCACGACGTCCCTTACACGTTCGCCTGGCTTCGTCCCGCCCGCATACTTGCAGTGAATGTAGGCGATGCGGATGTGGTCGTCGGCTTCCTTTAGGCAAACTAAATCGGCCGCTTCGCCGCTCGCGTCGTCATCAAAGACGATATCAAAACCGGCAGCCACATAGTGCTGCGCCACATGCGCCTGAATGGAATCCGGGCGCGCCGCGCCATCCTTCCAGATGGACTCCTTCTTGAAGTCCACACCGACCCACTGCCACGTCTCAAAACGATCATCGTCGATAGTCAGCTCTTGAGGGTTCTGCGGTCCAATCAGGTGGTTTCCGTCCAACTCGCGCAGGTCGATGAACCGCACCAACGGGGGATAATCTCGGAAGTACTGCGAAAGGGAGATGGGCTCGGATCGGCCGATATGCATCGTGATGGGCGGACCTGACACCTGGTCGACACGGTAGAGTTCCGTCCCGCCTAGCGTGAGTTTAAATGAGGCCCACTCGCCACCCAGAGCATGAACAAGATTGAAGGTGATCGCTTGGGTTGCCCGGTCTAGTCCTCCGAGTTCGAGGTCAAATCCGAACATGCTTTCGCTCCGGGCCCCGTCCCGGAACGTGACCTTTTCCTCCATGTAGCGGAGGATTTCATAAGGCCACTCAAAGCTCAGCACTTCGGTGTCGGGAAGTTCGGTGACGGCCGTCGGGATCAGAACATTCTTGATGATGTCGTCGGTGCGGATCGTGTCATCAAGCAGCTTGGTGCCCATCTGATCGCACCATTTGACGAACCGGTTGATCGGCCCTTGCTCGCGCGACCAGATGCGTCCCTTGGCGGAACAACCAATCGCGATATTGCGGCCGTGCTCCCAACCCGTACCGCTGACGTTGTTCTTCACGGATGCTCCGCGCTCCGCGATGCTCAGTGCCTCCGCTACATCCGAGCCGGTGTACATTGCGAAGCCGAGATTGCGGCGACCTGGCTTTTTCAATCCGACGTTCTGGAAGATGAGCCGACTTATTCGCCCCAGGGAGCGGAAGATCACATCCCCTTCCATGAGCGAGGTCGCGCCGACGGCCTCAGCGAGGTTCTTGAACGCCGACGAGTGATCGGTCGACGACAGGAAAAGCAACTGGCGTTGCCGATCATAGTGCAAAACGAACAGCGCCCAGACCCGGTCACGAACGTCCCTAGCCCGTGTCCATTTCAAGCGGGGATCGGAGCGGGTGACGAAGAACAGAGTCTCGGATTCGGCATGCTGCCAGACCCCATGAGGAGTAAGGGTCTTGGGCAACCCCTCGTGAAAGCGCTCCGGCTTAAAATTCTCGGCACGATAAATCAGCGTGCTGAGCGTCGGACGTAGGAGTTGGTACGCGATGGAGACGGCGTCGTCGTCTCCATCATCGAGCCGTTTGGTAGAGTTCAAGAACTCGATAAGTTCAGCGTGATCGCGAGCTGCTTCCGAGCTCATCTCGCTCAGGACCTGGTTCCAATCCGCGTCCTCGCTGTACAGCCGCTCAAGCGCCGTAGAGACGTTCATGTCCGCAATGTTGGCAACGATAGTGGCGTCGCCAATGTTGTCGCCCGCGCTTCGCGTGAAGCGGCCGGTGAACTGAAGGAGTATCGCAAGGCTCTTATGGAGATCGTGGATTGCGGCGATCTTCAGTTCGGGCAGATCGAACCCTTCACCAAGCATGTTCACGCACACTGCGATGCGATTTCGTCCAGCTCGCAGGTCGGCGATGCGAGCGTCAGTGTCCGAAAGTTCGGAATAGACGAGCATCGGATTTAGATCGGCCGCGAGCCGCTGATAGATGGCGAAGACGTCGCGGGCTCGGTCGACCGTTTGGCAGCGCGCCATCATCAGATGATTGAGGCCGGCAGCGCGATCGGCACGAAGCTGTTGGACAGCGCGCTCGGCAATAACCTCGTCCGACCTTGTGCCGTTCGCCTCATGAACCGGAACGAATGAGATCGGTTTGAAGTAGCCCTGCTCTTGGGCCATCTTGAGCGGGTAGCTGTAGATGACACGGCCATCGACGAGCTTGCCGTCTCGTCGGAACGGCGTCGCCGTGAACTGTAGAACCCGCTGAGGGAAGGCATCGCGGAATCGCCCCCAGTTATCGGCGCCGATGTGATGCGCTTCGTCGATGACCAGGGCATCCACCCGCTTGGCAATTTCCGCAGCGAACGGTGCAGCAGCTCCTTCGGCGAGCGAACTCATGGTGCCAATCACGACATTGCAGTGCTCGAAGATATCCAGATCTTCGAGCTTCTGGGGTCGCTTCGTGACGATGCCGACGATGGGATTCGGGGCATCGTCCGTGAGCACATGAAGTTTGCGCAGGAGGCCGCCGGTTAGGAACTTGCCTGCCGTTTGGGAACGCAACACATCCGATGGAACCGTGACCAGAACTGGACCTTGACGGACATAGGCCGCCACTGCGGCAAGCATCGTTTCGGTCTTACCGGTGCCGGTCGGCATCACGATAGTCGCGGGGCTCGAATGAATGCTCCAATGCGCCCCAATCGCGTGGAGCGCGCCGATTTGGGGCGGACGCAGCCCTTCGCCGCCAGGCTCTACTTCGTCGTTTGCATTCCGCTGCTCCACCCGGAAGGCGACTTGCCCGTTCCAAGTCGCTGCCCGAGCTTTGACGACAGCGGGCCATCCGTCTTTCGCGGCTCGAGCCTCAAGCTCACCGATTTCGCGGTGCCACTGCCAAGTCAGTTTACCCCCAGCATCCTGGAACAGGACACCGTCGATACCCTCGGGCAGGGCTTTGAGTTTGCGCTTGGTGATCAACAGGCATTCGCCTGTCGCTAGCCGATGGAAAGGTTCTTTGAGCTTGGTCGTGATTGCAACATCACCCGCCAGCCGCCCCATGACCTTTGTCGCCGGCCGGAGAACACAGCGTACTTGGCCGATAGGGAACTTGATCGGACCGTATTGTAATCGCGGAAGAGCGAATTCCTCGTCCGGGCGTTCCTCAGCAAACAAATCCACCTGCGACACCATCGCCTCCCGCGAATGGGCCTCCGTACTTTTCCGGGTATTCCGAGGACGGAGCTACGTTAGGTGTAAGGTTAAGCTTGAATCGCGTCCATGTTTTCGTGAGCGATCCGGAGCGGCTGGTCACAGTTTTGGGCACATCAATTTTATATTGGCTCACAAGATACTGAAAACGCTGCAATTATCAGAAATCTGGACAGAACCCCCAAGGCCGCCAACGCTTAGTCGCATCAGACGTTTGGTTTAAGGCCGCTCGAACGGATTACGATCCGCAGCGATGCTGTTCGCTTTGTGCACAAGTTCTATGACTGAGGTCTGGAACAATCTAACCAAAGCCCCCACCACAGAACCAAGTCGAATCCGCGAGGGCCTCGTAGGTAGCGCGTCTCCAGGAATTGGCGTGCGCTGCCGCACGGCTTACGGCGACACGTCGGAGATGGCTGCTTATTTCTTCAGCTGAGTTGCGCTCTGCCATTTCCTGAAGTCCGAACTTGATGTCGTTCAGTTCCACAGCAGCGTGAGACGCGTACAACTCGGCTAACTTATAGGTCGCGAAATGCCAGCCTATCCGCTCGGACTTTATCGCCTCCCAGTGAGCTGGTGGTTGAGGGAAAAAGAGCACTGAGGCTGGGGTCGTTTCTTTGACCACCGCGAATAGCCAACGGTCGTCGTCGGCATCTTCGAAGTATGGATGGAACGTCTGTTCGCCAGCGTGGCCAGCCTGTTGGGCTAGTTTGGTCTTGTTGCATTCGCTGCAAGCGGGGACCAGATTAATAGGAGTGACGGTCAAAGCAGGATGCGCTGACTGCGGTAAATGATGGTCGAGTTGGGAGACTGTGCGCTGAGAGCAGAGTGGACAAATGTCGTTTTCAGGAGCGGATTTTATCGCTCCATACAAATCTCGCGTCGCCTTGCTCTTAACGAAGGTGCTTTTGTAGACCCGTTCCATTTCAGCGGTGGACACATGTCCGGCCACTCCGTTGGTTCCTGGGATAAGATAAAGTGTCGAGGCTTCCCCGTGCAGCACGTATGTCGCCTCGGCAGCGACGACACTCGGGATAGCCAACGCGAGCCGCGTTGTGAAATCGTTGTCGCGAATGCTGTCGATGCATTGCGTCAAGACACTATGGGATGAGACCACTGGACGGGGTAAGCGACGCATTAGAGTTCATCCCGCTCTGCAATAAGTGCTTGAACGATAGCTCTTGCCTCAACACCCAGCTGTTCATTGAAATGTTCAACGATGTCATCGAACGATCTTCCTTCCGCCACCGCCTTTCGTAATAGCTGGTGAAATCCGGCGCGAGTGACCTCAAGGCCGAACACCTCACGGGTCAGTAGCCCGACGTTCTCTCCGAACGTTTCAAGCGTCGGTCGCTCAGCCACGGACACGCCACGGCTGCGACGCAGCTTCCAGGCGCAGGACCGAGGCACCTCCTGAAGCACCACCGGCGAATGCGATGCGATTATCGCGACGCCATTTCGTTTGACGAGGAGATCTGAAAGGCAGCGAATGAATGCGGAAAGGAGGGGAGGATGAAGATGGCCTTCAGGTTCATCCAGCAACACCAGCGTCTTCTCGTCGACCAACTCGACCAGCCTGGTTACTGTCAGTAAGATTATTGCGTGCCCCGAACTAAGGCGTTCAAATAAGGCCTGTGCACGCTCGTTCCAGTCTGGACCTGGCGCTTCACGGAGCAGCGCCGTAACGTCAGCCTCCGCGAATAGGTCGTCAGTCTCAAGCGTTCGCACAGCGTCACGCCAACGATTGGCCTTTAATCCATTTCGGCATCTAGCCAAGCTTCTGCGAAAGTCGACAGCAAGCTCAGCTGGCGACTTCATACTGAACTGGTCCTGCCCATCGACCGTGATTTTGTGGCGCAATCCTACTTGGGTCGAACCCATATTGTCCGTCGCTGCGGGATCGAGGTCGTAGTTGTCGAACGCGCTGAAGGAGATGAGCACAAGGCCTGCAAATGACCAGTCGCTTTCGAGTAGCCCTCGGACAAGCTCTATGGTTCCGGGAGGCTGATCTTCGTCGCCAGGTCGCCCCAACAGAGCCTCCGTGAGACCCCGGATGCATCTCGATTTGCCCACTCCGTTGCGTCCAATCAGGACGTGGACATTCGTCGGAGGCACCGATTCAGGGCGCACAATAAAGTTGAGAACTGCGGGCGGTACTCCGTCTGGATTCGGTAGGGTGTACCGGAAATGGAACTTCGTAAGCGCGGCATCCCCTTGGACGATGCGGTGAAGGCGGTTGCGAACATTCTGCGCACGAACATCACGCAGAAGGGAGTTGCCCATGACGTCTTCGTTCAAGCAGGCGTCAAACAAATCCAGATTCGACGCAACATCTCGCAGGCCCCCTAAAACTTGATCCTTGAGCTCGGAAAGGTGTTCATTGAGAGTGACGTAGTAGTCTTCGCCTTGGCCAAGCGAAAAAAACCGGCCATCGAGAACATCAAACTCATCAGGGATTTCTGGAGATCGCTGGCCCGGTTCGGTGGTTCCCGCAGGTCGCAGACCAATTTGCCCAATCTTCACGGAGCCGACGTCGTGGACGACGCCGTCCGCATCGGCGACCCGGAGATAGAACATCGTCCGGTACTTTCCCCAATCGTCCCAGTTGTCTCGGGAGAGGAAAGCTTGATTGCGCGCGCCGGCTGGGGCACGCCCACCGACACCCAGAACTGTGAAAAACATACACGCTCCCCTAACCCACTCGTTGGCGGGCTTTGGTAAAGCTTACGGTTGCTGGAGGTATCTTGTCACGCAATGAGTGTGGGTACGGAGTGCCGACCTTCAACTCTCATGGACACAGATTTAGACACATGCCGATTCAGATTCTCTAAGATGGCATTGATTCTAAACAATAATTTTGAGCCACTTGCCAGAACCTAAATCCAGTGCGTCTACCAGTTCCGCCACATCCGCATAGGTCCGGTGCGGTCCTAGGTCGGAGGCGTTCCGTACGCAAGGCCCTCCGTCCCGGTCCGGGTGCGCGCGGTGATCGCGCCAAAGGGGAAACTCGGGAAATCCGCCGGCTCAGGGTGGCTAATCCGGCCGCCCTATGGATAGTTGCGCGCCCGGAGGGGACGAGTTCACGGCGAAAACACCCGGAATTCGTCTGCAACCGCGCGGCCCGGAAGGGCTGTCGCAGGAGAGGGAGCCGACCGTTTCGGGACGGCGTCACAGATCAGGAGTGGGTAGTTGGTCGATAAGGTTTCGGCGCCGGGACGGGCGCATTGGTCATCCAGGGGGGCCTTTGTCCTCGCCGCCACCGGTTCGGCGGTCGGACTCGGCAATCTGTGGCGCTTTCCCACCGAAGCCGGCAGCAACGGCGGCGGAGCCTTCGTCCTGCTGTACATCCTCTGCGTCGTACTGATCGCCATGCCGCTGCTGCTGGCCGAAAGCCTGATCGGCCGGCACGGACAGCGGTCCACCGTCGCCAGCGCCGCCTATCTGGCCCGGCAGTCGAAGGCCAGTCCGATGTGGAGCGTACTGGCCGTGATCGGCCTGATCGCCAATACCGCCATCCTGACCTTCTACTGCGTGGTCGCCGGCTGGGTCGTCTATTTCATCGGCACCAGCGCCGCCGATCTGGTGGGGGCGGTCTCGGCGGGGACGCCGCTTGCCGGAGCCTATGCGGGCGACTCGGTCGAGCAGATCCGCCAGTTGATGCCGACCCTGTTCGCCAATCCGGTCCTGCTGGTCGGGCTGCAGCTGGCCTTCGTCATCGTCACCACCTGGATCGTGGCCCGCGGCGTCAAGGGCGGCATCGAGGTGGCGGCCACCTGGCTGATGCCTGCCTTCTTCTTCCTGCTGATCGCCATCACCGTCTATGCGGCTGTGATCGGTGATTTCGGCGCGGCCCTGGCCTTCCTGTTCAATCCGGACTTCGAGCGGGTTCTACACCCGGGCGTGCTCAGCTCGGCGCTCGGCCAGGCCTTCTTCTCGCTGAGCCTCGGCGGCGGGGCGATGATCGCCTACGGGGCCTATGCCTCGCGTGAGACCAATCTGGCCCAGACCTCGGGCATGATCGCCTTCGCCGATACCGGGGTGGCCATCATCGCCGGCCTGGCCATCTTCCCGATCGTGTTCAGCGTCGGCATGGAGCCCAATGCCGGCCCGACCCTGATGTTCCAGACCCTGCCCGCCGCCTTC
>TARA_R110002051_G_scaffold16276_14_pt1 | contig 27578 bp, 20 predicted proteins | sample TARA_R110002051 | Tara Oceans TARA_R110002051 (sample SAMEA4397023) | marine metagenome | biome: Polar Biome; feature: [MES] marine water layer (ENVO:01000295) within the mesopelagic zone...; material: water (ENVO:00002006), including particulate matter (ENVO:01000060) such...
GTATTTCTCGCCGGTCGGGATGCGTTCGACGACCTTCAGCTCAGGCTTGTCCTTGACGTAGTAGAGGAGCGCCGGAATATCGGAGATATAGCCGTCGACGCGACCTGCGACGAGATCGAGCATGGCGGGCTGCAGGCCTTCATAGCGGCGGATCTCGCCGAAGCTGTGCTCGGCGGTATGCGCCTCTGCCCACATGTCGCCGGTGGAGCCGGTGTCGACGCCGACGACCTTGTCGTTCATGCCCGAGAGGCCGGTGATGCCCGAGCTCGCGGTGACCGTCAGCGACTGGTCGCTGTCATAGTAGGGCTGCGCGAAGGAGACCGATTCCAGACGCTTCTCGGTGATGGTGATCGAGGAGATCGCCATGTTGATGCGGCCCGACTGGACCGCGGAAAACAGACCGTTGAAGGGCGTGTTGACGAATTCGACGGTCTTGCCGAGCCGCTCGGCGATTTCGTTGACGAGATCGACCTCGAAGCCGGTGATCTTGCCGCTGGCGTCCTGGAACTCCCAGGGCACATTGCCGATGTTGGCGCCGACGTTGAGGTCAGCGGCCTGGAGGGCAGTGGTTCCCAGCAGGCCGACGAGGCCTGCGATGAAGGCTGTCTTGAGTGTGGATGCGCGTGTCATGAGGTTCCCCTTGTTTTTTGAACATAACTCAATCTACATTTGGTCCGACTGGTCAGACCAGTAGGGCCAAACAACCACGGTGGTTTCTGCTTTGCAAGATGGGAACCGAAAAAATAGAATGTGGCGCCAGACGGCGGCATCTGAGGCGGGAATGCTATGTTGAACAAGACGCTCGTTCCACAGTCGGTGGCGCGGGAGATCCAGACGATGATCCAGACCGGCGCCCTGAAGGCGGGCGAGAAGATCCCCTCGCAACGGGCGTTTTCCCAGAAGTTCGGGATCAGCCGGGCCTCGCTGCGCGAAGCGCTGCTGACGCTTGAGACGCTCGGGCTCCTGAAGACGGAGGCGGGACGCGGGACGTACGTCGCGGCGGTGGGAAGCCGCAGCGAAAACGGTCACATGGCGCCCTGGCGCTATTCCGACAGCTATCCCGCCTTCGACGTCTTCCAGACCCGGATCCTGCTGGAAGGGGAAATCGCGCGGCTTTCGGCCGGCCGCCTGACCCAGGTGCAACTGGACGGCATGGAGACGGCGACCAGGACGATGGAAGAGGCCTGGGCGAACCAGGACCTCGTCAGCAATGTCGAGGCCGATCTGCTGTTCCACGGCACCATCGTCTCGGCCTGCTCGAATTCGATGCTGAAGGCGCTCTACCAGACGGTGCGGGACCAGGTCACGGAGACGCAGCGCCAGCCGATCCCGATCACCGACCCGGAGCGGATGGGCCAGTCCATTGCCGAACACCGCCGCATCATCACCGCCTTGAGGGCCAACGACGGACCTGCCGCCCGCCACGAGATGGAGACTCATATTCGCAATACGGCGCGATGCGCAGGGCTGACGCCTTGATCCGGCTCAAGGCCCCATCTTCAATCGCCAGCATAAAGGACACCCGCCCATGACACTGGATCTCGCCATTCGCGGCGGCACGATCGTGACCGCCACCGACATCTACAAGGCGGACATCGGCATCTCCGGGGACAAGATCGCGGTGATCGCCGACCGGGTCGGCGCCGCCACCCGCGAGATCGATGCGACCGGTCTCTATGTCATGCCGGGCGGCATCGACAGCCATGTTCATGTCGCCCAGCCGCAGGGACCGGGCATCACGCTGGCCGATGATTTTGCCTCCGCGACCGCTTCGGCGGCCGCCGGCGGCAATACCTGCATCATGCCCTTTGCGCTGCAGCAGCGGGGCACCTCGCTGCGCCACTCCGTCGAGGACTACCGGCGCACGGCGGAAGGCGAGTGCCATATCGACACTTCCTTCCATCTGATCATTTCCGACCCGACGCCGGCCGTCCTCGGCCAGGAGCTGCCGGCGCTGGTGAAGGACGGCTACACCTCCTTCAAGGTCTTCATGACCTATGACGACCTGGTGCTGAACGACCGGCAGTTGCTCGAAGTGTTCGAGGTGGCGCGCAACGAGCGCGCCCTGGTGATGGTCCATTGCGAGGGCTACGACACCATCAAGTTCATGACCGAACGGCTGGAGCGCGCTGGCAAGACGGAGCCCTATTATCACGCCGTGTCGCGTCCCGAGGTGATCGAGCGGGAAGCCACCCATAGGGCCATCAGCCACGCCGAACTGATCGACGTGCCGATGATGGTCGTGCATGTCTCGGGCCGCGAGGCCATGGAGCAGATCCGCTGGGCGCAGCAGCGCGGCCTGAAGGTGTTTGGCGAGACATGCCCGCAATACATCACGCTGACCGCCGAGGACCTGAAGGGTCTCAACATGGAGGGCGCCAAATACGTCTGCTCGCCGCCGCCGCGCGATACGGCCAGCCAGGTGGCGATCTGGGAGGGCATCACCCAGGGCGTGTTCCAGACCTTCTCCTCCGACCATTGCCCCTTCCGCTATGATGCCACCGACGGCAAGCTGAACGAAAAGGGCAGGACCTCCTTCCGCTGGGTGCCGAATGGCATTCCGGGCGTCGAGACGCGCCTGCCGATCCTCTTTTCCGAAGGCGTCTCCAAGGGCCGCATCACGCCGCAGAAATTCGTCGAGCTATCGTCCACCAACCACGCCAAGATGTACGGATTGTACCCCCGCAAGGGCTCGATCGGCATCGGCTTCGACGCCGACATCGCGCTCTGGGACCCCAACCGCAAGGAGACCATCCGCCAGGACATCCTCCACCACGGCTCCGACTACACGCCCTGGGAAGGTTTCGAGGTCACCGGCTGGCCGGTGATGACGATCGCCCGCGGCACGGTGGTGATGGACGACGGCGAGATCGTCGGGGCGAAGGGGTACGGGCAGGTGTTGTCACGGCACGAGAGCGATTATGTGGCGTGAGGGGAAGCTTCAGGCGGAGCCTGCCATGCATGGCAGTCCGACGAATCGAAGCGGTGATTTAATCGGGGAAAGAATGGTGCTGCTAGAGAGATTTGAAATCTGGATAGATCGTTATAAAACAAAGGCATACATAAGAATTTGTAACGGTGGTGCAGGCGTTATTTTGTGCTTCTGGAGAAGGCCGGTTAACAAACAGCATCTTTGAATTGACGAACAAAGTCCATGAACTGGCGTGCGAATCCGGAATACGCCACATCACGCTGCCTAGGTTCGTATCAGTGATTTCAGATAGGGGCTTTTGATTAGTTCCTGCGGATCGAGGTGGTGGTGCATTCCTGAGCCCACTTTTGGTAGCTGATCGTGGAGGAGGAGCGACAGTAGTGTGGCGGCATAGCCAACTGCAACTGACGTTAGCGCGTTGAAGGCGTGGAGTCCGGGATTTGCCGCGAAACGGTAATGGGCGGTTTTTTCGACGGGTTGTCGACCGCGCAGGCCACGCGCGGTCAAGACCAGAAGAAGGACATCGTCTTCAATGATCGGAAGGCCGTTTGCCAGCAATGAGCGCAGCATGTCACGCCTGTGCCGGAGCCCAAGGTCATCGAGCAGGAAACGCATATAGTCGAGATGACCGGGATACCGTATCGTCTTAAACGTGACGTTTCGGGGCATCACCTCTCCGAAAATGGAAAGGTCACCTAGCCCACCAGCTGTCGTAAAACCTTCGTAAGTTACGCCGTCGATAGTAAGTGTTTCCAGACCCTCAAGCGGCTCGATCCACGTGACCTGCCCGTCTCTTATCGCGGCACTCGGCCTGGTATATTCGCTGATCAAGCCGTCTAGGTTCCAGATCTGTCCGTAACCGAGGCGGTTGGTCCGTACAGTCGGATTGGCGCCCACACGTATCGTCAAGTCCGTTACTGGGGAGAAAGCTGATAGCAAGCTGCATGCGATGTTTCCGACAAGGCCGGGTGAGACGCCGCAGCCGCTCAGGACAGCGCGTCGCTCCGACAGCTGTGCCAGGGTTGTCTTGACCTCGTCTGTCGTGCACGTGAAGTCGAGGTAATGCACGTCGGCAGCAAGCGCTGCCAAGGCAACATCTTTCACGGCCCCTTCTGGGACAGCCGCCACGGCAATGTCTTGTTCGGTCAGCGCCGCGCGAGCGCTGTCTGCTCCGTTCGAGAGTTGAAGCTTCACATTCAAGTGTCGCTTTCGAAGGCGGTCGAGGGCATCTTCCGACGGATCAATGACCTTCACCGCGAAGCCTTCGCTTCTGGTGAGAAGCGAAGCGAGAGCCGTACCGATCTCCCCTGCGCCAAAGATACAAACATTTAGCTCCCGCATGCACCTTATCCTTTAAAGCGGGCGACGAAGGCCTGCAGCCTAGGGTTCTGCGGATTGAGGATGACCTCCTCGGCGCTGCCCGTCTCGGCGATGATGCCTTGGTCCAGGAACAGCACGCGGCTTGCCACGTCGGCGGCGAAAGCCATTTCGTGTGTCACGATAGCCATCGTCATTCCGTCATCCGCAAGCCTTCGGATGACGGCGAGGACTTCGCCGACCAGTTCCGGGTCAAGTGCGCTGGTGACTTCGTCTAGGAGCAGGACTTCCGGCTGCATCGCGAGAGCGCGCGCAATGGCCACGCGCTGTTTTTGGCCGCCCGACAGGTGATTTGGATAGGCGCCATGTTTCTCGGCCAGTCCCACCTGCGCGAGGAGGTCCATCGCCAGTTCATTGGCCTCTCGCTTTGGCCGCTGGCAAACCACGATCGGTCCCTCGGTGACGTTCTGCAGCACTGTCTTGTGGGGAAACAGGTTGAAGTGCTGGAACACCATGCCGACATGGCGTCTTAGCGTGCCAATCCCAATTTCCTCTCCCTTGTCCCGGAACTGATTGCCCACCGCCTTCTGGCGGAAGCGAATGGTTCCGGAGGTTGGGAGCTCCATCATGTTGAGGCAGCGAATGAAGGTCGACTTGCCGGATCCGGAAGGCCCGATCAGGGCGACGACTTCGCCTCGGTTCAGGCTAAGGTCGAGCCCCTTGAGCACTTCAAGCGTACCGTAGCTTTTGCGCAATTCCCTGGCCTCGATCACAGCCGCATCTGCCTTCGCGTTTTCGGTCATCTGTTTTATCCGCTCCATTAGTCGCTGACCCGCAGACGGCGCTCGACCCAGTCCGCCGCCTGCGTCAGCGGCAGCAGCATTGCGATGTAGAGCCCGGCCATCAGCGTGTAGGATTCGAGTGGTCGATAGGTCTGCCCGTTCACGACTGCCGCCATGTAGGCGAGATCCGCAACAGAGATGACCGAGACCAGCGAGGTGTTTTTAAATTGGATGACGGACTGGTTGATGAAGGAAGGCAGCGCCCGCTTCATTGCCTGTGGCAGAATGATCCGGGTCATCGACTGCCGCGGACTCATGCCGATTGCCGCAGCGGCCTCGCGCTGTCCCCTGTCGATGGACACGATCGCACCACGGAAGATTTCAGCATAGAAAGCGCCGACGTAGAGCGACAGCGTCAACATCGCCGCGACCCGGTTGTCGATCGAGCCACCGATCAGGAGGGGAAAGGCGTAGTAGAACCAGAGGAGCTGGACAAGCAGCGGCGTGCAGCGAAAGATCTCCTGATAGAAGCGGGCGATGCCGCCAAGAAGCATGGAGCCCGAAAGCCGCGCAGCGCAGGTCGTGAAGCCTATTGCGATGCCGAACAGGACGGATCCGAAGGTGTAGAGAACGGTGATCCCCAGTCCCCAGAGGAAGAGGTCCCAGTACTGCCAGACAGAGTGAAAATCCCAAGTGTAGGTCATCGGCAGCTCCTGGCGGTATAGATCCGGCCAGAAAGGTGATGCCTCCAACGCAGACAGCCGTTCGGCTCAGTCCCGTTCCTCATTCGCGTTCCCCTTGTCATTAACGGCTCGTCCGCTGACGCGGACGGCCATGTTTGATACTCCTATGCTCGGCAGCACCGGGCAATGCAAAGCTGAAGGCGCCGCTTAGCGCATTTCTTGGAAGGCGGCCGAGGCGGATGTGAACCGGCCGAGAATCGCGGAAAGGCGCTCCCGGTTCGCCGTCGATACCGGCACCATGGGCAACCGCATCTCCGGTCCGGCCAGATTAGCAAGCGCCAGTGCCGCCTTCACCGGTCCCGGGTTGGATTCGATGAACATGCTATCGGTCAGTTCGGAAACCAGTTCGTGCAGCTTGAGTGCCCGTGCCGTATCCCCACGCTTCCAAGACTCGACCAGGTTCACCATTTCCCGCGGCGCGACATTTGCGACGACGCTCGTCACGCCAAGGGCGCCGAGCGAAAGGAAGGGAAGCGTCAATCCGTCATCGCCGGAGTGAATGATGAAGTGGTCGCCGCAGGCAGCGCGCAACTGCGTGATTCTGCTCGCCGATCCGCCGGCTTCCTTTATGCCGATGATGTTGGAATGCTTCTCCATCAGAACCGCGCAGGTTTCGGGTGCGATCTCAACCCCGCAGCGGCCCGGCACCGAATAGAGCATGATCGGCAGCGAGGTCGCCTCCGCGGCCATGCTGTAATGGGCAATCAGGCCCGCCTGGGTAGGCTTGTTATAATAAGGTGTGACGATCAGGACTGCATCTGCTCCCGCCGCTTCTGCCCGCTTGACCTTCTCGACCGTTTTCTTCGTATCATTGGCGCCGGCACCTGCCATGACCAATGCACGGCCGCTGGCGAGCCGTACGGTGCGGGCGATCAGCGCATCGGCCTCGTCGTCGGCAAGGGTCGCCGCCTCGCCGGTTGTGCCGACCGGGACAAGCCCGGCGACGCCGGCGTCGAGCTGGCGTTCTACGAGTAGGTCGTAGGCGACGGTGTCGACTTCCCCATCCTTGAAGGGTGTGATCAGGGCTGTGAAGACGCCCCCGAAGCGGCTGGTCAATTCATTTGTCATGTTCCTGTTCCTCTCAATCGTTTCCATTCAGACTATCCGCAAGCGGATAGCGACCGGCCGCCCTCGGCTTGGAAGCAAGCCACTGTGCAGCCGCAAGCGCCCCTTCCGCGTATGCCGCGAGCGTATGAACGCGGTAGGCGAAGAACGCTTCGGCCGATCCCATCTCAAAGCGCACTTCATTGACGCCAACGGTATCGCCTTCGCGGTTGACGGTGATCGATGGCTCGGGTGCTGCGAAGCCCATGACAGCGCTGCGGGCCTGAAACAGCTGCGCGGCTAGCAGCCGGGAGGTTCCCGACGCTTCCGCCTTCTTGCGTGCATGATATGTCTCGCTCACCGCAGCTTCTGCCTCGGGCATGCGTTGGGAGAACCCGACAACTGCCAGCCGGAATGCCTCGAACCCATGTGCGAAATTGGCGCTGACCAGCATTGCCCGGTGTCGGCTGAAGGCCGTCATGCGCTCGTCCTCCTCGCCGGTGAACCCGGTCGTTCCGATCACCATCGGGATCGTCTTCGTCCCGAGGGTTTCCTGGAATGCGATGCTCGCGGCCGGTGTAGAGAAGTCGATCATCACGTCGCAATGGCTCTTCATTGCCGCGTCCGCCGGACGATACTCGAGGCTGCCGCCGGCGACCGGGCTCCCGATGAGCCGGGACTGCGGCGAAACCAGCGCCGCCGCAAGCTCCAACCCCGGGTTGGTAAGGATTTGTTCGACGAGACGGGCGCCGACCCGCCCCGATGCTCCCAGGATACCGACACGCATTCAATCCTCCTCAGTCAATGACCACCTTGGGCTCCGACATCTCCCGTAAGGCGATGCGCACGCCTTCCCGGCCGAGGCCTGAGCGCTTGATTCCGCCGAACGGCACATGCTCGGCCCGGAAGTCGGGGCCTTCATTGATCATCACGCCGCCGACCTGCAGGTCGCGAGAGAAGGTCTTGATCAGCGCGTGGTCGTTGGTGAAGACCCCCGCCTGTAGCCCGTATGAGCCGGCATTCACCTCGGCGATTGCCTCGCGCGGATCCGAAAAGGAGCGGATCGCGATGATCGGGCCGAAGGTCTCATCGGCAATGACGGGTGCATCCACGGAGACTTCGGAGATCACCGTCGGAGAATAGACGGTGCCGTCATGGGTGCCTCCCGTCAGCAGCTTTCCGTTACGGTGGGCGATCGTGGCTTCAACACGTTCGGCCACTGTTCTCGCCGCGGCCATGTCGATGACCGTACCCATGTCGGTATCGTCACTGGAAGGGTCACCGAACTCGATCGCATCGACGGCGGCGAGCAGCTTCTCGGTGAAGGTCTTCTCGATATCCTTGTGCAGGTATAGCTTCTTGACGGCGGCGCAGCTTTGGCCGGCAATCTCGAAACGATGTCCGATCGTAGTCGCGACGGCCTTGTCCAGATCGGCGTCGGGTAGCACGAAAAGCGGGTCGTTGCCCCCGAGTTCCATGAGGCAGCGCACGAGGCCCGAAGCATTCTTAAGCGCGAGGCCGGCGGACGGGCCGCCGGTGAAGGACAGGAGATCGATCGGAGCGCGGGCAAGTGTCAGCGCCTCATCGGCTCCGCCGTGCACGACCTGGAACAGGTCCTTCGGCCAGCCCGCCTTCAGCGCCAGTTCACGCAGCCGCGTAGCAGCAAGGGGTGCCTTGGGCGAGGGTTTGGCGACCACGGCATTGCCGGCGGCGATCGCCGGACCGAGCTTGTGGCAGAGCAGGTTTAGCGGGTAGTTGAAGGGCGTGATCGCCCCCACGACCCCGACAGGTTCGTAGGTGATGGTGGCCAACCTGTCGGCCCCGCCTTCGACGATTGCGCAATGCAGGGCCTCGCCATCGAGAAAGGTCGCGGCGTCCCCTGAAAGCTTCAACGTGTTCTGCGCGCGGCGCACCTCGTTGCGGGCTTCACGGATGGTCTTGCCCATCTCGCGCGAGATGATTCGGGCAAGGTTCTCGGCATCGGAGGCGATCTCAGCGGCCAGCGTGTTCAGCATGGCGCGGCGAACGGCCGGCGTCGACCGCCGGAAATCCCATTGCGCCACCTTGGCGCGAACAACGGCCGCGGCAATCTCGGCTGGGCTGTTGGTCGGCACCTCGCCCACCGGGGAGCCGTCGAAGGGATTTCGAACCAGGATCGCATTCGTCGTCTTAATCGTCAGGCGCTGTGCTTGCGTCATTGCGGATACCTCGTCATTGGCTTTCAGTTTCTATGGGATGGGCGCGGGTCAGCGCTGCAATGGAAACCGGGCGCAAAGGCCAGCGGCGCCCTATAAGGTCTTCCGTAAGCGGCTGGGGCTCTCCCGGATTGATTTGCGCCATCAGGGATGCCGTGTTTTCGGCGCAGAAGCGCCCTTGGCACGCTCCCATTGCAAACCGGCCATTGTGCTTCACTTCCCGGCCTGACAGCCGGTCAGCCTGGTTGCATAGGCGGCGAAGGTCACCGACGGTCTTGCTTTCGCACCGGCACAGAATGGTGTCGTCCGGCAGATCGGTGAAAGGTGAAGCGGGGTGAGCGGGCGCAAAAAGCGTTGCGAGGTTTGCCTGGGTTCGCCGCGACCGCTGGAGTGTCGTGGTGAGGTCGCCAGTGCCGGGATGGCCCAGCAGGAGGTCGGTGACGGTGCGCCCCACGCGGTAGCCATCCATCTCGGCCGCAGTAGCCCCGAGGGCTTCACGACAGTCTCCAGCGCTGAAGATGAAAGGCCCGGACAGCGGCGCAGTCCCGTGCCCCGGCATCCCGAAGTCATTCGGACGGATGCCGTCGTGCAGGCCAATGCGGTCGACCGTGAACGACCGCTCAAAGCCACCACTGTCACGGATCAATGCCCTCAGTGACTTGCCATAGTCTTCGATCGCAATGATGCGTGCGCCTCGCAACCAAGCTATCCGCCTGAGTGCCACGCTTGTCAGATAGCCAGCAGCCTCCCGGAGGAGTGTTGGATCGGAAAGCAGTTTGAGCCCCGCCCTGAACTGCCGCAGAGGATCGCCGGCTTCGACGATCGCCACGGGCGGATTTCCGAGCTTTGCCATCTGGGCGGCGACTGCCACCAACAGCGGACCGGTGCCGGCGAGCAGAACGCGTCCTTTCGGCGCCTGTCCGGTTTCCTTCATCATCACCTGCAGCCCACCGGCCGAGGAAACGCCCGGCAGCTGCCAGCCCGGCCTTGGGAAGACCTTTTCAACTGCGCCCGTTGCGATGATGATCGCCTTGGGGCGCGACAGCTCGACCTGGCCGGTCTGGCGGTTCTCGATCAGCGTGAAGCCATCTCCATCTACGCCAAGAAACACCGATTGATATCGGACAGGAATTTGTGCCGCCGAGAATGCCTTCAGAACACGCTCCCAACTCGCTCGGACGCCGCTGGCCTGAGGGACGTGTGCAACCCCGTTGGCAGGCTGCCGATGAACAGCCCCGCCGAGGCTGTTGCGCTGTTCGACGAGCTCCACGAGATACCCCGATGTCGTGATCTCCGTTGCTGCGGCGAGACCGGCAGGACCGCCGCCAATGACGATTACATCCGGCTCAACCATCGGCTTTTCCTATGGGGCCGATCCGGGCTCCTGTTCTCGCCGGTGTGATGCACGCTTCCCGGATCACCCCGTCCACCCGGATCAGGCAGGATTGGCAAGCGCCGATCCCGCAGAAGTAGCGCGTCAGGTTGCCGGCCGAGTCTGAGCCGAACGTGCGAACTCCCGCGGCATCGAGTGCCGCCGCGAGGCTCTCTCCCTCTCGAAAGCCGATTTCCTGCCCCATCCAGTCGAAGGTTCGATTGCTCATGCCGCAGCCCCGTAGCTGCCGAACCGAGCCGGATCGAAAAATGAAAGGTCCATCGAGGGCTTCTCGCCGCAGATTAGTTGAACGATCGACTTGCCGGTAATCGGGCCGAGACAGATGCCATCGCCCTCGAACCCTGTCGCGAGGAAGGCGTTTTCGAGGCCCGGCATGCGGCCGACCAGCGGCAACCCGTCGATAACCGCTGTGCGAACACCGGCGAAGCTGCGCAGCAGCCTGACCGAAGCAAGTCCCGGCACCAGTTCGACTGCATGGCGGAGAATGCGCGAAACAGCTTCGATGTCGTTGGTCCGTCGGTCGCCGAAGTCCTCGCGCGTGCCGCCGATCAGGAATTGGCCGGTAACGAGCGGGTCGATGACGAGCCCCAGGCCCCGCGGAGGCGGAGTGTATCCCGACTTCTGGCTTCCTTTGCTGAGCAGATAGCGGCCCGACATGATTGCGCCGGGCATGGCGGCATTGAGCACGGGAGCCCGTTCGGTCACCAGCAATTGCCCCTTGCGCGGCGTTAGTACTTGGGACAGCCCCAGAAGGGAGGCTGACCCGCTGCCCGCCGCGACCACGAAAACGTCCGCGGACAGGCGCCCACGGTTAGTGTCGATGCCGGTCACGCGTTGGCCACTTCCATCGAGCCGGAAGCCCTCCACCCGAGTCTGGCGGTCGACGGTGATGCCCGAGGCCCTCAGCAACCTGTGGACGATCTGGTAGCCGATGGCGTGGCCTTCGCCATGCACCTCGACCGCCATCCTCGCCTGGTTCGAAAGAACAGGAAACGTCTGACGGAGCCGGTCTCCCGATAGGGTTTCGACCTTGACTCCCGCACTCTCCAGAGCTGCCGAATGGCTCGCGAGAACCGTACACTCCTCGTCGGAAGCGGCTATGATGAAAGTTGAGCGATGCTTGAACGCACCGGCCAGAAGCCCTTGATCAGCCAGTTCACCGTAGAGGCGCACGCCTTCGAGCGCCGCCGACATCATCGGTCCGGGACGCTTGCTGGCCACGGAAACGGCTCCGTCGGCAGCCCCTGTCGCCTCGGCGGCGGGAGCCGACGCATCAAGAAGTCTGACCGAAATACCTCGTCTAGCCAGGAAATAGGCGCTTGCCGCTCCGATGATGCCGGAGCCGACGACGATGGCGCTGGATGGAGGGCGAGGTTGCATGTGTGACTGGCCGAGCCTTGTTGGTTGTCGACCAATATTGGCGGCGGTGATGCGTCAGCGTCGATACAAGATGACGCCCCTGCTTGTTCACGAAATTTGTATCCGGTACGAAGTGCTGGCGCCTTATTAAGGTCGGAGGAAATGGATACCGCATGGCAGAGATCAGCCTCACACTCATCCAGACCTTCTATCAGGTGGCTCGCCATGGTTCGTTTTCCGGCGCGGCGCGCGAACTCAATCTGAGCTACCAGTCGGCGGCAAACCACGTCCGGCGACTGGAACAGATCCTGCAGGGAAAGCTGATTGACTCTGAACAGGGCGCCAAGCGGGTATCGCTCACGCCGCGCGGGCGGGCGCTTTACAACCTCCTTCATCCGGAGCTCGACATCATGCTCGAGCGACTTACCAAGCTGATCGAGAACCAGCGATCTTCGTTACGCGTCGGGATGCCCCAAGCGATCTTCTTCTACCTATTTCCCCGGGTGCTATCACGGTTTCGGGAGGCCTTCCCCGAGATGGAGTTCGCCGTCTACGAGCGCGACACAGTGCTCGCGGAGCTCGTCAAGAACGGCAGCCTGGATATTTGTATTTCGGAGCGCTACTTCGGCGACCCCGTCGTTCCGCAGCGCCTGCTCGGCAGTTATCGGCTAAGCCTGGTCTATCCGCACGAGTGGGGGGAGCCGCCGAAACAGGAGGATATTCCTCGTTGGGCCGAGGGGCGCCCCTTCGTGACCTATGAGCCTGGCCAGACCCTCAGAAACCTTGCAGTCGACTTCCTGGGCCGTGATGGCGCGATCGTCCAGCCGGCTGTTTCGACCTCTGGAAGTTCCAGCGTCAAGCGATGTGTCGAGGAGGGGCTCGGGTTCTCAATCATCCCATCCTGGTGCGTGGGGCCGGAGGACGGCGCGATCCGCAGCACGAAGCTGACGAACCTGCCCGAGGTGCGGGTCTATTTCGGCAGTGCTGGCTTTCTGCAGAAGCACCCGATGGTCCAGCAGCTGCTGGAAGACTGCCGGCGCGAACTGGTTGGCCCGGTGCTCGATCCGCCGCGCAGCAGCGAGATTTCACTGCCGTCGGCGTGACCGGGACATATAAAAAAGCCTCTAAGTCCCTCAGAGTCTCTAGCATTGTTCCCGGTAGATTCGCCGTTAGGCTGATCTTCACCGGCAAGCCCGCAAGGCATCTGAACCGAGTGGGGGGACGGACATCAACAAGATTCCGGGGAACTAGGAGAAGAAGCATGAACGTTATTTTGAAAATCTGTGGCGCAGCGGCAATGGCACTGTCCGTGTTCGGCGCCACAGCGTCGAGTGCAGGCACGCTCGATGACATCCGCTCACGCGGAGTGCTGCGGATTCCCGCCATCCTCAATGAGGTCCCCTATTTCAACAAGGACCAGCGCACCGGCGAATGGCAGGGCTTCGTCATCGATATGGCGAACGATATTGCCAAGACGCTTGACGTGAAGCTTGAGGTGGTGGAGTCGAGCTGGGCCAATGCCATCCTCGACGTGCAGAGCGGCAAGGTCGACATGGCCTTTGCGGTGACGGCGACGCCGGCACGCGCGATGTCGGTGTCCTTCTCCGACCCGACCTACTACAACAGCTTCGTCCTGGTGTCCTCCAAGGATGAACTGGAGGGGAAATCCTGGAGGGAACTCAACGATCCAAAGTACACTTTCGCCGTCGATATGGGCTCGGCCCAGGACCTGATCACCCAGCAATATTTGCCCAACGCAAACATCCTGCGCTTCAAGACGCGTGACGAGGCTATCATTGCTGTCTCCACCGGCAAGGCAGACGGGCTGGTCAACACCATGCTGAACGGCCTGGTGATTGCCAAGAAAGCCGCGACCATCGGCTCAGTCAAAGTGCCCACACCGGTGCTCTCGACGCCATCGGTCATCGCCGTCAACTATGCCGGCGATGAGACGTTCAAGAGCTTCGTGTCCGCCTGGGCTGAGTATAACCGCCGCATTGGCAACAACCAGACGTGGATATTGAAAAGCCTCGAGCCCTTCGGCATCACTCTGACCGATATGCCACCCGGCTTTGGCTTTGGCGGCTAAGACTTCTAAGGACTTCCTCAAGAGGAGGTCCTTCTCCCCATGCACCAAGGTCGGCCGGCCAAGGTCTTGGTCGGTCTCCCTGCTGGAGAGGTAACGAAACGCCGCACTCTGACGAATGATAATTCATTCCAATGATTCAGGGAGATTTCCTCGGCTTCCGGACTTTACGATCTTCTGGCTGGAAGACAAAAAACGACCGGCAGCGCATGTAGCTGCCGGTCAGGTTGTTTCACCGACGGTGATAGCGGATGATCTTGCACGCCGTCGCTAGTAACTGACCGCTTGAGGCTTTTTTGATGTACGACAGGTTACCCTTCTTCGCCGCTGTAGATGTCTAGAAGGAGGTCAGGGTTCGATCCGTGACCCTGCAACTCCTCCAAGATTTGCTCCAGAATCACTCCATACTTCGCCTGAGCGCCGGTGCGACTCCCATTCTCCAGATCAGCCAGGGTTCTCTTCGTCGCTTTCGCTAGAGCATCAGAAACTGGATCTGTGCCAATCACTAAGGCGTGCCGGTCCACCATCCGCCAACGAATCAAGCCAACGAGCAGAAACGGCGCATAGTGAAACTTGCTGTATGTGGTGCCGAGGTTTCCCTTGAATTCTAGGAGAACCCGTTTTGCCAGGAGCTCAACATTCTGTCGTGTGAGGTGTTTGGGTGCTGTTTCAGATCTTGAAAGCATGAAGGCGAGCGCTGCGGTCTCGCGCTGCCATACCCAGTCCTGGATCGGTTTCTGAAGGATCTTATGTATGGCGCGGAGCTCGAGCGTCTTCTCGGACACTATCCGCCCGAAACCTTGATAGGCGAGTTTCCAGTGGCTTGGATGGTTGAATAGCTTATGTCCCGAAATCTGTAGGTCCCATGAATCAAGAAGTATGATCGCGACCTCATTTGGGCAAAGCCTGAAGAGCCAAGTCAGAAACCGCAGAGAGTCGTTGCCGGCTTCAACCTCACCGGACAATCGCAACCTTAAGTGACTGACCGCTTGATCAATAAGCTTCCGTAGATTGGCGACTGTTACGCCGTCGATCGTCGCGGGCAATTGGCCGTCACTGGAAACCGCATAAGACCGTGCGTATCGATCATCAGCTTTGTCTGCCAACGCTTTCCAGTTGACTTCGGCAGCGTTGGAATTTGTATTTACCAGATCGGCGAAACCTACCTCAAAGACACTCGTGTCCCAGAGAACTCTGGAGCAGGGTATTACCAGACGGCTTGGAATGGTCGGCTCTGGCTTCTCCAACTTGGCGAGCAGTTCGGACCAATCCTCATCGAGTTCCTCTGCGCTATCCCAGTCGACCTGGAACTGTCTCGAAAGGCTTTCCGCGTAAACGGAAATCCTTGCGCGTCCGGATGCTGGGGCTTGCTCCACGCTCAACTCAACCGGGACAGTGCCAGTGAGTTTCAGACCCAAATCAACGCTCGCCTTCCTCGGCTTGATGGCATTTTGCTTACGAAGGTAGATGGAGAACCGGTCTTGACCCGCTTGGATCGCGAACTGGGCTGGTGCAGGGCTTCGATAAATCTCACCCGCTGGCAGCGTAGTCTCGGAGTCTATGAGGTCGTAGCTCTCCGCGCCTGAAGGCCTTTGCACAATTGTCGAAATCTGGGGCAGGAAGTCGAAATAGACGGGTTCCCGCTTGCTCATGCGCGTCGCTGCGACCAATGCGCCCTTGGCGACGGACGATGGTGGCAGAGAAACTAACTGCATCCCAAGCGCATTCGCGAAGCCATCTTCTATATGGTGCCTTACCGCTCCCTCGGTCAGAGACTCAAAGAGCACCAAGTCGCAACCGCGAAGCAGATTGAAGATTGAGGATGATACCTCCGGGGACTCCAGGGACAGCTTACTGGGCGGCTGGAGGACCTCCCAGTCGCCATTGTTCATGCGAAGCAACTCCGGTTTAACTTCAAGGCCTAGGGCCAATCTTCCGACCGAAGTTGCAGCTTGCAGCGGCGTGCTCCAGTGCTTTGAGACCGAGGCCTCCAGGCTGCCGAGCGCGGTTTGCGCTAGATGTTTGTATCCAGTTGGGCATTCGATGAGCTGACCAAAGTTGTGGCGCTCCGGTGCGAGCAAACCCTCGCTTTGGCCTTTGTGATTTTTGACTGTGAGCGTCTGAACAGAAAACCCTCGATCCACATGATTGATTACGCCTACCCGACACGGCTTTTGGATGATCTCAGCTAACAATCCATACAGGACCGAAAGGACCGGCCTCCAAACCAAGAGCGGTGTAGAAATCTTCGACCGCCGCAGAGCGCTCAGAAGCCGCTCCTGAAGGATTTCGCTGCTGTCCGCTACGTCCTCAATGCTCGCAACGCCGATGCCCGCCCCCACAAACATGCCCGAGAATGCAGAGCTAAGTGCCAAAACGTTCGGATCAGGCGAAGACAGCAGTGCTCTGACCGCTATCCTGCGATCTTCCTTCCCTAAGTCTCCCCAACCGCCTCCTCGGCCATGCGGAGCAAGCGCGGCTTGGGCGCCTCCGACCATCCGAGTTGCGTTGCCATCCCCTACGCTAACGACGGAAGCGAATACGCCGCCCTCTGTGGTGTTTTCGTTTGCCGCTTCCTCACCATCGGAGGCGATCTGCCAACTGCGACTTGCGAAGTCCCGCCAGCCATTCAGGTCATAACCGCACAGCTTTTTCATTTAGTAGGAGACCTGTAGATGTCGCCGCGGGCGAATGCTCTGATTGCATCAAGACCAACCTTGAGCCCTGTGCCCGCCGGATCAAGAGCTATGCCCTGGACATTTGTTTTAGGACCGCTCGCCTCCATCACTTCGGACAAACCATTGGCTGGGGTGAGAATGAGCCCCTGCCGCAAGGTTTCTGACGTTGAGACCTTCTGGATGTCCGCCAGGCGCTTGTTGGCTTCTACGACAGCTTCCTTGATATCAATGCGGTCAAGAGTATGAGGCGTCCAAACTGCCACTGTACGCGGCACGTCCACGCGGCTCGGGTCTGTTATCCTCAAGGCCACATGTGCGCGTGCATAGGCCAGGAGCCCTCTTGCTTGACTGGGGCGAGAATGAACTTCGACCACTCGGTCGAGTCGCTTGAGCCAGAAGACCGCGATGGGATTGTCCTGTTCAAACCACCGACCCAGACTTGCTTCCGACCGCCAGAAGATTGGCGACTGCGACACAAGCTCGCAATCCTCAACGTCATGTAGCGCCAAAATAATTGCTAGAACACAGAAGTCCGTCCATGTTTCTGCCTGCCATGCCCAAAGGTCATCTTCGATCAGTCTATGCTTAAGGAGCTTCATCCAGGCGTCATAGACAGCCCGGTAGTTTCCGTCCTGCATGAGCACATAGTTTGGAGTGATACCTGCATCGGCGACCATTACATCCAGCTCCGCCAAAAGGCGGGAAAACGACTTGCAGAAGCGGTATAGCGCGTCCACTTGCTCGTACCGGCGGCTGGCCCTTGCCTTCGGATGCTCTTTCATCCATTGCCTTGCCACATCCGAGGCAAGAACCGCGTAGGCGTGTAAAACCCGGTTCTCAGCGGTATCGAAATTCTCGCGGCGAACCGTCGCCAAGATCCGTTGGCTGGAACCAGCCCGCTCTGCAATGGTGCTTCCAGGCTGCCGCACAAGCCAACGCATCGAAGCGCGGTCCATCTCCCGAACTCTGTCGAGTGGCACGAGCTCTCGAGTGCGGCGCAGCACCTTTCTAATCCGCGGCTCGAGATCTTTGAGTTTCGGGAGGATCTCTCGCGCCTGGCGAATGATCTCAGCCATGCGAGGATCATCCTCGCGCTCAGCCCTTTCCCACGCGGCCTTCAGCCGTGGCCAAACGTGAGCTGGCTCGTCCAGCGACTCGCCCAACTCCTGGACGCGCGCCAGGACCTCGTTCATTCGGCGCAGAAGTGCCTGCGATCGCAGATCCTCTTCTGTTTCGCTTTCGATCATTTTCGGCGGCCGGATAGGAAAGCCCTGTCTCGTCGGGTTCTTCCCAGAACCTGCGCGCGGATATGGATGCAGAAGCAGATCGACCGGCTGCCCCTGGACCACGCCCTTGAGTAACACCGTGTGCTCCGTCTTTGAACGGCCAAGTGGGCGCACTTCGCTGATCAGGCAATCCGTTGCCCCGAAGGCATCAAGGCGCTCGCTACTCCATGGACGGGGCAGGTGCAGCATCAGCGAATGACCCCGTTCCAAACAAACTGCCCCGAACCATCCTGCGCCGCCTGGCGCGAGATTTCAATCGCCTGAGCGAGTGCCTCATCTTCCAAGTCTCTGGCGACGAAATCGCGGAGTTTGCTGAATGGCTCATCGAAGTTGTGCACTTCGAGGCCACGCAACTTGGGAAGGAGTCTCATTTCTACTTGGTCTGCCAATGGCGCATGCAGCACTTGGCCGCGGTCGCTCAGTGGATAATTCGCCACATAGGCTACGATCGCTTTTCCAAGCCTGTGACCAAAGGGGCGCTTGAACGCACCCATCAGCTCAATCATGGTGTTAAGGCTGGACTGGACCAACGGCTTATCTTGTACATCTCTCGAGTCGCGAACCCAACTGTTCCAACGCTTTGCTGACAGTGCCTGCGGCTCAAGCAGCTTTTGCGACATCGTGGCCGTCTTGAGCTTCTTGGGGGCTGCAAATCTCAGCACGTTGGCGCGGTCAACCACCTTGTCCGAGAGCGACTGTGTGCTTTCGTCTTCGTTCATTGTGCCCGCGAAGAGCAAATTGTAGCCGGGGAAAATTCTCGGCGCCTCCAGTCCCTTAGGCATGGGGATTTCCAGTTCAATCTCAGCATCCTTGCGGAGTTCCGGACTTCCCACGTTCTTAGCGGACGGCCGGCTTTCCAGTCGGCTGAGGAAGTCGGAGAAGTAATATTCAACACGCGCGAGGTTCATTTCATCAAGAAGAACCATCAACATGCGGTCTTGAAACTCAGATTCAGGATTATTGTGATAGTCGAGCTGATAAAGCGCCCGAGCCATGTCTGTCGGTCTGAAGCGCTTTTCGATGTAGTTGTAGAAGCCCATCAGATCCTGAGGGCTGTCCCATCTCGGTTGCACAGGGACCTGCAGGAAGCCGATGCCCATAGCTGCTGCATATTGCCTTGGCAGCTGGCTCTTACCTGTCCCCGAAATGCCGGCGAGAACGGCCAGCTGAGCTGTCTCATTCACCTTCATTGCAGTATGGAATGCCTTTACCACCCGATCAGGATAGTCGAGGCCACTAACCGTCAGCCGCTCGTTGACATGTTTCAGTGCGTCAGCTTCGTTCTCCGGAGCGCGATCTTTCCATTCTCTGAGACCTGCCAGGACAGGTGGTAGAAGCTTCAATTCCTTCAAGCGGTCATCGACCTGCTTTGCCACGTCAGGATCGCTGCCCGCCTCTGCTGCATCGCCAGCCAGCTCCTCAAGATGGGCAATTTTGGCCAGAAGTGCCGCTCTCTTATCTTCTATCGCCTCCACAGACCGTTCAGCAGAGTTGATCTGCTCCTGGGCCGCCGCGAGCTTGGCTGCAGCATTGGTCAGCTCCGACCTTGCGTCGACAGCAGCCGCGCGTTCTGCCGCCTGCTGTTCACGCATCAACTCAAGCTCACCGCGGGCAGCTTCAACTCTGCCATTCAGATGGGCGAGTTCGCGTTCGCTATCAGTTAGCGACCGGTTAATCACTTCAAGGCGCGCCTCGGCCTCCCCCAGCTCACGCTTCTCCTCGCGTAGAGCGGTGATCTGACGCTCCAGTTCCGCCAGTTCGGTCTTCATCAGTTCGATTTGGGCAAACATTCGCTCTGCGGCAACGATTCGATCCTGAACTGCTTCAAGATCGAGTCGAGCCGTCGCGAGATCCCCGTCGACCGTTGCCTTCTCAGCAAGCGCGGTTTCCATTTCGGCTGTCAGCTTGCGGATCTCCGCTCGCTTTTCGTCTAGTGAACTCCACTCATGCTTGAGTTCATCCAGTTGCCGTTTCGTGGCATCATACTCGGCTTGGATGTCTGCGATATTCTCGAGCCGCTTCCGCCGTTCAGTGAGTTCGGCCTCAACATCACGCAAAAGGTCTCTCTTGCTCTCAATATCAACCATCAGGGCCTCCAGCGCGCGCTGTGGACCTGCGGCGGAAACCACGCGGTCGTGAAAGGCCGCAAAGAACAACTGGATGCCGATAAGGCCAAATAGGCCGATTCCGAGCAGCAGGAAGATAAGGGTGTTCGACGTTAGCATTGCTGGACCTTATTGCTGCGGGGCAGTGTTGGGCTGTTGGGCTGTGTCAGAAATGACGGGGGTATCATCCGTTGATTGCGGCGCTCCCGATTCCGGTATCTTTCCGGGTTCCGAATTCAGAGCGTCGAGTGTTGAACGCTTGCTCTTGATGTCCTCGTCCAACGCTGCCTGCGCTCGTCGTAAGTCGGAAACCTGCTGCGTCAGGCTTGTTAGCTGGCCCTGCCGAACATCAATGTCCGTTGATACAAGGCGCGCCTGCTCCATAGTGGCCTGAATCTTAGCCAGCTCCGATCGAGCACCGTCCAGCTTTGCCTGTTCGCTTTCGCGCTGGCTCTGCAGCTGCGTTAGCTGTTCCTGGGCGACAGCCAGTTGCTGACTCAAGCTTTGGTGAGCTGCCTCCGCAACGCTTTTACGTCGCTCTGCATCTGCTGCCTGAGAAGCAACGATGCGGACTGCCGTAGCGTCTCGCTCAAGTGCGTCGATCGTGGCTTCAAGCTCGGCCTTCTGTTTTTGTGCTGCTTCAATCTGGGGCAACAAGCTAGCCAGCTGGCCTTGCGCTTGTGTCCGTTGCTCCTCTGCTTGTTTCTGGCGACCTTCGGCTTCCGCGGCAGCAGATCTTGCGGCCTCGGTGGCAAGAGTCGCACTCTGCTGCTGCCCCTCGAGCCGCGCGAGGTCAGTTCCAAGCTGCTGCAGTTCTTTGTCTAGGTTCTGCTTGGTGGTCACCAATTCATCCCGGGCACTCTTGAGGTCGTCGGCCTCCTTCTCCGCCGAAGCCGCCTCCGTTTTCGTGCTCTCTGCTTGGCGCTTAAGTGTTGCGAGTTGCTCGGTGTAATTTTGGATCTCTTGCTCCAAGGATGCCTTCGCCGACTGTAGTCTCGCTCGGTTCACTTCTAGATCATCGACCTGCCGTTTTAGGTCATCCAGGTCACTGCTGCGAACTTGCGCATCGGTGATTCTTCGGGTGAGCTCGTCAAGCCTCTTGTCTGCAGCTCCTATCTCTTGTTGCTTCAAGGCGAGCGACTGCTCATTCTCCTTAAGGTCTTCGCTCATGCGGGCGAGATCCACCTCAGATCTCTTCAGCTCGGCCTGAAGCTTTGAACGATCAGCCTGCAGTGAGGAAACTACTGACTTTAGGTTTCTGGCTTCTTCTATATCGGCTTGTGCTGTTTCTTGACGCGTTGCCAGCGCTTCGAGCGCGCTCTGACCCTCGGATAGCTGGGTGTCCATCTCAGCCAGTTTGTCGCTGGCTGCCGTCAATGAGACCTCTTTATTGGACAATTCGGTTTGCAGCTTTTCGAACTCTCGGTTTTTTGACGCGATCTCCGAGTTGATCGCGTCTCGCTGTCTGAGCGCAGCCGTGCGCTCGTTGTTAAAGCGGTCGATCTCTGATGCGATCACGCCATAGCGGCGTTCCAGCTGATCCATTTGGAAGAAGATCGTTCCAAGAGCCGCAACTGAGACACCAGCCAGCAACCCAGCCAAAACGGTGAAACGGTATGATTTACGAAAGCTGTTGTTTGACGCGCTCAATGCATCCCTCCAAATCCTTTTCCAGCTCATCGACCCAGAAGCGCTGAACGCGCCATCCTAGCGATTGCAGCTGTCTGTCCCGCCAATGATCGGCGAGCTTACGTTTTCCATCTGTGTCTGCGTGCCAATGACGTCCGTCGATCTCCAGGTCGAGTTTGATCTCGCCCCTGCCAAAGAGTGCGAAGTCCAGTCTCCGTCCGGCAATCTCGAACTGTGGTATGGGGTCAAGTCCTTTCGCCTTCAGGGCGTAGAACACACGCCTTTCCCACTCGCTGTCGAAAGTGCTCTCGGCAGCACGCTTTCGCGGCTCGGTGGCGACCCTCGCCAGCTTTTGAAGGCTGCTGACCTTGCCAGACCGGGCATAGTTCAAGTCCCCGAACACATGGGCGACAGCACGGGCGCGACTGATCGCCACATTCAGCCGGCGCCAGTCCTTCTGCACGAAAGACACGGCAGACATGGCACTTGATGGGCCGAGGCATGGTGAAAACAGGATCAGGTCACGTTCCTGGCCTTGGAAGCTGTCTACCGTCCCCACTCTGAGGTCGGCCTTTTCGAGCACTTTCTCTGGGATGGCAGAATGGACAGCATCGCTTAGTGCCTGCACTTGAGGTCGGAAGGGTGCGATGACGCCGACGGTGCCGGAGTATGACTCTGTGAGGAGAAGCAGCTTGAGGTGCTCTGTGATGGCGGACACCTCGGCCATATTTACATTTGTTATCATCGGTGTTGCGGGAGACGGAACGTCCTTCCAGGCAATTCCGGGTGTCATCCCAGCGGGCGCCTTCAGCCTTTCCTGGTCGCCGGCAACCCTCAGTTTCCCGCCATAAAAGGCTTCGTTGATGTATTCGACAATATCGGTTGCAGAGCGATACTGGTCGCGCAGCATGACCTTTGCCGCACCGGGCGTCAGGTTAGCTAAGTCGAATAGCGATTGCCGGCTTTGCGCATAGCGGCCCATGGTGCCAATTGGCAGACCCTGCGCTTGCATGAGGTTGCGGTCATGGGCGATGCCCAACTGGCTGATGAAAGACAGCTGCTTATTGTCCCCTACAACGACCGCGCGCTTGGCGCGGGCGAAAAGGGGAAGGGCAGAAGCGACATCACACTGACTGGCTTCATCAAAGATAACTAGGTCGAAAAGCCCCAAGGCAAGCGGAATGCGCTTAGGGGCGCCCAGGATCGACGCAAGCCAGAGAGGGCGATGGGCGACGACGTTCTCTGCGAGGTCAGGACGCAATGGGCCGGATGATTGAGCCAGTTCAAGATTTGCGTGCTCCTCTCCGAGCTGCAGCCTGTCAGCCTCTGTGAGCAATGTCCTTTGCAGGAGAACGCGGGGCATGATCGATTGAACGAGTTCCGCAATCTCTGTCGTCAGGGAAACTGGATCCACTGGCTCGCCAAGTCGATCACATTCCTCCTGCAGGCGCGCGAGATGCTTCTGGAGGGCTTCGTCCGAAGCGCCTTCGATTGGCGTATCGTCAGCTTCAATGGCTGCGCTCTTCCTGCCAAGAAGTCGTTTGAGCACTTCAAGCAGGCGAGTAAGGACAGAAGCGCGTGAGATCGTAGCGGGCGTTGTGGACCGTTCAGGTTCGGCCTCCCGGCGAGCAGCGACACGTTCGATAATATCCGCGATCTCGCACCGTAGTCGGCCGATCTCTTCGAGCTTCCTGAGGGCGTCCGCCCTCAACCTAACAGTGGTCGCCAGCTTCGAACGCGCAATGATGTCGGGGGCGGGGCCGGAACGGCTTGGCTCGCGGACAAGTGCCGTCAGCACAGCGTTAAAGGAAAGATCGATGTCGCGCGCGGGATCGAGGGTGCGAACAATGAATGGGACGTCGTTGGCGATGTCTCTTAGTCGCTCCTCGACCGCATCAAGGGCTTGATGATTCTTCGAAGCCACGAGGACAGAGCCATTCGCATTGAGGATGGATGCTACCATTGAAACGATGGCTTGGCTCTTGCCTGTTCCCGGCGGGCCAGTGACAACCGTGAGGCTGGAGCTCAAGGCCTTCTCGACAGCAGCGATCTGTTCGCGGTTGAGCGGTCCCGTATTGAGTGCCGCGGTAGGTATCGCCTCGACTTGGCTTTCGAGACCAAGCAGTGGGGCAAGGGCCGTTCGCGCAAGATCTTCGTGGCTCCACGTCGCGATCCTATCAAGGTCGCGAACCGCACCAGTGGTGAACGTGCTGTCCGTCGGCAAAAATAGAGCGGCGATGTTGTAGATGCCGGCGCGCGCAGGATCGAGCTCTGTTGCCAGGCTACGACCAGAGACCTTGCCCCTGAAGCTTCCAGCGACAGCTTCTTTCAACCGCGCCAAAAATTCATCGAGCGGCAGGCCGGTGCCCTCTGGTTGGCTGAAAACCTCGCGAAGAGCCTTTTCTGCCCATCGCTCGCTGCGTGCTGCCCCTCTCAGCCAGTCTGGATTCACCAGGACATCGTCAGCGTCGACAGTGAGCTCGAGATGTGTGTCGGTGCGCACCCAGTCCGCGCTAATCAGCCCGATCGGCCAGATAACCGGAGTGCCTTTGGTTTGGCTGACAGCAATGGGCCAGCCGATTGCCATCGTCTGTTCGTTGGCTTCGCGTTTGAGCAATGCCTTTCTAAACTCGTCGGAGAGGTCGTTCAGTCCGATTTTGACGTGGATGCCTTGTCCGTCCTCCCCGGTAAGGGGACCAGACCCCGTGATCAGCTGAAACTGAACCCCATGGCGATCTTCCGCTTGAGAAATCGCCCCGCGAGGGTCCGAACGGAGCGCCGAACGGTAATACCGCAGCAGCGCTGCGGGATCAGGCGTATTACGAGTATCCGTCGGTGCAGGTAACTCGTCAGGTTGATAGAGGCTCAGAAAGACAGCGGGGGCTGCCTGTAGAAGTCCTGGAGCGTTTGGACCGGGTTGTAGACTGGCTCCAGACGGCATCGCGCGGATGGCTGGGACAGCACGCCAGCGGCCGTCGCGGCCTTTTGAGATCTTGCCGCCGTCGGCAAGTGTCGCCAACTCCGCGTAGATTGATGCCCTCATCTTCGGGTCAAAATCAACATCGAGAAGCGCCAGCAATTCGCTCGTAGTGCGGCCTGTAGGGAAGGCAGTAACTGTTCTTAGCAGGAGAGACATGAACTTTCTTCACTTAGGCCTTTACGCAACGCCAGCTGGGCGAAAAGCCAATCTTTGTGAAGGTAGGCAAAGATACTCCCTACAGTCGTAAATCGCTATGTCGCCGCTTCGCACGGCAAAGGTGCACAACCTCTCGATAAGTTGTCAATGCCGAGGGGGCCAAACCTTACAGCTTATTCCGGGCGTCACTCGCGAAATCGGGGCGCAATCTTGACGCGGCTTGCGCTAACGCTGCTCGAAGCATGAAGGATGAAGTAGGCTTTCTTGGAAGAGTGTCTCGCAACGGAGTTTGGTGGCGGTAGCGTAGCTAGCGCCTCATACCCTGCTCCGCGAAATCTCTCGGAGGCCTATCCACCCTCATAAGCTTGCACCAGAAACGGCTGCGCCCGTTCGAAGTCCGCCATCGTCCTCAGCGTCACCTGAAGATCACCGGTGCCGAAATGCCCGACATTTCGAACATCGCGGGTAAATCCCTCCTCAAGATCCACTCTTACAGGGTCCAACTTGAGGAAAAGCGTCACCGTGCGAGCTTGCGGGTAGATCTCCATGCAGACGAAATTCTTCAGTCGCTTGAAGGCTGTGTAAAGCTTCAGCTCCTTAACCTGCACGTCATCGCCGAGCCCTGTCAGGAACTGATAGACGGCGTCGTAGATATCGCGGAGTTCTGATGATGATTGCGACAATCGGTAGCTCATTCTCTGGCTGAGATAGGGGTCGCTTTCTTGGCCAGGACCATTTTCTGGCTCTAGGGAACTTGCAGCCCTTCCTTCAGCCTGCTGCCTCGGCGCGCTGGCTTTGCTCGTCTTCGGCGCATGCACCAGCTCCAGCATCAGAAGATCGTCGCCGAACCGCCGATAGCGAATCAGTTCGATGTTGCGGGCGATCTGCTTGACCGCGTGCTCGTCGTAGCGCGTAAAGTCCCCGGCGATGCAGATCAGCCTTGGCGCCGTCCACTCGACAGCGTTCGCCACCTCGGAGCCAAGCCGCTCCATGACCAACCACTGGAACTCCTTGCGGTGGTCGAGCAGCCAGTCGAGGTAGAAGAGGCCTTGGTTGATGACGTTCTCGTTCACCGAGCGCTTGTATTCGATGATGACGGGCGAATTATCCTCGTCCAGGCCAAGCGTATCGATGCGGCCACCGTGCACGGGACCGGTAGAATGTTCGGTTCCGAGGAATCGAATGCCGAGCAGTGCCTCTAGATTGGCTTCAAACAAGACTTGCAGGGACTTCTCAACTTGCATGGCGCTGCCGGGAAGCTCGCTTACTTGAGCGCCACCGAAATGAAACAGTTTGATATCGCTCAAAAATTCACTCCGGCTGTGACCTCAGATTGCACTCCAAATTTCTATTCGCTTTGTCGTGCTTGTCCAGATAATTTGCCCCGAGCACCGAGGTGGAGGATCGGCCGGCGGTGGCGTAAGGGGAATGCACAGATGACGACTTTGACCCTCTCCCAGCTGGAGAACCATCTCTGGCGGGCGGCGGATATCCTGCGGGGATCGATCGATTCAGGTGATTACAAGCACTACATTTTCGGCCTTCTGTTCTTCAAGCGCCTCTCGGATGTCTGGGAGGAAGAGTATGAAGAGCGGCTGGCGCGTTATCATGATGCCGATCTCGCGGCTGATCCGGATGAGCACCGCTTCGATATTCCCAAGGGCCATTTCTGGAAGGATGTGCGCAAGCACACGACCGATATCGGCACGCACCTGAACGCCGCCTTCCGCGCCATTGAAGACGCCAACATGAAGCTGCGCGGCGTGTTTCAGGATGTCGATTTCAACAACAAGGAGCGCTTTCCGGATGCCATGCTGGAAAAGCTGCTGCAGCATTTCGAGACTTATCGGCTGCGCAACGGCGATGTCGAGCCGGATGTGCTGGGCCAGGCCTATGAATATCTGATCGCGCAATTTGCCGATGATGCCGGCAAGAAGGGTGGCGAGTTCTACACGCCAAAGATGGTCGTGCGGCTCATTGTCGAGTGCCTGAAGCCGGACGAAGGCATGTCGATCTATGACCCCACCTGCGGCTCGGGCGGCATGCTCTTGGAGGCGGTGCATCATCTGGAGCGGCAGGGCAAAAACCCGAAAAGCCTGTCGCTGTTTGGCCAGGAGCGCAACCTCAACACCTGGGCCATCTGCCAGATGAACCTGTTCCTGCATGATATCGACGACGCGCAGGTGGCGCGCGGCGATACGCTGCTGGAACCGAAACATCTGACCGGCGACAGCGTGAAAGCCATCCGCACCTTTGACCGGGTGCTGGCCAACCCGCCCTTTTCGCTGAAAAGCTGGGGCCATGATGTCTGGTCGAAGGGCGATGTTTTTGGCCGCGACCGTTATGGCTGCCCGCCGAAATCCTATGGCGACCTTGCCTTTGTGCAGCATATGGTGGCGAGCCTCAAGGCAGACGGCGTGTGCGGCGTGGTGCTGCCGCATGGCGTGCTGTTTCGCGGCGGAGCCGAGGGCAAGATCCGCGAGGGGCTGATCCGCGATGATCTGGTGGAGGCCGTCATCGGCCTTGCGCCCAACCTGTTTTATGGCGCGGGCATTCCGGCCTGTATCCTCATCCTGCGCAAACAGAAGCCGCTCGCGCGCAAGGGCCAGATCCTGATCGTCAACGGCGCCGAACAGGTGGTGGATGGCAAAAACCAGAACCATCTGTCGGAAGCCAATGTTGCGACGCTGGCAAAGGCCTATGGCGATTTTGCCGGTGTGGACCGGCTGGCGCGGGTGGTGCCGGCAAGCGAGATCGAGGCGAATGATTTCAACCTCAATATCAGCCGCTATGTGCATCTGGGCGAGGAAGCGGCGGAAGTGGATGTCGCTGTCGAGGTGGAAAAGCTGTAAGCGCTCATTTCCATGCGCGTTGACGCGTCCCGTTTGACCGG